>Ga0209401_1000110_pt1 | contig 54263 bp, 65 predicted proteins | sample M_140807_MF_Meta_FD_187318 | JGI IMG/M metagenome (GOLD analysis project Ga0209401, IMG submission 187318) | Freshwater microbial communities from Lake Montjoie, Canada to study carbon cycling - M_140807_MF_MetaG (SPAdes) (version 2) | ecosystem: Environmental > Aquatic > Freshwater > Lake...
AATTGCAACAGGAACAGTGGCATCAACAACTGTCAATGGTAAAAAAGCCTTCTACCAGATCTCTAGTGTTACTGCTTCTGGCGGAAGTGTGGTAACTGTTGCGGTAGGTACAACCGACATCTTGGGCGCACCATTGCGTATCATTGATAGAGGCTACGTTACCCGCGCTGGTTGGGACAATACTTTGGCTGAAGATGCTGGAACTATGACTGTTGCCGCTACCGCCACAGCAACCACAACCACTGGTGATGTGAGGGGTACTTATTTGCCCTCGTCTGCTTGTGACGGTATCAAGCGTCTTGTAATGGGAATAGCCCTGCCAGCAATTGCGGCAGGCCCGAATGCAACTCGTGTTGGCGCGTTTGGCGTCACACAAGCATAAGGAGAGCAACATGGGACAATTTAAACCAATGGTCAAAATGATGACCACTGAGCCTTCAGTTATTCTGAAGCTCAAAAAAGGCGGCAAAGTTGCTTCAAAGATGGATGGCGGTTACATGCCCATGCAGTCAACTATGCCTGCACAAGCAATGCCTGCTCGTGGTGGTCTAGCTCCTGCGGCTAGCCCTATGGCACCATCTATGATGGCTCGTCGTCGTGCAATGATGGCAAAGCCTGCTATGAACCCTACCATGATGAAAAAAGGTGGTAAGGCTGATATGCATGAAGACGCCGCTCAAGATCGCGCAATGATCAAGAAGGCTATGGCTGGTAAGAAGTTTGCTACTGGTGGCGTGGTCAACGGTCAAGGTGGCTTTAAAAAAGGCGGCAAGGTCAAGATGGCATCTGGTGGAAACATTGATGACGATGTGAGCCAAGCTAAAAGCGGTCTTTATATGCAAAAAGACGACGACAAAGTTTATAGCAAAGTACGTGGCTTAGGCCCCGGTATGGCGGCTAGACGCTTGGAAGATCGTGGTGTTGATGTAAAAGGTTTGGTTGGTAATCGCGCCAATCCAGAAGATCGTGGTAGCTACAAATCTGGTGGCATCATTAAGTCCGTAAAGGGCAACACCAAAATGGTTACAGCCAAACCTGATCGCTCACCAGCTAAAACTGGTGGTGTGAAAGAAGGTAATGGCGGTGGCTACGCTAATGGCGGCGCTATCAAAGGTGGTGACTGGGAGAATCGTCCTGCTGATACTGCAAAGCCCGGCAAAACTGGTGGCACAACTGGTGGCGTCCGTAAGGGCAATGCTGGTGGTTTCAAGATGGGTGGTTCCACAAAAAAAGCCTACGCGACGGGGGGAACTGTTGATACAGGCAAACCCGTCGCGATGCCCCGTAAGCCAGTATCAAAGCCAATAGCAAACAGTTTGCAGTCTGGAACGTTTGCTAAAGGTGGAAAAGTGGATTACTACACTGACCTTGCTAAAAGGTTGGAGAAAAATCCTGAGAAGCCAAACCTGAGACTTATTAAAGCCCATACTGGGCCTAAAGGTCATGTAGCTAAAGTTTATAAAGACAAAGATTACGGTGAGCATCGTGTGAAATTCTTCGATCCAGACGGCAAACACCGTGCTGATGCGGACTATCACACAGATGATTTGAGTGATGCTCATGACACCGCAAAAGGTCAATTGAACCGCTACAAACAAGGTGGCAAAGCAAAACGCTATGCTGAAGGTGACCTTGTAGACGCCTCAAAAGGCGCATACGATGCCGCTAGTAAGCCAAGCAAGGAAGATATGGACATGGCGAAAGCTATCCGTAGTATTCCTAGCAAGCTGTTTCAAGGTGCTAAGAGCATGATGGGTATGACCCCCAAGCCTGCTGGCAGTGTTACTAAAACTGAGAAATCAGTGACCGTATCTCCTGCAAGCAAAAAGCGTGGTGGTGGTTGCTAAGTAAGGTGGGGGCTTCGGCTCCCACTTTTTATCGGAGAATAAATTATGGCTGATGCAGTTACAAGTCAGACGCTACTCGATGGTGAGCGTCTGGCAATCATGAAATTTACAAACATCAGTGATGGCACTGGTGAAACAGCAGTTACAAAAGTAACCGCTTCTAGTCTTGCCGCAAGTAATTCTGGAAAAGCTTGTAGTGGTGTGACAGTTACAAAGATCACTTCTGCTTGCCACGGCATGGAAGTACGTATGTACTGGGACGCAACAACAGACGTTCCTTTTTTCCTGTCAAACGTAAATAGTAATTACGAAAATGACTTTTCAAAATTTGGCGGCATTACTAATAATTCTGGTACAGGTAAAAACGGTAACATTGTGTTTAGTACTTCTGACGCAAGTTCTGGCGATACATACACCGTTGTGCTTGAGATGGTTAAGTCTTACGCCTAAGGAAGATCATGCCGCTTATCAAATCAAAATCTGACAAAGCGTTCAAGTCAAACATCAAGGCTGAGATTGCCGCTGGTAAGCCTCCAAAGCAAGCCGTGGCGATTGCGTATAGCACTAAACGTATGGCTAAGAAGGCTACAGGTGGCTCTACGAGTCCATATGACTACGATAGTGACGTTGACTACTACGGTGCAATTGGTCGCCTCAAAGAAGAAGGCGATGAGTCGCAAGAAGCACCTCGCATTAGCTCTGCTGTTTTAAACAAGCAAAAGACTATGCGCAGAAAGAATGCGGCGGACAGTGCAATGTCACTGGCGGCTAAACGTGCTGGTGACAAAGACGCTGACAAAAAAGTTCAAGATCGTTGGTCGCGTCGTGAGCAATCTGAAAAGTTGAAGTTCAAAGCTAAAACATCAAAAGCACCAGTCGCTGAGTCTGCTCGTAAAGAGTGGTCTGAAAAGATTGGTAAAGGTAAACCCGCTCCATTTAAAACAGGTGGCAGTTCCTGCTGGTAAATCATGAAACAAGGTCTATATGCAAACATTCATGCAAAACGTGAAAGAATCGCTAAAGGGTCTGGCGAGAAAATGCGCCGAGTTGGTAGCGAAGGTGCGCCAACGTCTAAAGCCTTCAAGCAATCCGCCCGAACAGCCAAAATGAAGGATGGCGGCAAGATGTCAAAGTCTTGTTGGTAATCATGGCAAAGAATCCATCTTTAGCTATTGGTCGTGGTGAAAAGCTCCCTGCAAAACAGGGTGCTGGTTTGACTGCAAAAGGTCGTGCCAAGTACAACCGCGAGACAGGATCAAATTTAAAGGCTCCACAACCGCAAGGTGGTGCGCGTAGGGACTCGTTCTGCGCGAGAATGGGGCCAGTCGCTGAGAAGAGCGAAAAAGGCAGTAGAGCGCGAGCTTCTATGCAACGGTGGAATTGCCCCGGATGGTAAGGAAATAACATGGCATACAGCGGCACAGTCGGTCAAACAGTCGTCACGGTTCAAAACCTGATTGACAACGGAGCACGTCGGTGCGGTAAGCTGGCTGAGGAGTTGACTTCTGAGCAAGTTCTGAGCGCAAAACAATCGTTGTTTTTCCTTCTGAGCAATCTGATCAACCAAGGTATCCAATACTTTGCCATCAAAAAGTACGTATACGGGCTTCAGCCGAATAAATACGAGTACCTGCTACCTGTGGGTGGGAATGACGTTTTAAACGCCTTATACCGCTGGATGACACGTCCTACTGGTGCCTATACGACATCCGCAGGTGGAACTGTTGCCAATATCTATGATGGGGACGTTGCAACGTACTGCCAACAAACAACTGCAAACGGCAATTTCGTAGTTAACTACGGAACAAACCAACCTCAATACATTGGCTCGATTGGCTTCATGCCGTATGTGGCTGGTGGTGGAAGTGCAACGTGGAGTTATAAGTTTCAAGCTTCTACTGACGGTACGACATGGACTACGTTGTACACAGCTACAAGCGTTACTGTGACTGACGGACAGTGGCTTTGGGAGGACATAGACCCCGGCGCAAATGTTCAGTACTACCGATTCCTCGCTACTGGCGGTACGACTTTGGCTGTGCGTGAGTGGTACCTTGGAGTAAACTCCACCGAGATCACGATGGCTCGCTTAAATCGCGACGACTACACAAATCTACCAAATAAGAATTTCACTGCAAATCAACCATTTCAGTTTTGGTTGAATCGCACAATTCCTCAGGCTACGATCACTTTATGGCCTACCCCCTCTGACGCTTTCTATCAAATGACGGTGTGGTATTCAGCCCAAGTTGAGGATGTTGGCTCACTGAGCGGTCAATTGGCTATCCCTGATCGTTGGTTATTGGCAATTCAGAGCATGCTAGCTCACCAGATGAGCTTGGAGTTGCCACAAGTTGACTTGGCACGTATCACGTACCTTGAAGGTCAAGGTGAGAAGTACTTCATCATGGCGGAGCAAGAAGAGCGTGATAAGTCGCCAATCTACTTTGCGCCAAATATTGGGGTTTACACAAGGTAATCATGCCAAGATTCCTGAACACCGAAGGCAATGCTTCAATAGCGATTTTCATCTGTGATCGTTGTAAAATGAAGCGAGCCATTATTGAGGCACGACCTGACCCGAATTTTCCGGGTCTAAAAGTGTGTCAACAAAATTGTGCGGATCAGAAAGACCCTTATAGACTTCCAGCCCGAAAAACTGAGAGAATTACATTGCAATATCCCCGTCCAGATGTTAGTGTTGCGACTGATGATAATTCCTTGGTAACAGGGGGTAATGATCAGTTTATTATTTCCACCGAGGGCAATACCTCCACTCCTCAACAGAATGGAAACCTCGACATTTTGAGTCCTTGATATGGCATCAGCACAAGTACAAATTACACAGCTACCATCCGCAGGAACCATTACTGGAAGTGAGGCGGTGCCGATTGTCCAAAATGGGGTGACGGTACAGACGACTACGGGTGCAATTGCCGCATCTCCGACTCAGACACAAACGTTCCTGACTAAGAATCTGGAACCTACATTACCCAACAGTCGTTACTTTTCGACTGACGGAAACTTTAGCTTAACGGATGGCGGTGCTCAATCTTTCTATCGATTGAACCTTACAGGCATCGTAAACTATTTAAACAGCATAGGTAATGGGGTAGTTGTTAAAAACGGCTCCACCAACCTTGTAGCGCGTACCTTGACCACTTCTGGTGGTGGATTAGGTGTTACCAACGGTGATGGTGTAAGTGGTAATCCAACATTTGCATTGACAGGCATTTCAAGCGCAATTGCCAACATTGGTGTTGCAACTGGTTTGTTGTCAATTCAAAGCGGTACGACTGCTACTGCTATCAATATTCTTGGGACTGCAAATCAAATTACTGTAGCCAATGGAAATGGAACAGGCAATCCAACCATCTCAATTTCAGACAATCCTATTTTGAGTGGTACTGGTTCTGTTACTTTGCCTAAGGGTTCAAATGCACAGCAACCTGCAGGTGCTGAAGGTCAAATGAGGTTTAACACTTCAACATCGACCTTTGATGGATACTCTGCTGGCGCATGGAGGCAGTTCTCTGTTGCGGGTGGTGTTACATCTTTCAGCGCAGGATCGACAGGATTTAGTCCTTCTACTGGTACTTCAGGAGCAATTGTTCTTACTGGGACATTGAATGCGGCAAGTGGTGGCACTGGTGCTAATACATTGACTGGTTATGTGTACGGAAACGGTACTGGTGTTATGACTGCCAGCACGACAATTCCTAATGCTGGTTTGGTAAATAGTTCAGTAACCTACAACGGTACTACTGTTGCCTTGGGCGCTTCTGGAACAATTACAGCAAACACAACAAACGCATTGACCATTGGTACTGGTTTGTCAGGCACATCGTTCAATGGTTCTTCCGCTGTAACAATTGCGATTGATTCGACTGTTGCTACGTTGACTGGTACACAGACGCTGACCAACAAGACAATCAGTGGTTCAAGCAATACGCTGACTAACATTGCCAACGCAAGCCTGACAAACTCGTCTGTGACTGTTGGTACTACAGCTATTGCGTTGGGTGCATCAAGTCTTACCTTGGGTGGATTGACTTCTGTTGCGGTGACGCAAGACCCTGTGTCGGCGCTTGAATTAGCAACTAAGCAGTATGTTGATTCTGTGGCTCAAGGGTTAGACCCCAAGGCATCTTGCGTGGCGGCAACGACAACAAACATCACGCTGTCTGGAACGCAGACGATTGATGGTGTGGCGTTAATTGCGGGAGATAGGTGCTTGGTTAAAGACCAGACATTGAGTCAGAACAATGGAATTTACTTGGTTGCGGCGGGTGCATGGACTCGTGCAACGGATATGGACTCGTGGGCGGAAGTCCCCGGCGCGTTTACCTTCATCGAGCAAGGAACCCTGTACGCTGACACTGGTTGGGTTTGCACTTCCAATGCTGGCGGTACTTTAGGCACAACCCCCATCACTTGGGTTCAATTTGCGGGTGTAGGCTCTTACACCGCAGGTACAGGACTGACTCTCACAGGTACGCAGTTCAGCATCACCAATACTGCTGTGACTGCGGCGTCCTATGGCTCTGCCACTCAAGTTGGAACCTTTACTGTTAATGCACAAGGTCAATTGACTTTGGCAAGTAACACCACGGTGACTCCAGCGGTCGGAAGCATCACTGGGTTAGGTACTGGAGTTGCAACTGCTTTGGCGGTCAATGTAGGCTCTGCTGGCGCCTTTGTGACGTTCAATGGCGCGCTAGGCACACCAAGCTCAGGAACGTTAACAAACGCTACGGGATTGCCAATTAGCACTGGCGTATCTGGCCTTGGCACAGGCGTTGCAACGGCTCTTGGTATTGCTGTTGGCTCTGCTGGTGCTTTTGTGACGTTCAATGGCGCATTAGGTACACCAAGCAGTGGTACGGTTACGAACCTGACTGGCACTGCATCAATTAACATTAACGGTACTGTTGGTGCTACAACGCCGACGACAGGCGCATTTACGACTGTAGCCGCGACAACAGTAACAGCAACAACTGGCATCTTTGGAGGAACATTCTAATGGCACAAGCAGGCTACACGCCCATATCTCTTTACTACAGCACCACTGCGGCGGCTGTCCCTACTTCTGGCAACCTTGCAAATGGTGAGTTGGCTATCAACATCACTGACGGCAAGCTGTACTACAAGAGCAATGCTGGTGTGGTGACATTGCTCGCGGGTGCAACGACTGGCCCAGCAGGCGGATCAAACACTCAGGTTCAGTACAACAGTTCAGGCGTATTGGCTGGTTCTGCTAACCTGACATTCAACGGCACAACACTAACGGCGGCTGGTTTTTCTGGCCCATTGAACGGTACTGTTGGTGCTACAACCCCTGCGGCTGGAACATTTACTCAGCTAGACATCACTGCCCAAGGCACACTGCGCTTGCAAGACACAACGGGTGGTGAGTATGTAGCCCTTCGCGCACCCGCAACACTGGGTGCTAATTACACACTGACATTCCCCGCAGATGACGGCACAAGCGGTCAGGCTCTGATTACGGATGGCTCTGGTGTTCTGTCTTGGTCTACAGCGGCTTCTGGTGATGTGTACGGCCCAGCCTCTGCAACAAACAACGGTATTGTTCTGTTTGATGGCACGACAGGTAAGATCATTAAAGACTCTGCCGCGCAGGATGGTTTGATCTATGGGCTAACTGTTGGTCGTGGTGCGGGTGCTGTGTCTACCAATACTGCGGTGGGTGCTAGTGCTTTGGCGGCTAATACAAGCGGCTCAAGTAATGCGGGCATAGGCCAATTAGCCTTGTTATCAAATACAAGTGGTCAAAGTAATACTTCTGTTGGTAGAGCTTCTATGGCTCTAAATACAACTGGTAGCTCAAATGTAGCAGTTGGCGAAACGGCACTTTACTCCAACACCACAGCCTCTTACAACACGGCTGTAGGTTATCAAGCAGGATATGCAAACACAACGGGTCAATTTACTGCATTAGGTGCTTTTGCTCTTACTGCTAATACGACAGGTTTGTATAACACGGCAGTAGGCATATCTGCTCTCCAAGCCAACACCACAGCATCAGAAAACACTGCGGTAGGGTATCAGGCTGGTTATAGCAATACTACTGGAACTCAAAACATTTTTATTGGTTGTGCGGCTGGTCGTCTTGCTCAGACAGGTTCAAGGGCGACCGCTGTTGGCTATACAGCAATGTACAACCCAAATACAGGGGCAGACAATTCTGCATTTGGTCATTCTGCTTTAGGTACTAATTCTTCAGGTGCATACAACACAGCCATTGGTTCCGCCGCACTTACATCCAACACCACAGCATCTAACAATACTGCAATTGGATATAGCTCTCTTTTATCTAACACCACAGGCACACGAAACGTAGCTGTCGGGCTTTATGCTCGTAATGCACCAGCTACAGGAGATTACAACGTAGCTGTTGGCGGTTACGCTGTTCAAGGTACAGGCTCTAACAATACTGGCGTTGGTGATATTGTTATGGCAAGCCAAACAACAGGCTCAAATAACACAGGTATAGGTTCACAAGCCCTCTACAACAACACCACAGCATCTAACAATGTGGCGGTAGGTTACCAAGCCTCATACACAAGCACAACAACAGGGTTTAGCGTTGCTGTGGGTTATCAAGCACTTCTTAATAACGTAGCAGATAGCATCACCGCTGTTGGTTACAGAGCATTGAATGCAAACACAACTGGCGCAGAGAATGTAGCGGTTGGTGTAACACCTCTGAATAGCAATACCACTGGTGGCTATAACAACGCCTTTGGTAATAATACACTTTCAAATAACACCACGGGTTCTTACAACTCAGCATTTGGATATAACGCAAATCGTCTTAATACCACGGGCGGCAATAATTCTGCTTTTGGTCGTATTGCTTTGTACAGCAACACTACTGGAGCCAATAATGTTGCAATAGGTTCACAGGCACTGTATGCCAATACAACTGCTGATAACAACACCGCTATGGGTACTGAGGCACTATATGCCAACACTACTGGTGCATCTAATACTGCGTTAGGCAGAAGTGCATTAACCTCCAACACCACGGCATCCTACAACACTGCTGTGGGCAATCAAGCGGCTTATTACAATACGACTGGCACTAATAACACGGCATTGGGAACAAATACGCTTTTGTACAACACCACAGGTAGCCAAAACACTGCTGTTGGTAGAGATGCGCTTTTTTCTAACACCACAGCACCAGATAACACTGCCGTAGGTTATCAAGCGGGTTATTTAAATACCACAGGAAATAGAAATATTTATGTTGGTAGTCAGGCGGGATATGGCAATACAACAGGCCAATATAATGTTGGTATTGGTTGGGGTGTAAATGCGGGTGCTACAAGTACTGGTGCGGCAAACATTTTCATGGGGATGCAGGCTGGTTACTACAATACAAGTGGTGCTTTAAACGTATTTATTGGCGGTACAGATACTGGGGCTTTAGCCGCAGGATTTAATAACTCTACAGGTAGTAACAACGTAGGGTTAGGCGCTGGCGCATTAGGGTCTAACACCACAGCATCAGGCAATACCGCCATAGGTTATCAAGCGGCTTACAACACAACAACCGCATCCAACAATACCGCAGTTGGAAATACAGCGTTACGAGCAAATACAACGGGCCAACTTCTTACAGCCATTGGATACCAAGCTTTACTTTCTAACAATGCAGATACATATTGCACAGCACTTGGCGCACGAACATTAAGCTCAAACACTTCTGGTTCAGAGAATGTGGCGGCAGGCGACCTGTCTTTAAACGCTAACACCACCGCAAGCTACAACACTGCTTACGGCAACAGGACACTTACTACAAATACCACTGGCGCAAACAATACAGCTATGGGCTACCAAGCACTCCAAGCCAACACCACAGCATCTGATAACACAGCGGTAGGTTATCAAGCGGAGTACAGCAATACAACAGGCACAGCACAAACTAGCGTAGGTTATCAAGCAGGGTATTCACTTACCACTGGCAGTGATTCAGTATGTATAGGCTACAAGGCAGGACGTAACATTACTAGTGCTAGCAATAATATTTGCATTGGTTCGCAATCTGGAATTAATGGAACGTCAATTATTACAGGCGCACAGAATATTCACATTGGAGCCGCAACAGGCGCTTCCTCTACTTCTGTTAGTTATGAAATAGTCATTGGCTACGGGTCAAATGGTAAAGGGCCAAACACAGCCTTTATCAATCCAAATAGCGGTAATAGTTTTCAAGGTAATAATTCATCAACTTGGGCGCAAGTCTCAGATGTGCGTTTAAAGAAAAACATAGTTGACAACAACATTGGCTTGGAAAAAATCAATGCTATTCAAGTTCGTAACTTTGAATATCGTAGCGCAGAAGAAGTTACAGAATTACCGCAAAACCAAGTGGTTCAAAAGCAAGGTACTCAATTGGGTATTATTGCTCAAGAACTGCAAGCCGTTTTGCCTGACTGTGTAAAACAAGAAGGTACGGGTGTACTGACTGTGCAATCAGATAATCTGACTTGGTACATGATTAACGCCATTAAAGATTTGAAATCTCAACTCGACTCGGTGAAAGCCGAACTTGCAACTTTGAAAGGAGCCTAACATGGCAACAACTTTTACAACCCGCATTACAGCAATGTACACCCTGCAACAGCCTGACCCTAACTATGTGGTTAATGCTTTGTGGGAAGTCACTGGCGTAGATGGCACTAACACTGCCTCTATCGGTGGCAACACTCAGTTCAACTCTGCTGACCAAGAGGGTGCGTTCATCCCCTACGCCAGCCTGACAGAAGCCACCGTCATTGGTTGGATTCCTGAGTCAGCCATTACAAGCGCACAGCAGTGTGTGCAGGGACAACTGGATTCTTTAGCGAACCCGCCTGTCAGCCCTGAGAATACACCCCTGCCTTGGAGCGCGTAAGTTAACGGGAAGCCACCACCCGATCTTGGTGGCGCATTAAAAGGAAACATCATGGGAAACGAAAAAAAGACCCCTGTGACAATCGACGGCGTAGATTACAAGTTTGAAGACATGACACAGCAACAACAAATGTTGCTCAACCATGTTGCCGACTTGGATCGTAAGTTGGACTCAGCACGTTTTAACGTGGATCAGTTGCAAGTAGGCAGAGATGCCTTCTTTAGAATGCTGAAGGATTCGTTGGAAACGCCGCAAGAGGCGGTTTCTGATGTAGAAGCAAAGTAAGAACCAGCCACCTTCGGGTGGCTTCTTCAAGGAATTTTATGGCGGACGTACAAGAATTAGCATCAGAAACGGACAAGCGATTGAGTGTCCATGAGGCTATCTGCGCCCAGCGTTATGAGGGCATTCAGAGTCGCTTTGATGATGGTTCTAAGCGCATGACAAAGATTGAGTACCTCTTGTATGGGGTGATTGTGTGCGTGTTGTTTGGCCCCGGCGTTGCCGGTGAGCTTATCAAAAAAGTTTTGGGTATCTAACCAGAGGCTAACATGACATATGCGCTGGCTCATACTGTTACTGCTGTTAGGGCTAGTTGGAGCCGTTGCCAAGAGCGGATGCCATGTGCGCGAGTTCTATGGGATTGCTTACACAGTCCACGACCCGACCATACGGCACAGAGAAATGATGGCGTGGCTCGACAAGAATGCGCCCTACTGCAAGTCAACCGAATACATGGTGATCTGGAACAACCTAGCAGAGTGGGCGGGCACGGCAGACTCCACATGGCTGCGGGCTAAAGTTGTTCATGGATACAAAGATGCGCTTGAACGTGAAAAGAAATGATCCCGCCCATACACAAGTGGTATCCGATGGTTCAGCCGGGAGGCGAGCCAACTAAAACGGACGCGCTAGAACGCAGAGCAGAACGCCTACAAGAAGAATACGCGCAAGCGTTGAAGATGCACAAGGTGAAGAACAAAATTGATGAACTTGAGGTTGAGTTGTATGTGAAGAAGGCAGAACGCAACCAACTGAGCCTTGAGATTTTTACCAACCGTAAGCTGGATATTTATGTATGACCAGAAAGCCGATACCCAGACCAGTGAAGAGAGTGTCAATCGACACCAAGGACAAGCTGACCTTGTGGGTCACGCTGATGGTAAGCACAACCCTGTGCATCTCTGTTTTGGCTATGGTCATAAGCTTTATGCTTGGCCTTTGGGCCAAAGAGGTGGACAACGCAGAAATCTTCAAGATGATTTCACCCGCTTTTTCTACACTTATCGGCGGCATGATTGGGTTCCTGAGTGGTATCAAACTCATGCAAAATGATGAAAAATCTAAATGTAAGGACTGACTATGTTTGAAGTATTTGGTGGAATATTGGGCGGGGCGCTAGGCGGCATCTTTCGCTTGGCCCCAGAGGTTCTCAAATTTTTTGATCGTAAGAATGAGCGTCAACACGAGGCCATAATGTTCTCTCGCCAGTGCGAATTGGAACAAATGCGCGGCCAAATGAAATTGGCGGAAATTGGGGCGCAACGAGAGGCGGCAGTAGACGTTGGAGTCATGGATGCCTTTCAATCTGCCATAGAACAGCAAGCAACGATGGTCAAAGCCGCAGGTGGTTGGGCGGCTAGTTTGTCCGCATCTGTTCGTCCTGTTGTTACATACTGGATTCTTTTGGTTTGGTCTTTTGTGCATCTGTGGTTTGGTTGGAACTCATGGATTGCAGGCGCTTCTCCTATGGAAGTCTTTAAAATGATGATGTCACCTGACTTCTCGGCACTTTTGGCTGGAACAATTAACTATTGGTTCCTCGATAGAACTCTGAAGCAACGCGGGCTATGAACTTAGAACTAGCCGCCTCACTGTGTCGTCAATTTGAGGGCTATCGGGCTAAGCCTTACCTATGCCCAGCTAACGTGGCTACGATTGGCTATGGGTCAACGTACTACGCTGATGGGCGTAAGGTAACCCTTGAGGACGCCTCGATGGATGAGCCAACGGCTAGAGCGCTGTTGATGTTTGAGTTGGAGCACACCTATTTGCCGGGCGTTCTGCGCCACTGCCCCATCTTGGCAACTGATGAGCGCAAGTGCAACGGAGCCGTGGATTTTGTTTATAACCTCGGCGTTGGGCGTCTCCAAACCTCCACTTTGAAGCGAAAAATTAACGCTCAAGACTGGGAAGGTGCCAAAGAACAATTGATGCTTTGGAACAAAGGGGGCGGTAAAGTTTTGGCAGGCTTGACAAAACGAAGAACTGCTGAATGCGCCTTGTTTTAATTAGGAAGGCAGACTAAAATGAATAAACGAACTCAGAGAAGATAAAATGGCAACAACTCCATCTTGGGTAATGACATACGACTCGCTGACGAGTACGGTGCTTCAGTATCTGGAGCGTAGAGACGCCGCCGTCGTTGAAGCTATCCCGACATTTATCACGCTGTGCGAGTTTGAAATTGCCCAGTACATCAAGACTTTGGGTCAAATGGAAGTGGTGGACTCCACTATGAACATTAGTAATCCAGTCATTGCCAAGCCTGCGCGGTGGCGTAAAACGGTGTCTATGACGCTGTCCAAATCAGGATTAAAGCAACCCATATTACTGCGCAAGTTAGAGTATCTAAATGCATATGCTCAGGACGTTACAGCAACAGGTACACCCTTGTACTACGCTGACTACGATTTTGAGCATTGGATTGTAGCTCCAACACCTGATCAAGCTTATGCTTTTGAAGCGCTTTGCTACACACGTTTACAACCTTTGTCGTCGGCGTATCAAACCAATTGGCTGACACAAAATGCACCCAATGCCATGCTGTTTGGCACATTAAAACAGACCGCGCCGTTCCTCAAGAATGATGCGCGTTTGGCGCTTTGGAAACAAATGTTTGACGAAGCTTTAGCCGCCCTAAAAACTGAAGATACTCTGCGTGTTGCAGATCGTTCAGCTATTGCCGTGGATAATTGATCATGACAACTTATACCAATCCCTTTACAGGACAGACGATTTCACCGTCTCAGGTCAGTTACGAGGCTATATCGCTGACTGCAAACTTGCAACTTGAATGGCCTATCAACGGTAACGACGCAACACCAGCAAGTGCCATCATTGACGTTACTGCAACGTCTTCAGGAACTGCTACAGGATGGTTGCTTGAGCTACCACCAGCCACACAGGTATCAGTTGGTCAGACCATAATTGTTCGCAACACTGGATCAAACACATTCACTGTTACTGACTACAGTGGAAACACCATTATTGCGGTTACTTCTGGTATTGCACAGTTCATATTCTTGACTAACAACTCAACAGTAAATGGTGTTTGGCAATCAGTTGTTTTTGGTGCAGGTACTTCATCCGCTAATGCTAGTGCATTGGCAGGTTACGGATTGCTGGCTAGCGGTTTGACATTGAATCAAGCCTACAACCTGACAACCTATTACGGCAATGCAGTTTTATCTGCAACAAACCGTGCTCAATTTAATGTGTGGGGTGGTGGAGTTGGATCGTTCACCCTTCCTTCTGCTGTTGCTGTTGGAAACAACTGGTTCACCATTATTCGTAACAATGGTTCAGGTGTTCTAACAATTACGCCAGTGGGAACTGATACCATTGATGGAAACGTTAATCAGCAATTGCAGTTGACTGAGTCATTAGTGATTGTCTCTAACGGAGTTACAGGTTTTAACACCTATGCGTATGGTCGTTCAAATTCATTTGCGTTTACACAGCTATCTCAAGTAGTGACTGGTGGTACTTTGACGCTGACTGCGGCGCAAGGTGCAAACATCATTCAAGAGTATTCAGGTGCTCTTGTATCAAATCAAATTATTGTTGTGCCATCAACAGTACAAATTTATTCAATACAAAATACAACGTCAGGTTCATACAATCTAACGGTTAAAACCGCTGTTGTTGGCGGCACAACGGTCAACGTTAATCAAAATCAAACAGCCCTTTTGATTTCTGATGGTACGAACGTTTACAGTGCAACATCTAGTACGTCTAATCCTACGTCCGTGGTGCTGAACCCCGGCACGGTAAGTTCGCCTACACTGTCCTTTTTAGGGAATACAACAACAGGTTTGTATTTGCCTGCGACTAACCAAATTGGATTTGCAATTAACGGATCTAACGGAATGACGTTAAGTTCGACTGGGTTGTCGGTAACAAACACAGTTACTGCTCTTGGTGGTATTGCAGGTGGAACCTTCTAAATGACAGCAAAGGTCATACAGCTTCAGGTGAAGCCGGGTATCCAACGCGACGGTACTCAGTTCGCCGCTTCCACCTACTCTGATGGTGAATGGGTTCGCTTTCAGAATGCTTTACCTCGTAAGATTGGCGGATATAAGGGCGTATTCTTGAACGCTACAGGTATTCCTCGCGGTATGACAATGACGTCCGAGAACGGACTGAATTATGTGGTGGCAGGTTTTAGTACTGGTATTCAACAGTGGACAACCGATAACGATGACGGTGTCGGGTTTGGCCCAACTGACTACACGTTGACAGGGTTTACATCAAACGCCAATAACTTGTGGCAGTTTGATATTGGTTACGACTCCTCAGGTGGAATGACCAATAACTTGATTGCACACCCCGGTCAAAACCTCTCAGCAATTGACTCCATCGTCAACACAAAACCGTTGATTGGAGCGTTTCCCGGAACCACTCTTGCACCAGTGGGTGTCTTTACTGTCGCAAGTTGCTACCTGAACGGATCAACCATCATCATCAATGGTGCAAACTATTTGGTGGGTAACGGTCAGACAATCTCTGGTACTGGTATTACAGCGGGAACGACGATCACCAACACTGACGTTGTTGCAAACGTCACAATTACTGGCTACATGGTTGGCACCACATTGACGGTGACAGCGGCTAACGATGGATCATTGACGGTGGGTCAAACCATTATTGGTGGTGCTGGTGTCGGTGTACTTCCAAATACGACGATCACAGCGCGTGGAACTGGTATTGGTGGGATAGGTACCTACACCATCAATAACTCGCAGACAGTCGGTTCTAGCGGCACTCCTGTGGCTTTCTCAGGCAGTGCGACAACTACACTGACAACTTCAGCCGCAATGACGACTGGAACGGTCACAGTCACGTTTGACAACAACATTTCCGTCTCTGGTGGTGTTGTGATGATGCACCCCTACTTGTTTGTTTATGGCAACAACGGTTTGATTCAGAACTGCGCGGCTGGTGACTTCTCAAATTGGGTGTCTGCTGACGCTAATGCGAACAACGTTGCCACAGGTAAGATCGTCAAGGGTTTGCCATTACGTGGTGGTACTACGTCACCTGCAGGTTTGTTTTGGTCATTGGATTCTTTGATCCGTGTGACGTACACCCCAAGCACAGTCAATGGGTTAAATTTCTATTGGAAGTATGACCTACTGACAAGTCAGACCTCCATCATGTCAAGCCAATGCGTGATTGAGTACGACGGCATCTTCTATTGGTGCGCGGTGGATCGTTTCTTGTCTTACAACGGTGTTGTCCAAGAGATCCCCAATACTGCAAACCAGAATCACTTCTTTGACAATCTGAACTATGCACAGCGCCAAAAGGTGTGGTGTACAAAAGTTCCTCGTTGGGGTGAGATCTGGTGGTTCTATCCTCGTGGCGACGCAACCGAATGCACAGACGCGATCATTTACAACGTGAGAGACAAGATCTGGTATGACGCTGGTCAGTCCATTGGTGCGCAACGTTCTTCAGGCACGTTCTCAGAAGTGTTCCGCAAACCTATTTGGGGCGGTAACGTAGAGAACTCAGAGGGTAAGTACACCTTGTGGCAACATGAGAGCGGTGTAGATGAGGTGTACTTGACAAACGTGAACGCTATTCGCTCGTCATTCACTACGAATAACTTGGGATGGGTCACGGGTGGCCCCGGCAACCCCCAGCTTTCAGGCGACAACCGTTGGCTTCGTATTGAGCGCGTTGAACCTGACTTTGTCCAGAATGGCGAGATGAACTTGTATGTGACTGGTAAAGGCTATGCAGATGACGTAGAAGACATATCAGACCCTTACACGTTTGACAACACAACGCTTAAAATTGACATGCGTGAGCAACGTCGTGAACTGCGTTTGAAGTTTGAATCAAACACATTCAATGGCGATTACTACATGGGTAGGATTCTGCTCAGTGCCGACATGGGTGACGAACGTTCTACAGGTAACCCATAATGGTTACCTACGATCCTCGCAACATGGAGTGGGACTTGTACTGCAGTCTAATGGCGGAGTTGTTTTCGTCCAATGACATTGGTACAGTACCTGAAGAGAGATGGCGCGATTGGGTCGATGGTATTAACGGTATTGGACTTTTTGGTCAATCAGCTATTCCTGATCAGCGCATGTGTGAGACATGGCAAGACTGGGCAGAGAAGATGGTTGGCATCATGAGCTTGGCGGTATAAAAATGGCACTAAATTACGATCAACAATGGGGCGAAGATGCATACGAGCCAACTTATTCATCTACTGATGAACAAGGTAATCCAATCTATGACTACGTTGCTCCAACCGTTATTGAATCGCCCCTTTCTTCTGCTCCTGTAGTTCAAGAAACACCAGTAATTGAAACTGTTGCACCATTATCTCAACCTGTAGATACTGTTTCTACACCTACAGGTGGTCTTCCAGTAACTAACGACACTTCAACTGAAACAACCCCAAATAACCAATTGAGTGGTGTTATTTTGGCTGGTGACAGTTGGTTGTCTGGTGACGAAAAAACAACAATTGCTAATGATTTGTTTGGGCAACCTGTTACAAACACAGCTATAGGTGGTCAAACAACTTCAGATGTACTAAACCAATTAAATCAGTTTGAAAATAATGGCGGAACCTTTGCGCCGGGTTCCACTGTTGTTTTAAGCCTTGGTGGTAATGACCTTGCAACTGGTGTTGACAGAGACACCATCACTAACAACTTAAACGAAATTGTTTCAAGATTAGGAAACAGTAATGTCAAGGTTATTTTGTCTGGCGCCCCAAATGCTGATTCGTATAACCAAGCTATTACAAGTACAAATTTACAGATGGACAATTTGTACAACAACGTTGCTAAAAACAACAGCAACGTAACCCTTGTTGATTCGATGTCTGGATTTTTAAATCAAAAAGATTTAATGGACGCAAGTGGGTTTCACCTAAAAGATGATGCCTCAAAAACATCTTTTATTAACACGTTAGAAGACGCTTACAGAGGTTTAACTCCTACTGAAAAAGTTGCAGTAGACAACAAATTAGCCACAATTGACACCTCCAATATTGCCGCTGTAGCGCAAGCAGTTGATGACGTTGCTGGTACGAATTTATCTGCAACTGCCACTGAAGCTCCTATTGGTGGTCTTCCAACGACGCCAACTGTAACCCAACCTGTAATTGATAATTTATCAAATCAGATTCTTGCATCAAGCAATACGTCTGTGTGGAAAGGTGAAGGTTTTGGATCGGCTCAAGCGAATGCCAATGACATGGCTAAGATTTTGTCTGGTATTGGTATTACAGACATTAAAGACTTTGGACAGATTACTAAACAAGTTCCAACGTATTCATACGATCAAGATGGAAATGCCACGCAGACTGGGACAGAAACTGTCACAACCTACGGAAACAAAAAGACTGGTCAAGAGGTACCTCAAACTTACGGTGAACGTCAAATAGGCAATGCTTTTGGTGGAACATATACGGGTGCAGGAAATACTGCGTATAGAGCACAGTTTGATGCCAATGGGAATCCGATTTTTTACACCACTGGTGCTTCAAGTAGCAACATAGGGGAATACGCACCACTGTTGGCATTAGCGTCATTTGTGCCGGGACTTCAGCCCTTTGCTATGGCGGCACAGGCCGCAATAGCAATTGATCAGGGAGATGTACTAGGCGGTTTAGCAAGTTTAGCGGGATTGGGTCAATTTAATGACGTGGCTACTGGACTTCGCGTAGCTAAAGCTCTTGATTCTGGTGATGCAAGTGGTTTGATTACTGCTTTGATGCAAAATCCAACCGTAAGTAATGCGGCTGGTTCTACCATGCTGACAGATACCATTTCACTGAGAGATGCAAGCAACGCATTGAACGTTGCTAACAATGTCAGCACGGGTAACTATGCAGGCGCATTGAGTTCTGCTGGCATGTTGACTGGTAGCAAAGATGTAACTACAGCAGGCGCGGCTTTGAGGGTCGTTAATGCCATCAATTCAGGCAACGAGACTGCAATCATCAATGCTATTGGTGGACTGAACAACACCATCAATGCGGGTAACAACATTACCGACAAAAATGTTGCTTCAGGATTAGCAAGCACTGTTGCAAGCGTGGCAAAGACAGCGCCATTGTCTGATGATGAACTTGCAGATTTAAACGAAGATCAATTGCGTGTTTACCAAGAGGGTGGAACGCAAGGACTGATTGACTACAACCGTGCGGTTAAAAATTTGACGTCTTTGACGACAAGCGGATTAACTGGCGATTCAATGGGTGGTGATACATCTGGTCTTAGCACTGTGAGCGGAACAGATACATCAGGTACAACTCGGAGCTTGACAGGTGCTGACACATCAAACTCAGACTTTGTAAATTCTGAATATTTACGATTACAAGGTTTGGGTTATACAAAAGAACAAATTTCAGAATATTTTGACAGGCTTGATAACTTAACATCTACTCTTGATACAACTGTTGGTACTGGAGCAAACGGTACAAACGCTACAAATCTTGACAGTGTAGAAGTTGTTTCAAACAGACCAGTTACTGGAACACTGAATAATCTTGATACAAGTGATACAAGAAGCATTAACAATTTAGGAACCGTAACAATTACTGATGGTAGACCAGTCACTCCACCAGTTACTCCACCAAGTAATTTAGGAACAGTAACTATCACTGGGGAAAGACCAGAAACTCCAATAGTAACTCCACCATTAACTACACCACCTACCAATGTGGGTGAAGTAACTATTACCGACAATAGACCAGTAACTCCACCTGTGGTTCCACCTCCAGTGGTTACCCCTACAGTTGTGATTACTGCTCCTACAGTCACGACACCTCCAGTTGTCACGACACCTCCAGTTGTTACGCCACCCGTAGTTACACCGCCGCCTGTTGTTACTCCTCCAGTAGTAAAACCGCCAGTGGTAAAACCGCCAATAGTTAAAAAACCAGTTGTAACCACATCACCATTGAGCAGTGCGGGTACGCCTGCACCTAAGCTAGATTCTTCTGAGCAAATGCTCAAAGGTGCTCCTGCGCAAAAACGTATGGAATTAGCAAAGCTTCAACAATTGTTTGCCTCATTAACACCAGAGATGGCGGCTATTCTGTCTGAGCGCGGGTTTGCTCCACCCAAGTACAAAGAAGACACAAAAGACGAAAAAGATGATTCTTCAGAAAAAGAAAACAGATCCGTTTTTGGCAACTTGTCTGATGAACTGTACAAACCGTCATTTATGGCGTCAGGTGGTAGTGTTTTTGACTCCATGATGCCTAAATTTATTGATTCACCCAAATACCTTACAGCCGCTCCCGTGACAGGAACAGGCGGTATTGACGCACCTTTAAAATTAGCCGCTTTGAAACACCTTTACCAAGGCGTTGGAAAGCCCATGAGAGCGCTTGGAGAGCTTGCCAAGGGGGGATTGCCCCAGAAGTACGCAGAAGCCGCTCCAAAGGGTCACAATCCTGAATTCATCACTGGATTGACGGGATACTATGCTCAGGGCGACGGTACAGGTCAATCTGACGACATTCCAGCCATGCTTCACGATGGTGACTACGTGATTGACGCTGACGCTGTAGCGGCTTTGGGTGACGGTTCAAGCAAGGCTGGAGCAGAAGCTTTATCTCAGTTTCAGAATAAAGTTCCTCACAAGATGTCAACGGGCGGACAAGCAGTTCCTGCAAAGATTGCTGACGGTGAGTACGTGTTCCCAGAAGCTTTTGTGACTGCCATTGGTGGCGGTGACAACAAACAAGGTGCAAAACGGCTTGACGCGATGCGTGAAGAGCTAAGAGCGCACAAAAGATCTGCTCCTACTAGTAAAATACCTCCAAAGGCGAAAAGTCCTCTGGACTACCTCAGAATGGCGAAAGGCTAATTATGGCAAACCTACTGCAAAGTTCCCAAACGGCGCAAACGCAAGCACCAGCGTATTACACCGACTATTTAAGTAATCTTGCTAGTTCAGGTACTCAGGCGGCGACTGGTGCTAAATTCGCTGACGCAACTGCTTTGCAAACTGGTGCTTTTGGTGATGTTACTACAGCCGCTTCTGGATATGAACCAACCCTGACAAGCGCAGGGACTACTTTGGGAAGCGCAGTTAGCGCAGGTAGCCCTTTGTCTTCTGCAACTCCGTATTTGACTACCGCAGGGACAAACCCAGCCAATGCCGCCGCACAGTACATGAGTCCATACACGACTGGTGTAGTTAACCAAATTGGAAATATTGGTCAGCGAAACATCATGCAGAACTTGGCACCTCAAGCAACTGCTGGTGCTGTGGGTGCAGGTCAGTTTGGATCTAAACGTGGTTCAGAAGTTTTGGCGCAAACAATTCAAAACGCTAACCGTGACATCTTGGGTCAGCAAACTTCATCGATGGAGAAGGGTTATCAAAGCGCATTAGACGCCGCTTTGAAGCAAAACCAATTGCAAGCGCAAATGGGTCAGACAGCAGGGTCGCTTGCTTCACAAGGTCAACAGAACTTGACACAAGCAGGTCAAGCGCAAGGTCAGTTGGCTTCAACAAATCAAGCGCTTGCTTTGGCAGACATCAATGCTCGTGCTACATTGGGTGAGCAACAACGCACAATTGCTCAGAACAAAGAGTTGTTCCCATTGAGCAACTTGTCTACGTTGTCTACGATCTTGCGTGGATACAACGTGCCTACATCGACAAAGACAACTGCAGAGATGTCACCACTGTCTGCGTTGGCTGGTATTGGTACTGGTGCATTGGGTATGTTTACACCGGGCCCCGGTGGTACAACGCCTTTCCAAAATCTCAAAACAGCTTTTGGCGCGGGTGGTGCAGGCACTGGTACGGATCTTGGTGGCGGACTTTATATCAAGCCTGATGGCAGTATTGTTGGCGGTACGCCTAATTCTGACTCAGGTTTGTCTAACGATGACTTGTATGCTCAAAGCTTGGGTTATGAAAATGCGTTTGATATGTACGCATCATCAAGCGTAGACAACGATTCAACTTTCTACGGCGATTAAGGATAAAAAATGTCCCAAACAAAAACACCTAGTCCGTTGATGTACAACGTTGAGACAGCAAATTTGCTTCCTAAAAACGTTGCGGGAATTGGTACTGACCCAGAAATTACAAAAGCTTCTGATGAAAATCTGCAAGCCACCGAGAGGCTTGTCAAGTCTTTGGAAGAGAGATACGCAAACCCTAACTATTTCAAAGTTGCATCAGGTTTTTTAAAACCGCAGTTAGGTGGCTTCTTTGCTTCATTAGGTTCTGCAAGCGAAGCATTGGGTGAAGGAATTGAGCAACAACGTGCTATTGCTCCAACCATTGAAAAGATGAGAGCGGATATTGCAACTCAAAGGGTTGGATTAAGCCAAAAAACATCTGCTGACAGATTGTTGCAAGAAGCAATCAAAAAACCGGGTGGTCTTACTTCAGAAGACGTTGCTAAAATCGAAAAGCTTGACCCTGATACTGGAAAAATTGCTCAACAAAAATTTACAAATCAGAGTTCTGCATTTAACGACATGCTTAAAGCATGGTCTGAGGGTGCTACTTACACACAACTTGTTAAGGATTATGGGCAATCGTTTGTTGATAGGTTCTACCCTGCGTTGCAACAGTATGTCCCCGGAAAAGGCAGTGGCACAGTCCCAGCCGCTGGCACCAATAAACCTACAACACCCAATGCGAATGCTAGCGCATCTACTACTCCACTTGATGGTACAAAAGTGGCAGGCGCACCTGAAACGCCTCAAGCTGAACCAGAAGTACCAAAGAATCGACCATTGGGCGTTCCTGAAAACATGTTGGCTAATGTTACCAAAGCTCAAGATATTGCGGCACTCAATATTGGCATTGAGCAACGCGCTAAAGCCGCGCAAGAAATTAGCGAACGATACCGAGTTCAATCTGAAACTTCGATTCCTGTTTTTGAAACTACAAAAGCTTTGTACACATTGGCATCACCCAATTTTATGAAGCCTGCGTTTGCGGTTTTTGAAAAGGGTGACCCATTAGGTGTTATTGGAACAGCATTGGAAGCACAAAATGTTTCTGCGGTTTTGCAAAAAATGCGTGAACAAATTATTAATGCGCGTATGAATTCTTCGGATACGAAAGCGGCGATGTCTAACTTGAACGTCATGGAAAGCGTTTTAAGTGAATTACAAACAAAGATGCAAAACAACGTTGTTAACCCAACAGACATACGTACCTTGTTTGAAGCAAAGTCAGTCCCCGGAATGAAGAACACGCAAGACGCATTCTTGCGTCGTACTGCAGATATTGGAGCAACAGCTTTGAGCAGATACGAACAACGGACTGTTTTGAATCAATTTTTAAAGCGTCCTACTGCTGACATCAATGACTGGGAAGACTCTCCTGAGTACAAGGCATTGCGTAAGCATATTGAGAATCGCAGTAAAAATTTGTTGACTAATGAAGCAAGCAACGAATTGCCAATGTTTATGAAAAAAGGTTTAGATGATTCGTTTCGTTACTCTACTCAACGTCCAACTTCTAGCGGTAAGCGATTAAGCACCGCTGATTTACGTAGACTTGCTAACGAACGTCCGTAAGGAATAAACATGGCAAAATTAACCGAAGAGCAAAAAAGTAACATTCGCGAGATTGAAAAACAATCTACTGCTTTAGGGCTTGACCCCAATTTTGGTTTAGCTATAGCTGGCGCAGAAAGCGACTACAGACACATTCCAGCCAGTGATCCAAAATCAACGGCGCATGGAGTTTTTCAAGTTAATAGAGCTACCGCAAAGGCTAATGGTTACGATTACGACGAAATGATTGCCGATCCCAAAAAGGGAATTGAAGTTGGTTTGAAGAACTTGATACGTCATGCATCAAACCCTTTATTGCAAAACGATCCTGTTCGCATCGTAGCGGCGCACCGTTTGGGTGAAAATTCTGACTTTGCCAAGACTGGTGATCAAAAGTTCTTAACGCCTGAAATAGCAAACTACATTGCTGATGTGGGTGAGCGTCTACCTACTGCTGAATTCCCTCAAAACGTTTTGGTAACCTCAGCATCAGAAGCGCCCTCAGAAACACCACCAGAAGGGTCTACAGAGGGTCAAGGAACGTCTGAATACGGCGGCACAGGGGTGGGGTCATATAAAGACTTAGCAGAGCCTCAATCAGACCCTGCGGAGACGGGATCATTGGCTGGCGCTGTTGGTTTGTTAGGTGGTGCTACGTACCTTGCAAAAAAGCCTGTAATCGGCGTGATGCAAAAGGCTGGTTTGTTACCGGGTGGGCAAAAGGTTTCTGATCTGCCATTTGAATCTCAACCTCAGTCTCGCCCTTCTTTGCAACGTTATGCAAACAGTCAATTAAGTGTCAATGTGCCTTTAGCTGACCTTGAAAGGTTAACTGGCGGTACTCCTATACGCACTCCAAAGGAAGTTCAACAAGCAATTGCCAAGTTGCATGCTGTTGAAGAAATTCCTGCAACACGAGAGCCTAGGTTTAAATTTGTTGATGGCAAAAAAACGCAAGTTGGTTTTAATACCGTCCCTGCCGTCCCCGCAAAGCCTCAAGTTGACTTGACTCCATACATTGTTCCACCATCTTTGTCAGAAAGAACTTCTGAGAAAATTGCAAAATCACCTCTATCAAGCGCTGTAAACACTGTAGGAAGCACACTTGCATCATCGCCAGTACGTGGTGGCTTAACGGCGTATTCAGCTGGCTATAACGCTCAGGATGCATTTAATAAAGCGCAGACTGGTGATAAGACTGGGGCGGCTCTATCTGGGCTTGCTACAGCCGCTGATGTTGGATCATTAGTTCCCAAGATTGGCCCTGTTGCTAGCACTGTTTCTGCGGCTATTGATGCGCAAAGACGTGCGCAGAAAAAAGATTACGTTGGTGCTTTGACTTCTGGTTTGGGAGCAGTGGCACCATATGCGGCACCGTTTGTTTTTGGCCCTCAAGTCGGTATTCCAGCAGGCATTGCCACCGCAGTTGGCGCACCATTTGTCAATGAGTTCAAAGACTATTTAATGAGGCAATACGGCCCTAAGCCAGAAGCCAAGCCTTGAAAACACCCCACCATTGCAGTGGGGGGTCAATCATCAAACGTTGCAACTAAAATGCAAATAAGAATGAGGACAATCAACCAATGCATTATGCGTTACGTCTAATCTCTTGAAGCTTGTCAGCTACGAATGAATTCATACTGCGAACGACCTTCACGCACTCTTGACGTTCTATTGCAACGATAGATGGTTTAGCCGCCTCAATAAATGCATGCGCAATCTTCACTAAATCCTCTTCAAGAAAGTTGTAGTTCTCTTCAAGAGTGATGCCGTGGAAGGCTTTGTTGACTTGTTCTTTGGTGATCATGCTTGCTCCAATGCTAGTTTTGCGGCTTTCTTTTTAGCCATATATCTTCTCATGTATTCTGCTTGCTTTTTCTTTTGAGCCAAAGTCTTGGGCTTTTTCGCGACCACAACTGCAGGCTTTCCTTCCAAAAGCTTGATCTTGGCTTTGAGCACTATGATGTCTGAAAGCGCAGAACTTTGCTCTCTAGCCAATGCTTTGATTTGGTCAAACAGATACTTTTTCTCGTCGTTTGAAATAAACATATCACTCTCCAAATTTGTTTTTGAGTTTCCAAAATGTCAGCAAAGCTTGGAACATTGCCCAACCGCGCTGAAGCTCTTCTTCCGACCATTCATGGATCTTGATCAGACCGTGGTTAGAAGCTGATGCAAAGACGTTTGCGCAACGTGCATTAGGTAGACCTAAGCCAATGCGATACGCCGCCAACTGCATGAGATTTTCATCGTATGCAGGGATGTCGTCGTCAACGTCAAACTCTTTGGTCTTGGCGTCCAAAACGATGCCCAAAGGGGTGTCTTTGGACTGCTCTGTAAACAAGTCGGTCTTACCGCCAAAGCCCAACTCATGAGAGAACGAGATCTCAGTCTTCCAATCTTGGAAGGGGTGAGTCTTGAAGTGGTTGAACACCGACTCCTCAAACGCTTTGGCAATCGCAACGTGCTCAACGTTCTTGTCGCCACCGTACCAACGCTCAATAGACTCGTGGATACGGGTGCCACGTTCTGCGGCGCGTTTGCCAGTCTCTTTGGAGTCGGATACCACGCGAGCGATGAACTCCTTCTCCGTCTCTCCTTCGACCTTAGGTAAAGTAAGAGCCGCCAACAACAGTTGTTCGTTTTTCCAGACGTCTAGACCGGGCTTAGAGGCGACTTTCATCACCGTGGTGACCGACGGTACTAGGTTCATCTTTCGAGCGTCCCTGAGGGTCGTAGGACGGTCTGAACCATCCTTCGCAGGTACTGTGTACTGTGGCTTACCGTTGTCAGCACGATACCAATGCACAGACTCCGCCGATCTAGCAATGATTGTTGTCATGGTTGTTCCTTAAAAGGGGATGTCTTCGTCGTCTTCAAAGGACGGTGCCTTAGACGCTTGTTGTGGAGTTGCCTTACCTTGGAGCTTTTCCCACTCAGGTGAAGCCATGATTTTCTTCTTGAGGTTATCGCTGAAGCTTTGGAACATCACCATGTCGGGTTCAGCTAAGGTGAACATCTCATTGGTGTTGACGGCGGCGGGTAAGCCTGCGTTCTTGATGACTGCGGGAACGGGAGATACGCCTGCGACGTTCACATACATCTTGTTGTCAGAACCGGGCTTCTCAATCACGTTCAGCATACACCATGCACCTAGTACGTTTTTGAGGTCAAAGCGACGCATCTCTTCTTGCGTAAAGGGTTTACCGCGCCACGACTGTAGGTCTGCACGGAGGTTTGCTTTCTCTGCCCATGAGAACGTGTAGTTCTTGAACATAGCGAACGGGCGACCATCCTTCATCTTGATGGGCGTACCGTCGTCATTCACGCCGTGGATTTCCCATCCAAGCATGATTTTGTGGAGGAGTTTGCTGACGCCCATGTACTCTGATTTTTGAGTACCAAGGTCAATGATTCGGTAGCAACGTGCTAGGTGCATACCTGAGGGTGTAGATTCGAAAGAACCGCCCTTGTCTTCTACGATAAAACTGCTCATACATTTCTCCAGATAAAAACGTCCAAAAGGACAACAACTGCGCCGATAGCGCAAATAATGAATAAAAACTTGTCTTCAGAGTCGTAACCCATAATTTCTCCTTAACCGACAACATTGTCGTGACCGAACTATAACACAGAATTAAAGACTTGACACAATCTTTTTTTCTTGCCCTGTAACACCAAGTTACGATATAGTGTGCCGAATGACACTTACTGAATATTTTTCTACAGAGCCAAGGGGAGCTAAATCAGAGATGGCGGAGTACCTTCGCATATCTCCTACGTGGCTGTCTTTGATTATGAACGGAAGTCGAAAGGCTTCTCCTGAGTTATCACTGAGGATTGAACAGGCAACACAAGGTCTAGTTAAACGGACTGAGTTGCGCCCAGATATTTTCTTGTGATACGATAAAACCATTGCTTGGCGGCAATCTTTGGGTAAGCCCTAGACGGGACTCTGCTGGTACCCACCAGTCCGCCAACATCGAAAGATGAGAGTTCCGCCTAGGGCTTTTTTTTCCTTTGGAGCAATTATGAAAATATTAAAGTTTAGCCAGATCCGAATTGACGGTGGCACACAAATGCGAGTTTCAATTAACCAAGATAAAGTTGCAGAATACGCTGAGAAGATGCGTGAAGGTGGGATATTCCCTCCCATCAAAGCGACGTTTGACGGTACGGTTTATTGGCTGTATGACGGCTTCCACCGTTACTTTGCGTCGCAGGCGGCGGGGGCAACGACCATCGAGGTGGACTACAAGCCCGGCACGATGGAGGACGCGCAAGACCTTGCACTAAGCGCCAACGGTGGTCACGGTTTACCTCGTAGTAAAGAAGACAAACGCAAGACAATTGAAACTGCTTTGTCCTATGAGCGTCATGCTAAAAAGTCTAACCGTGAAATTGCAATACTGTGCGACGTTTCTCACACGACTGTTGCTTATGTACGCAACCCAGAAGTGAAAAAACAGCAAGAGAGAAACAAGCTTAAATCTGCTCAAAAACTGCTTAGTCAAGATAGCGTGACTGGAGTATATTCCACTCCCGACGCAGATCCGACACCTGTTTTGACCCAAGATTACGGCCCTGACGAGCAAGAGCTAAAAGCCAACGAGTTAGCCCAGCAAGCCGACCTTGAGTCGATGAACAAGCTGTTGGAGTCCGACGATGCATTGGCTACCGCTCACGCAGAGGTCAAGAGACTTAATCATTTGGTTTCCCAATTGCAAGTTCGTATCTCTGTGTTGATGCGCGAGAAGAACGCCGCCATTGACATGGTGAAAGAGTATCAAGCTAAAGAGAAAAAGGCTAAAAAATGAACGCAGTCCTAGCGCCAAGTGAGCGTGATGATGGATTTCCTGAACCACGCGCATTCCAAATCGACGCCCACCAATTACTCCGTCAGGGGTTTCGTGATGGGCATAAGAACCAACTGATCATGGCTCCTACGGGTGCTGGTAAGACCTACCTTGGGCTTCGTATCTGCAATGAAGCGATGCAAAAGGGTAAGAAGGCAGTGTTCCTGTGTGATCGCACGACACTGATCAATCAGACCTCTGAGGTGGCGTCCGCCTATGGCCTCGACGACCACGGTGTAATTCAAGCCAATCACTGGAAGCGACGTCCTGACAAGTTGCTACAGATTGCCTCTGTGCAGACGATTGCCAAACGTGCGTACTGGCCTCCTATGGACGTGTTGGTGATCGACGAAGCTCACACGATGTACAAGCCTTGGGTGGAGTATGCGCAGAGCACGGGGGCGGCTGTTATTGGCTTGTCTGCGACACCGTTTTCTACAGGCTTGGGAAAGGTGTTCTCAAACCTCATAAACGCCACCACAATGCACGAACTCACGCAGTCTGGGGTGTTGGTGCCTATGCGGATATTTTCGTGTACAAAGCCCGACATGACGGGCGCATCAACCGCAGGCGGTGAGTGGACAGATAAAGCGGCTGAAGAGCGCGGTATGGCGATTGTTGGCGACGTCGTGACTGAGTGGCTACGGTTTGCTGAAAACCGCAAGACCATCGTGTTTGGCGCCACAATCAAACACTGCGAAGAGCTAGCCCAACAGTTCATCAACCAAGGCGTGATGGCGGCTGTGTTTACCTCTGAGACAACACCAAAAGAGCGTGAGTTGTTGCTTGACGAATACCGCAAGCACGACAGCCACTTGAAGGTGCTGATTTCCGTGGAAGCGCTAGCGAAAGGTTTTGACGTTCCTGACGTCGGTTGCGTGTGTGATGCACGTCCACTGCGTAAGTCATTGTCTACTGCCATCCAGATGTGGGGACGTGGTCTACGATCATCGCCTGACACTGGGAAGAAGGACTGTTACCTACTGGATTTCAGTGGCAACATCGTTCGCTTTGCTGAAGACTTTACCGACGTGTTTTTTAACGGTTTGGACAAGCTCGACGACGGTGAGAAGCTCGACAAGAAAATCCGTAAGGACGAGGACTATGAACTGAAGGGTTGCCCCAAGTGTGGCTACTCTCCGTTCACCAAACGGTGCATGGGTTGTGGGTATGAGCGCCCTAGCAAGCAGATGGAAAAAGCCATCGATGGACAGATGTCTGAGATCTTTATCGGTGAGGGTAAGAACAAGAAAAAGCTAGCGGATAACGCAGAGCATTTGTGGCATCAAGTTGTTGCGTATGCCAAGGTTCACAGCGCACCTGAGAAGCAACAAGGTCGTGCGTACCACCTGTTCAAAAAGATCACTGGGCTTGAGCCGACGTGGAGGTTCACGACTGCGCCTATCGTGGAGATCACACGTAACGTACACAACAAGATTCAACAGATGAACATTGCGTACAAGAAGGGGGTGGGACGATGAGCTTCATTCTTTTTGCACGAGCACACGGTGTGGAGATCGACCCCACCAAGCTGTACCCCTCAGATCGCATTTGTCGTTGTGGCACTGTAGAGAAGCCTCGTTCTGGCAACGGTGCCTACTTTTGGGACGGTCAGCGTGGGTGGGTGATGGACTGGTCAGGCGAAGCTCGCGTAATCTGGTTTGAAGATCCAAATGCGGCGCCGTGGACGGACGAACAAAAACGCGAATGGATGGACAAACGCCGTGCCGCCAACGCATCACGCGACACAGAGTACGACAAAGCCGCTCAGAAGGCGTATACGACGTTAAATGCGGCGAAGCTAGCCAAGCATGACTACCTGCACTTAAAAGGCTTCCAAGACCTTGAGGGGCTTGTTTTGGAGGATTCTTTGTTGGTGCCTATGCGCAACGTTGTGACAAACAATTTGCAGGGCTACCAACGGATCTACTGGGATGCTGAAAACCGCAAGTGGGAAAAGAAAATGCTGTTGGGCATGCGAGCTAAAAACGCTGTGATGTTCATGGGCGATAGGAAGGCTTCAGAGGTCTGGTTGTGCGAAGGGTATGCCACAGGGTTGTCCATCCACGCCGCGCTCCGTAGCGTCGGTTTAAAGGCTTCTGTGGTGGTTTGTTTCTCTGCATCAAACATGGTGGCTGTGGCTGACCAGATCAAAGGTGATCGATACATCTTCGCTGACAACGACGAGAGCAAGACTGGTGAAGAGTTTGCCGGCAAGACTGGCCTACCTTGGACGATGGCTGACACAGTAGGTTTTGATGCCAATGATTTGCATAAAAGCAACGGGCTGTTTGCATTGGTTGGAAAAATTATGGGTTTGCGAAATAAAGTGTTGTTGCAGGCGGCTTGATGTATCATTTACGTGTGGAAACATGCAGTTGCCACATTTTGATTCTCCATTTGATTACCCCTTCACCTTAGACGTGAAGGGGTTTTTTTTGATACCTCTTGACACGTCTTGAAATACTGTGGTTATAATTCAATCGTTAGGTGTGGAAGCCTGCAATTAGAGTCGTTAATGAAGTCCCGACCCCTCTGGGGTAGCGTGTCAGTCACAAGCTGAGATGTTCTTCCACCGGGGTTTCATTAACGGCTTTTTTGTTTTTGAGACTGGGACTGATGATGGGTTAGCGCCATCATTTGCTTCTAGTTTTAGGACGAAACACTGCTTCATGTGAGCAGTCCCAGTCTCTCCTCCACACCAAGCCGTACTCCGCACGTTAGCAAGCACCCCAGTCGTGGTGGCGCGGAAGGAAAGCGTACACGGTATGACCTAGGTCTAGGGGGCAGTTCCCGAATAATCCGTGCGACTGGTCGAATCATCAAGTCGGGGGTTTTGCGCAAGCAAACATGATGATCCCGTTTAGCGGGGGTGAAGCACCTAATCTCTCTCTTACTCCTTCAATGGGGTAGGGGGGGTCTTTGGGTGAACGGATTGATAAGGGATACAGGGGTAATCAAAAAGTTTGGGTTGTGTCCCTTTTTTTTTGTTTACTTACTGTAATTCTGTGTTAGAGTGTGATCACCACAATGAGTGGGTTTAAGGAGAAATGAAATGAATATGTTTGACGACTTTGAGGCGGAGTTGCTAAAGCAATTTAAAGCCATTACCCCTGAGGAAAAAGCAGAAGAAGAGCGTCGTCGCCAGATACAGCGCGAGTGGGACGCCAAGCACACTGCGATTGAGACAGACGCTGACCGTGCCGACACTGACGAGTACCCAGTGGAGGACGCAGAATGAACATCGATAAAAAACGTTTTTACATCTTTGACTGCAACAACAAAATGCTTGGCAATCCGTTTGGATACAAGACACATGGTGCGGCGCAAGCTCAAACGAGTCGTCGCGGTGGCACGGTTCGTAGCTACATCTGGCATGCATTCAACAAGGGGAAGATTGCAGATCCCAACACTACTTTGGTTTACTCAATCAAGATTGGAGAATTGGTATGAAAAATGACGACATTATTCTCTTGGCAATAGAACACACCATCAATGGTCTGAAGTTTAATGAAGAAGGTTTATTACGCTTTGCCAAGCTAGTAGCACAGCATGAGCGTGAGGCGTGTGCAAAGGTGTGTGATGAGTTTCTTCCGCTTGGCAACAAATGCGCTTATGCCATCCGAGCAAGGGGACAAGCATGACCGAAGAACAAGAACGTGAAGAGCTAATCGTCCAACGTCGTGCAAAGAAGTTCATTGAAGATGGATGCCCCACAAAAGAGGCATACGACTTGGCAGGTCTTCTCAAACTGCGTGACCGTGAAGGTTGCGACGATAGACGGATCTGTTTTGAGTGCAAACACTACGAAGACAAAAAGTGTAAAGCGATTCTTGACAAGAAGGGTCAGCCCACACAGCAGTTGCGGTTCATTCTGCAAAGATGCCCACAGTTCTCACTCAAAGGAAAGAAATGAAACGCATAGGAATTGACCCCGGTCTATCGGGCGCCATCGTCATCATTGACGACGACAAAACACCCATTGAGTGGATGGCGATGCCCACCATGAAAACTGGTTCAGCAAACAGGGTGAATGCTTCTGCTTTGGCGGCATTTATACGTCCGCACTTGTACGGTGATGAAAAGATCCATGCATACGTGGAGTTGGTTGCCAGCATGCCCAAGCAAGGCGTGGCGTCGATGTTCTCGTTTGGACACTCAGCAGGGGTCATACAAGGCGTTTTGGGCGCGTTTGAGATACCAGTGACTATGGTGACCCCAAACATGTGGAAAACACGCGCTAGGCTCGTTGGGCAGGACAAAGACGCATCAAGAGTGAAAGCAATCCAGATGTACCCACACTGGAGGGATTTGGACAAGAAGGGTAAGGGTCAAGCTTTGGCTGACGCAACGTTAATTGCAATTTATGGGATGTGATATGAAAGACGATGACGATGATATTCAGGACTACGTTCGCCCTTGGGTAGGGCTGACTGATGAGGAAAAGAAAAGTTTTTGGACTGCCGATCAAATGACCCAAGAAGAATGGAATGAACTATTTAGCGCCATTGAAGCCAAACTCAAGGAGAAAAATTGTGGTTGAACTAAACATATGGGAAAAAGCAATGGGCTGGCGTAAGCGCCAGATGGTTTCGGCTCAACTTAACAACGAGGTGTACGACAAGATTCGCAACGACACTTTAGAAGAAATTGCCATAGAGTTTGAAAAGATGAAAGTTTTTGAAGCAGACACGATGGCAAGCATTGCCGTGAACATAAGGAACATGAAACGATGAATGAGAAAAAGACCTGTCAGGTGTGCCGACTCCGCCCTGCAGAAGTACAAGGCAAGAACAGTAGGGGCGCACAACAGTGGCGCTGTATTACATGCCATGAACTAAAAAATCGAGTCGGTTTTACAAAAGGAAAATCATGAACGAAAAAGACATTAACGACGCAGTCGATTTTATTTACACACACGGTAAAAAATATGCAGAGGCGAAAGCTCACTTGGCATACGTCGAGGAGTTCCGCAAGTCCAAGAAGGCCATGCTCATGAAGCATGCAATGACCAATGGAGTTAAGACGGTTGCCGCCGCTGAAATCGAGGCGTATGCGGCTATGGAGTACATCGAGCACCTGAAGGCTATAGAAGAGGCTACAGAGCAGGCAGAGGCACTCAGGTGGGGCTTGGTAGCCGCCCAGTGTCGCGTAGACGTGTGGCGCTCTCTAGAGGCTTCTAATCGCACTATGGATCGCCTAGGATGAACAACAACCTAAACAAGGCAGAACGCAAGCACTTGCAGGATGTCAAAGAGCTTCCCTGCAGTGTGTGCGACGAAGCACCGCCCTCTGACGCCCACCACATCAAGCAGGGCAGGCAGTACACCTGCGTAGCCCTATGCAAGTCCTGCCATCAGGGGAGCAAGATGGGCTGGCACGGGGAGAGAAGGGCGTGGGCCATAGCCAAAATGGACGAGCTGGACGCCCTAAACGTGACCATAAAGCGTCTTAGGGAAAACACCTAGAGAAATAAATGAAAATATTTTTCAAAAGGGCTTCACAAGTGCTTTAACTTGGAGTTACAATCACATCACCGCAACGTTAGCGGGTTTAACCTAAAAGGGAATTATCATGACAGCAGTTACAACAGCGACAGAAGTACAAGCAGTAGCAACAGTTGAGTCTTTGCTCAACCCCATCGACCAACTCTTCGTGTTGGATCGTCAACAAAAGTCTTTGACTGCTCAGGTCAAGACTCTCAAAGACACCATCGCCAACACTTACGACGTGTCCGCCAAGGACGCCGCCGGCAAGATCATTCCCCACCGTGGTGAGAAGTACGGCGTGAAGGTCACCATTGAGAACCGCATCGGTTCTTTGGATTCTGAGGCAATCCTTAACGCACTGCGCTCTACCAAAGAGTTTGCCGGGCTGACCGAAGAGCAGTTCAATACCCAGTTCCGCGGCGAGTCCAGCGCCGTGATCAAAGTTTCAACCACAGCGTAAGGGGAACTACGATGACCTATCAATTTAACGATGGAGGCCGCAAGGCCGCTGGTTTCAAAGGTATGGCTGGTGACTGCGGTGCTCGTGCGATGGCAATCGCACTGGGACTTGACTACACAGCGGCCTACAAAGAACTGGCCCAAGCCAACGCCGACAATGGTCGCGCAAAGTCTGCCCGTAATGGTGTGATGAAGGATGTCTACACCGAGGTGCTAAAGCGTTACGGCTGGGTGTGGATGAAGGCGCCACAGTTTGTAGGCCGCAAGGCGCGTTGCAGTGATATGCCAGCAGGTGTAGTGATTGCCAAGCAAGCTCGTCACTTTGTGGCAGTGATTGATGGTGTTGCCAACGACAGTTGGAACTGCACTGAGCGCATGGTCTACGGGTACTGGGCAAAACAATAAACCAAAGGGGCCACGGCCCCATCTTCAACACATTTACACAAAAAATTACCATGACTAAAGAACTTATACGCGAAGCCTTTTGGCAGTCAACGCAAGCATTTATTGAGGCGGCAAAAAATGGGGTTGCTTACACCGATTGGCATCCTGTCTTTGGCATTTTGTAAATTTTAAAACCCCACGGGGCTTCGGCCCCCATCAAAGGAGAGAGAAATGGAATACACAATCAAACACAACGGCGATCAGAATATGTTTTTGGACACTTGGGAGAACGGTGGCGTGTGGTTATCAATCCACGGTCGTAACCACCACGTTGGTACATCCCTGACACGCGAGCAAGCTCAGGCTATGTTGGAAGCATTGACAAAACTTTTAGAAGAGGTGACAGCATGAACGCAGGAACACAAACAGGCAGTCTGGTCAATCACTTGTACAGTCGCATGACCATTGGCGAACCAGAGCCGACCGTAGGCATGGGCGTGACCATGTTGTCGTGGACAGATCGCGACGCAGGTACCATCGTTGAGGTCAACATGAAGAAGCGCTACATCGCCGTCACTGAAGACAACAAGAAGCGCATCGACAACAACGGTATCAGCGAGTCACAAGAGTACGAGTACACCACTGTGATGGACGGACACCGCTACTACTATCGCAAAGACAAGAAGGGTCAATGGCGCAAGTGCTATCACAATGAGAACGGACGTCTGATTTACGGCACAGGTGGCTTGTCAATTGGTCACCGTGAGTCGTACTATGACTTTTCATTTTAAGGAGATAACATGAGCAAAATTGAAATGCCACCGTATTCAAAGATTAGCTATCCATCGACACCCAACAAGGACTTTAAGTGGGAGTCTGGATCTGACGTGCAAGCTATCTGGCGCAAGTTTGGGTGGACGCCACCTAGCGAGCACATGGCACCACCACCACCCGAACGATTTATTGAACCATTACGGAGAATGAAATGACCAAAGAAGTAAGCCAACTCGCTCGCCAACTGCTAGGCACCACAGGTGCTGTGGAGTTCTACACCCAACAGGAGTTTGACGCGACCTTGGCAATAGCCAAAGCGGAGATCATGACGGTGGCTATTGAGACGAGTAAGAGAGCGATCATGATTGAGCGCAAGGAGTGCGCTAGATTGGTCGCAGAGCTTGCGAATCAAGAAGATGAGGGGGAAGTAGCCACTGCGCTCATGAACGCCTCTAGAGCGATCTACAACCGCATACCGAGTCAAATGCAATGAAAACCACAGAAGAAAAAGATTTGCTTTACGCACAAGGGTTTGACGTAGGAGTCACCTTTGTGTTGACCGCCATCATTCTGCATTTTGAGGAGGGTGAAGAGATGGTGGAGTCCCTTAAAGCATTCATTGATCCACAGTTAGACAAGGCAAAAGCCCACTAAAAAGGTATTAGGGTATGTCCCTAGTTCCAAACTCCTATAATTTGGAGTTACAATTACATCACTGCAAAATTAGCAGGTTATTACAGGAGTTAATTATGAACACAGCATCTAATCCTTTCGACGACATGTCCAACGACTTGGACTTCGGCGCACCAGCCAAATCCACAACTTCCGAAGTTACTTACTTCGAGCAAGCTTGCACTAAGTGCAACGGCACTGGTCGCTACACCTTTGGTTACATCAACGTTCGCTCTGGCGAATGCTTTGCTTGCAAGGGTAAAGGCAAGTTGTCTTTCAAGACATCACCAGCCACGCGCCTGAAGGCAAAGATGGCTTCACAAAAACGTGCTGTTGTTGTGGCACAAGCCAAAGCTACCACTGCGCAAGAGTGGAAAGATGCCAACCCAGCAGAAGCCGCATGGATGCAAAACAGTGCCGCTAAGTTTGCATTTGCCGGCGCCATGTTGGAAGCATTAGAGAAGTTTGGTTCACTCACAGAAAAGCAATTCGAGACAGTTCAGCGCTTGACTCTGCAGTCAGCACAGTTCATGGCAGAACGTGCCGCAGAAAAGGCCGCTCGTATTGAGACAGCACCCGTGGTGACCGTGGAGGCCATCGAGGTGGCATTCAACAACGCCAAGCAAGCAGGCGTGAAGCGCCCTAAGTTGCGCCTCGACACATTCGTGTTCAGCCCAGCCGCTGAGACAAGCGCTAACGCTGGTGCCATCTACATCAAAAACAAAGAAGACGGTTTGTACTTGGGCAAGGTCATGGGTGGTCGCCTGTTTACATCACGTGAATGCACCACAGAGGCCGCAGAACGCATCGTGGCGGTGTCTAGCGACCCAGCACAAGCCGCCATAGCCTATGGCAAGAAGTTTGGTGCCTGCTCCATCTGCGGACGTGCATTGACAGACGCTGACAGCATCGCTCGCGGTATCGGCCCCATCTGCGCTGACAACTACGGTTTTTAATTTAACAAGAGGAGAACATCATGGCTACATACTGGAATGAACAAGGCACTTACCAAACCATCGCAGAGGCCCTTCAGGGGCTTATCCCAGCGATTGGTGAAGTGCCTGAGGGCAAGACCACCAACAAGGCACTGGAGCGCTTCAGACGCGCTCAGAACTGCTACTACGACCTGTACAACAATGGACTGGGCAACCGGGCCCGTGAGTTCAGCACGTTGTTTCGCATTCCCGGCGTCCCACGCGAAATTAAGCAGAACTACCACTACAACTTTTTGGTGTCGTCTTTGACTGAGGGTGCCATTGAAAACAAGATGGACGGATTCATTCTGGATGCTTACCGCGAGCAGGTGGCATTAGGCAAATTGCAACCAGTGAACATGGAGGCCGTATGAAGCGCATTTACATCAAAGCTTTCAACAAGCTGACCAAGATGGGTGTACCCGTCTACGAGCACCACGACGACAAGGGGAACTTCAGCATCAGTGCGGAGGACGAGGGGTCTTCCAACTGGGTGAACTACTACGATGGCGCTCGCGTATGGGGTGACAGCATCAAGCCTGAGCTACGCGATACGCTGATCGGTATGGGACTGTTCGCAGAGTGGCACAACCCCGGAAGACTGGCTGTTTACGAAATATAAAAAAGGTGTTGACACCCTTCTTTAATTCCATGTTAGAATTACATCACTGCAAAGTTAGCAGGTTTATTTAAAAGGAAATTATCATGATCACAGTAGACAAATACAACATTCGCGTAGTTGGCAAAGGCGAAAAGTATGGACGCGACTTCAAACTCACAAACGAGAGTGACAAGCCTCTGGTGGAGTTTTATGACGCTCGCTATCCGCACACGGAGTTTGGGCAGTTCATCACTCGCTACTACGTTGGCACCATCTTGGGCAACGACGGTTACTCTGGTAAAGGTGAGGGCGGTTTGATCCTCGACGGCGGAAACCGTGATGAATGGACTGTGTCTGCACGAGACATGGACGTTGTACGCGCATACTTGAAGGGATACACAGAATGAACTACGGACAACTACGCGAGACTTGCGTTAACAAGTTCAGGGAGTACGACTCCAATATGTGCTCACGCGCATTGCAGGACTGCCACACAACGTTGCAGTTGAACAATCACCTGCCCACGGACGATCCCTACTACATCAAGTTGTGGGCGGAGATCGATGCTATCCGTGAGCGCCAATTCAAACTCTCAAAGGGACACTAATGGCAACAGCAAAAAAGGTAGTGGCTAAAGCCACGCCAAAGAAGGTGGCAACAACTCCAGTAAAAAGGGCTGTAAAGCCCGAACAGGAGTTCAGCATGCCTGTGGAGGTCAAAGACTGGATTGACCAAGCCATGAGCCGCCTCAAGAGCATGCAGAGCAAGGTGGATCGCCTAGAAGCTGAGAACAAAGAACTCAAGAGTTACAAGAAGTGGGCGGAGCACCGTATATTGGGAAGTAGCCCAGAATGAGCGCACAAGGCAAAGAGTCTGGCACCAAGATGCCCAAGCACGATAGCAAGATCTCGTTTTACAACAAGAACGGCGACGAGATAGGTGTGATGGACTTCGCCGACAACTACCTATCCTTTGAGGGAAACGCCGAAGAGAGCGCTATCGAATTCATGGAGCACCTGAGCACCGTATTCCAATACAGACTCATGTTGGAATACAACAAAGGATACAAAGCAGGTAAGGACTTCACAAGCAAACAAACTTCAGGTTAAACTCACGTCCTATGTAATGCGCTGAAACAATTGCGTGAAAGGACATATATGGCAGAGAAGTACAAGTTCAAAGACCGTGCATGGGATGTCACCCACAAAGACGGTAGGCACCTCGACACGGTGACCGTGCATGGCGACGACGTGCGCGAAGCCTATGAAGGCTACAAACAAATCAGCCCAAACACCCACGAAGACGAGATCCTGAACAACTCTCTATGGAAGGTGTTGGATAAACACAAGCTCCAACCAGATGACATTGAAGTCAAAGAGAAGGAAGATAAACCTAAGAAGGTTATCCGTAAGGCATCAGGTGGACGAGTTGGTTGGTAACCACTAACATGTACAATAAACAATTCGATTTTATTGGAGATGACTATGGCAACAGCTAATAAGGGTGCAGGAAGGCCAGCAGGAAGCCCCAACAAGGCGACAACTGAGGCAAGGCAAGCCATAGCCCTATTCGTTGATCAAAACGCTCACAGGCTCACTGGATGGCTCGACCAAGTTGCTGAAGGTGTGAAGGTTGAAGTGATGGATGAGCAGGGTAACCCTGTTGGTCATGAGTACGTGGTGCCGCCGAACCCAGCCAAGGCGTTTGACATGTTCCAGTCGGTAGTGGAGTACCACATACCCAAGTTGGCGCGTCAAGAGCATGTGGGTGACGACAACAAGCCATTGGTGATCGAGCATAACGTGAGCGTGTTTGGTGAGTTGCTCAAGTCGATTAAGATGCAACGCCTAGCCGAATGAGCGCATTGGATGCAGTACTGGCTGATCCCAGTATTAAGAAGGAATACGCTGAACTACATCCGATAGAGCAGGTCGTCGTCAATTGGCAGTTGAAGTGGAACGCTGTACAAGCGCATAAGCACCAGATTGAGCCAGTGGGTGATTGGTGGAATGTGTGGCTCATGCTCGCGGGTCGTGGAGCAGGCAAAACACGCGCCAGTGCCGAAACGCTAGCAGGGTGGGCATGGGAGCAACCCAACACACGATGGCTTGTCTCAGCCCCTACAAGTGGCGACTTGAAGGGTACATGCTTCGAGGGTGACTCAGGGCTTATATCCGTGATCCCCCCACAGTTGATAGCCAAGTACAACTCCAGTCTGCACGAGATCCACCTGATCAATGGGAGCTTCATCAAGGGCATCCCTGCGTCCGAGCCAGAGCGCTTCAGGGGGCCACAGTTCCACGGTGGGTGGCTAGATGAGCTAGCGGCATGGGAGTACCTCCGCGAGTCATGGGACATGATCCAGTTCGGCATCCGTCTGGGTACACGCACTAAGCTCATATGCTCCACCACGCCTAAGCCTAAAGAGGTCATCATGGAGTTGATCGAGCGCGAGGGTGATGATGTGGTGATCACACGCGCCAGCACGTACAGCAACATGAAGAATCTGGCGCCATCCTTTCAGAAGCAGATCTTGCAATACGAAGGTACAAACTTAGGTCGGCAAGAAATCCACGCTGAGATCATTGACCCTGAAGAGGGCGGCATCGTCCAAAGGGACTGGTTCAAGCTGTGGCCTAACAACAAGCCCTTCCCCAAGTTCGAGTTCATTATCCAAAGCTACGACTGTGGCTATAAGGATGGAGCCGCCAACGATCCCACTGGGTGCATCACACTGGGCGCATTCAAGCCAATGGACGGCGGCATGTGCGTGATGGTGATCGACTGCTGGCAAGAGAAGCTGACCTACCCTGACCTTCGCCCCAAGATCATTGACGAGTTTGAGTCGGTGTACGGTGAGGGCAAAGAGAAGAAGCGCGTTGACCTACTTCTGGTGGAGGACAAAGCCGCTGGCATATCACTGATCCAAGACTTGCAACGTGCGCACTTGCCAGTAATTGGATACAACCCCGGCAGAGCAGACAAGACCCAGCGCCTAAGCATCGTGTCCAACATCATCCGCGCAGGGCGTGTGTGGGTGCCTGAGAGCGGTCAGCGCAAGGGATTCGTGAGGGACTGGGCAGAAGGCATGGTGAGCCAGATCTGTAGCTTTCCTGAGGGTACGGTGCATGACGAGTTTGTTGACTGCATCTCACAGGGCTTGCGGTACCTCCGTGACGCTGGGTGGATCAGCATCGACGCCCCACCACGCGACGACTACGACGAGGACGACATCTATGATGCAGACGAGTACAACAAACGAGCCAACGCCAAGGTGAACCCATATGCCGTCTAAGTGGAATATACTCCACCTGACACCAAACTTACAACGCATAAGTTGTGGACGTGCCATGATGGTGAAGGCATAATACGTGGCACTCATGAAGGACATTCCATGACCCCAAGCAAGCCCCCTATGGGCATCAATGTAGCGAGCGATACCAAGGCAGGGCTGAGGTACGCTGACATGATCGTCGATGGGCATAAGACCCTTGAGTCACGCAACAGCGACACACTGCGCCCCTACGTCGGTAAACGTGTGGCGATTGTCCGCACTGGTGAAGGCAAGGCTAAGGCTATTGGTGAGGTGACAGTGGGCGAACCTAAGGTGGTGAACCAGAGGCAGTTCCGTGCGATGGAAGACGAGCATAGAGTCCCCAAGGGATCGAGGTTTGACATCAACACACCGACCAAGCACTTGTACCCTATGCACGACCCTGTGCGGTACGAAGAGGAGCGCGACGTCGGTCACGGCATCGTGTCGCGTCAGGTGATACACAAAGCAACAGGCGGAGCAGTTCGCCCCCTTCGCCTCTACCACGGTACGCCATATACGGATAAGGTAATCAAGAAATTTGAAGTCAGGGGTGGCGGTGACTTTGGCCCCGGTATTTACATGACTACGCACCCTGAAACAGCAAACCAATTTGCAAGTGGCATGGATGGTAAGCAGAGGGGCGCTGTCTATCCTGTTCACGCACACATTAAGAATCCATTGCGCGTCAAAGACAAGTATGAAATGAACAACATATTTGACAAGTTAGGCACTGGTAAGCCTATGCATGAGACGTTACAAAAGCACGGCTACGACGGCATACACGTAACAAACCCAAACGAAGACAACCCAGACGAGCAGTATTACGTGGCATTCCGACCACATCAGGTCAAGTCCGCCATAACGAACAAAGCAAGAGGTGGAACAGTGAAACCTACAATAGAACAGATGCGCCTAGCACTGGCAAAAGGTGGATCGACTGACGAGTATTTCAGTGTGCTTGAAGAGCGCGACATGTCAAACCCAAAGTACCGTGAGTACTTGGAAAAGCAACAAGGGCTTGAGGGAAGCTACCCTGAGACGTTTGCCGCGCCTATTGCTCGTGGCTTGAGTTCAGCGGCAAAGACAGCCAAAGCCATATTTGCACCAGAGAAGCAAACTGGTCAAATAATTCAACAACCAATTGGTTGGGGCATTCGTGTCCCCAATAAAAGAAGGTTTGACGAGCCGTATACGTACACGTTGCCACCACCAGCACCGTATGTACCACGCGCACCAGAAGAGATCTCTAAGCAGGCTCTGAAGAGGTTGCCTGAAAGGTTTAAAGACGCAGTGATTGACAAAGCCCCAACGAATGCCGCATTGAGTGCCAATGACCTAATGGAGTTGGCGCGTATGTACAAAGAAAAAGAGACTCAGAACAAAGCCAAAGGTGGATCAGTAGCCAAAGAACCCAAGAGCACCGTCAAGGCGTACAAGCTGTTCCGTGTGCACAAGGATCACCCCGGCAAATTGTTCCCACTCTTTGTGGATGCCAACACCCCAGTTGAAATGAACAAGTGGGTGGACGCCAAAGAGGGCGACATGAAGGACGGCAAGGTCAAGTCAAAGATTGGTGCTCTGGCGTATAGACCCGGTTGGCATGCTGGTGATCTACCTATGGCTACCCACATTGGTGAGAAGTCTGATCCATCCGTTACGGCACCTGATCGTCGCCCTGCTAACCATGCATGGGCTGAGGTGGAGATGCCTGATGATGTGGACTGGCAGGCTGAGGCGACACGCCGTGGCACCAATGCTCAAGGTAAAGTCGTTCCAGTGAAGGCGCACATCACAGACCAGATCCCTAAGGGTGGACACTATCGATACAAGACCAACCCCAACATGACGGGTAATTGGTTGATCGGTGGGTCGATGAAGGTCAACAAGGTGCTGACTGATGCTGAGGTAGCTCGCATCAACAACAAGGCTGGCATGGCTGACTTACCGCGCACTGAACCATTTGCCAAGAAGTCGTTTGGCTTTGCTAGTGGTGGTATGGTCAATAGCTTAATTGCCCCTGAAGAATTTAAAGCTGAAGAGTATGTGAATTACAAAGCCGAAGGTGGCAAGGTGGAGCCGACTCAAGAGCAGATGCGTCAAGCGTTGATCAATCGACATGGCTTGTACTCACCGCTAGAGAAGGCGGCTCTTGAGATGCCACGCAACAAAGGCACTGGTGCTGAGTTCATGGCGGAGTTATCAAAGCGACCCGGTTATAAGGCTGAGGAGATCGCTGACCGCAAGATCCCTATACCTGAAGGGAAGATGACCAAGGCTGAGTTCCTTGAGCATCTGAAGAAGCATTCGTTGCCACTGCTTGAAGAGAAGATCAAAGGCGAAAGCACTCCAAAAGATGAAGACGAAGTTTGGAATCGTGTATCTCAAGAGATGTTTGGTGTCAACGCAGATGACTTGACCGAGAGACAATTTAGTCAGGTAGAAAACCTTATTCCTAGCGAGATACGACGTACAAACACAGCGGCTCAATATGAGAAGTACCAGTTGCCCGGTGGGAAGAACTACCGCGAGGTATTGCTAAAGCTTCCGAGAGGCAGACCAGACGCAAGCAAGTATTCAGATCCTGCCAAATACGATGCCGACATGAGGGCGTTTAATGCAAAAGGTCAAGAAGACTTTCAGTCAAGCCATTGGGGTAACGATCCCAATGTGCTAGCGCATCTGCGTATGAGTGATCGTACAGGCCCGAACGGTGAGAAGCTGTTGCACCTTGAGGAGTTGCAGTCTGACTGGCATCAAGCTGGACGCGACAAGGGTTACCGAGATACTGCAAATGAAATGCAAAGGCATAATGAATTTGAAGTTTACTCAAAAGAACTTGCAAAAAAATATGGATTAAACCCAAATCAAAATTTGGCTATGTATGCGACGATTAAGGGTATGGATCCAACTGAAGTTGCAAAATATGAGCAGTTGCAAAATGCCATGATAGAAGTTTCGGACAAAGTTCCTGACGCCCCGCTCAAAAAGTCATGGCACGAGATGGCGCTCAAGCATGCGTTGCACCACGCGGCTAAGAATGGCTATGACGGCATGGTGATCACGCCCGGTGACGAGCAGGCAAAACGTTACAGTTTGGCACAACATGTTGATGAAATATCCTACTACCCTAGAACAAGTGCCGTGACAGGGGAAAAATCCAAGAGTGTTCGTATTGACATGAAGACTGGAAGACCAATGCAATTTGGATTGACACCAGAAGGTATTGTTGACAACGTCAGCAATCTGGAGCATGAAAACTTTGTAGGTAAAAACATATCTGATATTGTTGGTAAAGAACACGCAAAAAACATTATGGGTGGTGAACGTGGACAAATATCTGGTGAAGGTTTAGTTGTCGGTGGCGAAGGCATGAAGGGCTTCTACGATAAGATGATTCCGTCATACCTGAACAAGCTTGGTAAGCCATATGGCGCTCAAGTTGGACAAACAAACATCACTGAAAAAAACCCAACTGATGAAGATGTCAGAACGCATCATGGAATTGGGATTCTTCGTTGGAACATAAAGCCAGAAGAAGAAAAAGAACAACTAAAACAGCAAATGGTTGGTAAACCAATTGCTCTTCACCATTTCCCCATCAATGACCAGATGCGCACAAGCATTTTGAAAGAAGGACTGCCACAATACATGCGTGGTGGTGTTGTCCATAAAGCCGAAGGAGGCGCTGTGTTACCTATCGAACTAATCAAAGCCCAGATGATGAACAGAAATCTTGGGTTAAATCAGCTTCAATCCATTGGTGCTAACGAAGCCCCTAGCATGGGGATTAAAGCCTACGTACCGCCTATTGGACGTCCTGACAATGGTCAGATGCCTGTAGGTGGAGTTGACACGTCTCAGGGCGATTTACCTGTTGGTGGAATTGACATGAGTAGGATGCAATCGGGTCACCAATTGATGCCAAGCCAAGCAGGTCAGCAACAAGGCATGGATCAGGTACCTATGGGTGACAAGCCACCTTTGGACGGTTTGCCTAAAATGGATGGCGTGCCACCACCACAAGGTGCAAGCAATATCTTAAACATGACCCCCCAAGGACAGCAAATGGCGGCTATGAAGCCCCAAGGCTTGGCTAAGGGTGGTAGCGCCAAGTCTATTGACGAAATGAAGGCTGAGTTAGCTTCTAACAAGGATACGTCTAAGGAGAAGCGCGTTACGGTTGCGGCTCCGGGCGCAGGTGGCGTTAAGGGTATTGTGGTGCCTAAGCATTTGATTGAGGGCAACCCCAAAGCAGGCGCTGAAGGTTTAAAAAACATGATGACTGCACGGGCAAAGGTTTATGGTGAAGAGCACCGCGACCCTTTGAACCTTGGTCAGATGGCAAAAATCCACAAGCAAACATTGGCAGAGCACTTTGCAAAGCCACTTGACGAGCAAAAGAAAGCAGAGGACGAAGCTTTAAATAAAATCCGCGCCGCTAAGTTTATTAAGCACAACAGAGACACGTTGGACGAGTCAGAGAAGCTAGATACTGTAGAGCACGAGCACGACGAAGAAGGTCGCTCCCACGTTGGCTATGCGTCTAAGGGTATTGCAGGTCATGCGTTGTATCCGAAGGGTCATGGTAAAGACATGGATTACAAGGTGATCAACACTTGCCCCGGTCAGACTGAGGGCTGTGGTGGTGGTATGAGTGCAGAGGGTATCGTAGACACCAAGGAAGGTACATGCTTTGCACCTAATGCTGAGTCGCAGTACGCCGCCGCCGTGAGTCGTCGCGCAGGTCATGCAATTGCCAAGCACGACCCTGCTATGACAAAAGACTGGGTTATTGCTCACACTGGCTCAATGCGTAACGCCGCAAACAAAGCGGACAAGCAAAACAAGCGTATGTTGTTCCGTCCTAATGTGGTAGATGAGACTGATTTGTCTTCGCGTCACATCATTCGACATTTGAATGAACAACGTAAGGTAGACGACAAGCCACCAATCATTGCCAACTCCTACGGTAAGACTAATGAGTTGCATGATCCTGAGAATGGTTACCACATAACGCAATCAAACGTTGGCCCTAAAGTCAAAAATGGTAGAGAAGTTACCGAGAACATTGGGCGCGATAAAGCGCGTGTGCGTAACACTGTGATGGCGGCTGACAACCAAGGCGACTTCAAGAACGAGCAAGGTAACAAGACACCGCCTAAGGGTTCGTACATGGTGACGGACGTTAAGCGTGGTTCACCTATGGCTAAGAGCATGGAAAAGGCAATAACTCATGCTAAGTATTGGACAACAGGACGTCCTGAAAAGGATCTAACCTCTGAAGAGCGTGAAGAAGGGCCAGAAGGTCACTTTGGCGGTAATGGAAAGCCAACGACGCCTGAAAAAGCGCACTATGGTCACACTACCCACGAAGGTCTGCGCTACGACTACCAGAAGCAACACATCTTGCACCCACGTTTAGTGCAAGTGGGTAAGAATGATGACGGTACTCCGCACATGATCCCAACGGATTCACGTTTTATGGACACAGCGTTCTTGCCAAAGAATCGCTACAAAACCAAAAACGGCAAAGAAGCTGGTCATATCTTGATGACCACACCTACCGAGTCAACCAGTAACATTGGTCACCAAACAAAGTTCACTCACAATGTCAACGAAGGTCACATTGAACATGCTTTAAAGAACAATGGTGAATATGTAATTGACAAACCTGAAGATCAAGCCAAAGCAAAAGGCAAAGAGTACGCCGCGCCACAAGTACTCAAGTTTCACCCCAAGCCAAAAGCTTATGCAATGGGCGGCAGTGTTGGTGGTCGCCACATTGGTTTTAGCGATGATGATTTTCATGCGTTTCCTGAGCAAAACGTAGTTGCTCAACGTCACTTAGCTATGCGTGGTGATGACTATGAACCAGTTGAAAAGCACGGTTTGTCGGATCACAAACGTAAAGTTACAATGAACAAAGACATGGACACCATGTTGTTAGAACTGACACGTAACAAGAAAGCCAAATGATGGACGAACTTGACCCTACCCAAGATCCCATGATCACTGAGAATGAAGATGGCAGTGCTGACGTAGACTTGCGTGACGATTTGGCTGACATTGAAGAGATGCCTGACGGTTCGGCTGTTGTCACGATGCCTAATGACGGCCCTGAAGAGAATCCAGACTTCTACTCCAACATGTCTGAATCATATGATGAGTATGATTTGTCTAAGTTGGCTATGCGCTACACCGATTTGCTCAAGACCGACAAGTCAGCGCGTGAGCAAAGAGACAAGCAGTACGAAGAGGGTATCAAGCGCACGGGTATGGGCAACGATGCTCCCGGTGGTGCTACCTTCATGGGTGCATCCAAGGTCGTACACCCCGCGATGGCTGAGGGCTGTGTGGACTTCGCGGCTAAAGCGATCAAAGAAATGTTTCCACCTGATGGCCCAGTCCGCACAAAGGTGCTTGGCAAGATGGATGACATCAAAGCTGAGAAGGCAGAGCGTAAGCGCGACTACCTAAATTGGCAGATTACTGAGCAAATTGAAGAGTTTAGGGATGAGCAAGAGCAGTTGCTGACTCAGTTACCGTTGGGTGGATCACAGTACTTCAAGATTTGGTTTGACGAGCAGAAGAAGCGTCCTTGCGTGGAGTTTGTTCCAATTGACAGGATCATTTTGCCGTTCGCCGCGAGTAACTTCTACACAGCGCAACGCGCCGCTGAGGTGCATGAGATTACAGCGTGGGAGTTCAATCGTCGAGTAGCTAGCGGTATGTACCGCAACATCGACATGATCACCTCCACGATGGAGCCTGAGATGACAAAGGCTCAGAAGGCTAACAACAAGATTGAAGGCAAGAAGTTTGAAGACAATGACGACGGTTTGCGCAACGTCTACCACATCTACACTTACTTGGAGTTAGAAGAAGACAAGTACACCAAGGGTGAGATGGCTCCATACATCTTGATGATTGATGAGTTGGACAATGAAGTCATTGGTCTGTACCGTAACTGGGAAGAGCAAGACGACACCATGACCAAGTTGGATTGGATTGTGGAGTTTAAGTTTATTCCTTGGCGTGGTGCGTATGCTATCGGTCTGCCACACCTCATAGGAGGCTTGTCAGCGGCTCTCACAGGCTCTTTACGCGCTTTGTTGGACTCTGCCCATATCAACAACGCGGCGACCATGCTAAAGCTCAAGGGAGCGAAGATGTCTGGTCAGTCCCAACAAGTGGATGTGACGCAGATTGTGGAGATTGAGGGAGCACCGGGCGTCCAAGACATTCGCCAGATCGCTATGCCTATGCCGTTTAACCCACCGTCGGAGGTCTTATTCAGGCTTCTAGGATGGTTAGATACAGCGGCTAAGGGGGTAGTGTCCACCTCAGAGGAAAAAATCGCTGACGTCAACGCTAATGCCCCTGTAGGCACTACTCAAGCATTGATTGAGCAAGGTGCGGCGGTGTTCTCGTCGATTCACGCACGTTTGCATGAGTCACAAGCTCGTGTGCTGAAGATCTTGTGCCGGCTAAACCGTTGGCACTTTGATGAGATGCGCAAGTCTGAAGTGGTTGCAGATCTAGAGATCAGCCGTGAAGACTTTCAAAAGAACACGGACGTGATTCCTGTTTCTGATCCGCACATCTTCTCTGAGACTCAGCGTATGGCTCAGATGCAAGCTGTGTTGTCATTGGCAGATAAGCATCCTGATCAGTTCAACATGAACAAGGTGTTGGCTCGCTCGCTCAAGCAGATGAAGATCCCCAACATCAATGAGTTGATGAAGGATGTTCCAGCGCCTGAACAGCGTACTTCTGCGGACGAGAATGCGGCTATGTTGATTGGTCAGCCTGCGTATGCGTACATGCAACAAGATCACATTGCTCACATTCAAGATCACTTGCAGTTTGCGATGAACCCATTCTTGGGTCAGTCACCGTTTGCAGATCCAAACTATTTGAACAACTTGATTGAGCACATCAAGCAACACATGACGTTGTGGTACTTAAACCGCTCCAATGGTTATGTGGCGCAGTCTCGCGGTGGTAAGCCCGTGGACAACTACGACGATCCATTGCTTACAGGCACCATTGATCAGCTTTACACGGCTGTTGGTGCTCACGTTGGTATAGATACAAAGGAAGTGTTCGAGCAGTTTGCTCCAGCGTTCCAAGCGCTTATTCAGCAAGCTCAGAAGCGCCAACAATCACAGAAGCAAATGTTGCCGCCAGATGCACAAGTTGTCAAAGACACAAACATGGCAGAGACTCAGCGCAAGTCGCAAGAAGACCAAGCACGTTTGCAGTTGGATACACAGAAAATGCAGATGGATATGCAAAAGCACCTCGAAGACAACAAGACAAAGATTGCCATCGAGAATGCCAAGCTGACCCATCAAACAATTACAGACATTGCCACTGGGCAATTACCCGAACCCGCGCCTACAATGGGCGCACCAATGGCAGAGATGCCACCACAAGGTATGCCAGAAGGCATGCCACAACCTCAAGGAGTTCCAAATGTCAACATCTGATCAAGAACAAAAGAGCATCAATGTGCCTTACCACAAGCGTTTAGCTATGGGTGAGAAGCTCAATGGTCAAAGCATGCAACCTAAAGGCGAGAACAAGCCCCAAGGTGGTTTGTCACAAGCTAAGAAAAAATGATTGAACAACTGATCCATGTGATCAGGCTTCGACAAGCAGAATTGGCGCAGTCCCTTGCCTTGGGGAATGCGTTCAACTGGGAGTCATACCAAAGGATGGTCGGCGAATATCAGGGGTTGAAGTACACCCTTGATTCGCTCGACAACATTCTGCGAGAGCAAGAAGGTAGAGAAGATTAACCCCAATCCTTGGGGCTAAAGGCCGCGCTGAAAAGTGCTTTAACGATGCACCTGAAATATGGTGATTTTTAGGAGTGAGTATGAGTGAGAGAGAACCGATCCCGACGATTTCGGGAAGTGAAGGCGTACCTGATCAACAGGAGCTAAAGTGGGCGTTTCCCGACGTGAGTCCGGGGCAAAAGCCGTTCGGTGGTCGCGTAGTTGTACAACTACGACGCATCAAAAAGACAACTGCTAGCAAGATCATTTTGGTTGCCGAAACCAAAGAGACTGAGAAGTGGCAGAACATGATTGGTCGAGTGGTGGAGATTGGCCCTCTGGCCTTTAAGAACCGCGAAACTATGGAGTCATGGCCTGAAGGCAGTTGGGCAAGCGTAGGCGACTACGTCCGAGTACCTAAATGGGGCGGTGACCGTTGGGAGCGTGAAGTCCCCAATGAAGAGGGTAACGAAGACCCTGTTCTTTTTATGACCATCAACGACCATGAATTGATTGCGAAAGTCACTGACGATCCGCTTTCATTCAAGGCTTATGTTTAATCGGAGAATTTCATGAGTACTGAAGACAAAAAAGAAGTCGAACTAAACATTGAAGAGTCAAAAGACGGCTCTGCAGTGATTGATTTGCCTGAAAGCATGCTTGCTTCTGACGATGGAGACGAAGTTATCGAAAGAAAAGACGGTGGCGACGTTTCTGCAGAGGAAGATGACCATCCTGACGACTCAGATGCTGTGAGAGCGGCAAAAAGAGCGCGTCGGAGGTCTAAAAAAGACCTGATTCGCAAAACGAATGAGGAAAAAGATGCTCGTTTGCAACAATTGCAACGAGAAAACGAAGAATTCAAACGTCGTTTGTCCAATGTGGAGCGTGAGACTAAGAATAGTCAGATTGCACGTATTGACAAACACTTAGAAGACCAAAAAGTACGCCTTGAATACGCCAAAATGAAGATGTCAGAGGCTGTTCAGGCGGGTGACGGTGATGCAATGGTCGAAGCACAGACCATGTTCAACGAAGCACAGTCTGCAGTGGGTGAGTTTGCCCGTGCAAGGCAACAGGCAGAGCGTGAAACACAAAATCGCAATGACACACCTGTTGTTGACCCTACAGTGCAACGGAACGCCGCAGACTGGATGCGCCGTAATTCATGGTATCGCCCAGATACCTCAGACCGTGACTCACAAATCGCCAAAAAGGTTGACGAACTGCTAGTTACAGAAGGTTTGAACCCCTCTGATCCAGATTATTGGGATGAATTAGATAATCGCTTGCAAAAAGCATTACCACACCGCTACAATGACAACAACGACAGTAATTCTGCTGTTAGAAAACCGAGGAACGTTGTGGGTAGTTCAGGTCGTGAAGCTTCAGCCGCATATGGTGGTAACAATCGCACACAATTCGTGCTTTCTCCCGATAGGGTCAAAGCTATGAAGGAAGTGGGCGCTTGGGAAAATCCAACGCGCAAGAAAGCAATGATCGAAAACTTCATTAAATATGACCGTGCAAACGGCACTCGTTAACTAATACTTGGAAAACTATCATGACTGAATCACGTCTCAAAAAATCTCTCAATGCTGGTGGACGCAATGATCGCGCAAGCGAGGACGCAAGCCGCAAAGCACCTGAAGATAAGTTCATTTCTACGCAGGAACGTCGCAAGATGTGGAGCGAGGAGTGGACGCAATCAGCCTTGCCAAAACTACCCAACATGGATGGGTGGCACCTTTGCTGGCTTTCGACAACCAACAGCTACGACTCCATCGATAAGCGGATTCGGCTAGGGTACGTTCCAGTTAAATCTGAAGAGTTACCCGGCTATGAAGACTATCGCGTGAAGGCAGGAGAACATGTTGGCTATATCTCTTGTAACGAAATGTTACTGTTCAAATTACCTATGGATGTATTCCAAGAGATCATGATGCATCATCATCACGACCAACCTCGTGAAGAAGCTGAGAAGATTCGTGTTCAATTGGAAAGCTTGCAGGGTCAACGTGACAGCAACGGTAAGCGACTTGTAGATGTCGAGGGTGAAGGTATTGGTAATTTTGATCAACAGCCAAGCAAAATGCCCGTATTTTCGGGCTAACCAAAGGAGTCTATTATGAGTTCAACCTCTGCTCCATTCGGCTTGCGCCCCGCGTTCCACCCTTCTGGTCTGGATCGCGCTCAAGCGCTTGCGAATGGTATTCTGTCTGGTTATTCCAGCAACATCTTGAAAGGTCAACCCGTTCAATACGGTACGACCGCTAACTCTGGTACTCTTGGTACTATCATCGCCGCAGGCACAACTGGCGCTATCGCTGGTGCGTTTGCTGGTGTTGAGTGGACTGACACTACTGGTCGTCGCCGTGTGAGCAACTACTGGCCTGCATCTACTGCATACACCACTGGTTCTTGCGTAGCTTACTTCTACAACGATCAAAACATCGTTTATGAAATCCAAGCTGACGGTTCTATGGCTCAAACCACCATCGGTAACGAGTTCAACTTAAACAACTTGACTGCTGGCTCGACCACTACTGGTCTGTCACAAGCAACCCTGAACTCCGCTTCTGCGGCTGGCAGTGGTGGGCAAGCTCAAGTTCGTGTGGTTGACCTCGCACCCTACGTTGACAATGCATGGGGTGATTCATACACCATCGTTCGTGTCGTTATCGCTAACTCGCAATTCTTCGGTGCTGTCACCGCGATTGCTTAATTTAAAGGGAGCATAAATTATGGCCGCCCCAATGCGCAGTACGGACTTTAGAAGCATCGTTGAACCTATTCTCAACGAGTGCTTCGATGGAGTCTATGACCAACGAGCCGACGAATGGAGCCGTGTGTTCCGTGAAGAAGATGGCATTCCCCGTAACTACCACGAAGAACCCGTCTTGTACGGTTTCGGCGCGGCACCTCAGTTGCCTGACGGCACTCCTGTGACGTACCAACAAGGTGGTGTGTTGTTCCTCAAACGCTATGTGTACAAAGTGTATGGCCTTGCCTTCGCTCTGACCAAAGTGTTGGTGGAAGACGGTGATCACATCCGTATCGGTCAAGTTTATGCACGTCACTTGGCACAGTCTTTGGTGGAAACCAAAGAGTTGTTGTCAGCTAACGTGTTGAACACAGCTTTCAGTTCATCGTATCCCGGTGGCGACGGCGTGTCCTTGACCAATACTGCTCACCCCATCGTGAACGGTACATTCAGCAACCAATTGGCTACATCTGCCAACTTGTCCCAGACTTCTTTGGAACAAATGTTGATCCAGATCCGTCAAGCAGTTGACAACAACGGCAAGAAAATTCGTTTGGTTCCACGTCAATTGATCGTGGCTCCCGGCAATATTTTCCAAGCTGAAGTTCTTTTGAAATCTGTCTTGCGTACAGGTAACGCAAACAATGACATCAACCCTGTTAAGTCCATCGGTTTGTTGGATGAAGGCGCGGCTGTTCTGTCACGTTTGACTAGCCCTACAGCATGGTGGGTTCAGACCGACGCTCCTGAGGGCTTTAAGCTCTTGATGCGCCGTCGTCTGGAGAAGACTATGGAAGGTGACTTCGAGACTGACTCTATGCGCTACAAAGCCACAGAGCGTTACGACGTTGGCTTCACTGACCCTCGTGCCGCTTACGGTACAGCAGGCGTCTAAGCCAGAGGGGGTGGAATATACTCCACCCCTTTTTTTTAATCTGATCAAGCTTTTCAAGGAGAAGATCAAATGCCACAATTTTCCGACGATTTATTTCTAGGTTCCGCTGTTACCTATCAAGGTGCGGACACCTACCCTGCTGTTGCAACTTTTACTGGTTCAATTTCTACCACTACATTAACAGTCACCGCGATGCTTTCTGGTGACAATATTGCTGTGGGTATGTTTATTGACAGTTCAACGTCACTCACTAACGGAACTTACATTACCGCTTTTGGTACAGGTTCTGGCGGTGTAGGAACTTACACCGTAAGTGCCTCACAAACTGTAGCAAGCGCCACAATTGTTGGCTCTGGTAATGCTTTGTTGCAAAACCCATCCACAATGACTGTAGGTGTTGGCCCATTGGGTCGCGTTTACATTTGGGACGCTGTACCACAGGCAAAACTGACAACTAACATTGTTGCCGCCGCCATCACAACTGCTACCACGCTCACGCTTGCCGCAGGTGCTGGTGTTACATCAACAACCATTGTTGGCGGTACAACAGGCTTGCAACTTGATTGCCCTCGTGCCGTGTGTACAACAACTGGTGCTGGTTCTCCAACTTCTGTCAACATTACGGTTTCTGGTTACGACTACTACGGTCAAGCCATGAGCGAGGTAATTGCAACAGGAACAGTGGCATCAACAACTGTCAATGGTAAAAAAGCCTTCTACCAG
>Ga0209401_1000111_pt1 | contig 54015 bp, 70 predicted proteins | sample M_140807_MF_Meta_FD_187318 | JGI IMG/M metagenome (GOLD analysis project Ga0209401, IMG submission 187318) | Freshwater microbial communities from Lake Montjoie, Canada to study carbon cycling - M_140807_MF_MetaG (SPAdes) (version 2) | ecosystem: Environmental > Aquatic > Freshwater > Lake...
TTTCAGTGATAAAAAGAAGATAGAAAAAGTTTTAGAAGAGGCATCAGTTCTTATTTCGCATCTCCATTACAGTGAACTCGCCGCCTCCACTGCCGCACAGATTCATCTGCCACTTGTCTTGTTAATACACAACAGCTTTCAGATTCCGTACATAAGAGACATTTTAAAAGTAACAAAGGATGTACACCTACTCTACAATAGTGACTGGATAAGCGAGTTTTATAAGATATTTCAGCTAGATAACCGCACTCTTTATCCGCCTATTTCTGTCTTAGATTTTAAAACTGATAGGAAATATGTCGCCCTCATCAACTGTAATAAAGACAAGGGTGGAGAACTGCTGATTCGCTTAGCAAAAGCAATGCCTGAAACTCAGTTTCTCGGTGTCAACGGTTCGTATGGAGAACAGGTCGTGGAGAAAGGGATTCCCAATCTTCACTACATGAAAAATACTCCAGATATTCGTAGTTTTTATTCTAAAATCGGTATTGTTCTTATGCCATCTATATATGAATCTTGGGGTCGCGTGGCAGTAGAAGCTATGTCACTTGGCATTCCAGTCGTTGCAAATCCTACACCTGGACTTCGTGAATCTCTAGATTCTGTTGGTATTTTTGCAGACCGCGAAAACATTGGTCAATGGGTACATGCGATACGTAACCTTCAGACAAATCCTTGGTTATATGAGAGGAAATCGCAAGAAGGACAAATACGAGCAAAGGAGTTGGCGGCAGAAAATAAGAAACAACTGGTTGATGTTGAGAAGTGGCTAGAGGGCATTCAGACCCAGTGAAGGGGTTTGAAGAGAGAAATCCTATCTATATACTTTTCATTGTAAATCCAGGGTTCCGCATTTGGGTCAAGCAGACGATTTAGACAAGGCATGAGCTTAATCTTGCCTATCAGATAAGACTCATCTAGTCGCTCGTCAGGCTGGTAAAATCGCCCACTAGCAGTCAGAATCCATTCGACTACATTTGTCACATCATCTACAAACGCATAGGTAATGCCCCTCTCGTCCTCCAGAAAGTCATCATAACGCTGCGCCATGAGTTCCATCTTGCCCATTCTAGGTTGGTCATGTTTTATAACTAAATCAAAACCATCCTCATCAACAGAAATAATACGCCGCGTCAAAGGAAATCCAAAAGGATGCCACTCGCCATTGTGAAGGCGTACATTATTCCAAGTAGGTCCAAAGACACGCCGATACCCTGGTGCCTTCAGAGTTGATTCAGCAGTATAGTTCTCCAGAACCTTTGCAAAGACCGTCATCCGCATACCAATATAGACAAAGCCCTCCATCGGCTCAGGGATGTTCACAATCCACTCATCTAGCATATCATCATACTCTACATGCATGGTATATATCTCCTTATCACTATAATCAGGCTCAGCATTCTTATTGAAAGGGAAGCCCTTCGCAATCTCACTAAGGAAAACCATTTGTTGTAGGGGGGTCGATACTCGCGTTTTCCGATTTTGAGGCTTCAATTTTTTACGCCCCAATAACAGCCTCCCTCAATCTTTCCAGAGCCTCGCGGCGTCTCATCTACCGACGGGTAGACCCACGAATCATTCCAGAAATGCTGAATCACATCATGTTTAGCCCAGCGGTTTCCCTTGATTCCAAAAAGGACTTGCGTGGCTCCACCCATCACAATAGCAATAAGACCTCGCCGACGCAACTCGCATCCAATCAACATTCCTAGACCGCCACATCCAATCAGAACGATTTTGGCGCCAGATTTAACGACTCGCTTGACTACATCCGTCACGGCTACATCCCACGATAGAATAGTCGGCTGCCACTCAGCGCTTCCCTCTGCCAAAATAGGAGCATAGCCTGTTCGGATAGGAATCCATTCTACATCAGACGGCAAAAGTGAGTCTGTCGCAGCAGGCCAAATAAGTTCGCGCTGCTTTGTCTGGGCTACCGCCGTGTCTGCGAACGCATTTACAATCGCCACTTTGTGTCCCTTTAAGAGATTTGTCCATCGCTTACTCGGTTCTACATAATATGGCTCCAATGCCCTGAGAGGAATGCGCTTGCCATTTGTATTTGTCGTCTTTAAAAAGACTTCTTCAATGTCTTTGAGAGGCGCATACCATCCTGTCACAAGAACATCAGAATCACGAATCGCCTCAATCAACATGAAGACCCATCGGTCAATTGAATTTAGCGTTTTGGGCCAAATACCAGCGTGTAACTCTAGACGTGCGGCGATACCCTCTGGATAAGGCTGGTGCGGCTTTGAGCCATAGAGCCTGAAAAAAAGCGCCTCAAGTTCTATCGTTCCATTTCTTCCAACTAAGAGTCCTTCTTTCTTTTCTAGAGCCTTTTCAATAGAATCATAGATAATAGTTGCCCCTTCTTCTACTGACATATATACATTTACCTCATTTATTTTAGACCCTGGGGATTTGGCGGCGGCTTGAGACCCTTACGCCAAGCAGGAGGCTCAACTCCTGTACCAAGCGTATATCCTGCACCTGTAAAGACATTTGATTGTGGTAGCAAGACAGGTGATGGTTGGAGCAGATCTTGTTCTGGCACCTCAGGAATAGGTGTTGGCGGTCTCGGCGGCGGCTCATAATGATCCACTGGCTGCTCAAACTCTACCGTCACTTCCTCTCCATGACAAAGCACGATGTCAGCAGGTTCGGTCTTTGAGACAAATATCTCAACCTCATATCCGCCAAGTAGCGAGACTGGTATCTGAAGAGTGGTATGTTGCTGAATAACACCAATCGACGTGAGAGCCTTCTCTAGCTCGTCTTTTACATCAGAGTTATAAAACGCACTATCCACTACCTTAAAGACAATATGAGTCGCTTCAGGAAATGCCTCAGAATCAAGAAATGTGACCTTTACCTCTTCACCCATACCTGTAAACTGCCCAGCATCTAGCATCCAAAGAGGGACATAAATATTATAGTTATCCTTCTCGTTTATCTCTCTATGAGCAACTGGAATCGGCTGACCCATTGGAGCAATCCAAGATGATATATCTCCATTCTTGACATTCAGAAATGCTCGTCCCGTCACTTGGTTCCTGATTATAATCTCCCATAATGCCTGATCAACTTGAATACTAAAGGGGTCTGTGTCTTGGGTTGGGGCATATGCTTTCGACCAGAGACACACAGTATAATCCATGACTCTAAGGATAAGTGTGCTTAAATTTCTAGTCGAAATGTATTCAACTTTTTTCGTAGCGAAAATAGTATGGCAAGCAAACTTACATCTGATAAGTTTGAGCTGGCACTTGAAAAAACTACATTGTCTGACTTGGAAAAAACAATTTTAAAAAATCGATATGTGAGAGTAATACAGGACTATCAGCGTCGCGCATACTTTTTTACTTTCTGCTTTCACACTATGCGGTTTTTTATGACTGTTGGCTCGCTCATTGTTCCTGCCTTGCTGTCTATTCAATATACAAATAGTGCAACTACAGAAGTTATATCTGATCCTGGCACATTTGAATATCGCATATATTGGGCTACATGGGTTATATCACTCCTCGTAACGATGAGTAATGGTCTTATCAGCGTGTTTAAGATAGATAAGAAATACTATATTGCTCATACGACACTTGAACATTTGCGTAGCGAAGGATGGCAGTTTCTTGAACTCTCAGGTCGCTACAGTGGCTTTTATACACCATCCGTTGTACCTACGCATACAAATCAGTTCATATTTTTCTGTAGTACTGTTGAAAAGATTAAAATGAAACAAGTCGAAGAAGAATATTATAAACTTGGTGATTCTGATATGACACAGGCATCTGTTACAACAAAGAGTGTTCTACCAAATACCATTGTTAGCAGTGGGACAATGCCCGTACGCTCTCTGATTCCTCCTACACCACTTAATAGTCTCATCGAACAGGCGGCGGCTTTGCCTCCCGACCTTTTAAAACAAATCTACGATGTCGCTTCAGGGCAACAAAAACCTACAGACAAACTAGATGGTGCGGCAGATGAAGCCAAACCGAACTCTGAAAAAGAAACAAAAGAGACGATCACAGTGCCAGTGCACGAGCAGTTGCCCACATTTGCCACTTCAGCGCGCAATGTTTTGCAAAATACATAGTCGAAAATGTCTGCGTAAATCTCCGCTCAGTGGATGGGAACCTAAGTATGAACCCGAGCGTTGGAATAATAAAAAAGAGCTACGTGAAACACACAACTGCTTTTCATATTCCATGAATATTCAGGACCCCAAACAAGTTGATGCGTGTCATCAAGATAAATATTGTAATGTCCCCTTTCATCAACCTGGTTCTGCGTCTGGATATCCTGGATTTCAATCAGAAAAAGCAAAAACATGCCCAGATATGATTGCCAGACTTCTCGGTGATAATCCAAGTATGAAAATGACAACGTTTACAGCTCGGTGTCCTCCGCACACATCTAAGATTGCTTTGGTGGTAGACCCAGATGAAGACTATCATTTCTATCGGCAAGATTCAAATGGCTTGTGGTCTCATAAGCCCGGTGGGATGCCTGTGACGAATGTTGACGCATTGGGAAAACTCATCTATGACCCCGCGCTAGCTGATAGAAACTACAATAACGACAACTCAAAGCTAAACTATGAAAAGTTCTGCTCATATTTATGTGTGCCGCGCGATAAACCTCTACACATTAAGGTCGGCGGTAAGGGAACAAAAACTCGGAAACGCCGCAAGAATCTTTAGATTTTTCTATATAGTATGATAATATCATTCATAGGCAATTGTCAAACAATAGCACTATGTATATTATTACAAAGACTTTTAAGAAAAAAGCCACATCTTATTGTCTGGCTTTTATACGGTGATGAATTTAAAGAACATGATTGGAGCCAAAAGTGCATGAATACAATGATTGAATACGATGAATCATTGGAGCAAATTAAGTTGAGTGATGTTATCATATTTCAAGAAATAAATAAAAATAAATCATTATTTTCAAATGAAGAGACTCTACGAAAAATGAAAAAATCTACTTGTACGCTCATTAAGTTGCCCTCTATCTTTTTTCATTATGATAACTATGATAAGTCTCTTATAGACTTACAAAATAGAGAGGCTATAAATAATGTAACTATACGTGTCTCTCAAATAATAAATAAATATAAAACGGAAACGTTAATGCTTACGTACAATCATCCAACTATGTTTTTATATTTAGAAATATTAACAGAAATATGTACGCTATTAAATATTGATTTCTTTACTAAAGAAGAGTATTCAAAACTAATAGATAACAAAGTTGATATCGGCTTACCAGACTAATAACTAATACGACCACGAAACGATGTAGCTCTCGCCCTGAAGAGCAAACCAATGAAGTGCTCCCAAGAGCGCGGCGTGCTCATCCTCATTCCAGTAGTCCTCGTGGCTACTATAAAGGTCGTGCTCCTTGACAGTCTCCCACTTTGGAAACTGGCGCAGAAAGGTATGAATATCCACCTCATAAATATCATATTGATTGAAGTATTCAGTATAAATATGATAGATACCCCCTCGCTGCTTTAGAAAACGACGATGCTCCTCTGGGACAACAATATCTGGGAGAGCATATACCTTTCCAAACCTCTTTGTCTCTGGGTCTCTAGCATAATAACATGGCTTACCCGTCTCGTCGCAAATGCTTACTGATAAATGAATGGCAAAATCAAATCCCATGATGTATGCTAAAAAATGATGCATAGTACTGTTTCAATTTTTATTTTTTTGTGTTGTTCTTCTTTCTTTTATTTTTACTCAGAAGTCGTCATAGAACGCGTAATAGGACGCTTAGCAACTACAACATCATCCTCCTCCTCATAATCATCCATATACTGAACGGTCTTCCTGGGACTACGACGTGGCGTAGAAGGAAAGACTACACTGAAGAAGAACAGCGATACGATAACTAGAGCAATGAACTGGGCAAGCTGAACAGGAGGGATTGTCTTGTAAAATGAGACTACCTCCTCCATATTCTTCGAAAATGCCGTCCGCGTAGTATGCACTGTAGGGTTCGTATTCCAGTAATCAATGAATCGCTGGCGCTGCTCAAACGCCATCGCACTCATAATCATAGAGGGGATAAAGCTAATAATGTCGTAAGTCAAAGAACGCATTTCTGCTGTACCAGGTTACGACGAGGGATTCAATTTTGACGATGTAATCACATCACTATAAAATTGAAGTGAATAGCGTGTGTATCATATAGCACACAAAATGCGCATCATTACTTTCAACGTCAATGGTATTCGCTCTCTGAATGGAAAGTCCAAGTCAGGTGAGAAGGGTTGTGCGCTTCAGGAAAACTGTCTGAATAAACTTATTTCCGAGAAAATGATTGATGTGCTTTGCCTTCAGGAAATCCGCTGCCAAGACAAGAAGGAACTCGACGCATACAAGGCGCTGCTTCCGTATGTCTATACCAATCATTCCACCGTAAAGAAGGGGTATTCTGGTGTTGCCATTCTATCTCGGATCGAAGCCGTCTCAGTGTCTATAGACTTTACTCGAGTCGCAGAGTCTGTGCCTGAAGATAAAAAGGGGCTAGACATGTTCAAGGAGGGACGCTTGATTACCGCCGAGTACGACACCTACTTTGTTATAAACGTCTATACTCCTAACTCCAAGGATGCTCTTGCTCGTATTGGTGAGCGGCTTCTTTGGGATATGTGCTTCCGCAACTATGTTGCCTCTCTCCAAAAGACTGGCAAGTCGGTCATTGTCTGCGGTGACCTCAACTGTGCCAAGGATGAGATTGATATGTACGACCCTAAGACACATCGGCGGACAGCAGGCTTCTCAGACGAGGAACGCGGGTCATTCTGTAAGCTTCTAGAGACCGTTGGTCTGGTGGATTCCTACCGTTTCAAGAATCCTGGTGTTGTCAAGTATTCTTTCTGGTCTAACTTCTTCAAGTCACGCGAGAAGAATCGCGGTTGGCGTATTGACTATGTTCTCGTCAGTAATAATCTTCAAGAGAAGATTGTTAATGCTGAGATTCTAAATGAATACTTTGGTAGCGACCACTGCCCCGTTATTGCTGAGCTTTCTTTGCCGCCTGTCGCTGTCTCTGTCTAGCCTCCAACCACTTTGTACCAAAACGACGAATCCACTCATTGCCAGGGTCAAAGATAGCAAGCGCCTCCATACAATCCAAACGCTCACGCGGATTTGAGTGAAGAAGCCCTCTCAGTGCAGCAAGCACCATACTTTGTTTCTGAAGCCACGGTCCCTGTGTAAACTGCGTCCATGTCATCAATGTCTTCAAAATAGTCAAAAATATAGAACCCAGAGACCAACTATCAAAACCAGGCCAATAGAGCTTGTACATTTTTACCCAATCTTCTGCTTCTGCTGATTCACTCGTATCCCAGAAACGTTTTAGTTCATTATATGAGCGTGTTTTGGAGATGTTCAGGTATTTTTCCATATCTCGAAATAACGGCTTTCCAGCCACTGTCAAAGAAACTGCCTGTTCTGCAGAATATTTTTCATTATGTATCGCCGTCATGATAGTCAGTTCTGGTGGCATAGCATTCAATACAACAGGGGTCTCATTGTTATCAACCGAAAACTTAAGAATCTTCCATCGATTGTCTACCAGCTCACGATTGATTTCCTTTGAGGTAAATGCCATACCAAAATCAAGGATACGTGGGACCCCTTTGTTATCTAAGAGTATATTTCCAGGATGCAAGTCAAAATGCGACACGCCAGCAACAAGAAGAGTTGAACCTGCCTCCAACATATGACGGACAAAGCTATAAAAATCAAACTTTCTTGGATGAAGTTCTCCAGAATCCATGATGCTGTAAAATGGCGTGCTACCACCAAACGGCTCAAAAATCTGGATTGTCTTATTTAATGCGATTCTATATTCATTCTTACGAAAGAGTGGATAACAATCTTTGAACTCTGGATCCTTCTGCTCGGCAGCGGGAAGGCAGTACTCCGGTTCGGGTAAGAGAAAGTAGTTTTTGACGAGTGGCACATTACGTAACGCATTTGCAACGTTTATCTCTTGAATACCATCGACAGCATCCGTTATTTTTCCCACCACACCTTGCCTTTTTTTCTTGTCTTTACAAATCAATGGTGGCGTGAAAGCACAGCCATAGGAGCCCTCGCCAAGTAAGCGCCCGCCCTCCATACTATCCATATCGGACATCTTTTGTAATCCATTTCTGCGTGGCGTAAGTAGGGAATGATCGGAATCACTCTGGTCTTAGTTTTACTTATAGGAATCGCAGCGGTAGAGCTGTTCTATCCTAAAAAAATACAAGAAGGTTTCGAATCTATGATACCCGTCATCAATCCAAAGGCTGGCTACTTTGCGCAGTTTGTACCTCGTCGCGGTGATATTAGTCCTGGTCAAGAACAGGCAGGTTATATACAAGACCCTCGTTACTTTCACGGATATACCGACGTCCAACGTCTCGGTATTGACCATGATTTTTGCCGTATGGTTCAAGAGAAAGGGTCTGACAATAAGTTCTTTGCCTGCGCCCTCGCTGGAACAGAAAACCTCAGTGGTATAGATTTTCGTACCCAAAGCACATCAAAGGGTCTTCGAATTTCTCGTGACGACTATATGCGCGATATTGATGGCAAAGGGCGCGCTGCCTACTGTCGTATTCTGAAGGGAAAGAAAGATAACTACGAGGCACTATGTAATCGGGCGTTTGACAGGGAGTTTGATGTAGAGTTGGTGGTAGACGTCAAACCACCGCCTGAAACTGAGATGTTGCTTCGCTTCTATGAAGGCTGCGTCTTCTGGTATCGGTTCCGCGATGATATGCTTGACTATGTAAATAATACAAAACTCATGTCTGTAGGTCAAATAAAGATTGATGAGAAACCCAATCCACCGATTACAGAAGCCCTGAAGTTTAATGGTATTGACCAGTTCTTACGCCTCGGCGATAGTCAAGAGTTAGATTTAGGCTACAAGGTGCCACTCCGTTCTCTGAGAGGCATCATGCTTTGGGTCTATTTCGATGAGTTCACTCAAAATGCTCATATCCTTGACTTTGGTGATGGTCCAGGTCAGAATAATATAGTCTTGGGTATCATAGGTCGTGGTGATGCGACAATCACCGATGCTGCGATGATACGCCCTCCACTCATCTGTGGCGAGGATAGCACTATCCCTGAGGCGCCTTCTGGACCGCAGCCTGTCCCGTGTATGTCGCCTCTCAAGCTGGCAGAGACAACGAGTGCGAATGTTGACCAGTTTACGTGTGACGGATTTGAGATCGATCCTCGGCGCCTTCCACCCAGTCGTATCAAGGACAAGGTTGTCCCTGGACCCAAGACTAAGGCTACACTTCTCTATGAAGTCTGGGATAATCAACAACGAAAGATGCGGATTCGTGTGCCCTCTGTGATAGAACTCAAGAAATGGACACATATTACTATCACCGCAAAGAACAATGATGCTTTCAGACCTGATATTGGTATCTATGTTGATGGCAAACAGGTCTTTGTAGAGCCGTCTGGTTTCTTACCACAGGCATCTATTCTCTCCAACTGCTACGTAGGCAAGAGCAACTGGCTCTCTGCGACAAGTCAATACGAAAATCGCGATGAACTCTTTAAGGGTCGTATATTCGACTTGCGCGGATACAAGGTGCCACTGGGCGAGAAAGTCATAACTGAGTCTGTTGGATGGGGAAAAGAGAAACTTGGATTAAATAAGTAAAATTGAAGTATGATATTATATCAGTTGCAGCATAGACACTATGAACTATCCTGGAAATGATGAGTTTGATGCCGCGTTCTTCGATAACGCGTCTGCTGTATGGCGCTCAAACAAGATTGTACTTGGTGAGCTTAGCTTCAAGTATAAGCGGAATGCTTTTGGGGGGCAGGAAGACCTCTTGAAGAATAAGCGGAGTAGAGCTGTGTTTGAGAAGCCTGTTGTTGCTCCTCCTGTAGCTGACGCTATTCAGTCTGTGCGCCGCTCGCCACGCAATAAGCCTCCTCTAGAACTTCGTCGGTCACTTCGTTTGAAAAAGAACTAATGTTTTATCGATATATCTTATATAACCATAAAAAATTTGCTCCCAACGGGTTTCGATCCCGTGACCTTGGCGTTACGTGCTTTTTGTATAGTCAAATGCTATAAGCACCATGCGCTACCAGCTGCGCCATGAGAGCGGATGCCTCCTGCGTGAATCGAACACGCGACCTTCTGTTTCCATTATCCAATGACGTTTGTCATCAGCCCCCTTGCCTTATACCACATCTCTCTGACAAAGGGGATATCCGCCGTGACGGATAATACAAGACAGACGCAATACCACTATGCTAAAGAGGCTGATGGTGTTTTCACACCAGAGTACACCTGGCGAGGTTCGAACTCGCGATTTTCTGCTTAGAAGGCAGACGCCTTTCCACTAGGCCACAGGTGCTCAGCTACTACCTGCAGCCAAATCCGAAACAATTTTTATGTCCTCGTCGAATGTAGGGTATATTTCTTCTTCCGTGGCAACAAGACCTTGTAGAGGAATCAGATATAGTTTTTTAAATTCTGATTCTTCTGTTGCTCTGCGCTCATTAACAATATCATGTATGTGGGTGGGAATCGTATCGTAGACTGTGGACTGCATATTGTGTTCTTTTGCTATTTTCATAATACTTACCAAATCGTCCAGACTGCAAACCAGCATCATATAACTGCCTCTGCGAATCACCGTTTTCGGTTTGATTGTCTGCTTTGCTACCTCAACACACAGAGGTATTAACTCCTTTTGCTTCGGCGGTGGTTCCAGTAACTCTTCAAAAGCCTCGCGAAAGGCTGTAGTTACATAATCTTCTTCATCGTCTCTGCCGCCGCCAACTCCATCAACAACCGCGACACCGTCGCGTACCTGTACTGCCCCCAATATGTACTTCTTATCAGCGAAGACTATCCCTGCCGCCTTGAAATCGGTGTCCATCTCTCTAGACTTGCTGTTTCTTCGCTTTAAGAGAACTACCAGTGCTACAACCACTGCTACTGCTATAATAATGTACCATGTCACTTTCATTCTATATCGTCTTAATGATTAAAAACATTAAGTCACCATCACGGGGGTTCGAACCCCGGACCCTAAGGTTAAAAGCCTTATGCTCTACCAACTGAGCTATGACGGTATTAGAAGACATTAAAGGGGTTTGTTGTGTGCCCACCAGGAACTTTTTGAGGAAGTGCCAAACCTATGTGCGCTCATCGGGAATCGAACCCGAGTCACAACCTTGCAGCTCGCTTTCGCTTGGAAGAGTCGCATTCTACCACTGAACTATGGGCGCTGTGATGCTTTTGTGACAGAGCATCAACTGTTTACCAATACCGGGAGTCGAACCCGGGCCAAAGCCTTGAAAGGGCTCTATCCTAACCGCTGGACCATATCGGTAGTACAGGGAGTGGGGTTCGAACCCACGCGGACTTTTGACGTCCAAGGGATCTTAAGTCCCTCTCCTTAACCACTCGGACATCCCTGTTTTGTTCCTCGCCGCTGTATTCAGGTGGCGGCTACGCGTTAAATTTTATTTTTCGTCTTTTGGCTATGCACAGAGTGGGATTCGAACCCACGAGGATTGCTCCATACGAACTTGAGTCGTACTCCTTAACCGCTCGGACATCCGTGCTTATTATCAGAATCCATTGGTATTGTACTTTAATAGTTATTGCTGTGTGGATTCTTGGAAAAGGCGCTACTCGGACTCGAACCGAGGTTCTGGGATTCAAAGTCCCATGTCTTAACCGACTGGACGATAGCGCCGCGGGGAACAAACGCTCCCTACAGTAAAGTCGTAGTGACGCTTTAAGTATCATAATATTCAAATTTACATTACTTTGTAATCATAAACAGATACTCGGTGTTCTCCGTATTGAACTTCTGGTCGTCCGTTTTTTCCTTCGCGGCATTGCCAATCTGACACATAATATTTCGCTTGTAGTCAATCTTAGTTGTGGTGACACTTGGATACTTCTTGAAGATTTCTAGGAGTTTGTCAATAGGCACAAGACTCTCATTGTTGTAACTAATGAGCACTTTCTGGACTGGCAGACGTTGGATCAGTTTGTCAAACGCATTTAGCGCAGACTTTTTACTGTTCCACTCGCTGCTCATAGAGGAATCAAAGTGCTCGCTTCCAGACACGCGGTCTAGCCGCCGATTTGTCTTGAGCCCCAGACTTGGTTTGTCCCATGCGGCGAGACTGTCCCAAATATGATAGTATGTAGCATAGGAGTGTGAAGAATAGGGTGGGTCAAGATAGGCAAGGTCAGCAGGCTCATAGGCATTCGTCAGACAATCACCCATCATGTGCTTGCCCTTTGGACCCGCAACAGTCTTTGGTAACTCCATCTTGAGGTGGTTGTGTGAGCGCGTACACCACTGCTTCAGATACGCTTGCTGTACACCCACCGTGTTATCCACCTTGTCCAAGGCAATAATCAGGCTAGTGGTCAGAGTCTTGGCTTCCCATGACTGAATATCGCCGTCTAACTCCCATTTCTCAATCTGGTCTCGGATAGCATCAGCCTTGCGACCATTTTTCGGCTGCCAGACACGAACCACACCTTCCTTCTCGGCGACAACATCACAATAACTATTCGTCAGCCATCCAGCCTTTCCTTCAAGAGCATTCAGCGTATTGATACGTTCCTGAAGGTGCTGGTTAGACCCCTCGTTCGCAATCCAAGTATAGGAATAAGCATCTGACGCCCAGGACAAGTCGCTTGTCGTGACGACGATACCCTTTTGCTTGAGGGCTTGGGCAACACGTGTCGTTCCTGTGAATGCGTCAATCGCGACTTTTACGTTCGGCGCCTGTTCATCAATACATTTTACGATATAGGGAATCAGAGATGCCTTCGAGCCAATATATTTGACACCTGATGTTTCCATTGTACCCTTTCTAGGAACCCTTTACAATTCAAATTTGAATTGCCGTAGCGAAGCGACTTAGGTATTTAGACATTTATCATGAGTTACTTTGATCAGGAGATCTACGAGCATGAACGTAAGGGGTATGAGATATGGAAGAGAGACCAGGATGAGAAGGAACAGGAACAGGAACAGGAGAAGCAGAAGGTGGAGTATGAAGTGATTGTCTTTGAGTACCAGGACATTTATGCCACTGCGATGATTCCAAAGGAAAATCTTGTGGAAGCATTCACCAATATGTGTGTCGAGTATGTAAGTCCAGAATATATTCCTCAAAGTGAGACTCGTTTGAACTATGGCAAGACCTTTGTTTCATACAGCGACCGCTCTGGTGGCGACAAGCCTATGATAGTCCTGTTGACAGGCATCACGGTGGATAGTGTCCTCATTTCTGCTATCAAGAATGCCATTAGAAAAAAGTATCTTCGTGTATGCGAGGACTGTGGTGTAGAGGTGGAAGGGAAATGGGCTCTCTGCATTGAGTGTAGGCAAAAGTAAAAAAAATTGATTAGTTTTAATACATATAATCCGTCATATAAAATGAAGTTTCCCATTACTCGTGAAAGTCTTCAAGCATTTGATTACGCCAAAGAGCAGGAGGAGCTAAAGGAGGAGGAAGTTCAGAAAAGGCTTACACTCATACTAGACGAACTCTGTAAGGAGTTTAAGCAGTCTATGCCCTCAAACTCTAAAGAAAAGAAGTTCGTATGGCGCCGATTTAACAATATTGTAATGATGAATCGGGACTATCGACATTCATCAAACAAGGATTATACTCCTATCTTTATTGATAAAGTAAAAGAAATCTTTATCGGTTGCGATATTATTACTGACCCATTGAAGACATATCTTATTATTGATTGGTCTTAATACCGATTTAAACTAACCACGAATCCAAAAGAATAAAAATAAATTTGAAACACTTTTTATTGCTATTATCAAGCACCGATACCAAAATGCCTATGGACGCACCATCATCAAGCATACACATCATGAGCGAGAGTGTCTTTAGTCGCGCGTATTTGAAGGGGATTCCTGAGGAGAGAAAGCAAGCACTATTCACCAGTATTATCAAGAGCTTTCATGATTCTTTAATCATAAATGCTGCTTCAGGCAAGGACCACTATGTTCTTATGGGTAGTACCATTGAGGCGTTTCGCAATAGGACAGACTCCTGGACGAATGCCGTCTCTACTAGTTTTACCAACCTTGAGCTGATTGCGAGGATTGAGAAGAAGTATCCTGGCTGTAAAGTGTATGAGGAGGAGAAGAATATTGTCATTGACTGGTCTTAAACATCTAAAATAAAAATACATAGTAAAAACAAATGGAGAAGGCGGTCATCCACGTTTTTAAAGAGTTTATAAACAAGAGCGATATTGAAGGTTTCAAAGCCTATCTGACTGAACTAGAAGAAGAAGACGACGGTTCCACACCTTGGGACTATTTTTTCCAGAAGGTTTATCTACATGCATGTCTGAAGAAATGTATGCCGATTGTTGATTTAATGACGGCAAAATACAATGAACTTGACCCTATCACTCAAATCGCAATAAGACAGGTGTTCCCTTACGGTCGGCACCTTCTTAGCTTGAAGACACGTGTGCACTAAAAAAAGACAATACTATTTAGAATGCCGAGTGAAGAGTTTAATATTTTTGTACCCGGATATGAAAAATATACTAAAATCCTTGTAGAAAAAGACAAGGAACAAAAACCCTCAAAATATACATTTACTATTTATGGAAAGTTAAATCAGCCTGTATATAACTCTTTATTAAACTCTAAAAAGGCAAATACAGCTTTTATGAATAATATAAACAAGCCGCGTAAACTGGGAATGATAGTATTAAAAATTGCTAACATGGATGCTGAGTCAATGAACATCATAAGGAATATAAAAAAAGCTATTCGGGGTAGTGATAGAAATAATGCTCCTGTATCTGATGAGGCGCCTGCATTTCGAAAGACAGCTGCTAACAACGCAAATGTCAGTGAAGATGATAAAACTGAACTAAGAAAAGTTTTGCATACATTGGATAATGAGCTTTCAAGTGTTGGATTTATTCCTCAGATTATAAGCATTATTGATAAGAATATATCAATAAATGCAAAGGAAGGAACTACATTAAGAGAAAATAAATACAATAACTTTTTTAAAGAAAATGCAAAAAACAGGACTATTAAAAGAACAAAAAAAACGCGCAATGAGTACAATCCTTTTTACACACTGTCTACAGGACTTTTTTCAGATTTTATACAACTTTTAAAGCCATATTTAATAAAAGATTTAAAACTTAAACTACTATTTGGCGATCCAAACAACAAAGACCTTGAACGCTTGTATGGTGGCTGGGGAATGAAACCCATTAATAATGTAGTTTATGTTCCTGGTACAGATGGTCCAATATATTGGGGAGGACCGATACCAGGTGGTATATCAAAGGGACGGATTATGTATAAATTTGCTATTGAAGAAGACGCAGATAATTTCATTCATAGTCTTGTATGGAATCCTGAAGATGATGAAAAAAAGGCTATCAAAATGTCTTTAGAAAGCGCTTCTGTTGCTCCTGCTGCTTCTGTTGCTCCTGTTGCCGCTGAAGGAAAGAGACCAAATACAAACGCCGACGCTGATTTTATGAGTTTTGCGCATCGAATATCAGATCGAGGTAAATCAGTTCTGTCAAATAAAAATAAACTGAAGATATATAGTTTGTATAAACAAGGTACTGAAGGAAATGTCACTGGAAACAGACCAGCATTATGGCGTCCAGTAAACCAGGCAAAATATAATGCACGACTCACACGCAAAGGTATGCGTAAAAATAAGGCTAGAGCGGAATATATGCGTTTAGCTGCTGAACTGGGTTTAGTTTAAATAAGAACAGTAATGGCAGTTAGGAAGAGATATCCTCCATTATCTGCCAAGCAATATGCATTCGTTTCCTCAAGAGATAGAACTTTCGTCTCATGAAGATGCGAATCTAAGATAAGATACTTCCCAAGATAGGGAACAACTGTAAATGACTGACCATGACGATTTACCAACATAGCAGCGCTGCCACTCATAATATGTAGCTCTTCAGTCAAAACATTTCGCAACGTATACTTTTCTGTGAAAGCCTCCTTTTTCACATCATCCGAGACCATGGCAAGCATCATCTTTGTCTCTGGCGTCTCCTTAATCACCTGCATCTTTGTTAAAACTGTGATATCCTTGTTAGCATCAAGGACCCAGTCATTGTCAATATTCTCACCGAAAGGGCGAGCTGTCTGATGCGGCGCGCGCCGAACACTTCCGTCAAGCATACACTCATTGTATACTTCAGTGAACCGTGCCCCATCTTTCTCCATCAGTGCCTTGGTTAGCTCCTTTGAACGCCGAGCAAAGTTCCAGGCAACCCATGAACACTGGTTTGATGAAATCTCCGCAAACTCCTTATCAGTCTGAGCATGAACATTCATTCTTGTTGTGGCTTGTATGTATGCTTAGTCGCATCAATCTAATACTTTCAATTTTAACACATCGTAAGCAGTGTCATTACGTAATCACGTAGGGCTGAGGATTATAGACGCGCAGCGGCTCATCTTCCATAATCTCAATATCAAACTCTGAAAGATTCGCTCCTGCTGCTGCCAGACCCTCACTCACCCTCTTTTTATAACTGAGTATGAGTGCAAGAGTATCATCGACAGACACATAGTTGTCATTTGATACATGAACCTCTTCAACAACCATTCCGAGAATGTAAACATTCTTGTCATAAAAGTCTAGTTTCAGACCATACTTTGCAAGATGTGCTCTAAAGTTATTAAGGCGGGGCTGGTCATACACCTGAGAGTTTTTGTCGCCAAACATCATGAAGGCAGTCTCTAGGCTAACTGGATATCCGATGTAAAGCATATTGGACGATACCTTCTATTATTATTTATTGCTCGTCAAATTTATTCTAAGAATCGTCGTTAAAAATATTTTTTTGTTTTGTTTTTGTATGATTGATTGATTCTCTAGACAAGCAGAGGTCGGATGACGCGGTTAAACCACGCGACCAGCAGAGTCGCCTTGTCATCCGTCGGCTTCAAGAGGACATAGTGGTCCTCGTCCAAATGAAAGGCAAACTCGTGAATGTACTTATTATTGGTAGCGATACTCCCTGAGAATACCCAGAAGACTGGCTGATGCGTAATACCCAGCTTTTCCTGAATCGCCTTGACGACCTTGGGGGTAGCATAGCGATAAGCGCGCTCATGCGCATTGCCAGCATCGTTCTGGTTCTTATCCTCCAGACATACTGCCTTACCTGTCGTCTTGCAGCGAATCATGCCGTCTGGCGCCATACCCTCCTTGGCGTCCGTCCAACTCTTGCCAGTGTACTTCTTGAAGCGCTTGCTCGTCTCGTCGTAGAAGATGTCGTCCTTTTTCGGCTCAGCTGGCTTTGCGTAAACTGACGGATTCTTCTTGTACTGATACTCCAAGAAGCACTGGTCGAGCTGCTTCGGCTTGTGGATGTACTCAAAGTCTGCGCCAGCGGCTGTCTTGAAGTACGCCTCAAAGGCTGACGCTACGTCTTGCTCATGGGCTGCCCCACCCTTGTTTGCCTCTGCCTGCCAGTTCTCACGGATAGAAAGATAGTGCGGTGTCGTCATTGTCGCTTGATGGTCGAACATCACCATTAAAAATATTTATTTCAAATTTTTATTTTTAATGCGTATGCCTTTCTTTTACTTGACAATACTGAAAGCATTGAGATAGTCTGTAATGGTTAGCCGCTTCTCCCTGGCTTGATTGTCCCAATAACACTCGGCACACTTGTTGTCAATGAAGACAATAGCATGATCGCAAGGACACATCTTCATATTTCGCTTATCAATCTCAGCAAAGACAAGATCCTCCCATGCCTTAATCTGCGCCTCCACCTTCTCTTGCTCAGGTGCCTCGTCCCCAGCAAAGATGGAGTCCATCGTTTCACGCGCATTCTCAATCTCCGTAAACTCGTAGAGAATCTCCTCGCGGCTCATATCGGAAAGCTCCTTCTCCTTTGCTGAAAGCCACAACGTGATATTATAATGTGTCATTTGTGGCATGCTTATAATAATGCTATCATAGTGTTCAAATTTACAAATAAAAATGTTTTTGTTTATTTTTGTTTATTTTATTTTATGGTTGTTTTACTTTGGTTTATTACTCATAGTCGCGAATCGCAAGACCAACTGGGAAGCGCGGCAGCCCATCGTCTGTCAGCTCCTGGAAACGCACAGTCAGCTTCTTTCCAACCTGAGAACTTGCCTTCTTGAATGCCTCAATGCGCTCCTCATGCGTGCCCCGCGGACGCACACTGAAGGTCTGACCCTTCTTTGTCTCGCAGACCCAGATAACGCAGCCCTTCTCTACACCATCGCCCTCCTTGAAACCGACAATCTTGTACTCGTCGTCCATGAACTCCTTGTACTTCTGGAGATCCGCAGACCGATGCCCAACCTTGTACAGACCTGCCTTGTTGCGCAGAATGAGACCCTCGTAGCCGTCTGCGACATACTCAGCATGGAGGCGCTTGATGTCCTCCAGATTATTGGCGACGTCAGTGGGTAGCATCTTGAGTGTCGCAAACTTATGCTTGGCAAAGAGGTCCTTAATCCAGGCGTTGCGCTGCTCGTTGGTGCCGTCCTGGACAGTGTCATAGACGTAGAGATAAATCTTCTTCATCTTCTCATCATCGCCCGCCTTGAGCGTCTCGCGCTTCACAATGCCGACAATCTCCTGAAACGTCAGGCTGTCGCTGTAAAGCTCGCCGTCAAGAATAGTGCCCTTGGGGAGGCTGTTAATCTCGGCGCGGATGTGATTCAGATGAGGGAACGCCTTGCCAGTGCGCGAGAAGAGTCCCTTGTCGCTGATTGCCAGACAGCGGATGCCGTCCAACTTCCTCTGAGCATAGCAGGGAAACTTGATGTCCTTGCCACGCTTGTTGTAGTCATGTGCCAGCATCGGGTGCGGGACCGTACCAGTGTTCATCGCCTCCTTGGCGTTCTTTGCCGCCGATGGCTTGGCAGACTTCGCTGATTTGACACTCTCACCGTCAGACTCGGCGGCAGCCGCCTTTGCGGTAGTTGGCATCTTCTCAACCATGCCCCCTGCCTCGGTCTTCTTCGTCCAGTCGCTCTTTGCCTCATTCAGCGCCTGCTGGACTGGGGTCGTCTCATTCTTCTTCCCCAGATTCTTACCCACCGTAACGAGGCGAGTATTCTCTTGGAGCTTACCGTCCACATAGCCGTGGGTGGTGATAATCGCGCCGATAGTGCCAGTGGAACCTGCTCGCTCTTCAACAGCGATAGACCACATCTTAACCTTGCCTGTAGACGCCTTGCCATAGAGAGTGGGAAACGTGTGCGTGGTCATCTTCTTTAAAGTTGAAACAGGGCGTGCTTAGGTAGACAAATAATGGCTACTTCAAATTTACCATTAAAAATTTTTATTTTGTTCTTTTATGTTTGTGTTTATGTTTGTCTTTTGTTTTAGTAGTTGTCCATATAGTTCTCATCAAATATCTCGTCAAACTCGTCCTCAGCCTCCATTTTGACCAGGAACTCCGCCGCCTTGTCCTCCGCCGCCTCCTTCTCTGCCTCTGGCTGCATGTTGACCCAGCGCTCAATGAGCTTCATGGCAATGATGGGGGCAAGGCAGCGGTACTCCTCGCGCGTCATGAGACGATTATACTGAATGGACTCATGCCAGCCCTCAGAGACAATCCGCTTACCGCAGCGCTCATCCTCGCTGTGCGAGCACTTTTCCGTGAGACAGTGATTTGCCCAGTCATCCGTGTTCCACTCCTCGTCGTCATCATCATAGGCATTGAAGTCGTGGTACAGAGGCTCGTACTCTTGGGAGAGAGGAGTGCCGTTGTAGTTGGAGCGGTAATGGTCGGTGTAGCCCACTTCTCGCTGTGCCGCGGCAATGTCCATCAGCGAGTAGCCGAGGTTGAGCAGTTCGATGCTCTTGTCGTACGTTGTCTCGTGAGACGTGATACAGTTCTTGTCACGCTCATACTCCTCAAAGCGCGCAATCTCGGCAGCCTCCTCTGCTGCCATGTCGTTCAGGTGCTCCTCCACTTGCTTCTGCTCGTCAATCATCGTAGTCATCTTGATGTTGGTCTTGTTGTTGCTTAGGGGACGCTATTATTCGAGAATAAGACATGTTCAATTTTACCATTAAAAAGTTTTTATGTCTTTTATTTTTTTGGGTGTTGTCTTTCTTTTTGTGGTTTAGTTGGCACAGACCTGCCTCATCCTCGCCGCCGCGCCAGAGCAGAGGGCAATGCGCTTTCGCTCAGACTCCTGCGCTGCCTTGACCGCCGCAGAGACGGCATGCGGCTTGGCGTCCATACAGTGCCAGCAGCGGCAGGTATCTGGCGCCTTGATTACGTGCTCTGCCTGCGCAGCCAGCATCTGTGGCGAAACGACGTGGTAGAAGAGGGACGGAGGGTCCTCCTTCTCGTGACGTTGCTCCTCGATCACTCTGTCGCTGAAGCCCATTGGCGCGCTGTCTGCGCGCTCCTCTATCAGCCGCAGCCGCTCTTCAAAGATGTACTGCTGCTCCTCCATGCGCATCTGCCGCTCCTCTTCCCGCTGACGCTGCTCCTCCAGCATCACGGTCTGCTCGTTAATGTACTCGTCCGCCTGCTCATAGCTCTTCTCTGTGCTCTTGCGATAGTGCTGGCTCATTCTGTGCGTGTGTGTGATGTCAGAGTGTGGAGGACACTGCTTCTCAGGGGTAAAGAGCCTTCAATTTTACAGCAAAAAAAGGGTCGGCTCTGCGACCGTTAAAAAGTTTTTTTGTTCTTTTTTGTTGTTTTGTTGTTTTTATTGTCTTTTGGGGTTTTCTTAAACCGCGATGCTCACGCCGTGATGCTCTTGGTCTTCTTGTCATAGACACCCGCGTAGGCGCCCGCCGTGCCCTCATCCGTGCGCTCGTAGGCGCGGTCGCCAGAGAGGAGGTACTTCTTGCCGCCCAGCGTCAGCGGCTTGTACTCCTCTGTGGTGGCAGACTCCGCAGGCACCTTGTTCTTGGAGCCCTTGGGGCGACCGCGCTTCTTGGAGCTCGTGCTCGCCTCGCCGTCAGAGGCAGCCGCCTCAGCAGCAGCAGGAGCCTCAGAAGCAGAAGCAGAAGCAGAGGCAGAGGCAGAGGCAGAGGCAGCCTCGGCAGCCGCCTTCTTCTCTGCCGCCTTACGCTCGCGACCCGCCTGCATCTTCTTCTTCTGGTCATCCGTGAGGACGCGCTTGGGCTTGTCAGAGGGCGCAGCCGCAGCAGGCGCCTCCGTGTCAGAGGCGGGCGGCGTGGGCGCCTTGGCGGGCTTCTCCCAGGTGCGCCAGCGCGTCTGGATAGCCTCGGGCGTCCAAGAGGCGTAGTCAGCCTGCTCGCTCTTCAGCGTCTTGCAGAACTGCTGGCACTCTGCGCCCAGCTTCTCCACCACCGCGGGGACGAGGGCAGCGCGAACCAACTTGGTGAAGTCAATCCACGGGTTCGGCTTGGCGTCGGCAGAGCGCGGCTTCCGCTCCTTCTTCACCTTCTCTGTCACCACGGGCGCCGCCTGCCCACCCATCATGGTGACAATCTTGCGCAGCTCTCCCAGCTGTGCCTCCATCGTGCTGATGCTCTTCGTGATGCTCTGGATATCCATCGTGGCGCTCATCTTGTGTGTGTGTGTGGTTACGTGTGCTTGTGTGTCGGAACAACCTTGGAGTATTGGGGATAACGCTATTCAATTTTATTTTCAAGTTGAATATTATTGCAAAAAGAGGGCTCTTGCGACTCAGGCAACAGAGCAAAAAGTATTCAATCTAAGAGTAAAATTGAATGCCTGTATGCGGACCCTGCTAAGAGCTCTGCTCCAAGAGCGTGCCCACAGAGCCCCCAGAGCCCCCAGAGCGCCCAGAGCGCTCTCAAGAGCCACCACAGAGCGCTCTCAAGAGCCACCACAGAGCCACCACAGAGCCCACAGAGCGCTCTCAAGAGCCCCTCTTTTTACTTAAAAATTGAATGCCTCTGCCCTGCCAAAGAGGGGTGTTCTTTACAGCCACACACACACACACACACACACACACAACACAGACAAGATGAGCCAGAGCAAGAACAACGAGACGACGACGTATGCCACGAGGGCATGGCGGGGAGACACGAGCACGAGCGGCTCCTCTGTGCCCAAGTTCGGCACCTATGGTGCGGCGGAGCGTGCGGCGAAGGCGCAGAAGGCGCAGGAGGAGTGGGCGGCGACGGTGGCGGCGCGGGCGGAGAAGGCTGCTGCAGAGAAGGCGGCGGGGCGGGACTGGTCTCGGCGCTCTGCTGCGGCGGCGGTGGTGGAGGCGTCCAAGAGCACTGACCCCATCATGTCGGTGCACGAGTATCTGACTCTGCCCAAGACGCAGGCGGAGACCTTCCTCTCCCTCTGGGTTGGGCGGCAGACGGATCCCTCGGCGGCGGCGAAGGCGCAGGGTCTTCGTCTGAAGGCTGCCCTGGCGGTGGCTGACGGCTCAGAGCAGAACCACCCTGCTGAGCGGCGCTGCGATGACGACGGCGACTACTACCCTGAGCTCAACGCTGGGGTGGCTGGCGGCAAGCCCACCTCTGACCCTCACATCACCGTGAAGGAGGTCACCCTGCCAGCAGACGCTGATTCGCTCAGTCTCCTCGAGAAGATTCTCGCCGACGCGGGAATCAACTAAAGACAAAAATAAAAAGAGCAAACCTATAAAAAGAACAAACACCTTTTTATTGGCTAAAATTGAAGGGGCTGCCTGTAAATAAAGACATTGCCCCACACAAGATGAGCACCGCCTTTGACATGACATGCCTGATGGAGACGATTGAGGAGAAGCCTGAGACTGAGGTGCGGCAGCGCTACGAGGACGATGATGACATCTACTCTTGTAACGGCTGTTACTTCAAGAGTGAGTCTATTGACCACTTTGTCCAGCAGGGAGAGGACATCTACTACTGTGAGCAGTGCGCCGATAAGAAGTATTACTGTAGCGGCTGCGAGTTCAAGAGCGAGAAGTTTGACGACTTTGTTCGCGGTGTAGGCGACACCCTCTACTGCGGGACATGCGAGGAGGCTGCGCGCCCCTGTATTTCTCACTGCTACTGCCACTTCAACAATGACGACTACGAGGAGGAGTACGTAGAGACGGCATCTCAGGAGGAGGAGCGACGGCAGGAGATGGCAGAGGAGGCTGAGCGGCAAGCGGAGGCTGAGCAGCAAGCGGAGACGCAGTTCGAGAATGAGGCGCGCAACCGCTACGAGCTCAAGATGGTACTAACGGACCTGCGCAAAGATCTCACCCATCTGAAGAACTGGATTCGCTGGAATAAGGGCGGCGTCTTCACAGATGCGATTATGAACGAGTGTATCTCAAAGGGTATTCCTGCGTCTGTCTTCTATGAGATTCGCGATATGCTCGACCCTGCACGAGCTCCGCGGATGTTTGCCTGTGCGAAGACAATCGTTTACGCCTATGCCTGTATTGTCACGGGTCTCTCTCCTGCTCAGATGGCAGCGGCGGAGAACTCTGCAGACCCCCTAGCCAAGACCTACTTCCATCAGCGCTGTTCGTGGGAGGTCAACTATCTCCTGCGTCAGATTCAGAACGCCTACGCTCGTGCTTAGAAGAGAAAAACAAGAATAAATACACAAACAAAACAAAAATTTTTAATGGTAAAATTGAAAGCTCCTTCTGATGAAAAATCATTGTCCCCTATCTATAGGCACAAGATGAGCAATATGAGCAAGCAAGAAGAGGAAGAGATATACGACTATGATTACGATGACGAGTTCCCAACAGAGGATGAGTTAGAGGAGTACAGATACTACAAATGGCTAGCGCGTATGGAACAACGAGAGGAGAAGGGGGGGTGTTACTACTGAGTTCTTTAAAAAGAAAAGAAGCATATAAACAAAACAAAACTTTTTATTGGTAAAATTGAACTGACCATACAACTTATAGTTTTCCCCCCGCCCTTTACAAAGATGACTGACACCATGAACATGAACATGAACGAGACGACAGGAGAGCGCATTGTGCGCGAGGCGATGGAAGAGCCAGAGTATGTTCAGCTTGCGCAGATTATGGTCAGTAGCGGCTATGTCTATGATGTCTGCTGGCTACCTGGTGAGGGGGCGGTACGCATTGAGACTGGTCTAGATCGCAAGGGGCGTCCAGACTATCTGTGTTATCCTGACACTTTCACGATTGGCTCTACTCTTGCCGAGGTCATCGGCTGCGATGAAGAGAAGATTTGCATCTGGGGTCTCAAGATTTTCAACGATAAGGGTGTCGCCGATGCTCTCTCATACGAGACGCGCCGCTTTAAGGAGAACATATGGTACGACTACGCTAGCGAGGGCTATGCTCTACAGTTCCATGTCCAGACTCGCTGCCATCATAATGAAGGCGACGTCGAGTGCTGCCCTCAGACCTGTGGTAAGGGCATGACCGAGAGTGCCTTCTGCGCGCAGCTGGCAAAGGTGGTTGCGCAGAATGAGGCTCTGGAGAGTCTCAAGCAGTACTCGTCTGATGCTGAGATGGAGCCAGAGGAGGCGGATGAGGCTGCGTCAGAGGCTGGTGAGGAGGAGCCTGATAAGGCGGCGATTCTGGAGGCTGCGCGAGCCATGTGGCAACGCTGGGCTCAGAAGGAGGATGCACCAGAGGAGGTGCGTGCGATGTGGCAGCGCTGGGCTGAGGAGGATGCTACGCCTGAGCCTGAGCCCGAGGTTGAGGCTGAGGCTGAGGCTACACCTGAGACTGAGCCCGAGCCTGAGGCAGAGGTTGAGTCTGAGGAAGAGCCAGAGTCTGAAACTTACGAAGAGGCACTGAAGGATGATGCAGCCTTTGACTTGATTGAGGCGCGCCTCCTATATGTAATCATCTTCCTGCTTGGCTTCGTCGTGGCAATGCTACTAAAGTTTCCTTGAACGAGGTCTACAAGCACTAGTCTTCTAATATATTGTATAAGAACTAAAAAATAAAACAAACAAAAACTTTTTGTTTATAAATTTGAAATATTAGTTTGCCTGCTTTAAACGTATCGAGCATTACATACAAGAACAATGCCAGGCAAGAAGTTTCAGAAGGTTTATGAGAACAAGGGTGACAAGGTAGTTGAGAACTACATCTTCGACTTGAAGAAGAAGGACACAGAGGGTGTTCATATTGGTCGTGTTCTTAAGATGCTCGGCAATGGACGTATTGAGGTCGTCTATAGCATAAAAGAGAAAGATAAGACTACGTTTGAGGGGTCCAAGGGGATGATTGCGCAGGCGTTCATTCCAGGTCGTTTCAGTGGGAAGGGCAAGGGATCGTCTTTCGTGAATGTCGGCTCCTATGTTCTGGTTTCAGACACGGGTGTCATTGGCGCGGCGGCACTTGAGATGATTGCCTTAATCTCAGCAGAGAAGTTTGCCAAAATCAAGGAGGTCACGGAAATCGACCCTCGCCTCCTGACAGCAGTGACGGACAAGACTGCCCTCGAGGAGGGTAAGGTTAGTGTCGAGGATGGCTTCGAGTTTGCAGCTCCAGGCGGGGAGGAGACCGCTCCACTTGAAGATGATACCGCTCCAATCAACATCGACAATATCTGAGTAGCTATTTATAAATAAAATTGACGTTAAACCACTGCATGTATTTTTTACACATACAATGGCAACCGCACCTCGAGATGATATTGAAAAGGCACTTGAGGTGAAATCACCGCATCCAATAGTACAAGAGATAGAGTATATCAAGGGTATGATTAAAAGTGCCTCTCAACTACTATTGGATCTTTTAGACAATATGAGTTCACCTATGCATGAATACACTTCATTTATTAACGGTGATGCGAAAGCGCCACTGTACAGACCTATCATAAGTCCTGTTTAGCGTAAAATTGACTTATGGACAAACGTACAATAAAGTACATATACAATGGCTGCCATGGAACCCCCCGACTATATATTTTCATCTGAAGACTTGGTTAGTGCACTGGGATTGCTGAAGCAAAATGAAGAGAAGTTGCCACCACCCCCAATTCAAATACCTCTTAGACGATATGGTGCTAATCGTGGTATTAGCTGTAGTAGCGATGATGATGAAGTAGATCTAGATTTTATGACATTCCGCCATCTAACTCGTTTCAAGGCGTACATCACTCGCTTAATAAGTACTGAGAAGGACACTGTAAAACTAGAGGCACATAAAAAGAAGCTAGAAGCGACAAATAATCTGCTGGCGTTGGTTTCATAAGATTCTAAAGGAGTAATATCACTAATACATAGACAATGAATACAAGTAATATTTTTCGTAATGCTGGGGTTCTTGTTCATCCTGCTGAAACAGCGCGAGACGCCAACTGTTGCTGCCTGGAGTGTCTAACGGCTCTTATACCAAAGGAGAAAGAGGGGCAAGTTTCAAATTTAAATACAGTTAATAAATCAAATTGAAACATATAAAGATTTAAAATATAGTCCAGTAGAGCTTGTATCCATTATGCTCAAATTCTTATTATTAGGGACATTTGCTATGTTAAGTGTCGCCCAGGGAGGAACAGGCGGACCATCAAGTAGTCCGTTACCAAGTTCAATCGCAGTAGGCTCAGGAACGCCTACGGCATCTCGTTCAAGGCTTGTGGTAAGCACATTGACTCCCACAATGACTGCGACTCGTTCTCGGGCTCTTGTAAGTCCGACAGCGAGTTCTACAAACTTTGAACCAACAATAACTGCGAGCCCTTCAAGGGTTATCGCTGCGACCAATACAATGACTGCCACTGCCACACCGTCTCGTCTCAGGGCTGTTGGTGCAACCCCAACTACGACGGCGACTCGTTCTCGGGCTGCTATTGTTGTTGGTGCGACTCCAACTACGACGGCGACTCGTTCTCGGGCTACTGGTGCGACCCCAACTACGACGGCGACTCGTTCTCGGGCTACTGGTGCTACCCCAACTACAACTACGACGGCGACTCGTTCTCGGGCTGCTATTGTTGTCGGTGGAACCCCAACTACAACTGCGACACGTTCTCGGGCTACTGGTGCAACCCCAACTACGACGGCGACTCGTTCTCGGGCTACTGGTGCAACCCCAACTACGACGGCGACTCGTTCTCGGGCTACTGGTGCAACCCCAACTACAACTGCCACTCGCTCCAGGGCTCTTGGTGCGACCCCAACTACGACGGCGACTCGTTCTAGGGCTATCGGTGCAACCCCAACTACGACGGCGACTCGTTCTCGGGCTACTGGTGCGACCCCAACTACGACGGCGACTCGTTCTCGTGCTATCGTTGCTACCCCAACTACAACTGCGACTCGTTCTCGGGCGGCTGCGTCATTGTCTGCCACTGATACTGCGACTCGGTCACGTGCGGCTGCGTCATTTTCTGCCACTGATACTGCGACTCGGTCACGTGCGGCTGCGTCATTTTCTGCCACTGACACTGCGACTCGCTCCAGGGCTGCTTTGTCACCAAGTGCCACTGACACAATGACTGCGACTGGGTCTCGTCCAGGTGGTTCGCCAACTTCTAGCACAACACATACAGAAACTGCTTCGCGGACTGATACGCGCACTGGCACAGCAACAGGAACTGCAACTCGTACTGAGAGCCCAACGACGAGTGAAAGTAAAGGCGCGACCCCATCTGCATCGTATACTATGACAACTACAGCATCAAGAACAATCACGATAAGCCCATCATCGTCAACAATCGTTGTGGCGGCAAATGCCGCGGCTTCTAGCCCATCCACCAGTATCCCAATGATTGCTGCTATCGGCGGTGTTATTGTAGCAATCATATTAACCATCGGTGGTGTTGCGGCATTGATTCGTTTCCGCGGTAGACCAACTCGTATTTCCAAGATGCCACAGTTTAATCCTGATCCGATGACGCATATGAATATTCCAGTAAAGCAACATCAGTTCGTAAATGTCATGCGCCCTGCCGCTGTTGTTGAAGCTCCTCCTTCTCCTCCTGCCGAGGTTTCTGGTTCTTCACGTGCTGTCTTCAATCCATTCCAGGCACGCACACGCTCGGTATCGTACCCCCTTACTCAACAGGAACAAGAGCGTGCGGCGTTCTCACCTTTACCTTCTATACGTAACGTTGCTGATTTCCCAATGTTGAACGTGAGTCGCAAAAATATATTGATTACGAAATCTCCAATACTGACTGCGTCAGAGTTCATACCACCTCCGCCACCCCTTGAATAAATGCTTGCTAAAATTGACACAAATAATGATATAAACAACATCTAACTTTTTACAATGTTCAGAGGCTTACACTCTCTCGCAAACGGCATTGCCTACGAGAAGAAGGTTGCCGACGCGATTCGCAGATTAAAATATAACGGACATACTATCATTGTTCCAGAAGCTACCGCTGGAGCCAACAGTAAGAACAATGATATTATGATGACAATCCAGGGGCGCGAATATGCAGTAGAAGCAAAGAACAGAGGAGCATTTGAGGGTGGCGGCAAGCGTTTCCAGGTCACCGACTCTGGACTTCGTATTCCAGAAGATGGGCTTCACAAAGACTTACTCGGCGACTATATTCCCTGGGGCGGAAGAGTGCCATCCTTCCTTCGCGGAAACAAAACTCTCGAACTCTGGAATCTAGAAAAAGATACATTCAAGGACGAATATCTTCAGGTCGCACCTGAAACTATCTGTCAGTACTACAGGCAAAAAGGTGCCTCATATATCCAGATTGAAGACAAGGGCGTCTATCATACTGGAGAAGACTGCCTCTCGTTGAATGTCCCGCTGTTCAGCTGCGAGATTAAGATTCGCATTCGCTGTAAGCGCCATACCAGTGGTCCTATGCCATCCAGCGTCCAAGCGTCGTTTGTCTACAACAGAAAAACGATTGTGCCATCGCCCTATGATTTCGTCTTAGCGCCGCCACCATGTTTTACGCGGACTGAAGAGGTGGTAGAATAATGATTTCCGATGACTTTTTCGTTTTGTTCATTCCATACGACCATGCCGCCTGCAAGATACGACATCCAGCATAGAGGTTCCGAATGTATTCACAGTCATTGTAGCTAATCATCCAATCTGACCGCTTTTTTATCGCCTCGGCGAATCGTTGGTGATTGAAGCCCTCGTGCATATCGCCGTCTTTGCCATAAATGTAGGTTGTGATGTAATATGGTGGGTCTGCGTAGACTACCGTATTTTCCGTCTGAGGGTTTGCCTCAAGGAACGTCACACAATCCTGGTTCTGGATAGTCGTGTTGTTGAGATTCAGCTGCTGGATTGTCTTGAGGGATGACTCTGTAAGGCGACCATCGGCTGCCTGCTGCGAATAGCCACCACAGAATGTCGCACCGCTAAATGAACACCGATTGATAATGAAATAGGCGGCGGCGGCGTCTGTGTCCGTCATTGTTTGGATATTTTGACGAAGAGCCGCAAACGCCTCCTTTGTCACTGGCATCTGCGCCTTTACCTTGCTTATAACAGCAGTCGGATTGTTTTTGACACTGCTCCAGAAGGTGTAAAGTGGCTTGAACAAATCGTTTGCCGTCACCGTGTAACCATTGGACTGAAGAGCGAGTTCAAAGGAGCCGCCACCAAGAAACGGTGAAATGAGATGTTTCCTCGTCGGATAATGCTCTTTTAGCAGGTCACCGAGGATTGTAATGGCGCGCGTCTTGCCCCCAGGATACCGAAGGGGTGACTTGTTTTTTGTGGTCATTGTGCTATTAGTATGCTGATTATTTGGATCAAATTTGAAGGTGCGGTTATTGTAGTAAATAGCATACAAATGGAAGCGAATACTATTCTGAAAATCTATGAAGAGGAGAACCAGATTGCGGTAGCCAGGGTTCTGAAAAATGGGTGTATTCTTGAAGTTAAGCCGCCGTCATTCAAGATGTTTCTCAAGATGGAGGAATGGTCTCGAACCCACCATCACACGCATGGGGGTGTGATACCGAGGATTATCTTTGTGGATCCGCCAAAAAATAAACAAAAGAATATTATCTAGAACCTAACATCCTAAAGACCATTGTTAGGATCATATATTATAGATGGACCCTTCAAATAAATACACAGTAATGCAAAGACAACAATATGAGTCTGATGCTACAAACTGGAATCTTCATAACTTAGACCCTGTTGTTGGAAGTTTTATGGCTCATAACAGTTGGAGTGATTATGATTTTTTATTTAAAGATATAGATAACTTAAATGATAAAAAGATCTTAGACTTTGGCTGTGGTCCGGGTAGGAACCTAGTTAAATACAATGATCTATTCAAAAATATAGATGGGGTTGATATTTCTGTAAAGAATCTAGAAAATGCTAGACTATGGCTTCAATATAATAATAAAAATGCAGACAATACGAATCTGTTTTTATGTAATGGTGTAGATTTAAATATTATTTCAAATGAGCAATATGATGTTGTTATGAGCACAATATGTATGCAGCATATTTGCGTCTATGATATTCGTTTAAACTATTTCAAAGAGTTCTTTCGGATATTGAAAACAGGCGGATATATAACAATTCAAATGGGATATGGAAAAGACTCACCTCTTACAGTAGACTATTATTCAAATCACTATGATGCAAAAAGCACAAATAGAGGGTGTGATGTATGTATATCAGACTACAAGCAAATAGAAAAAGATTTATTGAATATTGGGTTTAAGAACTTCAAGTATTATATTCGTCCAGTTGGACCTGGTGACATCCATCCTAACTGGATTTTTTTCAGTGCGCAAAAGTAATACTGATTTAAAACGTTGAAGGTAAATATATGTAGTATGTCACTAAGACGCTTCCGCATTCAATATGCGAGCAATCTTTTTGTAGACAAGGCGCCGATTCCTTTCCATACACTTCTGACACCTGTTCCACATACAAAGGTCCTTGCTCTTCTAGGCAATATTGGTCGTCCGAACTCGAAGAAGACGCATGAGTTTCTTGAGTATTGTACTTCGCATTGGAATAAGGTGCTCTGGGTTATGGGTCCACATGAACTCACAAGCACTGGACAACAAGATGCACAACTTTATTATCAGAAGGCTGATACTACCTTGACACTCGCAAATGAGTTCTCAGGTGGCATTACCGTTTTGAATCATAGTGAATACCATTCACACGAGTCAAATATTACTATTGCTGGCGCATCCTTATGGTCTCCAAACAAAAAGATTATGCCGAATGAACCAGAGTTTCGTGATATTTTTACTGCGACATGGGAAAAGCAGATTACGCCCATGAAGCCTGAACTATATTCTAAGTGGCACAAGGAAGACGTCGAGTATTTTGAGACTACAAAGAAATACTGGAATATGATGAAAAATAAGAGGAACCTTATATTTTTATCACATCACTTGCCCCTTCCTTGTCTGTATAGTCAAGGTCTTAGTCGTTCAACATATAATAGAATGTCACTTGATGTAAATTCTCTTAATAATATGATGGGAGAGCCTATTCGCTATTGGCTGGGAGGTTCAACTGGTTCTTGTTCGTCGGGCATGTTTAACAGTACATTTTGTAGTGTCAATAGTTGCTTTGAATATCCATATACTAAATGGAAACAGAATCGTAACTATGATCCCAAGCGCTTCGTTGACATATCAGCAGATAACTCGGATGATAAGATCCCAGAAATACCCAAAAAGAGTTCAAGTATGTTTTGCCACCACCTTTCTCTCGGTAAGATTTAGCAAGATGCGAGTCCAGTTCGCAAGTGACTTACATCTAAATTCATGGAGTCTTCCACAGTTCAAAGAAGATATGCGAGAAGAAACACGTGAAAGGCTGAAAAATAACTATTTTGAAAAGATTCTTCAGCCTGCCGCTAAAACTCTTGTCTTGTGTGGTGATATCGGTCACCCCGATTCTGTCGTCCTTGCTACATTTTTCAAATGGGCTTCAAAGCGATGGGATACTATCTTCTGGATACCTGGACACCATGAAATGACTGACGCCTGGCATATTCAGACTCGCAACTACGAGGACTGTCTGAATCATATCAGATTGTCTGTATCCATGTATCCAAATGTTCAAGTCCTACATCGCGAAAAGTTTATCACAGATGATGGATTTTTATTTCTTGCCTGCCCACTTTGGGCTCGTCTAACGGCAATGAGTGATGATATGTCGCGTATTCCCCTCTATAAAGACATTACGCGACATTATGAACAAGATTTAAAATGGCTACAAAATGAAATACGCCTAGCAGAACTTCCAGTCGTTGTAGCAACCCATTATCCACCATCATATACGTTGATGGACGTAAATAACTTGAATAATCCCTTATCCGTTCCGTTTTCTCTGGAAACTGAGACACTGCTTCAATCCCCTGTCGTCGCTTGGATTTGCGGCTACGTTCATAAAGCTGTGCAGATTCAGAAACCTTGGTACAATGCCGAGGGAAAAGGTGGTGAAGTTTTGATTGTCTGTAACCCTCGTGGATATCCAGATGAATGGGATACAGAATATCGTCCTGAAGCAGTACTTCGCCTTGAAGCGACTAATAGTTCATAGACTTCTTTGTCTGTTCTTGAAGATACTGTTGAAACCCTTCCATTGACCTTTGAAAGTTTGCCGACGGTTGAAATACAATCGGTCTTCTTTCTTTTATAAATCCCTTGGCTTGTTCCAGTGTCATGCCCTTGAGTGCCATTAAGAACATGGCGATAGCCGCCGGAGACCGCTGCATACCAGCATGACAATGAACAAATATAGGGTTTTCTTCCTTGTATTCATTTATCATCTTTATAACAATCTCTAAAGACCAAAGTTCCATATTTCTTATTTCTTCGGGCTGTAGATTATCGTCCACTGGAATACGATAGCGCCGCTTAATGCTCGAGTGAAACGGCAAATCCTTTGTGCAGTTAAATACTGTCTTTATTCCTGCGTTCTTTAAAAATGTCTCGTCCTTTGCGGCTCTCGCGTTTCCCAGCCATACATTTGGAATAATCTGGTCGGCGTCGTTAAATGGAGGCAAAGTTTGTGCCATTCTATCCTATTCAAAATGAATAATGTATCATGGCATTTTTACCGTAACAAAATTGACCTAATATGCTGTATGGAAATACAGCACCCAACATGCTAACTCGCCATCTTTATGAGGCGGATGAAGTATATAGCGCGATTGGCTGGTGTATGAAGAAGAGATATGTAGAACAACTTGTCTTCTGGATACAAGAACTGATTGACAGTGAAATGGTGGATGAACTCTATACTGCCCTCTACTCGGGGTCTATGTGGGTGTTTGGAATCGGGCGCCTTGAAGGGCTGCGCCTTCTATATAATGTATTTCATCGCGAAGGTGATATTAGTGCTGATGATATTATTAGTGTTGCTTATAATATTGTCCTCAGCAAAGAATATACTAAAGATGCGAGCGTCTTTGCTCTACTTGCTTTCGGTGGCAGTGATACTGAACAGCCTGACAGAGCCAGTGCGAATAATCGCTTGATTCAACACTTTGAGACAAAAGGCTTTGTATTAAATGACTTGGAATCAGAGTTTATCAGAGCCTGCTGGCAAAGAAAAGCTCGTCTAGCATGGGATATCAGTCGTGCGTTATGGCAAGGTGATGTAGAGCGTACATGGAAACTTATACATACATTTCAAGAACATAAATATAATATGAATAAACTCAAAGAATGCCTTGAAATCCTTAAGAAAGGCGAATGTGTATCAGATTGGGCACAAAGGGCATGCGCAGTCGCGGCGATTTGTATGGATAAGAATGATTTAGAACGAAGCTTGAAAGACATGAATCAAACACTTGACTCTGATATAATAAAAGCACAAGCAAAATGGGCTGCACTGGAAGGACGACGAAAGAGGCGTATCTATCAGATTCCACGCGACTGTCTCTACTGGATAACCCGTCGCGGTCGCACAACGCATCTTAAAAAGAATCTAGAGAAGCTCTATTGCGGCTCATTAAATGATTTACGTGGCTGCTCATTCTGGAACCGAGTACTTGAAGAAGAAAACCCTTATTTAAATGATGATAATCTGGAGAACTTTTATAGAAAGTATTTTCCAGATGATATTCCTGATGAATGGTCACTAGAGGATCAAGAAAAGAGCCATGGGGATGGTTGTCTCATTGGTTCCGAGAAGCCTAACTTTCGCAAATACGCAAATCGTTGGTATTCCTCTGTCGAAAGCAGCGCAGTCTGGTTAGGAACAAAAGACGCAATACCCCTTCTTTCCAAGATTTCTAAAATCGAGAAAGGATGGGATGTCGTATATGAAGAGAATTTTAAGGATATTATGTCTGAATGGAATCTTACTCCCGTTAAAAAACGTGTCATTATTCCTTCTTATTCTTACGAGTTACATTACTCGCCTTACACGAAGGCATCACCCGCCCAATAATCACACATGCTAAACGACCACCACTGTGCCCCGTTGTTAAACTATCATCATGCCCTCCTTTACCAAAATCATCACCGTCTGCGTGGACGATTAATGAACGTCCGTATAACTCATTGACTGTAACATCTCGTAGAAAATACTCCTTTTTGTAGTCTTTTCTATTTTCTTTTATTTCAACATTTCCTAAATCACCCGTGTGTCTTGGTCCATCGTGACTCGGAGGACCGCCATGCGCAGTAGGACCGCCCTTGTGCCAATGGTCGCAAGCTGCCTTGCACCCCTCTCCTCGTAAATCGCCTGCCTTGTGAATATGGAAACCATGTTTACCAGGCGGCAACGCAGTGAAATGTGCTACGATAACAACACCATTTCTTCTTTGCCGAAAGACAACATCGCCTACAACTTTTGGTCCAAGAAATACTGCAACCGCCTCGCTCATCTATTACCTACTTACTCTATTTAAATTTCGCATACGAGCATACAGTTCTGTTTGGCGCATACATAAGTCTTTTGATTTTTCGTACAATCTATCGAGTGCGTCATATTTTTCACCTGTATCTTCTATTAGTATTGACGCCTCATACCACTTACGACAGAGGCTTCTCCATAATAGTATTATAGGGTCATCTGGATAGGATAGAATAAATCGTTTGTATGTTACTTCTTTTGGGTCTATACTGTGATGATCGTGATGAAGCATAATAAAATCATAGACAGTATCATAATAGTCAATATCATTTGAGTTCTTAAGAACTGACCTCATCGCATTCACTCGTAAAATGCGATTATGATATAACAAAAACTTATCAATATCAAACTTTACCACGCGAAACGCCTCAAACGCCCATGATGTTAGACCTGCCTTCTTACACTTATGCCAAATAGACAAAAGCTGTGGCATAGTGTATTCAACGTTTGTAAGGGTATTTTTAGGAAACAATGGATTGGGGAACATACCATCGTTATTTAATAGCTTCTTATCAATATCTCTTGCGAGTGTTTCTGCGTCATATACGTATTTAATACCTAGTTCAAAAGAATAGATTGTAATCGGTATCTCAGGCTTAGAGAGTGTAATGGGATCATTCTCGTTTGCTAGACGAAGCCGCTGAATACGCCATGCTGTGAGAAGCGTCTTGAATAGTTGTCGTACACGCTGATTCTTATTCAATAATATGCCTACCTCGTTATATGTCGCATACTGAGTTTGATTATACCATAGTACAAAATCACGATTTGTTGGACCATTATACTTTATGAATAACTCTGACATTTTACTAGAAAGGCTCATTTGTTTTTGAAGGTAGTTTGTACCTTTTAGCATAGATATAATATACTTGATGTTCCAAGGAACTACAGTGTGTATTATAAGCCATGGCGTATTGTACTCCGTAATATCTATCGGAATTCTTTTTTTATGAGTATACTTCTTAGTTCTATACTTTTTTTGTTTCTTCTTTTCTTCTTTAATTTTCAACTCTAGATTTTGCCTCTTCTCCTTTTCTTTCCTTCTTTCAGGTGGTCTAGAAAAGTTAATATTTATATTCCAGTCAATATTCATTGCCTATTTAGAATAATTGAAAGTGTTTAGGCATTCTTTACCGCGTTTCTGCTTCGGCACTTCTCCTCTACAGTGTAATACATCATCACACACCAGTCAACAGCGAGCATACAAGCGCTCGTTGCAGCAGCGCAGAAGAGAGCAGCAGGTCCCTCGAAGCCCTTGGGCAAAGCATTCTGGTGTAACTCAAGTACACGATCGTAAAAAGTTGGGGGTTGAACAGGGGTTACCTCGGTCTCGTTTTGTGACATTCTACTTGGCAAGGTATCAGGTGTTTAGACTCCCATCATCAATCTCAAATACGTACGCCTTTTGCTCATTTACTGTACCAACACGACGGTAATCTGTATCATACAGCTGTTGTGTTAGATTATCTACAAAGTATACAGCGTCCCTTTCGCATCCAACAAGGCGGCGAAGAGTTGGTCTTGATTTCAGAGTTTCTGGCATATTCCACCCGATATGACAAGGACAAAATCGGTCTCCATACACAACGGCTCCCCGACAACGCTGTGCTACATTTGTTGTCTCCAGCAACGCCTCACATTGAAATCGGCTTTCTGTCGGCTCACAGAGTTCAATAAGATAGGCGCTCTGCTTTCGCTTCTTTGCTAAAGCGTCCTTCAATGGTTTCTCTGGAACACCAAGAGCCTTCGCAATATCTTCTGCTAGCCTTTTTGATTCTTTGAGTAAGACTTGCTGGAAGGCATCCCACATCGGCTCATAGACCGGATATGCTTTTGGTTGCGGGGCTGACATGTTGATGCCTTTGTGTGTTGCTGCGTAGCCCTTCAAATTTTAATGCGTTAGTTTTAAAATGAGATAGGCTGTCTATTTATCAGAGGAGATGACAACAAAAAAGGACTGGGGTCCACACTTGTGGAAAATACTTCACGGGCTCGCAGAAAGTCTTGGCAATCAGACAGTGGCGTTTCTAGCAACAGACGAAGCCCACGAAGTTGTATTTCTCCTTCGTGATGTGGATAAAATAATGCCATGCGCCCTATGTCGTTCTCACTACAATAACTGGCGGCGTGGGCACCCTTTAGAGGAGATTGATCGGCTTCGTGGTCCAGCCCTACGCGAAGGAGTCAAGCGCTGGCTTTATGACCTACATGAAGACGTAAATAAGAGAAATAACATAAGAGCTAATATATCATATGAACAACTTACAGATTTATATAAGCCTGTTGATATTCGCACAGAATGGGCTGCTTTCTTTACAAAAATAAAGTTAACAACTGAGATTGGTATATCTAGCCCTGCTGCCCTTACTACATTCCATCGCCATCTTGGTGCACTACGCAAACTCGTTGGGCGATAAATTTGAAAAACGTATATGGACCTGACTTGGCAAAATCATCATGGAGTTTCCTATCAGTCGCCATGAACTTCAAAGATACTATAAGCGGGATATGAGGCAGGAAATAATCAATCAAGCAATCAAGTCACGCGCAGATGAAATCTGCAAAAGGGTTGAACATGTAGTAAAGTTTTCCTACTGGACTATGCTTTGTGCATGCCCTATCAATAGGACAATGTTTATTGTTCCTAGTAGCCGAAACGATGAAGCAACCGATATTTTAGACGATGTTCTTCGTACTCTACACCTCCGTTTTCCTGATTCGATGATTACACTATCACCAAATAAGGACTATATTCTTATTGATTGGTCCGAGGATCATGTCCATGATGCCATATAACTTGATGGATTTATATATTTAGCATAATCTTTTAGAGCATCATAAATGTCTCTTGGTATGATATCTTTAATGCTTGTAATGTCAACAAAATCTGCGAGTGTGATTATTTTTTCAGTAATCACCTCCATAGGTTCCTGGTCTGCTGCACACAAACACTGAATCACACGGTATTGCCCTTCGTCTTCTTCCTCATGTATCATATTCGACTGAAGAAACTGTTTTGTTGAAAAGTAAGCATGTGTGCCTTTGAAGTTTGCTATTTCTCTATTAAACGCAACCTGGTCTAATAGGTTTTCTGTGTGGATGACTTCAAGTGTCCTTTCAAATAATGATATTGTTTCGCTTGTACTTTTTATTAACATACAACCGATATTATATTCTTCTTTTGAAAAACTATCACGCATACACGTGATATCATTCACTTTATAGGATTCCATGATACCTATCATATCGTTTCCCAAGACAACTAAATCAACGTCTGAAAAGACAATAAAGTTGCCAGGAACTTCTTTTAATATTTTTATAATAGCATATATTTTTATTCCTATCCCTGTAAAGAAATGCTCACCTTCTTTGACTGTATTTCGTTTCCGAGTAAAGACTGATTGCTCAACAAATAAGGGGTTGACTTTAATACCTGAAATATCATGCAACTGTTGCGAGAGAATCCTATGGAATATCTCGTAACGGGGAGACCATACATAATACCATGGAAGCATACTATGGATTTAAAATATTATGATGAACCTGTGTAAACGCAAGTCATTGGCGGCTGCTCCTGTGCCGAAGAAGGCAAAATCTTCTGAACAATACCAAATATATCTGCGTCACGAGCCGAGCACTTTCTTGCCAACTCATACCAGCCATATCCTACAGGCGCCATGATTGCCAGTGCAATAAAGCCTCCAAGCAATGTATCACAGTTGCTGTATGCCTTGCGTACGCCCACAAGTACAATAAATGTGAAAACTGCGAGTATTAATGATAGCGTCGCCTGTGACTTTCTCCGCTCAACCTTTTCAGGGTCAGCATTTGGAACCGCCTCCATTGTTAAAATGTGAGCGGCACTTGAAATCAGGAATGCAAAGAAAAAGGTAACATGAGCGAACCAATACGATGGTGCGACCCAAACATTCGGGACACCATAATCTGTTGCACCAGGAATCAAGTTACATATATCCCTATTTTGTACAGTGAGGCTTGGCTTCCAGTCACCAATATAGGGCGATAAGACGCTATTCAAAAACTCAAAGCCAATATTAGTTACTGCAGTTGTGGCAGGGACAATAAATATCTGACCGACTGCCAGTACTAATAGACCAACGTTCCCTGTTGTACATCCAACAAACAACGACCAGCCTGCTAGAATAAGCGGCAATGATAAGAACGAGCGCTCAAGGGCTCCACGGAGATTTTTGACAAATGACATGCTCCTTTCTGTTTACTTAGAAGTTTCTCTTGTCTTCTGCGGACATACATACAGGGGTCTTCCATCGCGAGCCCTTTCTTTTAGTAATGGAATGCCTGTAAGATTTGTGGCATCACGTCCAAATAACTGGTTATTCTGGAAAACAATCAAGCCTCCCACGATGATTCCAAGAATAATACTCATCAATATAACACCAAGACCCTCGCAACTGTTTGACATACGATACATGCTCACTGCGAACAATAGAAGCGTTGAGGCTGCGATTGCTATATAGAACCGTGCCGAATAGGCAGGACCCAGTGCCTCAAGCTCTTGTTTTTGAGAATACATGCTACCAATAATATAACTGGTCGCCGTAGTCAGAATAAAAATAGGCGACGATGGCAGGGCTGACGTGGCATTTGCTGTGCTGAACATAATCAACGATTCTATAGTGGGCGTCGTGTAACTTGATGTACAGACAGTAGGGTCCTCTCCCTTCAATGGCGCCGTATGAACCAAATCCAAATATGTAAATAACTTTCGCAGCCCAGCACCAACCATCCCCGCTTCCAGTAAAGAAACGGCAAATATAGTCATAGAATATGATTGAGTCAATAGCGCAAGTAAAAGAGCGCCAATGAATACAGAATCGGGTAAAAGACCTATTTGTTCCTTCAAGTTTGGTTTCAAGACCTTATCCAAAAAATATAGCGCATTATTCATATTAAAAAACTCTGCCCCGCCATGTTGAATACGCAAAGGAGATTTTAATGTTATCCCAGGCTTCATGTCGCCTCCTCTGCCTTAAGCCACGAAACGAAAGTTATATAGAAGGCTGACAAAACATAAAATATGGGTATTCCATCCTATTATAAAAAGTTATCAGACCGAATAAAGGGATTGATTATAAAGAGTAAGCCTGTTAGTTTGAAAGGACTCTACGTTGATTTTAACTGTATGATTTATCACTGTGCTCGGAGACCCAACTCAAAACTTCCTCCGTATCCGGGAGACGATGGGAAAGTAGAGTGGGAGAATCTTTTGATTGACGATATTGTGCGATACATTGTGAAAATATGGCACGAAGTCGGACAGCCAAAGGAAGTATTGTTGGCGGTTGACGGTGTTGTACCTCTCGCAAAAATCAAGCAGCAGAGGCTGCGCCGTTTCAAGTCTATCTGGCTTGCTGCGGAAGAAGGGCGTAACTCGGCAACCTCTTGGGATACAAACTGTATAACTCCTGGAACGGAGTTTATGCGACGGCTAGGCTCTAAGTTAGCAGACTTGTGTGCGAAACGTGCTGGATGGCGTATCAGCGGGGCGGATGAACCGGGAGAAGGTGAGCATAAAATCATGAATGTCTTACGAAAGCAAACACCGAGTGATTCTGAGTCTGTAGCAATCTATGGTCTTGATGGTGACTTGATTCTCCTTACACTTATGAATGCTAGAATGCCTAGTTTTCTTATGCGCGAAGATTCTGAAATGGGCGTTGTTCAGACGAATAGTCTCGGCGAGGAGACATTTTCATATTTTTCATTGGATGTTCTCAAAAAGGCAATCTGGACTTCAGAGGAGCCAACGGAAGAAGTTATTTGCGAATACGTGGCGGCGATGAGCCTTCTTGGTAATGACTTCATTCCTCACAGTCTAACTGTGAAAATCAAGGATAATGGACATGAACTTCTTGTAAATGATTTGGCAAAAATGCGTTCTGAGGGCATTCATCTCGTAACAAATATTGAAGGGAAGTGGAAAATGAATAGTGCTGCATTACTATGGGTATTTACTCGGTGGTCTGCGATTGAAGAAGACAGGATGCTCAATACCATTAAAAAGAAGCTCAAAATGCGAGGGCAGTGCGACGGCACATTGGAGACAAAGCCACTTGAATGGGCTGTTGAGCAGACGCTCGTCACAGTGAATGCGGGTGACTGGAAGATTAAACCAGTCTGGCGAGAACATTATACAAACGAGTGGCTCTTTTGTCCTGATGCCACCGACTTGACAAAGTGTTGTGCAGAGTATGTGAGCGGACTTCAGTGGGTCATTGATTATTATACTGGACAGAGCCCTGTAAATATGCTGTGGTGCTATCCTCGCCTTGTACCACCGCTTTGGTCGCAACTAGCAAACTATCTGAAGACATCGCCTGTCATTGTTCAACTTACCTCGCGTGATCAAAAGCCTATCTTGCCACATGAGCAACTCGCGATGGTTCTTCCACTAGAAAGTTGGCACCTCCTTGAGAATAAGGCACTTCGTTCTTTACCCGGCAAATATCCACATTATTGGCCAACGCGGTTTGACTTCTTTTCTGCTGGTCGTATTCGGATGTGGGAGTGTGAGCCGCTGATTCCGCTATTGCCTCTTGAGCGCTTACGATAAAATGAGAGCAAATATTAGGAATGTCTTTCTTTTCCGGAAAAAAGACAGCGACCCCTTATACTCCAGTTCCAACATCGGCACCAGTATTACGTGATACATCTCTGCGTTCTGTTGTCTTCGGCAAGAAAGACTTTGCCATGACTCCTTATTCAGGTCAACAGGTCACTGTTGTTGACCAAGTTGATGTATTCCAGTGGGATGCTTATCTATGTGTTCTTCTCAAAATGGCACAGCTGGCGCGCCTCTGCTATTGTGACGCGGGGATCATTCGTGCTGCGCTTATTTCTCCAGAGTTTGCGTCAACAAGCCCACTCACAAACAAACCCGTCAATGACCTTATTACTCGCCTTGATGCTCAATATAAGAAAGATAGGTATACGCCCTCTACGGCGCCAGGCAGCATAGAAGGTAGACCGCCGCAATCGTATATCGGCGTCTATGGGTCTTCTGGCACAGATACTGTTCCTTTCGCTCGTTACATTTCCAGCCCTTCCGATGTAACATTCATGTTTGTCAAGGGCTCAAAACTCAGATGCTCATTTTTTAAACCTGATGACGTGGTCCTAGTGTTCAAGGGCTCAAGCACAATGAAGAACTATAAACATGACTTGTACGCACAGGCAAAGGGATACACTGAGCTGTCGGCTGCTTTCCCTGAAATCCCAGCGAATCCGAATCGCATCAATGCCATGCCACGAGGATTTGTCGCGCCTTTACAAAAGAACTTTCATCATATCAAACAAGGTATTGCTGAGTTCAAACCTCGGCGCCTCTTTATCACTGGGCAGTCACTCGGAGGCGCGTACGCAACAATCTGCGCATTTGTTTTGAGTCAGATGAAGCCTGCTGGTGTTGAGAGCATTCACCTCGTATCATTTGGTTCTCCAACTGTCTTTGGTGATGGTGCTCGTAATACCTTTAATGAGGCTCTGGATTCGGGTTACATGACTCTCGACCGTGGAGTATCCCATTTTGGTAAATATCTAGACCCGATTTCTCATGTACCTATCGGCTTCTCACACCCTGGATTCCAGCCATTAAAGACGGAACTGTATCCTGAGTTGAAGACTGGGCGTGCGTACCACCTTAGTACTCTTGGAAAGGTCTTTGTGAAACAACAGGGCGGTCTCCTGGGAATCGGAAAGGAGAAGGGTGCATATGAAGTGGCAACGAAGACACATATGCCAAATCGTCTTATGGTTCCTGTTCTTACAAAGCTATGGAGTACATTCCCACACGGAGAGTACATGGAAATGACCTATGCTGGGGTTCAGCGTCTGCCTGGTTTAAAAAATCCTGGCTTCAAGAATCATACCTTTATTGCCGAGTTTTCAGACGCTGGTTTAACATTTAAGTATGTTGACGCAAAGCCTGGCGATATACCTGTGGATGATGCTCAGCCTGGTGACCCTAGCTTTGCGAGCGTTAGCGCAGCAGCAGAAGCAGCAGCACCACCACCAGCAGCAACAGTAGCAACCGTGGGCGGCACACGTAAACAACGGAAACAACGGCGTAAGACAAGAAAGGCTAATCGCAAGGTGCGGTGAAAACCTTTTACAAAAGCGGGTACAACTAAATTAGAATGGGCAATACCCAGGCACATGGCTATCCCGAAGCGCATGTTCGTATATACAAAAATCTGCTCAGCATAACCTCTCCGAGAACCCGTGCTGAGATGATTCAAACGCTACTCCAGGGTCCAGAGTACGTACAAAGTTTTCGCTTATCAGGTATCTACGGATATATGCTTCAATATGTTTCTCGCGTGAGTCGTGGCGAGAATCCTGGACCACTGCCTGGCGAAGGACAACAGCAATCACAACAATCACAGTCACAACAACAAATACAGCAGCAACAGCAAAAGCCAAATGGTGGGGCTGGTGATTATAGTCTTACGCATCGTGGCGCATCCAATCTAGACCCCTATCAACGTATCATGAAAGGAAAGGGTAATGAGAAGGCATTGAGCTATTTCCAGACATGCCTCCAAGTTCTCGGTTTGGAAGAAGAAGTAGCTCTAACGGAAGAAGAGTTGAAGAAGGCTTACAAGAAGGCTGCCATCAAGGCGCACCCCGATAAGAAGGGTGGTTCCGAACAACATTTTGAGGCAGTGACACGCGCCTACGCCTATCTCACTGAGATTCTCGGACGCATCCAAGGCGGTCGCTCAGGACCGCTCAAGAATGTTGGCGTACCTGAACAACTCACAACAGAACGCTCATCAGAAGCTGAAGCATGGAAGACCGCGGAACCAGTTCGCCTCGATGCAAAGAATCTTGATATGAATGCTTTCAACAAGATGTTTGAGCAAACGCGCATGCCTGAACCAGATGAAGATGGATATGGTGATTGGCTCAAGGAGGAGAGCAAGACAAATGCGCCGTCATTCAGTGGAAAGTTTAATCGCGATGTCTTCAACTCTGCCTTTGAACAGGAAGCCGCAAGGACGAATGGGCGTGATGTAAGGAATACAAACGCGCTATCTGTTGTATCACCACAGGCAATGCTGCTAGCACCAACATACGGTGTAGAGCTAGGACGTGATAAGCCTGCTGATTTTACGGCACCTGCCAATGCCGACCAAGGTCTGATGTATACGGATCTACGTGCTGCCTATTCCACTGAAAATACATTCAGCGGTCAAGTTTCTGATGTACGCGTGGAGGCGCGTGACTTTGGTCAGTATCAGGAAAGTCGTAAGAGAGCCCCCGACCCGCTACGAAATGATGAAATGGCGGCGATTCAACAAATGGAACGTGAGGCTGAAGAGCGTGAAAAACACAGGCAGATACGCGCAGCACAAGAAGTTGTTGCGTCTGATGAGTTCCGTAAGAGAATGTCACGACTTGTTATTACAGATGGGGTTCCAGTGAATAAAGAACACGCGCAACAAGGCTATGGACGGCGGAGATAGACAGGTGAAAACATTCACCACCATCAGAAGATGGTGAGCCTTGGTTCGATCGGTTCCAAAGAAATATTAATCCCATTATTGGTGGTAGCAGTGTCTGCCGTTTTTATGGGTATTTACAGCTCAGGTAAAGAAACGATGGAAAATCCTTATCGAAACAAGAAAATACTCGAGACTGGTTTGACAATGCCAACTCTTTGGCTATATTACGATACAAGTGACGTAAATAGTCGGTGGTGGGCGGATTTTGGTGCGCGTTCTACACGCGTTATTAATATTCCATTCTTGAATCTCTGTTATGAGAGTATTTTGAATGCAAATAAGGGGAACTACAAGGTCGAAGTCATTTCTGGTCTCACTGATTTGGCGACGCGTCTCGGTGGCTGGCAGGAGATGCCTCGCGGTCTTCAGAATCCCCTTGCTTCTGTTGGCAATGCAGAACTCAACTGGATTCGGGCGGAGGTTCTTGCGCGTTTCGGCGGTCTCTGGGTAAGTTCTGCGACGATTTGCCTCCGTCCTTTCCCGGTCATACCGCATGAGAAAGCCGTCTTCTTTGGAACTGACCCTGACGAATCCTATACGGGTAAGGGTGGTTCTGCGGTTCCAAGTATGTATGCGATGGGCGCAGGAAGACCTCGCCATCCTGTCTTTGAAAAGTGGGCGCAAGCGTCGTTTGAACGTCTAGACAAGCAGGGCGGAGGGCAGCAGATTCGTGGTGATGCCAAATGGGACTATGTATCCTTCGCTCAGACAAGTGGTGACGTTAATGTCTTTCCAAATCTAGAAGTAAGTCGCAGACCCGATGGAAAACGCATTCAGGTTGAGGACTTGCTGATGGCAGGTCAGGAAGGAAGAAAGCGATTCTCTATTCCTCGTAATGCGCTCTATGTGCCGATTCCTTGGACTGAAATCCGCGAGCGACGTATGTATGGCTGGTTCCTTCGTATGAGCGAAGACCAGATTTTGGACAGCGACCTTGCCATCACTTATATTTTTAAGTCAGTTGCGTAAATATAGACTATCTTTACTATTGGAATATCCAATATAGAAGAAACTCAATCAAATCGTACAACAGGATCTACAACTTGGTAAAATACTTGATACAACGTTACCTTCTTTCCTGATACGACGCGCTCCTGGACCTTTAGTTCTATCTCATGTGCTTTAAGAATATGGCGAATAACGGTAATCACGCGAGAACGTGTCATCTCTCCACTCAGATACCGCTCAGCCTTACAAGGTAGATAATATGGCTCTAATATCGGTAACCACTCATCCAGGTTATCTTGTGGTAAATCGTCTTTTGAAAACCAATGTTTATCATTTAAACCCGTTAGTTTTAATGTCCGGAGCACATTTTCAACCACCTCCAGTGGCGGTATCTTTCGGAACATACTCACTCTACTAGGTGTTTCACGGAGAAGTCTTATACTCCCATAAAGGTTGAAAGAGAGAAAGTACATCTATCAAATGAGTACGACCATGAGTATAATAAATCCAACCTTGAATCATTAGTTCATGAAGGGACTGGTCTTCTTTTGGTGGCAAGAATCCCATTGTCTTTGAACAACGAGACAAATCAGTTAGGAAATCTTCGTAAGAAATACCAGAGTCCCAAATATCAAATATAAGGGCGAGCGCGGTTGGCTTGTCGTGCTTTAAGAATGAGATTACCAAGTTCCGAATACGAGTGTCTGAGACACCTGAAAACATAGTACAAAACTTATCTTCATTAAAGTTATTTCCCAATGCTAAGATACATTGAATATACTGATATAAATGTCTCGGCGATAAACTCATCATCAAAAGGAAGTTCTGTGTCTTTTGTGATAACGACCTCAGTATAGGTATGTTCTCAGAAAATGAGCTAAATACTTGATTTAATGAGACTGAATCGATCTCTATATGAAGACAACGCGAGCGTAGTGGTGCGATAAGGTCACTTATGTGACGACTACAAAAGAGGAAACGTGTCGTATGAGCATGCGTCTCCATCGGTCTGCGAAGTGCCTGCTGACTTACAATCGGTAATGTGTCTGAATCATCCACAAAAATCCAACGATAGATTCCTGGACGAGAAGAACTATGGCGAACAAACTCAGCAACACCCTCGCGCACACGATGAATACCGCGGTCTGAATCGGAAGATAGGTGAAGTAGCCACTCAGGGTCGTCAACAGATATGTTGAACTGTTTAAAATATGCTTTCAGAAAGGCAAGTCCTAGAGCAGTCTTTCCATACCCAAATGGACCAGTTAAAAAAAGATGTGGTGGGTCTTTTATCACAGAGTCTAGAACTTGATACGCTCCCTCCTGCCCAACCAGGGTTTGTTCCATCTTACAATCTTATGGGTAGAAGTTCTTAGACCCTCTGCCGCGGTCTAAACCTTTCCTATTGGCAAACATTAGAATGAGCGGCGAGAGTTTATATGATGCCCTAGGCATTCAGCAGGGAGCTGATGCAGATGAGATTAAAAAGGCGTATCGCAATCTCAGTCGCGTTCATCATCCAGATAAGGGCGGTGATCCAGAAATGTTCAAAAAGATTCAACATGCGCATGAAGTTCTGAGCGATGAGCGCCGCCGCCAAATATATGATATGACTGGCTCAGAAGATGGACAGCAACAGATGAATATGGGTGGTATGGGTGGAGGATTTAATATGGGCAGTATCTTTGAAGCTATGAGTGGGATGGGAGGCATGGGTATCGGCGGAATGTTTGGTGGAATGGGCGGAGGAAGAGGTCATGGTCAACCTATGAAGAGACCCAAGGCTCCCCCAAAGATTCATGAGCTACCTCTACGCCTACATGATTATTATCATGGTCGCACATTTCAACTTAAGTTTAATCGGCAGAAGTTTTGTGAGACCTGTAAGGGTGAGGGAAGTACAAGCTTTCAGAGCTGCTCTCCATGCCAGGGTCGCGGTATTCAACGCCAAGTTATCATGATGGGACCGATGCAGATGATTAATGAGGGTCCATGCGGACCATGCCATGGCTTGGGCAAAATTCCATCAGGAGCATGTTATGTCTGTAGCGGTAAGAAGACACGCAATCAGGAAAAAACTCTTGATGTTAAGATTGAGCCTGGCATGAAACCTGGCGAGATTCTTGTCTTTGAGAACGAATGCTCAGATGACCCCAACTTTGAGAAGCCTGGTGATGTACACTTCTTGCTAACAGAGGCAGAAGGTGATAGTGGGTGGGCACGTAAGGGTGATGATTTGGAGACGCAGATTGGTATTGCGCTCAATGAAAGTCTTTTGGGCTGCTCAAAACAACTCAAAGGGCATCCAGGATATCCTGACGGTTTAGATATTACTATACCATGTGGAACTACGAATAACGAGGTCCTGCGTATTACTGATAAGGGAATGCTGAAGAAAGATAAGAGTCTAGGAACTCTATTTTGTCGCGTACATGTGACGGTGACTGAGAAAGACCGTGAGATACTCGCTCGTAATCAGCCATTACTATCGGCGATGTTTAACTGATGATTTATTGCTTGCTGTAACCGGGAGCAAACGCCATTGGGTTCTCGGCGAGCTTCCACTCGGCGTTCATGCCATTGAGCGCGCGCGCCTCCAACGCGGGTGATAGAAGCATGCCAGGGGCGCTGACTGACTGCGCATTGGAGAGGTCATATGCACCACCACGGTAGCGGCGCGTATTACGGCTCTTGCGATCCTTGCGACCCTTGCGAGACGCCTTACGTCCCTTACGATTGCGATTGCGACGACCACCGCTCTGGTCCTTCAGGTTCTGGATCTGGGCAATCGCGGCGTCAATCGGGGCTACGCGCGCCGACGCATGGAGCGCCTGGGGCAGGATGGATGGCTCCACAATCGCGCCCGGAAAGGGACCAGCATCCAAACCACCGCCATGCTGGTTGGCGTGGTAGGCATCAAACTGTCTGCCCTGGCTCAGGCTCTGCATCTGCATTCCACCCATGGGGTTGCCGACCGTAGGCGCAGGCTCGGAGCCGCCATTCTGACGGCGATTGCGGCGATTCACGCGACGGCTCTTACGATTCGTCTTCCGGTTCTTACGCGTGTTCTTGCGCATGTTCTTGCGGTTAGCCATGTTGATTCCTATTTTTTACGAGGAAAAAAGATGGAAGGACTAGTAGAATGGAACCCTCTTGGACGCGTTCAATCTCCAACAAGACAATATGTAACTTCTTCTATACCTTCTTTGTTGTCTATGCCTTCCTCGGTGCCCTCTCCGTAGTTGGCTTTATCGGACTCTTCTTCATGAAGTTGCCCCGTAATGTCATTATTGCAAATGGATTTACTACGCTGCTGACAATGGGTCTTGCTACCACAATGGCTCTATTCCATTACCTCATCTGCGACCGCGCCCTCAAGCCTGGAGCAGTCTAAGCTTCAACAACCAACTGGGTTATATCAAGCGACCCATGCTCAACCAAGAATACTTGTTTCCCCTTTTTGGCTTCACGTATTCCTGTCGTTTCGTTTATTTTCGACCGCGGTCCATTAAAGATAAGCAAGTGTGTAGATTCTTTTAAAATACGCGAATCGCGAAGAAACCCTGCCTTACGACCTTGTCGCTTCCAATCTGCCTCTACAATCTGTGTCTCAATATTGAGTTTTTCAGACCAAATACTGATATACGTAGATGATAAACCATCTGATGGGACATAAACCTTATCAGGAAGACGACCAATGGCAGTTATAAGAGGATGTAAGATACTCTCATGAATGTCATTTTTTGATATAGTTTCGTGTTTTCCAAGAATACCGAGATAAATAGGCTGACCTACACATCGCGTTTCTTCAAGAAAATCGTCCATTATTGCCTTACGAATAGTGTGGGACAGCAACGAAACAAATTTACAGCTCCTCGTAGTCCACCGAGCGCATCTTCGTGGCGTTGATAGGCTTCTTCTGAATCTTGGCGCTGACCAGATAAATAGAGTTCTCCGTGACCATGATAAAATCCTCCTGGACCTTGTACATCTTCACGACCGAGCTGGTAAACTCATCGTGGTTTGGTGACTTCACCAACAGCTTCTCCTTCGTCTCAGAGTCCTCGCCGACAATCGCCTTACCGCAGGTGCTGTCAACATAGTAATCCAGCTGGATTGGCTTGTCCTGCTGGATCGCCATGCGGGCGGCATGAGCCAGCGTGGTAGGGTGAGGGAGAACTTCTTGCGTGCCAGGGGTCTGAGTAGCCGGAGTAGAAGAGGGGGCGGACATCTAATGTAATCTGCGGTAGGGATGGAAAGCAAGATGATGCTTTTTCCGCAGTAAAAATCTACATACAGAATCTACTACTTGGCTTCAACAGCAGGTAGCGGTCGTAGAATATCCTTTGAATGACGCTTCAGAATCTGATTCATGAAATGGTACGCCTCCTCCAGTTGCTCGTACTTGCGTGCGCCCGTAACAATGATATCGCCAGTCTGGAACGCAAGGAGAGTAATCTTCTTACACTGCCCTGGAGCATCGCCCTCGCCCTGACCTGGACATGCCTTCTCGCACATACAAATCCCTGGACGACCCACCGTTCGAGAAGTATTGTAGTAATACTTGATATTTACACCCTGGTGAATCAGCTTCTCCAAAGAACTGAAGAGCCCATACTGCTGCGTGATAATCTGGTGAAGGTTGTCCCTGTGAATCGTGCCATTCACATGGTAGTCACTGTTAATCAACTGAATCTTCAGCGTCTTAATAAAGACTGGCGTCAAGGAAATCGGCTGGGTGAATACGCTGAACTGCGGCAAGAGCCACTCCAGTGTAATCTTGGCAAACTCAATCCCTGTAATGCCAGTCATCTGAATACCACCATTCGCAAAGAGCTTGATATTCACCTCCTTAAACTCATCAGGCTTATCCATGCGGCGCTTTCGGACAACAATCGTGGACTGATTGAAGAATGTCTTCTTCGCAGTCTTCTTCTTCGTCAGAATGTCGCGCGCTGAGGCACCAACAACACGGTCCTTGTGTTCCATCTTCAAAATCCCCTCTTCAGGATAACCAAAGGGTATCAGAAGAGCAGGTAACTGTTCAAATAGTTTGTCTAGGTATAGAACTGAACCAATATTTCCCGTTGCCACATTTGTAGAAATACGAAGAGGTGTAAAGTTAACCTCAGGAGTATTCATTTTCGCTACCAGTTTGTTTAAGCCATCCGCTTTTCAAATTTGCTACGTAGCTCCAGTGTCCACTTTACAAGGTCATCTACCGTTTCACTTACAGGTCTTACATTCAAGATATCAGTATCTGCAAACTCAAAGAGAGTAAGAATATTTGTCGCATCAATCACGCCTAGACGCTGGAATATGAATAGAATCTGAGAGATTAACTCAGCACTATACGTTGTCTGTATCTGCTTCTCCAGATATTCCTTGACTTGGCGGGGAGGTAAATGAAGAATATACCATCCAAGATTATTACATTCGCGCGACTTTCCATATTGAAGAAGAAAGTAACGGATATCACCCCTCCTGTAACGAATATCAGCAGGAGATATACACTGTGTAATGTCTTGTGCCTTCTTTTCGGATTGAACATTGTGCGTTATCTCAAAAATAGGAAGGAACCGCTCACGAAACTGATTGGCAGAAGGAGTCTCAAAGCAAATACGCAAGAAACGATGAAGAATAGAAGAATGAATGCGTGATATAGAGTTACACAAAAAGATTATCAGTAGGTCCTTCGCAGGCTTGTCTAGCAGTGGTCTTAGAGCAGATTGCGCCTGTTCTGTTAATGTTTCTGCCTCGTCAAAGATAATGATTTTTGGTGCCTTCTTTGTAAAAAAATCATTCCCAAAAATCGTGTGAATCTGTGAGCGTGCAAATGGATAGACCTTTGAACGTACAGCCTCCAGACTTCGCTCATCACTTGAGTTTAAGAATAGTGCCTTGCCAGTATAATGTTTGCGGTTCTGGAAAAATCCCTTTACTAGATTATGAGCAGTTGTTGTCTTTCCTGAGCCTGGCGGACCCACAAAGAGGAGATGAGACAGTGTCTCTGGTTTTTCTATAAAACTCTCGAGGAGCTTTCCTATCGAAGGATCGATACCTTCAAACATGATGAAGTGTATTGCGTTGTCTCTAAGTGGTCTCCATTGATGAGGCTTAAACAATCCAATAAGGAGGGCTTTTAGAAGGAAATGCCCAGCAAGGTAACAAAAAAGTCAAAGGCGGCTGCTGCTTCTGTTCCAGTAGAACCAGTCGCTGAACCTGTGGTGGAGCCTGTGGTGGAGCCTGTGGTGGAGCCTGTCGCTGTTGAAGCAGCCCCTGCTAAAAAGAAGGGCAAGAAGCAACCAAAGATTGTTGCAGTGGTGACACCAGAAGGCATTGAAGGCTCGTTTCTACCAGAGCCTCGGCGTCCTTTGATTGCGCATCTTCAGATTAGCAGCAATGAAGTGAAGTTTCATGAGGGTCGTTTATTCTATGACCCCAACCCACCTGCTCAGCCTGAGCCATATGACGCAGTCGCAGATAACATCTTTACTGAGCAGAACGCAGAAATTGCCGCCGCGGAGTTGGCGGTTATCGCACAAAAAAAGGCGGAGGTAAAGGAGTCTGCGAAGTCTGATGTACCTGTCAGACCTGCTGCCCTTGGTCTAGAGGCATTCACGAAGTGCGACCTCATGGTTGAATACAAGGAACTAAAATCAACAAAGAAGATTCCTGAGCAAACGAATATTGCATGCTTCTGGTGCGCGCATAACTTTTTGTGGCAGCCTTGTATCATTCCTGAGCGTGAGGAAAAGGGCGTCTACCGCGTTTATGGCAACTTCTGCTCACCAAACTGCTGTATGGCATCTCTTCTACACGAATCGCTCGACACCCATGTCCGCTGGGAGCGTATTGCTCTCCTCCATCGCCTCTATGGTAAGTTTTACCCAAATGGACGTATTTTCCCGTCACCTGCTCGTGAAAGCCTTCAGTTGTTCGGCGGTCCCATGGATATTGATACCTTCCGTGGGACTATTGCTTCTGGCAAGGTTCGCATTGATCTCCAGATTCCACCCATGGTGAGTATTCTTGGCTCTATTGATACGAAGCCTATTGATTTCTATGACTCATCGATGAAGCACACTATTTCACCACTGCTTGGCGAGATGGTGCCCAAGGCAGAAGAGGGTCTGCGCCTCAAGCGTTCGAAGCCTCTGAAAGAGAAGGATAGTACGCTTGATAGTGTTCTCAAGATTCAAATCAAGGGGCGGGTGTAAAATTTGAGCGTTTGTATCGTTGAATGATTTGGCAGTTTACTAAAGTATGTCTATTGAAACTATTCGTTCCCTGTTTCGTGTGTTGGAGAATACCCTTCATGAGCGTCTGACGGTCATTGAGGATGTTATTAATAACCAGGCGCAGCCATCTGAGTCTAATAATGGCAATGTTGAACAGCGTGTAGCTAGGCTTGAGAATAATAACAGCAATCTTGAACTACATCAGCGCCTAGCGACCCTTGAGAGCATCTTTGGGCGTATTCAGGATGATGTTAAGTCCATCAGGTGGGATCAGATTGCACTTAATCGGCGCATAGATATTCTTCATGCTAATATGCAGCTTGAGTCTGCTGGTTCTGATGAGCGTCCAGTCGAGGCAGTAGAGGCTGAAGTGGAGCTTGAGACTGCCGAGGCGGAGGCACTTGATGCGGATATTGATGCTTCTGAAGTTGAGCGTGGTGCTACTGTAGCCCTGAAGGACGCAGTGAAGGCGCTTCCTGTCCCTGTTTCAGCCAAGGAGGCTGACGAGGAGGAGGCTGACGAGGAGGAGGCTGAGGAGGAGGCTGACGAGGAGGAGGCTGAGGAGGAGGCTGAAGAGGAGGCTGAAGAGGAGGCTGAGGAAGAGGCTGAGGCAGGCGTATCTGTTGAAGAGTTCATTTATCGTAACAAGACCTACTATCGTGATTCCGATAATAAGGTATATCGGGCAGATGAGGAGGGAGATATTCTAGACGAGGTGATTGGCGTCTGGAATCCAACGACTAAGAAGATTCAGCGCACCTCTTAGAGTAGATGCCTTGCCTTCCTGGAGTATCAACAATAGCCCTGTTTGTGGCAATAATATTACTTGACTTATATGGTCGTGACTGGGCGCGTATTCCCGGACATGCGCTGTTTGGTGTGTTCGCGACATTGTTAGTTCTTTTTATTTGTGAACGTGTTGGTGAAGGACCCGCGTGGCTTCTCTTAGGTGCACCATTCATATTTGTCTTTATTGGCTGGCTATCTCGTGCAGTATATTCGGGTTCTTCTTCAACTGAATCTACGCCGACTATCTATAATAATGACGGATGTGAATGCTGTGGACAAATGGATTGCCAATGTCCGGATCCGTGCCCTAAACCAACACCTAAGCCATGTGACTGTCCTTCATGCCCCTCATGTCCTTCATGCCCCAAACCAAAAAATTGTAAGGACACACCTAAAAAGGACAGTTGTATACCAAATAGTTTAGCATAATGACCCACCCGACTTTTGATTCTGGAACGCAAGTAAATGACCTTGTACGTGAAGTTGATCTGCTTGAGAATCAGAATGCCCCTGCAGAAGCTCTTGGTGGTGAGCCTCTACCTGTCCCTGTCACTGTCCCTGTAGCCATAGAGACAATTGAGGATGACACTGATTACAGTGATATGCCTGGACTGATCCCTATTGATGATATCAACGCTGCTGAGAAGGAACAAGTGGAGGAGGAGGAGGAGGAGGAAGAGGAGGAGGAGGA
>Ga0209401_1000113_pt1 | contig 53805 bp, 53 predicted proteins | sample M_140807_MF_Meta_FD_187318 | JGI IMG/M metagenome (GOLD analysis project Ga0209401, IMG submission 187318) | Freshwater microbial communities from Lake Montjoie, Canada to study carbon cycling - M_140807_MF_MetaG (SPAdes) (version 2) | ecosystem: Environmental > Aquatic > Freshwater > Lake...
GGGCGCGGAGCTCGTGCGGCTCCTGCTCAACTGGCCCACGAAGATCTCCGTGTGGGCGATCGTCGCGAGCGTCAGCGTGTCGGTGATCGTCGGGGTGCTGTTCGGCTTCTACCCCGCCTGGAAGGCCTCGCGTCTCGATCCGATCGGGGCCCTGCGGTACGAGTGACCGCCGGACAGGGGCTGACCGTCAGGCAGGGGCCCGGCGGCCGAGGCCCGGCCGCCGCCCCGGCAGTCTGGGAAGTCTGCGTTTGCGGGGCGAAACCGAACGCTGTGAATCCCGGCCGCGTAAAGGATTCCAGCCAAGCACGGAAGCGCTGACCCCACGGAGTACCGATGATGGACGCACACTTTCGGGAGTATCTGGCGGCTGTGACCGGGATGCAGGACGTCTACGGTGAGCGGAACGACGACCACCCCACCGAGTTCCACGACGACACGGTGCCTGCTTTCGCCCCGGCCGCCGAGATCGAGGCGCAGACCGGCTCGCACTGGGATGTGTGACGCGGGGATACTCGACGCCGGGGTTCTCCATGGTGGCGCGGCTGACCGGCCTCGCTGCTGATTCCATCAGGATCGCGAGAGAACGAGCGCGCGTTCCCGCGGCGCCGGGCTGCCCATGCCCGACGCCGAAACGGCGGCGGTATGATGCGGACTCCGTGGAGCCCCCGCATGACCCATCCCCTTCCGCCGTCGCCGCCGGTCGCGGTCCGTGCGTTCCACGCGGCGGTGCGGACGGCCCCGATCATGATCGCCGCATGCCTGGCCTGCGTGGCGGTCACCAGCCGTGCCGACGGACCGGGCGGTGACGACGCCCCGCACACTGTCCGGCTGCTGACGGTGGGCAACAGCCTCTCGCAGGACGCCACCCGGTGGCTCGGCCATCTCGCACGGGCGGCGGGTCGCGTGCTCGAGCGGGAGGAGTGTGTGGTCGGCGGCGCATCGCTGGAGCAGCACTGGAGGCGGGCGGAGACATTCGGCCGCGACCCTGCCGATCCGGCGGGCCGGTATCCCACCGGCAAGAGCCTGGTGGAGGCGCTCGAGTCACGGCCTTGGGATGCGGTGACGATCCAGCAGGTGAGCACGCTGTCGCACGATCCGGACACGTTCCAGCCACATGCGGATCGTCTCGTCGCCCTGATCGCCGAGCACGCCCCCACGGCACGGGTGTGGCTGCACGAGACGTGGGAATATCGCGCCGACTCCCCGCGGTTCACCGCCCCGGCCGCGAAGCCGGGGGAGCCGCGGTCGGCGGCGGAGATGTATAGGGGCATCCGCGAGGCCTACCGCGTGCTGGCCGACGCGCTCGACGCGCCGGTGATCCCCGCGGGTGACGCCTTCCACATGGCGCTGCGGCACGAGCGATTCCGGCACCGCGTCGACCCCTCGTTCGACCCGGCGCGGGCGGAGCACCCGGCGCTTCCCGACCAGACGGGCTCTCTGCACGTCGGCTGGAACTGGAAGACCGGGGACGACGGACGCTGGAAGCTCACGCTCGATGACAGGCACGCCAGCGTCGCCGGGTCCTACCTGGCAGGCTGCGTGTGGTTCGAGTCGCTTTTCGAGGAGTCGAGCGTGGGAAACGCCTTCGTGCCGCCGGGCCTCGACCCGGCCACCGCCCGCGCGCTGCAGGAGATCGCCCACCGGGCCGTGACGGCCCGTCGCGAGCAGCCGGTGCCGGCGCCCTGAGCCGGGTCGCTCACGCGGAGGCCGCCGCGCCATCGCGGCGGCCGAGGATCAGGTGGAGCGCCGGTCCGGCGGCCATCGTCGTGATCACGCACATGAGCACGCAGGCCACGAAGAGCCGCAGGCCGATGAGTTCGGCATCGAAGGCGGCGGCGGCCATGACGATCCCGAGGATGCCCCGGGCGTTGAGTCCGCAGCCCACGGCCAGGGCCTGCCGGTCGTCCATGCCCACGAGCTTTCCGCCGGCGTAGACGCCGGAGATCTTGCCGAGGAACGCGACGGCCGTGATCAGCGCGACCAGCCACGGGTCGAAGCCCGCCACGAAGTCGGCGGCGATCGCCATCGAGACGAAGAAGATCGGCGTGAACACGGCGAACGCGAAGTCGCCGATGATCTCGAATGGCCGCGGGTCTTGCGCATACACCCCCGACAGCGCGATGCCGACGATGAACGCGCCCAGGAATGAATGCAGGCCGAGGTGCTCGGAGCCGGCCGCACCCACGAGCGCCAGCAGGATAATGCACGAGATCGATCCCGACGGCTGCGGCAGCCGCGCGCGGGCCCAGTCCATGAACCGCGGCAGGATGAACCGGCCCATAAGCAGGATGCCGCCGATGAAGAGGAACACCATGCCGAAGATCGCCACGCCCTGTCCGCGGCCGGCCGCATGGGGGCCGAACTCCGCGAGGATCACGGCGAACAGCCCCCAGCCGACCAGGTCGTCGACCAGCGTCGCCGCCATGATGGTCCGGCCGAGGTTGCTCTTGAAGAGGCCCATGTCCATGAGGATCCGCGCGATCACGGGGTTGGCCGAGAGCGAAAGGATCGATCCCATGAAGAGTGCCGTCGAGAAGCGATCCTTCTCCGTCACGCCGATCACGGTCGGAAAGGCGTAGCACATCAGGAATCCGAGCACGAGCGGCACCAGCGTGCCGACCGTGCCGACGGCGAACGCCTTGCGGCCACTCCGCCGCAGCTCGCCGGCGTTGATGTCGAGGCCGATCGTCACGATGAAGAAGAGCATGCCGACCCGGGCGATCGCCGATCGGGCGTCGGTGATCGGGCCGGAGGTGGGGAAGAGCCAGGCAAAGAGCCCGGGAGCGCACCTGCCGAGGATCGTGGGGCCCAGCAGGAGCCCGCCGGCAATCTCCCCGACGACGGCCGGGATGCCGAGCCGCCGCGCCGCCTGCCCCAGCACGAGCGCCACCGCGAGCATGGCCGCCAGGTGGAGCGACAGGAGCGTCCAGTCGGCCGGGGTCATGGAGTCGGTCCGGGCGGAAAGGGGCTGGCACAAAAACCTGTTCCAACGATAATTGTCGAAACTGTTCTTTTCCAGAGGGCTTTTTCATGGGCACGACCAGCACCGCGACCGGCCGTCGCCGGGCCACGGGTCCGGCGGGCGGCACGTTCGACTCGCTCGAGCAGGAGGCCTACCTGCAGCTCTGGCGGACGTACGACCGGCTGCGGGAGATCGACGAGCGGGTCTTCGCCCGGCGCGGCATCAGCGCGCAGCAGTACAACGCCCTGCGGGTGCTGCGGTCGGCGCACCCCGCCGGCCTGGCGACCGCGGCGCTCGGCGGCCGGCTCGTCTCCCGGGCGCCCGACATGACGCGGCTGCTCGACAAACTCGAGGAGCGGGGGCTCGTCAGGCGCCGCCGCCGCGCCGACAACCGCCGCGTCGTCGAGGCCTGGATCACGCCGGCCGGCGCGGCGCTCGTCACGCGGCTCGCCGAGGACGTGCGCCGGTGCGGCCGTGAGCAGCTCGGCCACCTCGACCGCAAGACGCTGCGGACGCTCGTCGACATCCTCGAGCGGGCGCGGCAGCCGCACGAAGACGCCGCCGGCGAGGCGGCCTGGCCGGCCGCCGGCGGCTGAGCAGCCGACGCGACGGCGGCTCGCGGCCGCTTCAGGGATCGCGGCTCAGGGACGGCGGCTCAGGGACGGCGGCTCAGGGACGGCGGCTCAGGGACGGCGGCTCAGGGACGGCGACTCAGGGACGGCGACTCAGGGGGTGCGCGGCGCGGCCGGCGTAGCCCTCGATCGACAGGGGCACCGGATCGGAGATGTCGGCGGCCGCGCCCAGACTGCAGCAGGCCAGCAGGGCGAGGATCGCGGCGGCGGCGATCCCCGCACGGCCGTCGCAGCCAGAATGTCTCGCGTGCGGAATCGCTCTGAGATCCATGGATAGAACCGCTCCGCGGGAGCGTGGTGAACGGATCAGCCGGCGTGCGACGAGGAGTATACTCCGCGGCCGGTGCCGGCCGGCGGCTGGCCGAGCGGGCGCGTGGCTCGGATGGGACAGCGACACGCCCTATCGCACGCCGCCGTCGCGGACCGTCACGAAGAACGCTCCGCAGAGCGGCTCGTCGGCAGCGTCGGCGAACCAGGCCTCGAGCGTCGTCGTGCCGGCGGGCAGCTCCACCCGCAGCACGGCGTTCTCGGCCTGCGGATCGGCCGCGGCCTGCGCTTCGCGTCCGGCGATCCTCACGTGGGCCCGCGCGATCGTGGGGAACGACTTCGCCACGGGCGCCTGCTTCTTCGGCTCGCCTTCACCCTGCAGGTCGGCGCCGGCCCCGAGCGCGGCAGCAGCCTTCGGGGGCCAGCGGCGCAGCAGGAATTCGTACGTGCCGGGCCGCTCCACGCGGACGTGCCAGCGGCCGCCGGTCGGACCGCCCACCGCCTCGGCCACGAGGCCGACGTTGTCGGCGTAGATGTCCTGCCAGTCGCCGCTGGTCAGCTCGACCACCGGCTGCTCGGCCGCGCCGAGGCACTGCGGCACGAACTCGCCCACCATCGTCTCGACGCCCTGCCACCACGATTCGTAGTCGCCGCGGAGGCGGGCCACGATCTCGGGACGTTCAGCGGCGCGGTCGTGCGCCTGTGCCTGATCGGCAACCACGTCGTAGAGCTCGGCGCCCTTCACGAGCCGCCAAGGGCCGCGGATCACGCAGGCCTCGTGCTTCTTCGGCGTCTGGCCGTACTGCACGACGAGCGTGCGGTCCGGCAGCGCGGCAGTGTCGCCGCGGAGCAGCGGCGCGAGGCTCGTGCCTGCGTAGGGCATGTCGGCGGCCGGCCGCACCGGCTGCGGCACGCCGCAGAAGTCGCAGAGCGTCGGGAGGAGATCGGTGTTCTGCGTCGGCACGTCGAGGTCCCGCGGCTGCCCGATCCCGCCCCGCGGCCAGCGGATCCAGCAGGGAACGCGGTGGCCCCCCTCGTAGTAGGTCGTCTTCCCGGCCCGCAGGCCGGCGTTGTGCGTCTTCACGCCCGAGGTGCCGCCGTTATCGGTCATGAAGATCACGATCGTGTCGTCTCGCAGCCCCTCGGCGGCGAGGAAGCGGTCGAGATCGCCGAACCGGGCGTCGACGTGCGCGATCATCCCGAAGAAGCCCGCGGGCTGGCCAGGCCGGCGGTAGGGATCGATGTACCTCTCGAGGTCGAGGTGCGGGGCGTGGGGCGCGTTCGTCGGGATGTAGCAGAGGAAGGGTTTTCCTGCCGCCTTCTGCCGCTTCATCCACCCGAGCGCCTCGTCGAACCAGACATCGGTGCAGTGGCCGCGATACGGCTCGGCGACGCTGTTGCGGAAGAGGCGGCCATCGACGAGCGGCCAGCCCGCCTCGGGCGTGCTGTTGAGCTGGCCCCAGCCGAGGTGGTAGACGCTCTCCTGAAACCCTTTGTCGCGGGGGCGGTGCGGGTAGGAGTCGCCGAGGTGCCACTTGCCGAAGATGCCCGTGGCGTATCCTGCGGTGCCGAGAAGCTCGGGGAGCGTGGGGAGCCCGGGCCGCAGGAACGTGCGGCCCGCCGTGACCGACGTCGCACCGTTGCGCAGTGCCGCCAGCCCGGTGAGCAATTGCCCGCGGGTCGGGCTGCACATCGGCGCCACGTGGAAGTCGGTCAGCCGCACAGACTCGCGGGCGAAGGCGTCGAAGTGCGGCGTCTGGAGCACGGGATTGCCGGTGAAGGAAAAGTCGCCGAGCCCCTGGTCGTCGGTCATCACGATGACGACGTTGGGCCGCGGCGGCGCCGCCGCGGCCGGCGGGGTATCGGGGCCGAAGCCCGTCGCGAGCAGCCAGCCGAAAAGCAGGGCGGACACGCGCGGGAATGTCACGGACGTGTGAGGGTGTCTTCGCATGGAGCGCTCCGTGGCTGGGCGGTCGGCCGACGAGCGGCAGCGTGTCCACGAGGAGCGTGCGACACGCCGCCGGCGGTATCGGGCCGGCTACGAGTCTATCCGAGACGTTAACCTCGGCTTCGGCGTTGCGCGGACCGACCGGCTGCCGTGCCGCGCGGGCAGGAGGACCGAGAGATCAGGATGGCATTGAGCGCCTCCTGGTGGAGGAAGTCGACGCGGCTGCCGAGCTCGCCAACGTACCGAAACGCACGGTCCGCGATGCCGCGACTGCGCCAGGCGTCGAGGTCGACGAGCATGACGCCCGCGTTGAAGGAGGCGGTGCGGTGGAATCCCGCGTGCCGCGGCCCGCAGGCGTTCCACGAGCGACTCGAGCATCACCACCAGCGGCAGCGCGTAGCGGTCGTCGATGCTGCAGGCGATGGCGATGCTGTCTGGCGTCATGGTGGTACCGCGACCGAGTATGCTCGGCCGCGGGCCCGCCGTCGAAACCCGCAGCGCATGCGGCTCACGGGCCGGCCCGCTCCCGCCGCGGAGGCGGTCAGCGACCGGAGCGCCTCGGCCGGTCGATCGCCGGCAGCGCCGCCGACCAATTGGCGCCGTACATGGCGAACGCGGTCGCGAGCGCGTCCTCGCCCGCAGGCACCGTGCGGTCCGCGGCTCCAGCGATGCGGGCTGCGCCCGCGGTGCCGGCAGCGATGGCCGAGAACGCCAGCCGCATCTGGTAGACGCCGGTCGATCCGTTCGACCCGGAGCCTGCGGTTGCCGGCGAGTAGGAGCGGTTGCCGAAGCCCGACACGCCGATGGAGTAGGTGCCGGACGCCGACACCTTCCTAGACAGGTAGCTGTCGATTGTGCCGCCGGAATCGTCATTGGAGGCGACCTGGCGGCCGCGCGAGTCGAAGAGCCGGACGAAACTGTCGAGCGTCGAGGATCCCGCAAGCGTGACGGCGTCGATGTCGATGACGATCGTCTGTCCGGCGGCGAGCGTCACCTGGTAGAGATCGACATCCTTGGCGGCCCAGCCGCCGTCACCGACGATGCCCGAAAGCCGGATTTCACCGGAAGTGATGCCGATCACGGCGGCCGCCGCGAGCGAGTCGCCGGCGTCGACCAGCGTCGCGGACTGTGTCGTCCAGGTGTCGCCGGCCGACGTGGCCAGCGGCACGCCGTCGGCCGACGCGATGCCGCTGCCCGACGCGTTCAGCGTGAGCGTGTAGGTGCCCGCCGAGGCGGTGGCGGCGTCGAGGCCGCTGACGGTCCAGCGGACGCCGTCGGTGGTGGTGACGGTGATTCCCGTGAGCGGCACGGACGTTCCACTCCGCACGAGCGACAGGTCCGAGGGATCGAAGCCGGTCACGGCCCGGTCGAACACCACCATCACCGCGGCGACGGACGTCGTGCGCGGGTCGGGTGAGACGTCGACGACGTCGGCCACCGGGGCCGGCAGCGCCACCGTGAACGCCGCTGTGTAACTGCCTGACGAGGTGCCGGCGGCGCCGCTGCCCGCCGTGGTGGCCGAGTAGGCCGTGTTGCCGAAGGCGGAGACGCCGACGTAGTAGGTGCCGGCCGCCTGCGCCGTGAAGGAGACGAGGCTGTCGAGCGACCCGGCGTCGTCGTTGGCGGCCAGCTGCTGGCCGGCGGCGTTGAACACCCGCAGGTAGGAATCGAGCGCGGAGCCGAGCGCCTGCGCGTCGATGTCGACCGTGAGCGTGCCACCCGCGGGCACGGCCACGGCAAAGAGATCGACGTCGGCCGATCCATACGCCCCGTCGCCCACCACGGCGCTGACCGAGGCCCGGCCGCCCGTGAGCGTCACGGCCGAGGCCGTGCCGATGGAGTCGTTGGATTCGTATGGACCGGTCGGCGAAGGTGGCGGGGGCGGCGTCGGCGTGCCCACGAGGGCGGCCAGTGCAGCGGCCGCGTTCACGACGCCGCCGGTGGCCACCTTCCCGGCGAGGCCGCTCACGGGGGTCGTCGTCGAGAGGATCGCCGAGCGGATCTGGTCCGCCGTCGCATTGGGCTTGGCGGCCTTCAAGAGCGCGACGACGCCCGTCACGTGCGGCGTCGCCATCGACGTGCCACTGTAGGAGGAGTAGGTGTTGTTCGGGGTCGTGGAGAGGATGCCGACGCCCGGTGCCGCCACGTCGACGCTGGTGGCCCCGTAGTTGGAAAACGACGCGAGGCGGTTCGAGGAGTCGGTGGCCGCGACGGCGATGATCGAACTGCTCGTGTAGCTGGCGGGGTAGGAGGGTGTCGAATCGTTGTTGAGCCCGTCGTTGCCCGCCGCGGCCACGAACAGGATTCCAGCGGAACCGCCCGCCGTGATCGCGGTCTGCAGGCTCGACGAAAAACCGCCGCCGCCCCAGCTGTTGTTGGTGGCGACGATGTTCACGCCGAAGTTCCGCCGCATCATCGTGGCGTAGTTGATCGCCGCGATCGCGGCGCTCGTCGTGCCGCTGCCGCTGGAGTCGAGGAACTTCAGCGCCATGATCGACACCTGCCAGTTGACGCCGGTGACGCCCGTGCCGTTGTTCCCCGCGGCGCCGATCGTGCCGGCGACGTGCGTGCCGTGCCCCTCGTCGTCGAAGGGATCAGCGTCGTTGTTGGCGAAGTCCCAGCCGTGGACGTCGTCGACGTAGCCGTTGCCGTCGTTGTCGATGCGATCCCCGGCCACTTCCCGGGGGTTCGTCCAGACGTTGGCGGCGAGATCGGGATGCCGGTAGTCGATGCCCGTGTCGATCGTGGCGACGACGACGGACCGCGATCCGGTGGTGACGTCCCAGGCCTCGGGCGCGTCGATGTCGGCGTCGGCGAGGCCGCCGGTCTGCGCGGTGTTGTTGAGGCCGTAGAGCCGGCTGAACGACGGATCGTTCGGCAGCGCCGAGGCGGTGATCACCCGGTCGGGTTCGAGGCCGCGCAGCCCGGCTGCAGTGGCCCAGCCGCGGACGTCGGTGACCGACGCGCCGGGGGTCGTCAGGGAGAAGAATCCCTCGCCGAGCGACTGCGACTGCCAGCCGGAGCGGATCTGCGGTGCGGCGCTGCCGGACGTCTGGACAATCCACCCGTCGGCGCGGGAGTCGACAAGACCGCCATCCCACTCGATCCGGCGGATGCTCGTGGCATGGACCAGGTCCGCGGCCATGAGGGTGCGCGGTTCCAGCCGCTCGATCAACGGGCACGAGCGGCGGCGGCCGGTGGGCCGGTGCCGGGTTCCCCGGGCGGGCGTCCAGAGATGTGACAGACCCGCTGCGGTCCGCGAAGGGTTGCCCTTCATGACAATGGACTCCCTGAGTCTGTTGTCCGTGTTCCTTCACCACCCCGCCCGACCCTCAAAGCATACGCCGTGCCAGGCTCGGGACAAACGCGTGATGAGCGGAGTCGCCGGGTGCGCACGTGGGATTCCAACGCGTGCGGACCGGCCGGCCGCCGCATTTTGCACCGACTGCGGCAAAGTACGGCAGGATTTCCGGGGCGATCGTGCCGACGGTGGCCGGTAAGATGTTCCGCGACGCCGCCGATGCTGTGTCGATTTTTCGCGCGCCGCGAGCGCCCGCCGGACCGTCTTCCATGCAGCAGCGTCCCCCCGGCACGATCGTCGTCACGGGCGGCCCCGGCGGGGGAAAGACGACGGCGCTCGACCTCTTTCAGCGGGAGCTCAAATCCCGCGTGAAAATCGTGCCGGAGGCGGCGACGCTGCTCTTCGGGCATGGTCTCGGTCGGGATGTCGGGGATGGGCGGCCGCTGCCCCTGCAGCGGTCGATCTACCGGATGCAGACGGGGCTCGAGGACATCTTTCGCGACTGCTATCCGGAGCGGCTGCTGATCTGCGACCGCGGCACGCTCGACGGGCTCGCCTACTGGCCGGGCGACGAGGCCGACTACTTTGCGAGCCTAGCCACGACCTACGAGCGGGAGGCCGCCCGCTACGGAGCGGTGATCTTCTTCCAATCGGCCGCGATCCATGGGGAAGACGTGCGGAGCAACAACCCGTATCGCTCCGAGGACTCCCGCACCGCGGCGGCGATCGACGAGCGGCTGAAGCAGGTCTGGGAGCGGCATCCGGGCTTCCACTACATCCCGACGGAGCAGTCGTTCATGCGGAAGATCAACCGGGGCCTCGAGGCGATCGGCTGTGCGATGGACGCGATGCGTGCCGACTGACACGCGCCGCCGCCGGTAGCGGCGGATGACTGGATCCACGGCCTGCTAGGTCGCATTCGATGTACGTGTAGCACCGGCTCGGAGGCGGTAAAAGTCTCGTCGCGCGGGCCGGGGCGGCCCAATGCTCCTCGAGCGTTCGCCGCCCCCTTGGCCTCCGTTCCCAGGTTTGCCAAGTCGTTGCTACAGGTATTCCGCATGCGCTCTAGGCGATGCCGCGGGCCCGGTAGACCATCTGCGTGAACGCGCCGTGCGGGTCGGTGTGGATGGAGAGCAGGTGGTCGAGGCCGCGGCGCAGCCGGGGTTCGTCGTACCCCAACGACACGAACGCCGGGATCGCGGGGGCGATGTAGTCGGCCGTGTAGTGAGTGTGCCGGCGCAGGTCGTCGCACCCTGGCCGGGCGAAGAAGTGGCAGCACGGCGCCCGCGCCGCAGCCGACGTCCAGCAGCCGCTCACCCGGCCGGTACGGCAGGTCGGGCAGGATCAGCCGGTCTCGCCAGTACTCGGCCTGCTCCACCAGCCGCCGTTGCTCGGCGGGGGTGTAGCCGTGCAGATACGAGGGTTCGGGAGAAGCGTCGCGCATGCCCCACATCATAAGGCCCGCGGCCTGGCGGGCCGCGGCGGACGGCGGCCCGCGTCCGCCGCACGACCCCCGATCTGCACTACACTGGGCCGCCGCATCCGGCCGCGGGCGTTCCGCCGCCGCGTGATCCCGATCGAGGGGCCCAGCCATGCCTGCACCCGACGCCCGTGCCGCGCGGCAGACGCTCCGCCTGGGATGGATCGGCACCGGCATCATGGGCGGCGCGATCTGCGGGCGACTGCTCGACGCCGGGTTCCCGCTCACCGTCACGAGCCGCTCGCGGGGCCGGGCGGAGCCGCTGCTGGAACGGGGCGCGGCGTGGGCCGATTCACCGGCCGCGGTGGCGGCGGCGAGCGACTGCGTGTTCACCTGCGTCGGGTTTCCCAGCGACGTGCGGGAGGTCGTGCTCGGGTCCCACGGCGCCCTCGCCCGGCTGCGGCCTGGGACCATGTTCGTCGACATGACGACGAGCGAGCCGTCGCTGGCCCGCACCATCGCCGCGGAGGCGGCGGCCAAGGGCATCGCCGCGCTCGACGCGCCCGTGTCGGGCGGCGACATCGGCGCCAGGGAGGGCCGGCTGACGGTGATGGCCGGCGGGGATGCAGGCACCATCGACCGTCTGGCCGCGGTCTGGCCGGTGATCTCCGCGCGGGTCGTGCATTGCGGGCCGCCGGGCGCCGGGCAGCACACGAAGATGGCCAACCAGGTGGCGATCGCCTCGACGATGATCGGCACCTGCGAGGCGCTCCTCTACGCCCAGCGGGCGGGCCTCGATCTCGCGCGGGTGCTCGAGGCGATCACCCCCGGCGCGGCCGGGAGCTGGTCGCTGCAGAACCTCGCGCCGCGGATCGTCGCCGGCGACCTCGCGCCCGGATTCCTGGTCGAGCACTTCATCAAGGATCTCGGGATCGTGCTCGCCGAAAGCCGCCGCATGGGGCTGGTGCTGCCCGGTGTCGCCCTCGCCGAGCAGCTCTACCGATCGGCGGCGGCGCTCGGCCACGGGCGGAGCGGGACGCAGGCGCTGGCCGTCGCGCTGGCCGGCCTCTCCGCCGTCGACTGGCCCGTCGTGCCGCCGCCGCCCGGTGCCTCCGCCGGCGGGGCGTAGGGCCGGTGCTCGACGAGCCCGCGATCGATCAGCAGCGCTGCAAGATCATCCAGGCGGCGCGATCATCCGGGTGGCGCGGCGGTCGCGCCAGCCGAGGGTCTGGCCGGCTCGATGTGGATGAAGGCGTCGGCGATCCGCAGCGGCGACTGCCTCAATCCGCTGCGGACCCTGCCGCCGATGTCGTGCCCCTCCTGCACCGTGGCATGGCCGTCGACCTCGACATGGAGCTCCACGAAATAGCGGGTGCCGCTCTTGCGGATGCGGCACTTGTCCAGGGCCCGCACCCCGTCGATGCCCAGGGCCAGTGCGCGGACCTGCTGTTCGAACTCCTTGGCGGGGGCCGCGTCGAGCAGTTCGCGCACCGCCATCCGGAGGAGGTTCACGCCGCTCCAGGCCCCAGACGACCAGCGACGTCACGATGTCGGCCGTCGACTCGATGCCGTCGGCGATGAGTGCGTAGGAGTTGCCGAAGAAGCCGGCCATGATCTTGACCAGCGCCAGGGCGGTGTTCACCGCCACGCCGACCAGCGGCACGGTGGAGAGCGACGGTGGCGTGGATTCATCCGGCTGCATGGCGGGCCAGCATAGTCCAGGACCCCCGCCCGCGCAGCAGCCGAGCCTGCCGCCCGCGCGGTGAAACCTCGCCGGCCTCACCGACGGAAACGCCGGCGCCGTGCTCGATGTACCGGACGATCCGGCGGCACTATGCTCGGAGCGACGGGCCGCGATCGCGTTCGTCTCCCCGCGGCCGCTCGCGGACACGAGACGTTCAAGGTCATGGGACAAGATCGAGAGACAAGGGCATGAGCAGGAGTCACCCGTGAGCATCGCGTCGCGCATCCAGATCGTCGTCGCCGACATCACCACGCTCGACGTGGACATCATCGTGAATGCGGCGAAGGAGTCACTGCTCGGCGGTGGAGGCGTGGATGGAGCCATCCACAGGGCGGCCGGCCCCGGGCTTCTCGAGGAGTGCCGGGGCCTCGGCCGCTGCCCGACCGGGAGCGTCAGGATCACCGGCGGTCATCGGCTCCCGGCCAGGCACGTCATCCATGCGGTCGGCCCGGTCTTCGACGGCGGCGGCTCTCGCGAGGCCGAGCTGCTCGCCTCCTGCTACCGTGAATCGCTCCGGCTGGCGGCCGAGTCCGGGCTGGCGACGATCGCCTTTCCGTGCATTTCGACCGGCGTGTTCGGCTATCCGGTGGAGGACGCCTGCGACGTCGCCGTGGCGACGGTCGGCGAATGGCTGGCGATGAATGCATTGCCAGAGAGCGTGACGTTCTGCTGCTTCTCGCAACAGGATGCCGCCGTCTATCGGCGACGGCTCACGGTCTAACCGCCCGCGTGGGGACCGGGAGATGTGGGCGGGCATGGGGCGCACGCATGCCCCGCCTCCGGGGCGATCCGCTCGCCGTTGGCGTAGCGGCCGTGGAAGCGGAACCAGTCTTCGGCGGAGAGGGCGTCGGGCACGACCTTCTTGAACGCCTCGGGCGTGCCGCGTGGGCCTTTCTGCACCTCGTAGTAGAGGAACATGTGGTGCAGGTCGTTGAGAAACAACCGCCGCAGGAACATCGGCATGGCCGGCCGGGCTTTGACAGGCACTCCACTGACCTTCGACAAGGCCGCCGCCACCCGGCTCAGGTCCCCCTGCCAGCCGATCACGTCGAGGCTCTTGCCGAGCCAGTGCGGCTCGTGTAATTGCACACGACGGGGTTCACTCCCTGGCCAGCCAGCGGGCTGGTGGGCGACCGCGTGATGCCGGAGACCTCGGACCCCGCCACGAGCAGCGCCCGGCAGACGTTGCGGCCCACCTTGCCGGTGGCATTGAGGACCAGAACTTTTTCGGCAGGCATGCGAGATCCTTTTGTGAATGGTCTGGCAGGGGGTGGCAAATGGCTGGGGCCGACTGCCCTTCGAATACGCCACCAGCCTCGCACCCACTACTTCTTCGGGATGTAGGCGTTGACGCCCACGATCACCTTTTTGCCGTCCACCACGCAGTCCGTCTCCTTGTTGCCGTAGGTCGAGGCGACCACCAGCGTCTTGCCGCTGGTCGACTTCTCCGGCGTGGCATTCATCGGGATCCTGAGAACAAGCTCGTCACCGACGATCTTTGCTGAAAAAGCCATGGAGCCAATCCTTAGGGTGCGCATTGGGACATCGGGAGCCACGAAGTCTACAATGCCCGACACCATCCCCGGAGCCATGCCGATGAGTGAACACACCTACAGAATGATCGAGCTGGTTGGATCCTCCCACACCAGCATCGAGGGAGCCGTCCAGAACGCCATTGCCAAGGCGGCGATCGACGAGAAGAGCCTGCGCTGGTTCGAGGTGCTCGAAACCAGAGGGCACATCGAGGACGGCAAGATCGCCCATTGGCAGGTGCGGGTAAAGATCGGGGCGACGCTGGGCTGATTCCGCCGCGCGTTCTGCCTGGGACGCCCTTCTGGTGTCCCTGTTCGTGACCGGCATCCATGGTGAGGAGGGATGCCCCTCAGGCGTCACCCTTCAGATGGCTCACCGTGCTGGAAATCGTCCGAGCGATCGACGACCTCCTCCAACAGCCGGAAGTCATCCTCGGTAAGCGTATCCGGCAGCCGGCGTCGGTGCTGTGGTCACGGCTCCGCGTCGCGGGCAGGTGATGCCGCACGGATCGCCTTCGACAAGGCTCGGATCCGGGAGTCATCGGCTCGGGCATCCGTACCACGAGTGGGCTGGAGCCAGCCGCCTTCGTCATGCTCATTCCAGGCGTACATGATGATGGCGTTGGCGGGATTGATATCGCGGTGGGCCCGCGTCCACGCGATCGCCTCGCGAATGTGGGTGGCGAGTTCCTCCGGCGTGGCAGTCGTGGCGTCGACGAGCGGTTGTTGCTGCGCGGGAGGCGTGGGGTCGGGGGTGGCGACGTCGATCAGACCATGGCACCACGACGGCGGACGTTCCTGTCGTGGACGGGTATCCCAGCCGGCAGTGGCGAACGTGATGCACGGAGTGCCATCCTGCGCCCACGTGCCCCACAGCTCCCGGCGCACGTGGGAGGACGTGAGCGCGGCATAGGAGAGAGGGTCGTTCGTGTATCCCTTGCCTGATGCGGCATAGCGTGAAACGGCATCGAACCCCAGACGCACGCGACCCGCTTCCGGGTTTTTCCAATCCATGAGCACGAGATAGGGTGCCTTCAGGCCGGCGGCGATCGTGCGCTGCTTCAAGTCGGCCCACTCTGCCTTGCCAAGCGTGGCGGTCGTCCCGGACACGCACAACAGCGGTCGGCCGTCGAGCACGGTTTGGTAGTCGGGATGCCGAAAGTGCTCCACGAGCCTGCCCCACGCGCTGGTGCCCGCTTTGTCGAGCCGTGTTCCTTCCTCGATGAGGCAGTAGCGGATGCCCTTCTTGTCCTTCGTCGCCAGATACCGGTTCAGCGCGATGCTCATGCCCGGCGCCTCGTCGAGGTAGTCGAGAAAGGCCCAATAGTTCAGTCCGGCCTGCGCCGCATAAGCGATCTCCTGATCCATGATCGTCTGTGAATCGCCGTTGATCCGTACCGCATCGTCACCCATCACGTCAGCGAACCAGGGCAGGCGAAAGTGATACTTCCGCTGCCCGAGTGATGCCTCGACAGCGGCAGTCACGGTCGGGTCGCCATACCAGCCATCCCAGCGGATCGCGCCGACAATAGGGCTATCGTCGCCGGCCTGCACCACGGCCAGGGGCGCGGAGAGCAAGGACAAGGCGGCCAGAAGGAGTGCGGTTATCCGCGTCGTCATGCGCTGCGGGCGGGATCGAGACGGAAGGATGTCGTCGATGGCTGCGGCCCGCAGAGACACAGTGACCGGTTCCTCAGGCAGGGCGTGGCCGGTCGAGAAACGACCCAACCCACAACCTCCAGAAACGCCGAGAGGCAGAAGGTTGTGCCACCTCCTGCCTCTGACTGCCACTCCTTGCCGAAGTGGCTTAGCTCCCCGAGTAGGACTCGAACCTACAACCTACCGGTTAACAGCCGGCCGCTCTACCATTGAGCTATCGGGGAAGAGAGACCACCAAAATACCCTATCCCGTCCGCGAAATCGATGGGATTCCCGCAGCCGGCAGGCTGCAGAAAAATCGCCGGATCGGTCGGCGAAAGCAGCGGCGGCCACGGGCCGCATGCCTCTTGGCGGCGGGCTGTCAGCTCTCGCCCGGCGGCCGCTGCTTCTCCATCAGCACCCGGTTGCCGCGGTCGTTGTATTCGATCCGGGTCATGAACGTCCGCATGAGCATCACGCCACGGCCGCTGGGGGCCTCCAGCCGCTCCTCGTCCCGGCAGTCGGGCACCGCGCCGGGATCGAATCCCGGCCCCTCGTCGGCCACCTCGATCCGCGCCACCTCCGGCGAGACGTGGCAGCGCACATGCACCCGCTTCGCCGCATCGAGCTTGTTGCCGTGGACGATCGCGTTGACGATCGCCTCCTCGGCCGCCAGATGGATCGCGAAGATGTCGGAAGGAGACCAGCCGTGCACGCCGAGCTGCTCGAGCAGCTCGTCCATGATCAGGCGGCTCGCGCCGCGCTCGCTCGGCAGATCGAGCTCGCGGTTCCAGGCTGCCGACGGATCTGCCGGAGTTGACTGGTGTGCCATCGCTTCTCTCCCGACCGCCGCCCGAACGTCGGATCTAGAACGCCGCAATCGCCTCGGCTTCTTCCTTGCGGATGTCGAACACCTTGTTGAGCTTCGTGATCTGGAAGACCTCGAGGATCTCCGGCCGGATGTTGCTCATCTTCAGCCGCCCCTTGTGCGTCTTCACCTTGCGGTCGAGCGTGATCAGCTTGCCGAGGGCGGCGCTCGAGAGGAACTCCACGCCGGCGAAGTTGAGCAGCACGCTCTTGCGGTTGTCCTGCTCCACGAGGCTGAAGAGCTCGGCGCCCAGTTCGAGGATGCCGGCCTCGTCGAGAATCTTCTTGTCGAGGAATTTCACGACGGTGACGTCGCCCACCTTGCTGACGTCGATGCGACGATGCGTAGCCATGCGTTGCTCGGAAACCTGGGGAAACCGGCACAGACCACGTGGTCGTACCACCAACATCGCGAAAAGGCGAGGGTAGCCCGTCCGCCGGCCGATTGCCATGAGTTTGGAGTGAGAACGCTCGCGGCTGCTGCCAAACTGGCAGGGGCCGCGGCCTGGGGCGAGCATGGCTGTCAGCGGGACGCGCGTCTTGTTTCGGCGTGTTTCCCAGAGATTTTGCGAAAATCTCGGGAATTCGGCGCGCCAGTTGCTTCTTCCCGTGGGGCCTGTCTGATGCTGCCAGGCACGCCACCGTCCCACGAGCAATCCACTCATCGCCAGAGAAAGGTCGCCAGCATGTCAGCCACCGCCAGCAAGCCCACCCGCAAGAAGTCGACCCTCGTGCCGCTCGGCGACCGCGTCGTCGTGGAGCGTGAGGAGAGCGGGCAGAAGACGGCCGGCGGCATCCTGCTGCCCGAATCGGCGAAGGACAAGCCCGCCCGCGGCACCGTCGTCAGCGTTGGCGAGGGCAAGATCGACGACAAGGGCCACCGCCACCCGCTGCAGGTGAAGCCCGGCGACCGCGTGGTCTTCACGAGCTACGCCGGCGAGGCCTTCAAGGTCGGCGACGACGAGCTGCTCCTGATGCGCGAGGACGACATCCTCGCCATCCTCGGCTGAGCCGCCCGGCCGTCCACACCTTTGAGACCACAGAGATCAGATCACCAGTTTCTTCCAGCACGCTCACGTCCCCTCACCAGACCACCGACAGACCCTTTTCGAGGAGTACCCAGCTCATGGCCAAGATGATGGCGTTCGACCAGGAAGCTCGTGAGGCGATGCGGCGCGGCGTCGCGAAGCTCGCCCGTGCCGTGAAGGTGACGCTCGGTCCGAAGGGGAGGAACGTCATCCTCCAGAAGAGCTTCGGTTCCCCCACCGTCACGAAGGACGGCGTGACCGTGGCGAAGGAGATCGACCTCGAGGATGTCTACGAGAACATGGGCGCCAGGATGGTCCGTGAGGTCGCCAGCAAGACCAGCGACGTCGCCGGTGACGGCACGACCACCGCGACGGTGCTCGCCGAGGCGGTGTTCAACGAGGGGCTCCGCGCGGTGGTGGCCGGCGTGAACCCGGTGCAGATGAAGGCCGGCATCGAGAAGGCCGTCGCCGACATCGCCGCCAAGCTCAAGGACATGTCGATCCCGGTGAAGGGCAAGAAGGAAATGGCCCAGGTCGCCGCGATCGCCGCCAACAACGACAAGGAGATCGGCGATCTCCTCGCCGAGGCGATGGACAAGGTGGGCAAGGACGGCGTCATCACGGTCGACGAGGGCAAAAGCCTCAAGACCGAGGTGGAGTGGGTCGAGGGCATGCAGTTCGACCGCGGCTACTTGTCGCCCTACTTCGTCACCAACCCGCAGCAGATGCAGTGCGTGCTCGACGACTGCTACATCCTCGTCTTCGAGAAGAAGATCTCGTCGGTGAAGGACATCCTGCCGCTGCTCGAGGCGGTCGTGCAGGCGGGCAAGCCGCTGCTCATCGTCTCCGAGGAGGTCGACGGTGAGGCGCTGGCGACGCTCGTCATCAACCGGCTCCGCGGCACCTTCCAGGTCTGCGCCGTGAAGGCCCCCGGCTACGGCGACCGCCGTAAGGCGATGATGGAAGACATCGCGATCCTCACCGGCGCCACGGCGGTGTTCGAGAACCTCGGCATGAAGCTGGAGAGCCTCGGCATCGCGGAACTCGGCCGCGCCAAGAAGGTGATCGTCGACAAGGACAACACCACGATCATCGAGGGCGCCGGCAAGACCAGCGAGATCAAGTCGCGGATCGAGCAGATCCGCCACGAGATCGAGGCGGCCACCAGCGACTACGACCGCGAGAAGCTCGAGGAGCGGCTGGCGAAGCTCGCCGGCGGCGTGGCCAAGATCAACGTCGGTGCCGCGACCGAGAGCGAGATGAAGGAGAAGAAGGCCCGCGTCGAGGACGCGCTGCACGCCACGCGTGCGGCCGTCGAGGAGGGGATCCTGCCCGGCGGCGGCGTGGCGCTCCTGCGGGCCAGCTCGCAGGTCAAGCCGAAGGGGCTCTCCGACGACGAGACGGTCGGCTTCAACATCGTGATCCGCGCCTGCCGCGCCCCGGTGACGATGATCTCGTCGAACGCCGGCCAGGACGGCTCGATCGTCTGCGAGAAGGTGCTCTCCGGCACCGGCAACTTCGGCTACAACGCCGCCACCGACGAGTACGAGGATCTCGTCAAGGCAGGGGTCATCGACCCGACGAAGGTGACGCGGACGGCGCTGCAGAACGCCACGAGTGTGTCGACGCTGCTGCTCACCAGTGACGCCCTCATCGCCGAGAAGCCGAAGGAGTCGAAGGCGAAGGGCGGCGGCCACGGCCACGGCGGCGACTACGACATGTATTGATCGCACGCAGGCACGCCGGCGTCGCGAGGCGACGGTGGCGGCCGCGGACAGATCGCGAGATCTCACGGGCCGGGGCGTTCGGTGGAACGCCCCGGCTTTTTTGCGGACGCGGCGAGCTCGCCCAGCGGCACGAATCCCTCCGTGCCGGGCGGAGCGTCGGCCGTCCCGCAGGCGGGGCGGGTCAGCTGCCGCCAGAGCGTCCGTGAGAGCCACAGCCCGGCGGCGACTGCGACGGCGATGGCGACGAGATCCTGCATGCGGTGGGGGCCTATCCCAGCAGCCGCGTGCCGATCTGGTAGGTGGCGAAGGCCGCCACCCAGGCCAGCACGGTCATGTAGGTGAACGTGACGACGGGCCAGACCCAGCTGTTGGTCTCCCGGCCGATCACGACCAGCGTGCTGGCGCACTGCGCGCACAGCGCGAAGAACACCATGATCGACAGGGCCACCGGCAGCGTGAACACCTTGCGGCTCGTGCCGTCCCAGGTGGCGGCGCGGAGCCGCCGCACGAGGGCCGAGGCTCCTGCCTCCTCGCCGGGGTCGACGTCGCCGAGGTTGTAGATCACGCCCAGCGTGCCGAGCACGACCTCGCGCGCGGGAAAGCTCGCGATCGCGGCGCAGCCGAGCCGCCAGTCCCAGCCGAGCGGCCGCACGATCGGCTCCACGAGCCGGCCCATGCGGCCCAGCAGGCTCTGCCGCTGCGCGGCGCCGCGACGGGCGGCCTCGAGGCCCTCTTCCGTGTCGAACGCCGCCAGCTCGGCCGAGAGCTCGGCATGGTCGGGATCGGCTGCCGGCAGCTCGGCCAGCCGCGCGGCCAGCGAGCCGCGGCGGGCGGCCACGTCGGCCGCGATCGCGTCGGCGTCGTGCGGGTAGCTGGCCAGCGCCCAGATCACGATGCTCACCGCCACGATCAGCGTGCCGGCGTTCTGCAGGAACGACCAGACGGCCTCGCGGACCCGCTCGAGCACGACCGCCGGCCGCGGCCAGCGCCAGCCGGGCAGCTCCATCACGAACGGCTGCGGCGGGCCGAAGAACACGGTCCGCGAGAGCAGCAGCGCCACTGCGGCGGCTGCCACGACCCCCACGGCGTACATCCCGGCCAGCACCAGGGCCGGCAGCCGCAGCCAGGAGAACCCGACGGCCACGTTCGGCACGAAGGCGCCGCAGAGGAGCAGGTAGACCGGCAGCCGGGCGGAGCAGCTCATCAGCGGCGCCACCAGGATCGTGAGCAGCCGGTCCCGCGGATTCTCGATCGTCCGCGCGGCCATGATGCCGGGGATCGCGCAGGCGAAGCTCGACAGCAGGGGAATGAAGGACTTGCCGCCGAGGCCCACGCCGCACAGCAGCCTGTCCATGAGGAACGCGGCGCGGGAGAGGTAGCCGCATCCCTCGAGCAGTGCCACGAACAGGAAGAGCATCGCGATCTGCGGCACGAAGACCACCACGCCGCCGACGCCCGCGATGACGCCGTCAACGACGAGCGAGCGGATCGCCCCCGGCGGCAGGAGCCCTTCCACCACGCCGGCGATCGCGTCCACGCCCGCCGAGATCCCGTCCATCAGCGGCGTGGCCAGCCAGAAGATCGCGGAGAACATCGCGAGCATCGTGGCGGCGAAAATGAGCGTGCCCCAGACGCGGTGCGTGAGCACGGTGTCGATCCGCTCCGCCAGCGGCCTGTGGGACGGCGTCTGCCGCTGCACGACGCCGGCGAGCAGCTCCTCGATCCAGGCGTAGCGGGCGATCGCCTCCCGCGCGGCCGTGTCGTGGCGGGAGTCGACCGCGGCGGCGTGCCGCGCGAGGCCCTGCGGCGACGCCGGGCGCGATCCGGCGATCGCGAGGATGCGGTCGCCGAGTTCGCCGACGCCCTTCCGGGCCGGCGCCACCACGCGGACGACGGGGCAGGAGAGCCGCCGGGAGAGCTCGTCGACGTCGATCGTGATGCCCTTCTCTTCCGCGGCGTCGCCGAGCGTGAGGGCCACGACGGCGGGCAGCCCCAGTTCGAGCGTCTGCGTGGCGAGGAAGCAATTCCGCTCGAGGTTCGTGGCGTCGGCGACGATCACGACGCAGTCGGGCGTCGGCACGCCCGGCAGCCGCCCGCGCAGGACGTCGACGACGACCTGCTCGTCCGGGCTCTTGGGCACGAGGCTGTAGGTGCCCGGCAGGTCGACCAGGTCGATCGCACGGCCGCGGTGCGAAAACCTGCCCACCTTCTCCTCGACGGTCACGCCCGGATAGTTGCCGATCCGCGTGGGGATGCCGGCCAGTGCCGAGAAGAGCGTGCTCTTGCCGGTGTTGGGATTGCCCACGAGCGCCACGACGAGCGGTCGTCCGGCGTCCGGTGGCGGATGGCCGCCGTCAGGCCGACCGCTGACGTCGGGCTCGCCCATGGATGGCTCGCGGTGCTCGCGGTGCGTTCGTGCAGGTCACTTCGCGATGGCCACGCGGGCGGCGTCGTGACGGCGGATCGAGAGCCGATAGCCCCGCAGTTCGAGCTCCAGCGGCCCGCCCAGCGGCGCGGTGCCCACCACGCGGACGTAGACGCCCGGCGTCAGACCCATCTCCAGGAGCCGCAGCGTCGTGGGGTCGTCGCCGCTCACGTCCGCGACTCGGGCGGAGCTTCCGACGGCGAGGTCTTCGAGCGATGCTGAGTCGAGCGACGCTGGCACGGGAACCCTCCGCTGACGTTTCCGAAGACGAACCCACTGCCCGCGACGGCGTTGGAAACGCCCGCGGGCATTGTGAGAACGAGTCTCAACTTCATCTCCAGTGTAGAACGCTCCTGCGGCGAGGGCAACCGGTCGGTGCAGGCGGGCTGCAAAATGCGACGTTGCGGACTCTACGTCACGGGCACAGACACCGGCGTGGGCAAGACGCAGGTGGCGGCGGCGATCATCCGGCGGCTGGCGGTGGGTGGATGCCGGGTAGCGGCCTACAAGCCGGTTGCCAGCGGGGTCGGCCCCGACGGCCTCGCCGCCGGCAGTGACGCCGCAGTGCTTTGGGAGGCTGCGGCCCGCCGCGGGACGCCAGCCGACGTCTGCCCGCAGGCGTTTGCCGCGCCGATCTCCCCGCCGCGAAGCGCCCGCGCCGCCGGACGCTCGGTGGACCAGCGGCTCATCGTCGCCGGCCTGGAGGCCTGGCGTGATTCCAGCGACGTGGTCGTCGTCGAGGGGGCAGGGGGGCTGTTTTCGCCGCTGGGCGACACCATGAGCAACGCCGACCTCGCCCGCCTGGCCGGCCTGCCGCTGGTGGTGGTGGATGCGGCTCGTCTCGGCGCGATCGGCCGCACGCTCGCGGTGGTGCATGCCGCCGCCGCCGCCGGCCTGCAGGTGGCCGCCGTGGTGCTCTCGCACGTCGTGCCGCAGCCCGGGAGCCTCGACGATCCGGCCAGCGACGCGGCGATCGCCCGCGATTCGGCGATCGACCTGGCGGCGGCCGTGGCGCCCGTACCGGTCGCAATCCTCGGCCACGGGGCCGTGGAGATCGAGCCCGATCTCGACTGGCGCCGGCTCGCCGGCGGCTGACGCGGCCGGGCGGCGCGCGGCACCGCCTTTAGCGAATGGTGGAGACGATCCGGCCGTCACCGTGGTGGGGCTTGGCGGTCGCGGCCTTGAGGTTGCCGAAGGTCAGCCGCATCGCCACCTTCCAGACGCCGTCGGCATCGGGCGTGACGATCCAGTGCGGCATGACCACCACCGACTGGTGCACCAGTTCGAAGCCCCCCTCCGACTGGCTCACGGTCTGGATCGGGAAGGTCCAGAGGCCCGCTGCCTGACCGTTCGTCGCATCCGCAAACGCCAGCCGGGCGTCGATGCCGAGCCACTCGTCGACGAGGCCGATCGCCCGGACCGCCGGCAGGTCGAGCCGCGTGCCGAGCTCCCCGAGCGGCTGCCGTCCCTCGTCGTAGAAGAAGCGGCCCTCAGCCCGGTCGGGCATGCCCGCGAAGTTGAACTCGACGGCGAGGTGCTGGCGGAAGTCGCGCGGCAGGCCCTCGAGCTTGTAGGCGATCTCGAGCGTCCGCGATCCCGCCTCGAGCGTCACCGCCTTCGAGAGCGAGAAGGGAATCCCCCAGGCGTTGCCGGTCCGCGAGAGAAGCACCTGGATCCGGCCGGGATTGCGGCGGATGCTCGCCTCGTAGCCGCCGCAGGAGAAGTCGCCGCGCTCCAGCGCCGTGCCCTCGACGATGGCCGCCGCGGCGACGTCGCAGTCCCAGAAGTGGTCGACGAGGCTCTTGCGCCGCGACGCGTCGTAGCGGATCATCCGCTCGAGCCCCTGCTGCTTGAACTTCGCGACCTGCGACGCGTCGACCACGCTGCGGGCGTTGCCCGGACCGGCGAGCACCTGCGCGTGGTAGGCCTCGGGGCGGCGGTCGAGCGTGGCGAGGACGTTGTGGCCCTGGTCGCGGAGATCGAGCTCGTAGAGCATGCCCCCCCGGGCCGGGGCGATCCAGGCGTCGAGGCCGTCGCCGGTGAGCCGCACCTCGGTCCGGCCGTCGAAGTCGAAGTCGGCGGTCGTCGCCTCGACGAACGCCGTCGTGCGGCCCTCGGCCCTGTCGGCGGCCGCCTCGGCGGCGATCAGCTCGCGGAAGACGGCGTTGCGCAGGTGCGGCAGGTAGATGCCGCCGAACGCGCCGTGCCAGTAGGCGCAGTTGCACTGCCCGCGGTAGAGCGACTGCCGCGCCAGCGTGAGTGCGGCGGCGTCGACGGGGCGGCCCGGCGCGGCCTCGGCCGCCAGCCGTTCGAGCCGGCCGCTCACCGCCATCATGCGGGCGTACATCTCGTTGGCCTCGGGATACCGCATGCGGAAGTTCCGCCAGGAGCCGCCCCGCAGGAACCGGGCGACCCCGGCGAGCCGCGGGTCGGAGCCGCACAGCATGCGGGCGCCGATGCAGGCCAGCTGCGACTCGGGTGGCAGCACCCATTCCATCATCTCGCGGTAGCTGCACTCCGGCAGCCACACGGTGCCCGCGGGCGGCACCTCCGCGACCACCTCCGAGGGGAGGCACATCGCGATCCAGTCGGCGTTGGCCTCGATCAGCCCGAAGAAGGTCTCCAGCCATCCGTCCTCGAAGCAGGTCTTCCGCGTGTCGGGCCAGACGCCGAACTTCTCGCCGTCGTCGCCGAAGACGGCCAGCGCACCGTGACGGCGCGACGCCAGGAACCGCAGGTGGTCGATCGTGGCCTGCGGCGCCGCGAAGGGGATGACGTACCGCAGGTGCTCGCTCACCGGGAAGACGGTCAGCGTGGCGCCGTCGCCTTCCGTGAGCCAGTGCCGGTCGAGCTGGTCGTCGGTCAGGCCGGCGGCCTTGAAGTGGGAGTCGTCGAGGATCGTCCACTCGATGCCCGCTGCGGCGATGTCGCGGGTCATGCCCGGATCCCAGACACGCTCAGCCACCCACATGCCGGTCACCTTCGTGCCAAACCGCTTCTCGAGCCATTCGGTGGAGAGCCGGATCTGGCCGACGCGGTCGCGGGCCGGCAGCATCGCCAGCACCGGCTCGTAGAAGGCGCCACCCACGATCTCGACCTGCCGCTCGGCGACGAGGCGGGCGACGCGGTCGAGGTAGTCGGGATGGTGCGCGTCGAGCCATTCCACGAGCGGGCCGCTCGTGTGCAGCGCCAGCCGGATGCCCGGATGCCGCTCGAGCAGTTCGAGGAACGGCAGGTAGCTGTCCTGGTAGGCCTGCTCGAACACGCCGTCGAAGTTGCCGACGGGCTGATGGTCATGGAGCACGAAGACGAGCCGGACGGCGGGCGACATGGGGCGACCGTGAAGGGGCGGGCCGCGAAGCGTCGCGGCAGGAGCGGGCCGCGACCGGGCGCGGGGGTGCGCACCGCGAGCCGTCGCGGCGGGTGACGGGGAACCAGCCGGCGATTGTCAGGCCTGCAGGAGGCCGCGCCAAACGAGAAACCGCGGTTTCCCGCGTCTGGCGGCGGCGTGCGCGAACGCTCTGTAGGACCGATGCCGTCTGGGAAAGCTGTGGCGGCGCCGGACGGGCTCGATCCGGCATTCCGCCCTCAGGCCGAGCGGAGCCGCCGCGCGGCGGCCACCGCCGCCATGGTGGTGACGTGACAGCCCGTGCCCAGTTCGAAGCCGGCCAGACCGTTGATCCGCGGCATGATCTCCAGATGCCAGTGCCAGGCCGCGGCCCGGCGGGCGTCGACCCCGGCGCATGGCACGCCGCCGTAGGGATACTGGTGCAGCCACCAGTTGTAGGCGGCGCCGGGCACCAGCCGGTCGAGCCGGCCGACGAGCGAGCGCGTCAGCGCCGCGAGTGATTCCACCCGCGCGGCCGCGGTCGCGTGGAAGTGCGGCTCGGCAGACCGCGGCAGGATCCAGGTCTCGAACGGCTGCCGCGGCGCGGGAGGAACCAGCGCCACCAGATCGCCCGACTCCTCCACGATGCGATCTTCGTCGGCCGCCGCGCTTAGCAGGTCGCCGAAGGGATCGACGGCCCGCCCGACGGCCGCAAGTTCGGCCGCGAAGCCGTCGGGTACGAAGTCGAGGGCGACCAGCTGGCTGTGGACGTGCTCCAGCGAGGCGCCGGCGGCGGCGCCCGAGTTCTTGAAGACCATGCCCCAGGCGAGGTCGCCGCGGTCGGCGAGGTCGGCCAGCCTGCGGCGGCAGAGGTGCCAGGCGTCGCGCCAGCCGGCGGGATCCACCTCGAGGATCGAGCGCACGTGCACCGGCGACTCGATCACGACGTCGTGGACGCCCCGGGCTGGGCGGCGGCCTGCGGAATTCGCGCCGCCGGTCGGGCCGTCGCAGGCGACCGGAAACTGGTTGGGCACGATGCGGGCCGTCCAGGCGGCGCCGGCCGACAATACGGCCGACGGTGCGGCCGACGGTGCGGCCGACGGTGCGGCCGACGGTGCGGCCGACGGTGCGGCCGACGGTGCGGCCGACGGTGCGGCCGACAATACGGCCGCGGCCGGCGCCCGCAGCACGTCCGGCGGCGTCAGCGACTCGTGCCCCGCGCAGAACGGGCAGGCGATCGTCGCGCCCGCCAGTTCGTTGGGGCGATCGGCCCGCTCCTCGGCCACGATGACCGAGCGGGCCGTGAGCGGATCATGGCACAGGTGCGGCGGGGCGTGTGTTGAACGCATGCTGCCTCACCCGTACACTCTGAAGCCTGCGATGTCCGCGGCGAGCGCGGAATTTCCCGGAGAACCATAGCATGCTCACCGTCGGCGATGCGTTTCCACAGTACTCGGTCCAGGCCTGCGTGGGCACCGGCAAGGACGGCATCAAGCTGCTCACCAACGCCGATCAGGCCGGCCGCTGGGTCGTCTACTTCTTCTACCCGAAGGACTTCACCTTCGTCTGTCCGACGGAGATCGCCGAGTTCAACAAGCAGGTGAAGGCGTTCGCCGACCGCGACACCAACGTCGTGGGGGGCAGCACCGACAACGAGTATTCCCATCTCGCCTGGCGGCAGGCACACGCGGACCTCGCGAACCTGCAGTTCCCGCTCATCGCGGCGCAGAGGCTCGCCCCGGAGTTGGGCATCCTGGAGAAGACAGAGGGCTACTGCCTGCGGGCGACGTTCATCGTCGATCCGCAAGGCGTCATCCAGTGGGTCGACGTCAACCAGGGCCGCGTCGGCCGCAACGTGGCCGAGGTGCTGCGGGTGCTCGACGCCCTGCAGAGCGACGAACTCTGCCCGTGCAACTGGAAGAAGGGCGACCCCTACGTGAAGGTCGGCTAGGCAAGGGCCGCGGGATTCGAGGGAGAACTCGCCGCGGTGCTCGATCGACGTGAGATCCCCGGCCGCTCCACGTCCGCCCGCCGCGGCTGGGCGCGGAAGTTCGCCGCAGCCGGTCGTGGCCTCGTCCGCGCCGTGGCGGGCCAGTCGAGCTTCGCGGTCCACCTGGTTGCGGCGGCGGCAGCCGTCGCGCTAGCGGCCCTGCTGCGGGTCTCGGCCGTCGAGTGGGCGGTCCTGGCCCTCGCGATCGGCGGCGTGCTCGCGGCGGAGATCTTCAACACCGCGATCGAATCGCTGGTACGGGGACCGGGAAGCCGCCGTCATCCCCGGCTCCGCGACGCCCTCGACATGGCCGCCGGCGGCGTGCTGGTGGCGGCGGTGACGGCGGTGGCGGTCGGTGCGGCCGTGTTCGGCCCGCGCATCCTCGCCCTCCTCTGAGCGGCCGGCGGTGGCGGCGGCGGAAAAACACGGACAGCGAGCCGCGATTGACGGCGTTTCAGCCGATCGCGTAGGTTCTCGCCGCCGTGACGAGCGGCGGGTCGTCGGTGTTCGACGCCCGCGGCGCGTCTGCATCGCGGCGATCAAGCCGCATGCCGCGGCATGCCATTTTCGAGGAGGCGGGTGCGATGGGAAAACTGCTGGCCGAAGCGATTGGGACGTTCTGGCTCGTGCTCGGGGGATGCGGCAGCGCCGTGCTGGCCGCCGCCTATCCCGATCTTGGCATCGGGTTCCTCGGCGTTGCGCTCGCCTTCGGGTTGAGCGTCCTGTCGATGGCGACGGCCATCGGACACATCTCCGGCTGCCATCTCAACCCGGCCGTGACGGCGGGGCTGGTGGCCAGCGGACGGTTTCCCATGGCCGACCTGCCCCGCTACGTCCTCGCCCAGGTGGTCGGCGGCATCGCCGGCGCGGGCGTGCTCTATCTCGTCGCCAGCGGCCTGCCCGGCTTCAGTGCTGCCGGCGGCTTCGCCTCCAACGGCTATGGCGAGCACTCTCCGGGTGGCTACTCCTGGGAGAGCTGCTTCATCATCGAGGTGGTGCTGACGGCCGTGTTTCTCTTCGTCATCCACGGCGCGACCGACAAGAAGGCGGGCAGCGTGATCGCACCGATCGCGATCGGCCTGTGCCTCACGCTCATCCATCTCGTCAGCATCCCCGTGACCAACACCTCGGTGAACCCGGCCCGCAGCACCGCGACGGCGCTCTTCGCCGGCGGCTGGGCGCTGCAGCAGCTGTGGCTCTTCTGGGTGGCGCCGGTCGTGGGCGGCATCCTCGGCGGCGTCGCCTACCGCGCCGTGGCGGAGAGCCAGGACTGACAGCTGCCGGCGGCTGCCGGCGGCAGCCGGCGAGTACGGGTGCGGCCGCGGGGGTGCGGACAGGTCGACCGCTACTGCTTCACGTCGTAGCAGAAGATCTTGTCCTGCTCGCGCAGGTAGAGCCGGCCGTCGAGGATCACCGGATGGGACCAGCTCGGCTGCTCCCCGCTGCCGGGAATCTTGAACGCGGCGACCTCCTTGTAGCCCGCCGGATCGGCCTTCACAAGCGCCACGGTGCCGTCCTGGTACCGCACGTAGAGATGGCCGTCGGCGGCCGCGACCGCCGCCGAATTCCTGCCGCTGCCCCGCTCCTTCCAGACGATGTCGCCGGTCTTGAGCGCCGCACAGAAGATGATCGGCTGGTCGTCCGCGCAGCCGTAGACGTGGTCGCCGACGAGCACCAGGCCGCCGTGCTTGTTGGCCAGATCGGGCTTGAGGCCGTAGACCTCCTGCATCTCGACCTGCCCGCCGGGGCCGGACTTCTGGCGGAGCAGGGCGCCGCCGCGCTTGTAGCCCGCCGAGAAGAAGACGAGGTCGTCCTTCACGATCGGCGTCGGGATCACGGCCGTCGTCTTGTCGATCGGGTAGGCCCAGAGGAACTTGCCCTTCTCGGCGTCGACGGCGAACGCGCCGGCAGCCGTCGTCTGGACGTACGCCTTCCGGCCACCCACGGTGCAGATCACGATCGACGAGTGGCCCGCGCCGCGATCGCCCTTCATCGGACACGACCAGATCGGCTTGCCGGTCTTCTTGTCGAGCGCGACCATCGTGGCCTGCTCGCCGCCGGGCGTGCAGATGAGCATGTTGCCGTCGATCGTCACCGACTCGCTGTAGCCCCACGAATCACCCTTCGTGCCGCCGAACTGCGCCTTGAGGTCGACGCGGAAGAGCTCCTTGCCGTCCTTCGTGGCGCACGCCAGGAGCACGCCGTGGGGCGTGATCACGTAGACCCGATCGCCGTCGACCGTCGGCGTGCTCCGCGACCCCTGCCAGTCGGGCTTGCCCTCGTTCCACGGCTGGCCGGTCTTCGTCTTCCAGAGCTGCTTGCCTGACTGGCGGTCGAAGCAGGTCAGGTATTCGTCCTTGTCGTCGCCGGTCGTGGAGAGGGTGTCGCCGAGCGTGTAGATCCGGTCACCGGCGATGGCGACGCTGGCGTAGCCGCGGCCCGCCCCGGCCGTCTCCCAGAGCAGCTTCGGCCCGTCGGCCGGCCAGGACTCGAGCAGGTCCGTGTCGGGCGCGACGCCGGTTCTGGAGGCGCCGCGGAACGTCGGCCAGTCGTCGCCGCGGGCCGCCGGAGCGACGAGGAGCAGAACGGCCGCCGCGGCGATCGCGAGGCGGCAGGTGGAGGCGGACGGGCGGCATGCTGCGGACATGGAACCTGACTCCGGGAGGGGCGGCGCGACGTGCGAACGATCACTGGAAGGTACGGCCTGGGTGACCGACGGGTCAACGGGGTGGACGTGGTGGATGCGGCGTCGCGGCGGCCCGTCGCGCGGGTACACTGCGGGTTCCACCGCCATCGGCCGGCCGGGCTCGGGCCCGCACGACGGCCGCCCACGGCAGCCTCTTCGAGGAGTTCCGTCACCAGTGTCCGCTTCAGCGTCAGGCGCAGCGCCCGATTCGCCGTTCGGCCGGCGAGTCACCGTCGAGCAGGTCGAGGAGGGCAACGAACTCGCGCCGAAGTTCGACGCCCAGGGATTCATCCCGTGTGTGACGACCGACCACGCGTCGGGCGAGGTGCTCATGGTGGCCGTGATGAACCGCGAGGCGCTCGCGCTCACCATCGAGACGGGCGAGGCCCACTACTGGAGCCGCAGCCGCCAGCAGCTCTGGCACAAGGGCGCGACCAGCGGGCTGGTGCAGAAAGTCGTCGAGATGCGGATCGACGACGACCAGGACTGCGTCTGGCTGCGGGTCGAGATCGCCGGCGGCGCCAGCTGCCACGTCGGCTACCGTTCCTGCTTCTACCGCCGCGTGCCCGTCGGCGCGGACCGCCGCCGCGGAACGAGCCTCGAGTTCACCGAGGTGGAGAAGGCCTTCGACCCGAAGGCGGTCTACGGCGACGCGCCCAATCCGACGCAGCTGTGAGGGCGGCGGGCGAAGCCGCGGGCCGTCACCGGCCGGTGACGGCGGCTTCGGCTGCTGCGGCAGCTTTGGCCGCTTCGGGCGGTGCTGCGGCGTCGGCCTCCGCCAGCTGCCGGCGGGCGATGTCGAGGTTGCGGTCGACGGGGGCGGTGCGGGCGGTTGCGGGGATGCCCTCGAGCAGTTCGACGGCCTCGGCTGCGCGGCCGGCCTCGATCAGGCAGCCGGCCAGGTTGTTGAACGGCTCGATCTGGTGCGGATAGCGGCTGGCCACGGTGACGAACAGGTCGATCGCCTCGTCGAGGCGGCCGGTCTGGGCATAGAGGATGCCGAGGTTGTTCAGAACGTACATGCGGTTCGGGTTGTCGACCCGCGCCTGCTCCAGGCAGGCGATGCCCTCGGGCAGCCGGCCGAGCCCGACTTCGGCCATGCCCTCGAGGAACGCCACCGGGCTGGCCAACGGGTCGAGCGTCTTCCATGGCGTCCGCGCCCTGCGGGCCGCGTCCCGCGCCTCCTCCCAGCGTCCGGCCCGCCACGCCCGCCTGGCCGCGAGCACCTCCCGCTCCTGCCGCAGGGCGGCGACGGAGTAGGCGATCCCCGCGGCGAGCGCCGCCAGCGCCACCGGCACCACGACGAACCGGGCCGGCCAGGCGGCGAGCGACCGCGGCGGCGCGACGCCCGGTCGCAGCCCGTGCCGGATCACGGTGAGGATCGCCAGCGGCATGACGAGGAGCACCTGATGGTTGATCCGCTCCAGCGGAAAGTCGAAGCACGACAGCGTGGCGTACGACACCAGCGCCGCGCAGGCGGCGAGCGTCAGCCGGCGGTCGACGGCGGTCGCGGCCGACCGCAGGATCGCCCGAGCGGCGCCGCAGGCCGCGACGAACAGGCCCACGAACAGCAGGATGCCCGGCAGCCCCTTCTCGGCGAACACCCAGAGGAAGTCGTTGTGCGGCTGCAGCCAGTTGGTGTCGACGTTCGAGAAGTCGAGGTCGTCGCCGCCGAAGTATTCGTGGAATCGCACGGTGAAGTTGCCGGCGCCGACGCCGGCAAGCGGATGGTCGGCGATCATCCCCGCTGTGATGCCCCAGACCATCAGCCGTCCTCCCTCCCGCGGCAGCGCCGTCGGGTCCGCGGGAGCCACGAAGATGCTGCGAAACCGTTGGGCCAGCGGATGGTCGGCGGGGGCCGTGGCGATGCCGGCGACGAGGCCGCATGGCACGAGCAGCAGCGCCGCGGCGAGCAGGCCGCGGGTGCGGCGGGAGAGGCCGAAGCCCGCAGCGTCGGCCAGGAGCAGGCCGGCGCCGGCCGCAGCCCCCGCCAGCACCGCGAGCCAGGCGGCCCGCGATTGCAGGAGCACCACGAGCACGAGCACGGCGGCGCCGGCCAGTGCCGACCAGGCGCGGCCCGCCGCCCGGAGCACGACGGTGCCGCAGAGGCACCAGGGCAGGAGCAGCGCCAGCACACCGGCGTAGAGATTCACGCTCGACATCAGGCCCGTGATCTGCTCCATCGCCCGGCGGCCGTGGAGGCCGAATCCCAGCCGCGTGCCGATCTCGAACGCACCGACCGCGGCGGCCACCAGCCCCGCCACGACGAAGATCCCCACGACCCGCTCCCGCCAGCGCGGCACGATCGGCAGGATCAGGCAGGCGAGGCACAGCGTGAGGAACGTCGCCAGCGTGCGGAACAGGTCCGTGAACCCAGCGGACACGTTCTGCGCCACCGCGAGCGACCCGCAGGTGACGAGCATGAAGCCGCCGTAGAGCAGGACGACGGGCTCACGGAGCACGGTGACGTCGAGCAGGCGGCCGACCCGTGGCACCGCCGCCACCGCCACCGCAAGGACGAGAAACGCGAGCAGCGCCAGCAGCCGCGGGATGAGCGTGACGTCCCAGGCGCTGCGGTCGACCAGACAGGCGAGCGCCACCAGGACGAAGCCGAAGAAGAGGTCGAACAGAAGCCGGCGCAGGCCGTCCGCCGCATCCGACTCGCTCGCGGGAAAGGGGTGCATGACGCGGGCGGGCTGTTCAGGAGGCGGACGGACGCGGCGACATCTCGAGCGGCAGGATCTGCCCGGTCCGAGTGGCAGCCCGTGCGGCCGGCCGCGACCAGCCGCCGACGTCCGCGGTGGCGACGCGGCGGGCCAGGAGTCGGCCGGCGATCACCGAGAACCGCAGCCAGACGCCGCACGCCACGGCCGCCATGAGTCCGGCCGGGTACTGGTGGCGGAAGTGCTTGCGGTAGAACCGCACCATGCCCTTGTGCTTGTGCCACTCGACGAACAGCCGCCGATCGCGGCTGCAGACACCCTTGTGGTGGACCACCGGTGCGTCGGGCACGAAGAGGATCTTCCAGCCGCGGCTGCGGGCCCGCATGCTGTAGTCGAGATCCTCACAGTGCAGGAAGAAGCATTCGTCGAGCAGGCCGACGTCGTCGAGCGCCGCCCGCCCGACGAGCATGCAGGCACCGGAAATCGCCTCCACCTCCAGCGGCGCGGCGGGCAGCGGCTGCCGGTGCAGGTGGAAGTCGTCGAACAGCTTCGGCCACCGCCGCGACAGCCGGGAGAGGCCGAATGCGCGGACGAACGAACGCCACGGCGTGGGCACCGCCCGCCGGCCACCGCCCTGCTCGAGGCCCGAGGCATCCGTGAGCAGGCCGCCGGCGAGCCCGGCCCGCGGATCGGCGTCGAGCGCGGAGCACAGCCGTGCGACGGCGCCCTCGGCCACCATGCAGTCGGGGTTGAGGAGCAGCACCCGCGGCTCCGTGGCCGCCGCGATGCCAAGGTTTGATCCGGCGGCGAAGCCGAGGTTGACCAGCGAGCGGATCACGCGCAGGCCGGGCCACGATGCGAAGGCTGCGACCACCGGCTCGAAGCCGTCGGGATCGGAGGCGTTGTCGACCAGCACCACCTGGCTGGCCTGCGGCAGGATCGACCGCAGGCAGTCGGCGAGCACGCCGCCGGCGTTGAAGTTCACGATCACCGCCGTGACGGCGCACGGCGGGACGGTCGCCTCGGCATCAAGCCGCGCGGCGCCGGCGCGGGGGGCGATCATCGGCCCCCTCCCGCCTGACCGCTGCGGCCGCGGGCGAAGCTGGTGTCGAGCACCCGCCAAATATCGCGGCACGACGCGGTGCGGGACGCCTGCACGGCCCGTCGCTTGCGCCACATTCGTGGAAGTCCCGCCATGGCCTGCCCTTTCGCTTTCACTATGGGGCGGCCCTGCCCGCGGGTCGAGAAAAAAGCCATTGCGACGATAGTTTGCAGCAGGTGCGGGATCAACAGTCCCGCCAGGAGCGGCCCGGGCATGTTCTTGGCGAAGCACCACACCAGGTTGCGATGCCCGTGAAACAGTGCGAAATCCGCCGGGGCGTTCCGGGAGGACCTCCCGGCCGCATGCCGGACAACCGCCGCGGACACGTGGCGGGCCTGCCATCCGGCCAGCCGGAGGCGGAAGCCCAGGTCGACGTCCTCGAAGTAGCAGAAAAAATCCTCGTCGAAGCCGCCCGCCGCCAGGAAGGCGTCGCGACGATAGAGGGCGGCCGCCGCGCAGGCCGAGAAGATCTCGTGATCCTCGTCGGCGGCGGGGGTCCGCGGCCGGCCGTGACCGGCACGCCACGACAGGCCGCTGACGTGGTAGACGTCGCCGATGCCGTCGATCAGTCCCTCCGCGTCGTCGAGCAGTTGCAGCGAGCCGAAGGCGGCGGCCCGCGGATGGTTGCGGGCGGCGTCGACCAGGGCCGCCAGCCAGCCTGGCTCCGGAAACGCGTCGGGGTTCAGCAGCGCGACGAACTCGGTGCCGCACGCCTGCACCGCCAGGTTGTTGGCCGCGGCGAATCCGAGGTTCCTGCCGGCCCGCTGAAAGACGGTCCGCAACGCGAGTCGGGTGTCTGCCGCAACGAGCCGCTCCACTGTGTCGGCCGAGCCGTCGGTGCTGCCGTTGTCGACGACCACGACCCGCTCGGGCAGCGGCTCCTGGGCCGCCAGACAGGCCAGACAGCGGGCGAGGTCGTCGCCACCGTTCCAGTTGACGACGATCACGGTGACGGGGACGGTATCGATCACGGCGTGGGACTCGCTGGAAACGTCGCGTGGCTTTTCCACAGCGCGATCGCTGGACGTGGGATTCGTGTTCCGCCGCAGGATGCGGCGCGTGCCGACTGGGGAAACCCCCGGCGTTTCCCTGGTCGGCCTGAGTGGAAAAAGGGCATGGATGACTTTTTCCACGGCGCGATCGCTGGAGATGGGATTCGCGTGTCGCCGCAGGATGCGGCGCGTGCCGGCTGGGGAAACCCTCGGCGTTTCCCCGGTCGGCTTGAGTGGAAAAAGGGCATGGATGACTTTTTCCACGAAAAGTTAGTAGACGTGGTCCCGCAGGATGTCGAGCAGGTAGTCGCCGTAGCCACTGGCGCGGGACTGCTCGGCCAGCGCGGCCAGCTGGGCGTCGTCGATCCAGCCGGACCTCCAGGCGATCTCCTCTGGGCAGCAGATCTTCAGCCCCTGCCGCTTCTCCAGCGACTGGATGAACTGGCCCGCCTCCAGCAGGCTGTCGTGCGTGCCGGTGTCGAGCCAGGCGTCGCCCCGGCCCATGATCTCCACGTCGAGCTGCCCGCGGTCGAGGTACACCCGGTTGACGTCGGTGATCTCGAGCTCGCCCCGGGCGGACGGCCTGATGCTGCGGGCGATGTCGACGACCTGCGCGTCATAGAAGTAGAGCCCCGTGACCGCGTAGCGGCTGCGGGGCTGGCTCGGCTTCTCCTCGAGCGACAGTGCCCGGCCCGAGGCGTCGAATTCAACCACGCCGTAGCGGCGCGGATCGGCGACCGGGTAGGCGAACACCGTGGCCCCGTCCGGCCGCGCAGCGGCGGCCTGCAGCCGCTGCTGCAGCCCGTGCCCGTAGAAGATGTTGTCGCCGAGGACGAGCGCCGACGGACCGCCGCCCAGGAAATCAGCGCCGATCGTGAATGCCTGCGCGAGCCCCTCTGGCCGCGGCTGCACGGCGTACTCGATCCGCAGGCCCCAGTCGGCGCCGTCGCCGAGCAGGTCGCGAAACCGCGGCGTGTCGTGCGGCGTCGAGATGACGAGGATCTCCCTGATCCCGGCGAGCAAAAGCGTGCTGAGCGGATAGTAGATCATCGGCTTGTCGTAGACCGGGAGCATCTGCTTCGAGATGCTGCGGGTGGCCGGGTGCAGCCGGGAACCGCTGCCGCCGGCCAGGATGATGCCTTTGCGGTTCATGCGGGGCTCGCCTGTGGCTCGGTGAGCAGGGCCGCCACGACGGCCGCCACATCCTCCTGCCACCGCGGCAGGACCGCGCCGAACGTCCGGCGGAGCTTCGCGGTGTCGAGGAGCGAATGGGCCGGCCGTCGGGCCGGCTGCGCGAGGGCCGAGGACGGCTGCCGCCCGATGCGTTCGGCCGCGGCCCGCAGCTCGCAGCCGCGTGCGCGGGCCGTGGCCGCGATGAAGTCCGCATAGCCGTGCCAGGAGGTGGCCCCCGCGGCGGCGAGGTGGTAGACGCCGCTGGCGGGGTTCGTGGTGGCGAGCCCGCGGATCACGTCGGCCGTGATCCCGGCGATGCGGGAGGCGGCGGTCGGCGCGCCGATCTGGTCGTCCACCACGGCGAGGTCGTCTCGCTCCTTGAGCAGCCGCAGCATGGTGCGAAGAAAGTTGTGGCCGTGGGCCGCGTAGACCCAGCTCGTGCGGAAGATCAGGTGCCGGCAGCCGCTGGCAGCGACGAGTTGCTCGCCCGCCAGCTTCGTCTCGCCGTAGACGTTGAGCGGTCCGGTGGCGTCGGTCTCCAGGTAGCCCGTGGCCTTCGCACCGTCGAAGACGTAGTCGGTCGAGTAGTGGACGAGCCAGCCGCCACGGCGGGCCATCTCGTCCGCCATCACGCCCACCGCCTCGGCGTTCACCCGCCGCGCGCGGTCGGGCTCCGATTCGGCACGGTCGACGGCGGTGTAGGCGGCGGCGTTCACGACGATGTCGGGGCGCTCCCGCCGCAGGGCCGCGCGGATCGCCTCGGGCTGCTCGAGATCGACGTCGCCGCGGTCGAGGGCGGCGAGCGTGCCGAGCCCCGCGAGCAGCGGCGCCAGTTCACGGCCGATCTGGCCGTTGCGGCCGAACAGGGTGATCCTCATGGTGATGCAGGCCACCTTTCCGGGCCGCGACGACGCTTCTCGTCACGCTACTGCCGGTGCAGCGCAAGTCAAGGAAAAGTGGGGCTGTGACGGTTGTGCCGCCGGACCGGGCCGCCAGGCCCTCCCGGGACGCTGGCGGGGTCTCGCAGGAGGCTATGATGGGGAGTCGTCTCGGTCGCAATCGCTCCCTGCATTTCGCCACGGTCGCACCATGCTCACCGCCACCCAGGTCGCGGAGAACTACTTCCTCGAAAGCCGGCACATGCTGCTGGAAATCGCCGCCCACTTCGACCGCTACGACGCGGCACTGGCCAGGGATTCGGCGGGCGGCGGCAATGGCCGCGCGGCCGCCGGTGGTGGCGACGGGAAGATCGCGCGGCTCCGGGAGGCGATCGAGATCCTCGCCGCCCCCGCGGCCGGACGCGAGCGGACCGTGGCGCTGCTGGAGCTCTTCGCCCGGGATTGAGCGCACCGATCGACCGGAATCACACGCCGGGAGCAGCCCGACCATGCAGATCATCCAGCCCCACTACCACGCGATCGCCCGCACCGCGCAGGACTACGAGCGGATGGCGATGAGCGGCGTCGTCGCTGTCGCGGAGCCGGCCTTCTGGGCCGGGTTCGACCGGCTCTATCCCGAGACGTTCATCGACTACTTCCGCCAGATCAGCGAGTTCGAGCCGACGCGGGCCGCCCAGTACGGCATCCGGCACTTCAGCTGGGTGGCCGTGAATCCGAAGGAGGCCGAGAACCCGACGCTCACCCGCGAGGTGCTCAAGTACTTTCCCGAGTTCTTCGCCAAGCCCACGGTGCTCGGTGTCGGCGAGACCGGCCTGCACAAGTCGACGAAGAACGAGTGCGAGTCGCTCGAGGCCCACGTCGACATGGCGATGAAGCATGGGCAGCTCGTGCTCATCCACACGCCGCATCTCGCCGACAAGGCCCATGGCACGAGGCGGGTGCTCGAGGTGCTCGCCGGCATGAACGTCGACCCGGAGCGGATCTGGATCGACCACGTCGAGGAGCAGACGATCCGCCCCTGCCTCGACGCCGGCTACTGGGTCGGCTTCACCCTCTACCCGATCACCAAGTGCTCGCCAAAGCGGGCCTGCGACATGCTGGAAAAGTACGGCATCGATCGTATTCTCGTGAACTCGTCGGCCGACTGGGGGCCCAGCGACCCCTTCACGCTGCAGGAGTGCATCCTCGAATACCGCCGCCGCGGCCACTCGCTGCAGGAGGCGATCGAGGTGTTCCACAACAACCCCTGCCGGTTCCTCGGGCAGAACCCGAAGTTCGACATCCAGCCCATCCGCGTGGAGACGCTTTCCGGCGAGCCCATCTCCGCCTGAGCGGCCGCCCGGGAGGGCATCCATGCACGACGACCCGCAGCCGCACAGCGTGCGCCCGTGGTCGAGGGGCAGTGCCCGTGAGGAACCCATGATGTCCGGCGCCTTTCCGACGACCCGACTCCGCCGCAACCGGCAGCACCCCTGGCTGCGACGCATGATCGCCGAGACGGCGCTCTCGCCGGCCGACCTCGTCTGGCCGCTGTTCGTGCACGACCACACCGCCGCCGAGCCGGTGGCGGCCATGCCGGGCGTCGACCGGCTGCCGATCGAGGGGATCGTCCGTGCCGCGGCCGAGGCCGCGGAGTTGGGGATTCCCGCCGTGGCGCTCTTCCCCGCCACGGATCCATCCTTGAAGACGGCCGATGGCGGCCACGCCCTGTCTCCCGACAACCTCGTCTGCCGCACCGTCCGGGCGATCCGCCGGGAGACTGGCGACGCGGTGGGCATCATCTGCGACGTGGCCCTCGATCCCTACACCACCCACGGCCACGACGGGCTGCTCGTCGACGGCCACATCGTGAATGACGAGACGGTCGCGGTCCTCCGCCAGCAGGCCCTCGTGCTCGCGGAGGTGGGCTGCCACATCGTCGCCCCCAGCGACATGATGGACGGCCGCGTGGGGGCGATCCGCGCCGCGCTCGACGCCGCCGGCAGGCAGGACGTCGGCATCCTCTCCTACGCGGCCAAGTACGCCTCCGCGTTCTACGGTCCCTTCCGCGACGCGGTGGGGAGCGGCGCGGCGCTGGGCACGGCCGGCCGGCTCGGCATCGGCGACAAGAAGACCTACCAGATGGACCCGGCCAACACCGACGAGGCGTTGCGCGAGGTGGCGCTCGACATCGCCGAGGGCGCCGACATGGTGATGGTGAAGCCGGCCGGCACGGCGCTCGACATCATCCACCGCGTGAAGACCACCTTCGCCAGGCCGACGCTCGCCTACCAGGTGAGCGGCGAGTACGCCATGATCCGCGCGGCGGCCGCCAACGGCTGGCTCGACGGCGACAAGGCGGCCCTCGAGAGCGTCCTCGTGATCAAGCGGGCCGGCGCCGACGCCGTGCTCACCTACTTCGCGGCCGAGATCGCCCGCGGCCTGGCTTCCCGGTCGTGATGCGACCATGGTGACGCCCGGGGCCACCCCTCATCGGTCGTGCTGGCGTCGCTCACTTCGGCCGGAACGCGACGAGCCGTTCGGGCCTCGTCTCGAGCCGTGGCGGCGCGGGATTCCCGGTGTGGATCAGGTCGACGCAGTAGGGAATCGCGGGGAAGACGGCGTCGAGGCACTCGCGAATGCTCTTCGGCCGGCCCGGCAGGTTGACGACGAGCGCCCCGCCGCAGACGCCGGCCGTCTGCCGCGACAGGATGGCGGTGGGCACCTTCTCGAGCGACACCTTCCGCATCAGCTCGCCGAAGCCAGGCAGCAGCTTCGTGCAGACACGTTCCGTGGCCTCGGGCGTGACGTCGCGGGGCGCGGGGCCGGTGCCGCCGGTCGTGACGACGAGGCAGCAGCCCGACGACGCAAGCTCGTGGATCGCCGTGGCGATCTGCTCGAGTTCGTCGGGCACGATCCGCTCGCGGCCCTCCCATGGCGAGGCAAGCACCTCGGCGAGATAGCCGCGGATCGCCGGGCCGCCCTCGTCGACATACTCGCCTCGGCTCGCCCTGTCGGAGACGGTGAGGATGCCGATCAGCGCCGGCGCAGGGGGGCGGGCCGAGCTCATGAGACCGTGGCCTGCGGCAGGAGGATGCGGTGGAGCACGAGGGGCTCCGCCTTCCCCTTCACGGCGACGGGGGGCAGCCGCTCGAGCATGATCCCGGGCCGCGTCAGCAGCAGCCGCGTCGAGTCGGCGATCAGGGTTTCGCCGGCTTCGGCGATCGAACAGATGCGGCTGGCCACGTTGGTCGTGTCGCCGATCACCGCGTACTGGATGTACTTTTCGGTGCCGATGTATCCCGCGGCGACCGGCCCGGAGCAGAGACCGATGTGGATGTTGATCGGGGGGTGCCCGGCCGCCACGAGCCGGGCGTTGAGTGCCGCGATGCCCCGCTGCATGTCCATGGCGGCCGCCACGGCGCGGTCGGCGTCGTCGGGGCCGCCGAAGGGCGCGCCCCAGACGGCCAGCAGGGCGTCGCCGATGAACTTTGCGAGCGTGCCGCCGTGCCTGAACACGATGTCGACCATCGGCGGAAAGTAGGCGTTGAGCAGGTCCACCACCTGCCGCGGCCGCATGCCCGAGGACATCGCCGTGAAGCCGCTGATGTCGCAGAAGAGCACCGTCACGCCGCGCTCGTCCACCCGCACCGCGACGTCCGGCTCGGCGGCGATCCGCGCCGCCAGCTCCGGCGCGAAGAACCTGCTGAGCCGTTCGTTCGACACCGCTTCCTTGTGCATCCGCAGCATGCCGTCGACGATGTAGTAGGTGATGGCGGTCGCGAACCCGAAGCCCTGCACCGACAGCACGCTCGCCCGCACGCTCAAGGGCCAGACAGGGCCGAGAAGCGTCATCGTGCAGTAGGTGATGGCCGACAGGCAGCCGGCGAGCAGCACAGCCCCACGGCTGAACGTGAGCCCCGCCAGCACGATCACCATCATGAACATCTCGCTGGGCACGAGCAGGCCGAAGCTGGGGCGGCGATTGAACCACTGCGCCCAGCACATGAAGCCCATCAGTGCCACCCGCATCACGACGAGCATGTACTTGCGGTGGGGATCGTAGGCCGGCCGCACCGCGAGCAGCGTGAGCACCACGAGGTGCGCCAGGAGCAACGCTCCCGTCGCGACCACCACCGGCTCCGAGACAAGAAGGGCCTGATCGGCCGGCGCCGTATCGCGGGCGAGGATGACGTTCCAGGCCATTTGCGTGAGCAGGAGCGACGCCGCCGACCCGGCCACGACCAGGCAGACGACCCGCTCGTTGGCCGTCTCTCTGATCTGCCGCCGCCGTTCGAAATCGTCGAGGACCATCGTCGTCATCGGTCGTCTGAACTCCGGTGCACGATTGCCGGAAGAGAGTGTAGACCACGCGGGGCCCGCGCGAGGTGTCGGCAGTACGGGCCTGAGCACGTCATCGCCGCCGGAAGCGGCGACTGCCGGCGGTGGAGACCCTTGGCGTCTCCAACGCTCGGCCCCAAGTGGAAAAAAGCATGGATGCCTTTTTCCACGTGCAGCTGGTTCTCGCCGCCGGAAGCGGCGACCGCCGGCGGTGGAGACCCTTGGCGTCTCCAACGCTCGGCCCCAAGTGGAAAAAGGGCATGGATGCCTTTTTCCACGTGCAATCAGATCATGCCGCGGGCTTCGAGCAGCGCGACGAGTTCGTCCACGCAGCGGCCCACCGGCCACTCGTGCGTCGGCAGCACGAGATCGGGCTTTGCGGGCGGCTCATAGGTCGCCGAGACGCCCGGAAAGTTCGCCAGTTCGCCCGCGTCGGCCTGCGCGTAGTGGCCGTCGGCGTCCCGCGTGCGGCAGACCTCGACCGGCGCTGAGAGGTGCACCACCAGGAACCGGTCAGGACCCACGCGGTCGGCCGCCTTCCTGCGGACGGCCTCGTCGGGGGCGACGAAGGCGGCGATGCAGATGAGCCCGGCGTCGTTGAAGAGCCGGGCGACCTCGACGCTGCGGCGGAGGTTCTCGCTCCGTTCGCCGGCCGAGAAGCCGAGGTCGCGGCTGATGCCCAGCCGCATGTTCTGGCCGTCGAGCACGGCCACGCCGCGGCCCATGTCGAAGAGCCGGCGCTCGAGCGCCCTGGCCAGCGTCGACTTGCCGGCGCCAGTGAGCCCCGTGAGGAGGATCGTGGCCGGCTTCTGCCCGAACCGTGCCTCACGTTCGGCCACCGTCACGCCGCTCGCCTCGCCGTGGAGATGCTCGGCCGCCGGCGCGTCGTCCCAGTGGTCGCCGCCCGCCGCATCCGCCTCGCGGTCGAGGATCATCCCCGCGGCCACCGTGTTGTTCGAGATCCGGTCGATCATGATGAAGCCGCCCGTCGCCCGGTTGCGGCGGTAGGCGTCGAAGGCGATCGGCCCGGTGAGCGTGATCCCGCAGCGGCCGATCTCGTTGAGCGCGAGCGTCGGGGCCGGCTGCCGGTGGAGCGTGTTCACGTCCACGCGGTAGCGCAGGGTGCCGACGGCTCCCGGCACCAGCTTGCTCGTCTGCTTGAAGAGATACTGCTTGCCCGGCACCAGCGGCTCCTCCGCCATCCAGACGACCATGGCGTCGAACCGGTGGTCGACCTTCGGCACGTTGCCGGGCCGCACCAGCATGTCGCCGCGGCTGGAGTCGATCTCGTCCTCGAGCGTCAGCGTCACCGACTGCGACGCGAACGCCTCCTCCAGCTCGCCGTCGAATGTGACGATCGACTTCACGCGACTCCGCTTCCGCGAGGGCAGCGACATCACCTCGTCCCCCTTGCGGATGATCCCCGAGGCGACCGTGCCGGCGAAGCCGCGGAAGTCGAGGTTGGGCCGCAGCACCAGCTGCACGGGGAAGCGGAAGTCCTCCATGTTGCGGTCGGAGCCGATGTAGACCGTCTCGAGCAGCGGCATCAGCGGCGAGCCGGTGTACCAGGGCATGTTCGGGCTGTGGGTGACGACGTTGTCTCCCTTGAGCGCCGAGATCGGCATGAAGTGGACGTCGGGCAGTTCGAGCCGCGACGCAAAGGAGGCGTAGTCGGCCTTGATCCGCTCGAACACGGCCTCGTCGTAGCCGACGATGTCCATCTTGTTGACGGCCACCACGATGTGTCGGATGCCGAGCAGCGACACGATGAAGCTGTGCCGCTTCGTCTGCGGGAGCACGCCGTGGCGGGCGTCGATGAGGATGATCGCCAGGTCGGCGGTCGAGGCGCCGGTGGCCATGTTCCGCGTGTACTGCTCGTGGCCGGGCGTGTCGGCGATGATGAACTTCCGCTTGTCGGTCGAAAAGTAGCGGTAGGCGACGTCGATCGTGATTCCCTGCTGCCGCTCGTCTTCGAGGCCGTCGGTGAACAGCGCGAGGTCGACCTCCTCGCCGGTGGTGCCGTACCGGGACGTGTCCTTCTTGATCGCGGCCAGCTGATCCTCGTAGATCATCTTCGACTCGTAGAAGAGCCGGCCGATGAGCGTGCTCTTGCCGTCGTCCACGCTGCCGCAGGTGATGAATCGCAGCAGCTCCTTGCGCTCGTGCTGGGAGAGGTATTCCTCGATGTCGGAGGCGATGAGGCTCGATTGGTGGGACATGGTCAGAAGTATCCCTCGCGCTTCTTCTTCTCCATGCTGCCGGCCTCGTCGGAATCGATGAGCCGGCCCTGCCGCTCCGAGAACGTCGTCAGCAGCATCTCCTGGATGATCTCGGGGAGCGTCGTGGCGGTGGAGTCGACGGCGCCCGAGAGCGGGTAGCAGCCGAGCGTGCGGAACCGCACCCGCCGCATCTCCGGCGTCTCGCCCGGCTTCAGCGGCAGCCGGTCGTCGTCGACCATGATCATCACGCCGTCCCGCCAGACGATCGGCCGCTCGGCCGCGAAGTAGAGCGGCACGATCGGGATCTTCTCGAGGTGGATGTACTGCCAGACGTCGAGCTCGGTCCAGTTGGAGAGCGGGAACACACGGATGCTCTCCCCCTTGCGGACCTTCGTGTTGTAGAGGTTCCAGAGCTCTGGCCGCTGGTTCTTGGGATCCCAGCGGTGGAACTCGTCGCGGAAGGAGAACACCCGCTCCTTGGCCCGCGACTTCTCCTCGTCGCGCCGGGCGCCGCCGAAGGCCGCGTCGAACCGGTACTTGTCGAGAGCCTGCCGCAGCGACTGCGTTTTCATCACGTCGGTGTGCACCTTGCTGCCGTGCGTGATCGGGTTGATTCCTTGGGCCCGGCCCTCTTCGTTGACGTGCACGATCAGCCTGAGCCCCAGCTCCTGGGCGACGTACTCGTCGCGGAGCTTGTACATGTCGCGGAACTTCCAGGTCGTGTCGACGTGGAGGAGCGGAAATGGAGCCTTGGCCGGAAAGAACGCCTTCTCGGCCAGGCGGAGCATCACCGCCGAATCCTTCCCGATGGAATAGAGCATCACCGGGTTTTCGAATTCCGCGGCCACCTCGCGGATGATGTGGATGCTCTCGGCTTCGAGCTGGCGCAGGTGGGTGAGGCTGTAGGAAGACATGGCTGCCGGCGAGGTCGGAAGGGAAGGAGGCTCACTCTAGCAGGCTGCGGAAAACCGCGTCCACGCGCGTTTTTCCGGGGTGAAGGCCCGGTTTTGTCGGCTCGCGTCAGCCGGTCGCGTCGCGCAGCCGGTCGGCCTGCCGCCGGATGCCGCGCAGGTCGGCGGCCTCCTTGCGGGCGAGATTCTTCAGCTGCATCGCCATCCGGTTGTTCGCGCGCAGGAGCTTCTCGTGGCGGGCGAGGAAGTCCCAGTAGAGGGTCGTGAACGGGCAGGCATCAACGCCCGTGGCCACTTTCGGATCGAAGCGGCATCCCTTGCAGGCGTTGCTCATGCGATCGATGTACGCGCCCGAGGCGCAGTAGGGTTTCGAGGCCATCACGCCGCCGTCGGCGAACTGGCTCATCCCGAGCGTGTTGGGCAATTCCACCCACTCGACGGCGTCGACATAGACGGCGAGGTACCAGCGGTGGACGTCCTGCGGCCTGACGCCGAGCAGCATCGCGAAGAGGCCCGTCACCATCAGCCGCTGGATGTGGTGCGCGTAGCCGTGCTGCAGGGTCTGCGCGACCGCGTCGCGGAGGCAGTTCATCTCCGTCTCGGCCGTCCAGTAGAAGCCGGGGAGCGGCCGGTCTGCGGCGAGGGCGTTGCGGGCCTCGTACTCAGGCATGAAGTGCCAGTAGACACCGCGGACGTACTCCCGCCAGCCGAGCACCTGCCGGATGAAGCCCTCGGTCGACTCCAGCGGCGCCTTGCCGGCCCGCCACATCCGTTCGGCGCCGGAGACCACGTCGCGCGGGTCGAGCAGCTTCATGTTCATCGCCTGCGAGAGCCGCGCGTGGTAGAGCCAGGGTTCGCCCGTCCAGATCGCGTCCTGGTAGGCGCCGAAGCGGGCGAGGCGGTGCGTGAGGAAGTCGTCGAGCGCGGTGCGGGCGTCCTCGGGCGTCACCGGCCAGTCGAACGCATCGAGGCTTCCCGGGTGCGTCGCGAACCGGCCGTTCACGAGGTCGATGACATCGCGGGTGGTGGCGTCGGGGGCGAACCGCACCGGCTCCGGCAGCCTGCCGGGCCCGGCCGCCGGGAACGCACCGCGGTTCTCGGCGTCGAAGTTCCACTGGCCGCCCGCCGGCTCGCCGTCATCCATGAGCACGTCGTGCCGCTGGCGCAGGGGCCTGTAGAAGTACTCGAGCCGCAGCTGCTTGCGGCCGCGGGCGTGCTCCGCGAATTCTTCTCGCGAGGAGAAGAAGTGGCGGTCGGTGCGGATGTCGAGCGGGATCCCCGCGTTCAGAGCCGTCGCCTCCAGCGCCTGCCGCACCCGCCACTCGCCGGGCTCGACCACGACCAGCCGGTCGGGCGCGCGGCCCGCGGCCTTGTCGCGGGCGAGGCTCGCCGCGAGGGCATCGGCCAGCGAGTCATGCTCGCCGGCGGACGCCTGCGGCGGCAGGGGCGTGTAGTCGACGTCGACGCCAGCATCGCGGAGCCGATCGCGGAAGTGCCGCATGCCGGAGAGAAACACGGCGATCCGCGCCTTGTGGCTCCAGACGTGGGTCGATTCGCCGGCGACTTCGGCCATCCACACCCGGTCGCGGCGGCGGTCGAAGCCGTCGAAGGCGGCGCTGCCGCTGTCGAGTTGGTCGCCGAGCACGATGACGAGATGGCCGTTCATGGTGGAATTCCGTGGGCCCCCATGATGGCCGCGCCGCGGGAAAAAATCGCCGGGAGGGCTTTTCGACCGTCAGTTAGTCCGTGAACGCCCCTGCGGTTATTGCCGAAGGACACACATGTCGTCGCCCGCTCCTCGACCCATCTTCCAGGGAGTCTGCTCGTGATCGCCCATGCCAAGCCGGCCGCCAGGCGTCTGCGGCGGAGGGAATCGTCAGGGCCCCGGACACCGTCCTCGCGACGGCTGCCGGGACAACGGGCCGCACTCGAGTCGCGGCGGAGCACGCTCTTCGACCGGCTCATCGACTACGTTCCCTGCCGGCAGTTCCTCCGCGCCGATGCGGAGCGGCTCGCGACCGAGCCTCCTGCGGACGCCGCCGTGCCGCTCGAGCGCTCTGGCTGCGACGTGCCGAAGGGGTCGGGCATGACCCCCTACGTGGCCAGCCTCTACCAGACGCGGCTGCTGACACGCGACGAGGAGCAGTTCTACTTCCGGCGGATGAACTGGCTGAAGTTCCGCGCGGCCACCGCGCGGGGCCGGCTCGACCGCCGGCGGGCCGGCAGCAGGCAGATCGACCAGATCGAGGCCTGGCTCACCGAGGCCGAGGCCGTGCGGACTGTGCTGGTCACCGCCAACCTCCGGCTCGTTGTGTCGATCGCCAAGAAGTTTGTCGACGCGACCAACTCGTTCGATGAACTCGTGGCCGAGGGCAACATGGCGCTCCTGCGGTCGGTGGAGAAGTTCAATTTCGCACTGGGCAACAGGTTCAGCACCTACGCCACGTACGCCATCCAGCGGCACTTCTTCCGGCTGTCGCACAAGGCGCGGCAGCTGCGCAGCCGGTTCATTTCCGATGACGACTCGTTCAAGGGACGGGCGGCGGCGGAGCGCGATTCCGAAGCCTGCTCGTCCGAGCAGGTGGACGTTCTCAAGAAGCTCTTCGGCCGGTTCCTCGCGGACCTCGAGCCGCGGGAGCGGCAGATCGTGGTGGCACGGTTCGGCTTCGACGGCCGCCCTCCGCGCACGTTCCGCGAACTGGGCGGCTCGATGGGGGTCTGCAAGGAGCGGATCAGGCAGATCCAGACCCGCGCCATCGATAAGCTGCGGGACATGGCCGCCGAGGCGGGACTCGAGCAGACCGTCGGCGACTGGCTCTGATGACGGACTCGCCGGAAACATCGCAGCGAGTGCTCGTGGTCGGTGCGGCGGGCGGCATCGGAGCGGCAGTCTGCCGCATGATCTGTGCCGCAGGGGGCCGCGTGTTTCTGGCGGGCCGCTCGCTCGACAGCCTCGAGCCTCTGGCCACTACGCTCGGCATGCCCTTCCAGCAGCTCGACGCCACCGATCCTGAGGCGGTCGACGCCGGCGCGGATGCCGCCGCGGCGGCGCTCGGGGGACTCACTGGGATCGTCAACTGTGCAGGATCGCTGCTGCTCAAGCCCGCCCACCTGACGAGCACGGCCGACTGGCAGGCGACGATCGCCGCGAACCTCACGACTGGCTTCGGCTGCGTGCGCGCGGCGGGCCGGCTTCTCAAGACGGACGGCGGCTCCGTGGTGCTCGTCTCGAGCGCGGCGGCCCGCGTCGGTCTCGCCAACCACGAGGCGATCGCCGCCGCCAAGGCCGGCATCATCGGCCTCGTGTTGTCGGCCGCGGCGACATACGCACGGCAGCGGATCCGCTTCAACGCCGTGGCGCCCGGTCTCGTGCGCACGCCGCTGACGAAGGGGCTCGTCGCCAGCGAGCTGGCCGAGAAGGCGTCGGTGGCGATGCACCCGCTGGGCCGGCTGGGCGAGCCTGGGGACGTGGCCCGGGCGATCGTGTTCCTGCTCGACCCGGCCCAGTCGTGGATCACGGGACAGGTGCTGGGCGTGGACGGCGGCCTGGCGGATATCAGGGGCCGCTGAGGCACCTGCTGAAGCATCTGCCGGGCCGGCCGCGCGCGGCCTGGCATGACTGGCGCGGGTAATACTTCGGACTCGTTCACGACGGGTCGAAGTGGTATCCTCCGCCGCATGAATACCACCACCTCGTCCGCGCCGACGTTCCGCCTCTGGCTGATGATGGTCCTCGAGTTCGTGATCTGGGGGGCCTGGCTGCCACTCATCTGGGGCTACATGGGCGCCCCCGTGGCCGAGGGCGGCCTCGGGTTCACCGGCGCACAGATCGCCTGGGTCGGCAGCGCCTTCGCGATCGCCTCGATCGTGGGCATCTTCTTCTCGAGCCAGTTCGCCGACCGCACGTTCGCCGCGGAGAGGTTCATGGCGGCCAGCCACTTGATCGGCGGGCTGGCGATCCTCGGGATGTACTGGGCGAAGGACTTCCCCACGTTCTTCGCGCTGATGCTGGTCCACTCGCTGCTCTACGTCCCCACCATCTCCGTCTCCAACTCGATCGCGTTCACCCACATGAAGAACGCCGAGAAGGAGTTCGGCCTCGTGCGGATGGGGGGCACGATCGGCTGGATCCTCGCCGCCTGGCCGCTCTTCTTCCTCCTGGAAGGGAAGACGGGCGTCGCGGCGACGACGGCGAAGGCCAACATCTTCCTGGTCGCCGGCATCGCCTCGCTGATCCTGGCGGCCTACAGCCTCACGCTGCCGCACACCCCGCCGAAGCGAGCGGCCGCCGGCGACGGCGGGCTGGCCTGGCTCAAGGCCGCCAAGGACCTCTCCAAGCCGTTTCTGCTCGTGCTCTTCGCGGTGACCTTCATCGACTCGGTGATCCACAACGGTTACTTCCTGCTGGCCGGCAACTTCCTCGGCGACGCGAAGGCCGCCGCGATCCCGCAGAAGTGGATCATGCCCGTGATGAGCATCGGCCAGGTGGCGGAGATCGCCACGATGGCCGTCCTCGGCGCCGTGCTCGCCCGGCTCGGCTGGAAGACGACGATGATCCTCGGCATCCTGGGCCACGCGGCCCGGTTCGCCGTCTTCGCGTTCATGCCGCAGAACCAGGCGATGATCATCGCCGTGCAGGTGCTGCACGGGATCTGCTACGCCTTCTTCTTCGCGACGCTCTACATCTTCATCGACGCCGCCTTCCCGAAGGACGTGCGGTCGAGCGCCCAGAGCCTCTTCAACCTGCTGGTGCTGGGGCTGGGCGACCTCGCCGCCAAGTGGCTCTTCATCCCGCTCCAGGAGCGGCTGACGACCGACGGCGTCACCGACTACCGGCAGCTCTTCCTCGTCCCCACGGGCATGGCCCTTGCGGCCGCCGTGCTCCTGGCGATCGCGTTCTGGCCGCCGCGGTCGCTGGCGACGGCGTCGCAGTCAGGGGACGACCCCGAGACAGAGCCGCAGATCGTCGCGTGATCGGTGCGGCCTTGGCGGGATGAGCCGGTTCACCACCGGCCGCGGCCCGCGCAGGATCCTCTTCATGTCCCCCGCCGCGTCAGCATCGTCCGAGAGCCCGCAGGCGCGGACGCATCCGCTCGTCCTCGTCATCCTGGCCAATCTCGTCGCCACGGCCTTCATGACGGGCGTGATCTGGTTCGTGCAGATCGTGCACTACCCGCTGATGGCCGGCTGGCCGCACGACGACTTCGACGCATGGGCGGCGGTGAACATGGACCGCACGGGCTGGGTCGTGATGCCGGTGATGCTCGTGGAGGGGGCGGCCGCCGCGGCGCTCCTGGTGCGGCGGCCGAAGCGGGTGCCCGCCTGGCTGCCGTGGCTGGCGGCGGCGCTCCTCTTGGGCGTATGGGCGAGCACGTTCCTGCTGCAGGTTCCCTGCCACGCCCGGCTCGCGCTCGGCTGGGACGAGCAGGCGCACGCCCGGCTCGTCGCCACCAACTGGATCAGGACGCTGCTGTGGACGGCCCGCCTCGGGGCCGTGGCCGCCGTCGCAGGAGGCTGGATGGCGGCCGCCAACCCGCCTTGCATCAAGAGCCCGGCGTTTCTAACCTCCCCGCCCGAATCGGGCCGCTGACCGGCCGCGGCGGCCAATCGGGCCGTCGGCGGCGTGCGGTCGTGGCCGTTCGTCAGCCAGGGAGCCGCCCATGTCGATCACGCTCGAGGAACTCGCCGGCCACGTCCAGGGAACGCTCGTCGGCAGAGCCGCCGGGGTCGCGATCGCCGGCGCCGCCACGCTCGAGACCGCCGGTGCCGCCGACGTCACGCTCATCGACTCCGCCGACAAGCTCCACCTGCTCGCGAAGAGCCGGGCCGCCGCGGTGATCGTGCCGGCGGGCAGCGGCCCGCTCGACAGGCCGTCGATCGAGGTGGCCGACGTGCATGCGGCGTTCGCCGCGGTGATCACCCGCCTACGGCCGCCCAGGGTGACCGCCCGCGTGGGCGTGAGCCCGCTGGCCGTCGTCGATGCCACGGCGCGGATCGCAGCCGACGTCGACATCCACCCGCTGGCGACGGTCGGCGCCGACGTCGAGATCGGTGCGGGCGCGACCATCCACTCTGGTGCGCGCCTCATGGCGGGCTGCCGGATCGGCGCCGGCACGGTGGTCTTCCCGAACGCGGTGCTCTACGACAACACGATCGTCGGAGCGCGGTGCATGATCCATGCCAACGCCGTGCTCGGCGCGCATGGCTTCGGCTATAAGGTCGTCGGCGGGGCCTATTGCATCTCGGCCCAGCTCGGCTGGGTGGAGCTGGGCGACGACGTGGAGATCGGCGCGGGCACGACGATCGACCGCGGCACCTACGGGCCGACGTCGATCGGCGTAGGCACGAAGCTCGACAACCTCGTGATGATCGCCCACAACTGCCGCCTCGGCAGGAACAACATGATCTGCTCGCAGGTCGGCGTGGCGGGCAGCACGACGACGGGCGACTGGGTGGTGATGGCCGGGCAGGTGGGTGTCCGTGACCACGTGCACATCGGCGACAAGGCTGTGCTCGGGGCACGGTCCGGGGTTTCCAACGACGTGGCTCCGGGCATCACGGTGCTCGGCGAGCCCGCCATCGAACTGCGCGACCGCAAGCTGCAGCTGGCGACGATCAGCAAGCTGCCCGAGATGCGGAAGGACGTGAAGCAGCTCGCCGCCCGGGTGCAGGCCTTGGAGGCGGCGGCGGGCCCGCTGCCGGAGCGGGGCGAGAGGGCCGCCTGACGGGCGGGCGAGAGACGATGACGCAGGACGGCTGCATGAAGACGTGTGGTGCATCGGCGGTCACGGCACAGGACGGACCGCAGGACGCAGGGAAGCCGCTGGCGGGCGAGACGATCGGCATCGTCGCCGGCTGGGGCCGGTATCCCGTGGCTGTCGCCGAGGCGATCCGCCGTCGCGGTGGACGCACCGCGATCCTCTCGATCCGCGACCACGCCGACGCGGCGCTCGAGCCGCTGGCCGACGTCTACGGCGAGGTGGGCGTGGCGCAGCTCGGCGGCGCGATCGACTTCTTCCGTCGCCACGGGGTCGCGCGGGCCACCATGGCGGGCAAGATCCACAAGACGAAGCTCTTCGGACGGCACGCGTGGCGGCGGCACCTGCCCGATCTCGTGGCGCTCGTCACGTTCTGGCCCCACTTCGTGAGCCGCCGCCGCGACAACCGCGACGACTCGCTCCTGGCCGCCATCGCTGCGGCGTTCGACGGCCGGGGCGTCCGCATCTGCCCGGCGACCGACTTCGCGCCGGAACTCCTCGCCGACGGCGGCGTGCTCGCCGGCCGGCCGCTCTCGGCCGCCGAGGAGGCCGACGTGGCCTTCGGCTGGCGGCTGGCGAAGGAGCTCGGACGGCTCGACATCGGGCAGACGGTGGTCGTGAAGAACCGGGCGCCGCTGGCGCTGGAGGCGATCGAGGGCACCGACGAGTGCATCCGTCGGGCCGGCCGGGTGTGTGCGTCGGGCGGGATGGTCGTCGTGAAGGTGGCCAAGCCCCGCCAGGACCTGCGGTTCGACATGCCGACGATCGGCATCGGCACGCTGCAGTCGCTGCGGGCGGCCGGTGCCACCGTGCTGGCCGTCGAGGCGGGCCGGACCATTCTCGTCGACCCCGCCGAGCTGGCCGATTTCGCCCGCCGCAGCGGGATCACGATCGTCAGCCTGTTCGACGACGATGGCGTGCCGCTCGCAAGCCTCCGGGCCGGCGCGGCGTGAAAGCGCGCCCAGTCCACGGGGCGGGGTGCTGCGGCCGACGCCGCCGTATACTCGACGGCGACATGCGCACGTTCCTTTTCACGTTCCTGTTCGTCGCCTGGATCTGTCCGGCGCCGTCGGCGCTCGGCCAGCCCGCCGCCCGCTCACCGCTGGCGATCGACGATGCCGTCGACCCCTCGGCCGAGCCGCCGCCGGCCGATCCGGTCTACATGGGCCGCGAGATCGCCCAGACGATGCACTACACGGGCGCCCCGTGGCTCGTCCGCGAGAGCCGGCAGCGCGAGGAGGACTGCCGCATGCTCCTCGAGGCGCTGGAGGTGCGTGCCGGGCAGACAGTCTGCGACCTGGGCTGCGGCAACGGCTTCTACACGCTCCAGCTGGCCCGCATGGTCGGCCCGCAGGGCCTCGTCTACGCCGTCGACATCCAGCCGGAGATGTTGCGCATGCTCGTGCACAACGCATCCGAGGCCGGCCTGGCGAACATTCGGCCCGTGCTCGGCACGCCGATCGACCCCCGGCTGCCGAAGGGTGCGGTCGACATGGTGCTGTGCGTCGACGTCTACCACGAGTTTTCGCACCCGGAGCCCATGCTTGCACGGATCCGCGAGTCGCTCGCGACCGACGGCCGGCTGGTGCTCGCGGAGTTTCGCGGGGAGGATTCGGCCGTCCCGATCAAGCCGCTGCACAAGATGACGAAGGCTCAGGTGCGGGCGGAACTGGAGCCGGCGGGGTTTGAAACGGTCCGGGAGTTCGACCGGCTCCCCTGGCAGCACCTGCTCTTCATGGGCCTCCGCGCGGAAATCCGGAAGGGTGTCCCAGATGGTGTCCCTGATGAGGATGCGCCGGCCCGACGCCCCGGGGTTCCGGAAAAGTAGGGAAAAAGCCGCTTTTTCCCAGCTACAGCAGCCGCGAAACAGCCCGTTTGGGGAGATTGTGCCGATTTTTTCGATTGTATTGCTTCTGTCGTCCGGGTCGGCCATACTCCTGGGCATCGGGGCAAGGATGTCGCGACCGTCGGTATGCCCCTTGCGGGACGGGGCGGCTCCCCACAGGTTGTCTGCCCTCCATGTCACCCTCACCCGCCTTTCGCGGCTTCCGCCCGAGTGACGTCGCATCCCGCGACCCACGCGGCGGTTCGCTCGATCCCTCGGTGACGCCCGCCCTGCCGACGGCAGGCGCCGTCGCGGTGGCCGAGCCGACGCCCGCCGCCAACTGGCTGCTCGGCGACAATCCGGCCATGCGGCGGATCGCGCGGTCGATCGAACGCGCCGCCGAGGTCGAGTGCACCGTGCTCTTGTCGGGCGAGACCGGCACTGGCAAGGAGATGTGGGCCCGGCTGCTGCACCGCAGCGGTCCCCGGCGCGACAGGGCGTTCGTGCCCGTCAACTGCGCGGCCCTCACGGCCACCCTGGCCGAGAGCCAGCTCTTCGGCCACGAGCCCGGCGCCTTCACCGGGGCGAAGGGACGCTCTCTCGGCGTGTTCCGCGCCGCAGCGGGCGGCGTCGTGTTTCTCGACGAGATCGGCGAGATGCCGCTCGAGCTGCAGCCGAAGCTCCTGCGGGTGCTCCAGCAGCGCGAGGTGATGCCGGTCGGGGCCGAGCGTCCGGTCTCGATCGACGTGCAGGTCGTCGCGGCCACCAATCGCAACCTCGAGAAGGAGGTCGAGCAGGGCCGGTTCCGCGAGGACCTCTACTACCGCCTCAACATGATCGACCTGCGGGTGCCCGCCCTGCGGGAGCGGATCGAGGACATCCCGTCGTTCATCGAATTCTTCTCGCAGCGGTGTGCGGCCCGGTATCGACTGCCCATCTGGCGGCCGTCGGCGGACGTGCTGGCGAAGTTCTGTGCATTCTCGTGGCCGGGCAACGTCCGACAGCTGGAGCACGTGATCGAGCAGGCGTACGTCCTGCAGATCGAGCCAGAGCTGCCGGTCCGGCCGGCCGCCGTCGAGGCGACCGGCAGCCTGCCCTGCCTCGACCTGGCCACGCTCCGCGAGCGGGCCGTCAGGCAGGCGCTCGAGGCCACCCGTGGCCACAAGGCGAAGGCCGCCAAGCTCCTCGGCGTGCACGCCAACACGATGACCCGGCTGCTCAAGGAAATCGACAGGGAAATCGACAGGGAAATCGATCGGCCCCTGATCGGATAGCCCGGATAGCCCGGATGGCCTGGCCCGTGGGCTGATTTTCCGACGTGCCCGTATGGCGTCACGGGGCGTCGACGGGCTGTGGAAGCGGGCGTCACGGCAGCCGGCAGGTTCCATCCTCGCAGGAACCGGCGATCAGCATCCGTCGCCTGGCCACGAACGCATACAGCCAGTTCC
>Ga0209401_1000114_pt1 | contig 53757 bp, 43 predicted proteins | sample M_140807_MF_Meta_FD_187318 | JGI IMG/M metagenome (GOLD analysis project Ga0209401, IMG submission 187318) | Freshwater microbial communities from Lake Montjoie, Canada to study carbon cycling - M_140807_MF_MetaG (SPAdes) (version 2) | ecosystem: Environmental > Aquatic > Freshwater > Lake...
AGAACATCTGCACCTGCCGGAGAATGACGACGTCCTCTTCCTCGTTGACGTCGATCTGGAACAGCAGCCCCTCGAACCCGCTCAGGTCCTTCGGGTCGACCGGCGAGATGATGACAGTCTTCTCGTCGCCGGTACTCTTCTCTGCTGTTACGAATGAGTAGCAGGCAATCTCACCCTGTATGTCGACTTCGTCGGCGGCTTCGAAAATCTCGGCTTCGCCCTCGATCTGAAACTGCGGCATCAGCACCTCGGCACATGACAGCGACTGGTTGCATCGAACGGTTGCCCGCTGAGCATACCCCACCCTCTGGCGCTCAGGAATCGCAGGCCCACAGCAACCAGCACCGAACCCGCAATCGGCCAGACAGGCTCTCGCCACACATTGTCCGGCCACATGCTGTCGCACGAGACAGAACACCGCATGGTAGAAGGAACTCGAGCCGTCTTCCTCAAAAGTAACGGCTCGGCTTCCGGGGTGTCTGCAGTCGCGCCCGCCATAATTCCCGCGCCCCAGATATCAGCCACAGGCACTTCATGCCCCGTTGGGAAAACAGCGACCGAACGCTTGAAATCGACTGAGACCGCCACGGACCCGTATCTGGCCGGTGAGGAGCGCCCAGCCGATGCTTCGTTCTTCACGGAGAAAGCCCAGCCATGCCCGGGAGTCTGCTTTGACCGTGCAGTCGGGCTTGCCGATCAGCCCTCGCTGCACAGTCAAGGACTGCTGCCGGATCGTCACGGTAGCTTCTGCTGGCTCCCGCCCTGTGAAGATCAGGTGATACACGGCGTCGATGCCCTTGGATCGACCTGCTTGGAAGACGACGTGCATGGTGTCAAGAAACCCGGCGATGCTCGTAGGGCGGACGCTATTGACGTGGCTTTTCGTCTTGTGAGGAAACACCCGACTGACGTACTCGTCGGCGTCGGATCCGGGAACGACGTAAATGGTTTCCTTTTTCTGTTGCAGCGGCTTCACGATCTCAGCGAGAAACGCCGGTCGTTGGTCGAGAAACGGAGCCAGAACATCCTCTCCTGCTGGGCAGACCGCCAGACAGTAGGCGGCCTTGTAGTTGGCCCCGAAACTCAGGCTCTGCCACATCGACACTGACTCTTGATCATTGACTCGTTTCCGGTAGTCCCGTGCGTTCCGGCTGTCGGCGACGTGTTCAACCCAGTCCGTGAAGCCGTGAAGAAACTCTCGATAATTGTGGGTGAGGCAGGCGCTGGCATCGAAACCTCCCTGCGGCTTGATCGCCCCCACCGGACATGCGGCGACGCACAGCTTGCAGGTGACGCAGGGGTTGTATTCGATCGGTCGAGATTCCTGATCAACATCGACATCGACAAAAATCGTCCCCAATAAAACGAACGACCCGAACCGTGGATGGATGACGTTGCGGTGCAACCCCATCTGCCCAAGTCCCGCTGCCACGGCCACCGGTTTATGGGACACAACCCAGACCTTCCCAGGGAATTCCGACATCTCCATCGGAAAGCCCATCGGGGCGTTCATGGCCCGGATGCCCCGGTCTTCGAGCCGTCGTACGATTTCCCGGGCCACATCGTTCACGTGGTCGCCGGTATTGTGGAACTCGAGATTGGCAACGGAACGTGCCGGGCTCCGGACAGGTTCCCGGTTCATCCGGCAGACCACGCTGATCAGAATCTTGGTCGGGGGAAACACCCGGAGAACGCCCGCTCTTTCCGAAGCGATATCCGGCCTGTCAATCCGCACAAAGCCGACATCATCTGCCCCTGCATCCAGACACAAGCGGCGGAGTTCCTCGGCGGGAAGCGTCTCGGGGCGAGCCTGACGTGCCTGGCTCCGCAGGGCGGCGACGGACGGGTGTTGATCGAATGCAGCCAACGTGAGCCTCCCTATCGTTTCACTTGCGACCTGCAAGTTAACGCTTGTATATTGCAAGTCTCGCCGCTCCTGTCAAGCAATCCGGAAAGCGGTTTCACCGAAGAGGTCGGTTTGTGAAGATGACAAAGCGGTCGGTCTGCCCGGTGGCGTGCACGTTGGATCTCGTCGGAGACAAGTGGACGCTGCTCGTCGTTCGAGACATGGCCTGCGGCAAGGCCCTCTTCAAGGAGTTTTCCGCTTCGCCTGAGCGGATCGCATCAAACATCCTTGCCGACCGGCTGGATCGGCTGGTTCGTTCTGGGCTAGCCGAGTCGTTCAGCCCAAGCCCGACGGCAGGTCGGCAAGGCTATCGCCTCACTTCAACGGGCAGGTCCCTGTTGCCCGTTCTTGGAGCGCTTCGAGACTGGGGGCTAACGCACATCAAGGGCACAGAGGCCCGGATGAAGCCCGTCGTTTGAACCGTCCCCTGACGTCGAATCGCCACCCAACCGCCGCCATTCACGGTTGTGTTTACCCGTCGGAGCGTCGCTCATCGCAGGGCGGCGACAGCACAGGACAGCGACTCACGGGGAATCTCGCCATGAATCGAACCAACGCCCGGATTCGAATGTTGAACTGGCCACTCGATGACGTACGTCTCGTCCCCACAATGAGAACACCCCTCGATTTTTTAATTGAAGGGCCTCGAAAAAAAGAAAGTCGGGGCGACAGGACTTGAACCTGCGACCTCTTGACCCCCAGTCAAGCGCGCTAGCCAGACTGCGCCACGCCCCGAATCCGTCGCCCGACAGCCATGCCTCTCGCATCGTCGCCGGTCGACAGCCACACTATCGCACAACCGGACGACTCCTTCAACACGGATTCCCCCCGTCCCTCATAACCGCGGCCCGGCCCCCTGCTGCACCTGGCCCACCATCATGCATCACTCTTCCTCCCTCCCCTTCTCGCTCCGCCTCGCCACTGCCATCCTCTCCCGCGGCTCCGCCGCCTGCATCGGCCTCGACCCCCGCATCGAGCAGATGCCGCCCGCGCTCGGCGCGTCGGCCACCGCCGACCCGAAGGACCTGGCAGCCATCTACGCCCGCTTCTGCTGCGACGTGATCGACGTCATCGCGCCGCTCGTGCCCATCGTCAAGCCGCAGCTCGCCTGCTTCGAGATGCTCGGGCCGCACGGCATGACCGCCCTGGGCGAAGTCATCCTCCACGCACGGAGCAAGCATCTGCTCGTCCTCGCCGACGGCAAGCGCGGCGACATCGGCTCCACCGCCGAAGCCTACGCCGACGGCTGGCTCTCCGGCTGGTGGAAGTGCGACGCGCTCACCGTCAACCCCTACCTCGGCTTCGACGCCATCGAGCCCTTCGTCCGCACCGCCACCGAACGCAACGCCGGCATCTTCGTCCTCGTGAAGACCTCGAACCCCGGCAGCAAGGATTTCCAGGATCTCCAGGCCGACGGTCGGCCGCTCTACGAGCACGTCGCGGCGGGCGTGGAGGCTCTCGCAAAGCGGACGGCGGGCGACGACACCTACGGCGCCGTCGGGGCCGTCGTCGGCGCCACGTGGCCGCGGCAGCTCGACGAGATGCGTGCCGCCATGCCGCACACCTGGATCCTGGTGCCCGGCTTCGGCAAGCAGGGCGGCCGGGCCTCCGACGTCAGGGCCGCGTTCCATCCCGACGGACTGGGCGCACTGGTCGTCAGCGCCCGCGACGTAATCTTCGCCCACGCGCGGCCCGACATGAACGCCGGGCTCGGCGAAGGCCAGTGGCAGACTGCCGTCGAGCGGGCCTGCCGCGACATGATCGACCGCCTCGCCGCCGACACCCCCGCGGGCCTGCTGCGGAAAAAGTGACCCGCGCGGTCACTCGCCCGCGGTCTGCAGCCAGCAGGCCAGCGTCGGATCCCAGTCCTGGATCTCGTCGGGCCGGAAGTAGATCGCGATCTCGCGTGCGGCCGACTCGGGAGAGTCGGACGCATGCACCAGATTCATCTGCCGGCTCGACGAGTGGTCGCCCCGGATCGTCCCCGGCGCCGCCTTCAGGCCGCTCGTCGCCCCGAGCATCTCGCGGACGACGCGGATCACCTCCGGCCCCTGGAAGACGGTCGCCACCACAGGCGAGGCCGTGATGAACTGCTCGAGGTTCGGATAGAACGGCTTCTCGACGTGCTCGGCGTAGTGCTGCTTTGCCAGCGTTGGCGTGACGCGAAGCATCTTCATCGCCATGAGCCGCAGCCCCTTCTCCTCGAAGCGGCTCAGCACCCGGCCCAACAGCCCGCGCTCCAGGCAGTCGGGCTTGAACATCACGAACGTCCGCTCCATGCGCCTCGTCTCCGTGGTGGGATGCACGCCGGCCTCAGGCCGGCCATGAGGGATCGTCGATCGGCCCCTGGTGGCGGTAGAGAGCCCTCCGGCGACCGGTCTCGACGGCTGGTTTGTAGCGGGTGACGTGCCCCGCAGCCAGCCCATCTTGATCCTCGCTCCCCCGCCCCCTACCCTCCCGCCCCGCACCGCAGACGAACGCCCCACGCAGCTCTCGGACACTCCCGCGTCATGCCGGAGCGCATACCACGCACCGCCTCGATCGCCCGCCGCTACGCCTCGCTCGGGCGGGCCGCAACCGGCGTGCTGGCCGGCGTTTTTGCCATGGTGCTCACGATTTCGGCACGGCAGTCGTCGGCCGGCGATCCAGGGCCGCAACTGGTGGCCGGCTTCACCCGGCAGGTGCAGCCCCTCATCCTCAACAAGTGCGCCGCCGGCGCATGCCACGGCGGCCCCTCCGCCCACGCCCCGCGTTTCCAGCGCGGCCACGTCTCCGGCCAGATCGACCGCGTGAATACGCTGGCCAACATCGAGTCGCTCCTGGCCGTGGTCGCGACGCCCCACGACCTGCCTGCCTTCCTCGCCACGATCAGCCACCGCCACCCGGACACCACGGCCAGCGACGCCATCCGCCTGGCCCCCATCACGCCGCAGGAGCGCATCACGCTCGAACGCTGGCTCGTCGCCGCGACCGGAGCCGCCTCGCCCATCCGCGTCACCGCGCCAAGCGGCCCGAGCCCCTCGTCGACGACAGCCTCCGCAGCCTTGACACCATCCGCGACACCGGCAGCGTCATCCACGGCCGCGGCGGCAGCGCGCCGGCCCACGACATCCAACCGCTTCCGCATGATGCTCGAGGCCGCGGCCAATCCGCCGTCGCTGCCGCCGCCCGAGGAGCCGCAGGGCATCATCCTCGGCAAGGACGGCGGCGAATAACCGGCGGCGGCGTTCGCGGCGTCACAGCCGCACCGTACCCCGCGCCACGAGCTCGAGGAAGTCGCGGTTGCCCTCGAGGAGCGTCGGCTCGCGGATCATCTCCTCCGCGGTGAGCCAGAGGATCTCCGCCACCTCCACGGGATGCGGCACGAGCTCCCCGTCGACGGCCACCTCCACGGACCACCACGCCAGCGACGTGCCCCACGACGTCACGCTCCGCCACACGCAGTCGCGCGGCTCGACGACGGCGGCCAGCTCCTCGCGGCACTCCCGCACCACCGCCTCGTGCTCGGCCTCGCCCGGCTCGATGTGTCCGCCGGGAAAACAGAGCCGGCCCGGCGCTGCGACCGTGGCGCCACGGCGGATCGCGAGAAAGCGGCCGTCGCGCACCGCCACCGCCACCACGCCCCGCTTCTCCGTCCGCGGCTCTCGAGCTTCACTTTCGCCCACGATGGCCCCGCCGACGGGCTCCTGCCTCGTCCGCACCCGGCCGCGCGTGCGACGGCTGTGCGGACGTTGGCCCTAGACTACACTATCGGGTCGTTTTCCCCCGGTCTCCGGCTCCCTCCGGCCCCTTCGCGAGCCCTCCCGTGACGAACTCTGCACCGGCCCCCAAAGGCCCCGCGAACCAGCCCTCCCTGTTCGGGCAGCCGCTCAACATGCCGGTGGTCATTATGCTGATCCTCGGCGCGCTCGCCATGGTGACGCTCGTCGCCCGGGAGCAGTCGGCCGCGTCGACAGCCGTCAGCTACGACGAGTTCGTCCGCCAGGTGAAGGCGGGCAACGTCACGAGCGTGGAGATCTCCGGCAACGCGCTCACGGGCGAGTTCCGCACCCCGGTGGCGGTGGAGCGGGCGCCCGGCGGCTCCCCGGCGAAGAACTTCCGCATGGAGCTCTCCGCCTACGTGGCCGACGGCCTCAACACGCTCCTGCTCGACCACAACGTCCGCACCACCGTGCGGCATCCGACCGACGGCACCGGGTTTCTGCTCGGCCTCTACATGCTCGTGCCGCTGCTGCTCATGGCCGGCTTCTGGCTCACGCTGCGCCGGGCCCGCGACCCGCTGGGCAACTCCGGTTTCCTCGGCGGCTTCAGCAAGTCGCCCGCCAAGCGCTACGGCGCCGGCGACAAGCAGGTCACGTTCGCCGACGTCGCCGGGCTCGAGCAGGTCAAGGAAGACCTCAAGGAGATCGTCGAGTTCCTCAAGGACCCGCAGAAGTTCCAGCGGCTCGGCGGACGCGTGCCCAAGGGCGTGCTGCTCATGGGCCCCCCGGGCACCGGCAAGACGCTCCTGGCCCGGGCCGTCGCCGGCGAGGCGGGCGTGCCCTTCTTCTCGATCTCCGGCAGCGAGTTCATCCAGATGTTCGTGGGCGTCGGGGCGTCGCGGGTCCGCGACCTTTTCAAGACCGCCAAGGACGCCTCCCCGGCGATCCTCTTCATCGACGAGATCGACGCCGTCGGCCGCGTCCGCGGCGCCGGCCTCGGCGGTGGCCACGACGAGCGCGAGCAGACGCTCAACCAGATCCTCAGCGAGATGGACGGCTTCAGCCCGTCGGAATCGGTGATCGTGCTGGCCGCCACCAACCGCCCCGACGTGCTCGATCCGGCGCTGCTGCGGCCCGGCCGATTCGACCGCCACGTCACCGTCGACCGGCCGAACCAGAAGGCCAGGCTCGCCCTCTTCAAGGTGCACACCCGCAACGTGCCGCTCGCGGCCGACGTCGATCTCGAGCGGCTCGCCGACGGCACGGTCGGCCTCACCGGCGCCGACATCCGCAACCTCGTCAACGAGGCCGCTCTCTGGGCCACGCGGCACGACAAGGACGCCGTCTCCTCCACCGACTTCGACTACGCCCGCGACAAGGTGCTGATGGGGCCGAAGCGCGAGGAGCTGCTCGCCGGCCGCGAGAAGAAGATGACGGCCTACCACGAGGCGGGCCACGCCCTGGCCGCCTGGCTGCTGCCCGGCGTCGACAAGCTGCACAAGGTGACGATCATCCCGCGTGGCAGGGCCCTCGGCGTGACGCAGCTCGTGCCGGAGGAGGACCGGATGAACATCGGCGAGTCCGACCTCAACAACCGGCTCGCCTTCATCCTCGCCGGCCGCGCCGCCGAGAAGCTCGTGTTCGGCGAATACTCGGCGGGCGCCGAGAACGACCTGCAGCAGGCCACTCGGATCGCCCGCAAGATGGTGTCGAACTGGGGCATGAGCGAGCGGGTCGGGCCGGTGGCCTGCCACGTCTCCAACGAGCATCCCTTCCTCGGCCGCGACGTCTACGAGCAGCGGGAGTTCGGCGAGCACACGGCGCAGATCATCGACGAGGAGGTGTCACGGCTCCTCGGCGAGGCCGCCATCCGCGCCGCGGAACTGCTCTCCACGCACCGCGACAAGCTCGATCGGCTCGCGGGCGAGCTCGAATCCCGTGAGATGCTCGACGACACCGAGGTGGTCGGCATCATCGGACCGCCCACGCCGCGGAGCGGCAGCGACGCCAAGGGCGGCCCGGCCCAGGCCGCCCGCGATGCCCGCGGCGGCTGAGCGCCGCGCGATTCACGCACCCTGATTCATGCACGAGATTCATGTCCGAGGAGCACGCGTCATGCTCGCCCACTCAGTTTTCTTCACGCTCAAGGACCGCACGCCCGCCGCTGCCGCGAAGCTCATCGCGGGCTGCCGGGAGCACCTCACCGGCCATCCCGGCACGGTGGGCTTCGCCGTCGGCACCTGCTCCGCCTACGACCGCGAGGTCAACGACCGCGACCACGACGTGGCCCTCGTGATCGTGTTCGAGTCCCACGCCGCGCACGACGCCTATCAGGTCGCGGCCCGGCACAACACCTTCATCGCGGAGCACGCCGACTCCTGGGCGAAGGTCCGCGTGTTCGACGACGACCTCGTCGCGTTCGACCGCTAGGTTCGACCGCTAGGCCGCCGCTGGAGGCGGCGGCAGCGGGCGCCAAAAACCTCGGCTTTTCGCCGCTCGCTCTCGTGGAAAAAGGCCAGGAATAGCTTTTTCCACAGCCAGCTAGACGACCCGCGCGCGAGACAGGCTGATCGCGCCGCCGAAGCAGGCGGCGACGTCGCCGTCGGGCACCCGCTGCCGCTCGTGGTAGCGGGACCGATACCGCCAGCCCTCCGGCTCGCTCGCGTAGCCCAGCGGCAGCGGCGAGGGGTCGATCGGGCATTCCACGAGCGGCGGCCGCGCCGCGGCCGTGCCGAGCCCGAGCGGGTGCGGCAGGTTCACGTTCCAGAATTCCCCCATCGCCAGCGGCAGGGGCAGCACGTCGACGAGCACCTCGCGCATCCAGGCCGCCGCCCGCTCCCAATCGATCGGCTCCTCGCGGCGATGGTAGTGCGACGCCGCCAGCGCCGGCACGCCGTGCAGTGCCGCCTCGCGGGCCGCCGCCACGGTGCCCGAATGGTGGACGTCGACGCCCAGATTGCCGCCGGCGTTGATCCCGGAAAACACCCAGTCGACGCGGGGCCGTTCGGCCGGACCGCCGAGCGACTCCTGCCCCCCCGGCGGACGCAGGAGCGTCGTCAGGGCGAGCCGGACGCAGTCGGCGGGCGTGCCATCCACGTGGTACCTGTCGACACCGACCCGTACGAGCACGAGGTGCCGGTCGGTCGTCACCCGGTGGCCGCAGCCGGAATGCGGATCCTTCGGGGCCACCACGACGGGCCGGCAGGCGATCCCGCGACAGGCCGCGGCGAGCGCCGCAAGGCCGGCCGCGTCGATCCCGTCGTCGTTGGTCAGGAGCACGATCATCGCCCGCCTCCCTCTCGTCTGCCGACCTCTTGTCCGCCCGGCTGCCGTGCGTCGCCGGCGGCACCGGCGCCGTCCTCAACGCCGCAGCAGTCCGCCGCGATCGCCTGCAGGATCGCCCAGACGCCGTCGGCGGCGCCGGCGGCCGCCAGACAGACGTCCTCGGCGTCGGTCTTGTCGGCCGCATCGGGACGGGCGACGTTCGTCACCACCGACACCGCCGCCACGCGCAGTCCCAGTCGGCGGGCCACCACCGCCTCCGGCACCGTCGACATCCCCACGACGTCGGCACCGAGCCTCCGCAGCATGCGGTACTCCGCCCTGGTCTCGTAGCTCGGCCCGAGCAGGTGCGCATAGACGCCGGCACGGGCCCTGGCCGCCGCTGGACGCGCCGCGCACAGCGCCCGCGCAAGGAGGGCGGCGTCGTAGACCCCCGACGTCGGTCCGGTGCGCGCCGCAGCGGCCCCCCGTGGCGCGAGCCCGGCCGGCCCAGACCTGCGCACAAAGTCGATGTGATCGGAAAGCACGACCAGTTCTCCGACCCGCATGTCGGGCCGCAGCCCGCCGGCAGCGTTCGTGAGCAGCAGCGTCGTCGTGCCGAGCGCCGCGAGCACCTCCACGCCGCGGGTGAGCAGTTCCGGAGCGTGCCCCTCGTAGCCGTGCACGCGGCCCTGCAGCGCCGCGACCCAGCAGCCCTCCGCCCGACCGCCGATGCGGCCCACGACGATCCGGCCGGCATGGCCCGTGGCGGTGCTCGACGCGAGCCATCCGGTGTCGCGGGCCGGGATCGACCAGGCATCCTCGAGCCGGTCCGCGAGCACGCCCAGGCCCGTGCCGAGCACCACCCCGACCGCCGCACGCCCCGGCCAGCCGGGCCGCCCCTGCCCGGCCGCCGTCACCGCGCCGGCCGCCGCCACCGCGCCGTCGCGTGGCAGCAGCCGCTCGTGCCGCCACCCGCGTGGCTCGTCCCAGCCGGCCGCCCTGCCGCCGTCGTCCGCCGCACCGACCATCAGACCCCTTCCTGCCGCGCTGAATTCCTGCGTGTGCATCGCCACCCTTTGCCGCTCTTCCAGGAAAATCATATCCTCGCCGCTCGGAGGCGGCGTGTCGCCGCAGTGGCCGTCGGCCGCTGCGTGGAGCCACCCGCCCGCCTCGCCGTCCACGGAGAATCAGCGTCGATGCCCACGCGAGCCGAGAAGTTTGCCGGTCTCTCCGTCGCCATCGTCACCCCGTTCCGCGACGGCGCGATCGACACGAAGCGGCTCTGCGAGCAGATTGACTTCCAGGCAAAGGCCGGCGTCACCTGCATCTGCCCCGTGGGTACGACGGGGGAGTCTCCCACGCTCACGCACGACGAGCATGAGCGGGTGATCGTCGAGAGCATCCAGGCCGCCGCCGGCAGGGTGCTCGTGATGCCGGGCACCGGGAGCAACTCCACCGCCGAGGCGATCCGGCTGACGAAGTTCGCCGCCAAGGCGGGGGCCGATGCGGCGCTGGTCGTCGGGCCCTACTACAACCGGCCCACGCAGCAGGGCATCTACGAGCACTTCAAGGCCCTCGCCGAGAGCGTCGACATCCCGATCTGCGTCTACAACATCCCCGCCCGCACCGGCCGCAACATCGAGCCGGAGACGATCATCCGGCTCGCCGAGCTGCCCGGCATCGCGATGCTCAAGGAGGCGACTGGATCGATGGACCAGGCCTCCCAGATCCTCGCCGCCACCGACCTCACCGTGGTCTCGGGCGACGACAGCATGACGCTGCCGCTGCTGTCGATCGGCGGCCGCGGCGTGATCTCAGTCGTCGGCAACCTCGTGCCGGCCGACATGAAGGCGCTGATCGACGCGTTCGATCGGGGCGACCTCGCCGCCGCCCGCCGGCTGCACGCGAAGCTCTTCACGCTCTGCCGCGACCTCCTGGGCCTCGCGAGCAACCCCATCCCCATCAAGGCGGCGATGGCGATGCTGGGCCGCGATTCCGGCGAGGTGCGGCTGCCGCTGGTACGGCTCGAGCAGCCCCTGGCGGACAAGCTCCGCGACGTCCTCGCCGACTACGGCCTGCCCGTGCCGCGTGCCTGACGCGATCCGAGCTCCCGGAGCACGGCGCCTTCGGTGTCGAACTGGGCGATGGTCGTCTCGTACTGCTGTCCCAGTCCGAGCGACTCGAGCCGCTCGCACAGCGCCGCGGCCGCGTCGAGCGATCTGCAGCAGGCCATGACGGTCGGCCCCCAGCTGCTCTGGGCGGCACCGCGGACGCCCACCTCGCCGAGGAGCTCGATGAGCTCCGCCGTGCTGCCGGCGTGCGGCAGCCGTGACGACGCCGGCTCGAAGGGCTTGCCGGCCAGTAGCCCGTAGCGAAACACCGCGTCGGAGAACTCGTCGAACCGGCCCTCCACGGCGGCGGGCAGCATGTCCATCACGGCGATCCGCGCCAGCTCGGCCGAGATCTCCAGCGGCACGGGGGGCAGCGCGGCGAACGCCTGCTTCTCCGCCGCGCCGTGCAATCCGATGGCGTCCCGCTGCGTCACCACGACGCACCGCCACGCCGACGGCAGCCGCACGCGGGCCACCATCGGCGAGAAGTCGCGGGTCGCATCGTCCTCGGGGCCGTCGGGCGGCAGCCTGCCCCCCTCCATGATCAGGCCGCCGCGGCTGAAGCCGTAGACCCCCACGCACGAACGGCGGCCGCGGCCGACGGCGCGGGCGAGCGCGATCGCGTCGGAGGTGTCGAACGTCCACGCCTGCTCCGCCGGTTCGAGAGATTCGCCGCCCGGCGCGGCGGACGGCGCGTGCTCCACGGGCTCACGGAGGAACAGGTGCCGCACCCCGGCCGCCACCGCCAGCCCCAGCTGCGTGCCGCTGCCGAGCCCGGCGTGGCTCCGGGGGACGAGCGCGACCTCGATGCCGCAGGCCGGCTCGATGCCCCAGGCGCGGCCGCAGGCCTCGGCGAACGCGACCGCACGTTCGGCGAGCGGACCACGGGCGGTCAGCCGGTCGGAACGCTCCATCCACAGGAGCACGCCGGGGCGGTCGATCATCACCCCCAGCCCGCCGAAGGAGCGGATCTCCCGCACGCCAAACGACATCATGCCGAGGTGGAGCCGGCACGGCGTGCGCACCTCGACCGCGGCCGGCTGGCTGCGCGACGTCGGACGAGGGGGCGGCATGGGGGCAGTAGACCCAGTGCCCCGCGCGGCGACAAGCGCCGCTGTCGGTCGAATCGGCGCGACAGGGTATCATGGGGCGTCTTCCGCCCCGACAGCCCACGCCCTGTTCTCCTCCCCAGACATCCACCCCAGTCCGGCAGCGCTTCCCACGGCATGAGCACGCTCGTCTTCGGCCACCGCAACCCCGACACCGACGCCATCTGCTCGGCGATCGCCTACGCCGACCTGCTGCAGCGCACCACCCGGCCCGACGCCGTCGCCGCCTGCTGCGGCCCGCCCAACAAGCGGACCGAGTATGTGCTCACCCGGGCCGGCCTGCCCGCGCCGAGGATGGTGATGGACGTGCGGCCCTCCGCCGAGGATCTCTGCCGCCGCGACATCGTGACCGCGTCGTTCGGCGACTCGTTCCACGACGCCTACCAGCGGATGCAGGCGGCCGACCTGCGGGCCATTCCCGTCGTCGACGCGGGCCGCCGCGTGGTCGGGGTGCTCTCGGTGCTGCACCTCATGGATCTGTTCTTCAAGGACGAGGGCGATCCTCTCAAGCTGCGGACGGTGACCACCTGCCTGCAGAAGATCCACGACGTCCTCGGCGGCAGCTTCCAGCACGTGATCGCTCCGGAGCAGCGGGACCAGCTGCTCGTCATGGTGGGGGCCATGAGCGCGGAGGGCTTCACCGACCGGATGCACACGTTTTCCGCGGAGCGGCTGATCGTGGTCTGCGGCGATCGCCCCACGATCCAGCTGCCGGCGATCGAGCACGGCGTGCGGGCGATCGTCCTCACCGGCGGCTTCCAGCTCTCGCCGGGCCTGGTCGAGCTGGCGCGGATCCGCAACGTCTCGGTGATCAGGAGCCCGTTCGACACGCTGAACACGGCGCTGCGGATCAAGTCGTCGCAGTTCATCGACCCGGTGGTCGACACCGAGTTCGTCACGGTCGGGGGCAAGGCGAGCCTCTCCGAGGCCCGTGGCATCGTGGAGCGGTCGGCACAGCCGGTGTTCCCGGTGGTGAACGACGACGGCACGCTCGTGGGACTCTCGTTCAAGTCCGACCTCATCAGCCCCCCGCGGCAGAAGCTCGTGCTCGTCGACCACAACGAGCTCGCCCAGGCGGTGAGCGGCGCCGACGAGGCCGAGATCGTCGAGGTGCTCGACCACCATCGCCTCGGCGGCGGGCTAAAGTCGACGCAGCCGATCCGGTTCGTCAACGAGCCGGTGGGCTCGACCTGCACGCTCGTGGCCCGGCAGTTCCGCGCGGCCGGCATCGAGCCGCAGCCGGGCATCGCGCTGTGCATGGCCTCCGGCATCATCTCCGACACGCTCTTCCTCCGCTCGCCCACGACGACCGACGTCGATCGCGAGGCGCTGGCCTGGCTCAGCGGGCTCTGCGGCGTCGATCTCGACCAGTACGCCCGCGAGTTCTTCGAGATCGGATCGTCGCTGCGGTCGAGCACGCCGGCGGAGGTGATCGGCGAGGACTGCAAGGAGTTCACGGAGCACGGCGTCCGCTTTTCCATCTCCCAGATCGAGGAGACAGGCTTCGATCTCTTCTGGGAGAGGAAAGACGACCTGCGGCGGGCGCTGGAGCAGTTCGCCGACCGTCAGCGGCTCGACTTCTCGGCGCTCCTGGTGACCGACGTCGTGAGCAACGGCTCGCTCTTGCTGCTCTCGCGGGAGACCGAGGCCTGGGAGGAGATCAACTACCCGCGGCTCGACCGCAGCCTCTACGCGCTCAAGAACGTCGTCAGCAGAAAGAAGCAGCTCCTCCCGCTGCTCTCCCAGTTGATTGCCACCTCGCAGGCCTGACGCAGCGGCCGGTGGTCAGCCCGCCGCGACGCGGGCCTCGAGCAGCCGGAAGGCCTCGTGCTCCCGCGGGCCGCCGGTCTTCTCGACGAGCACAGCCAGGTCGCGTAGCCGCCGTCCCACCTCCTCCGTGCCGAGCAGGTGCAGCCGCGTGACGAGGATCGCCCCCTCGACCACCGCGTGCCTGGCCCGGTTGAAGCCCGTGAACGGCCGCCCCTCGTGGACGGCCAGCACCTCGACCTCGACGCGGATCCGCTCCTGCGAGGCGTCGCGGTCCGCGACGCGAAACTCGTACGCGCGACAGACGCCCTCGAGCAGCCGGCCACGGACCGCCGTCGCCGGACGGCTCGCCGGAGGCGGTTCGCTCGCGCCGACCACGACCCGCGCCACGAGCAGCGCGTCGTCGGTGACGTGGAAGACGCCTTCCGGCAGCCGGTCCAGGTTCGCGGCGGTCTGGCTCGTCGGAAAGGGCTTGAGGACCAGCCGCTCGAGCCGGCCCGACGCCACGGCGGCGGCGTCGACCTCCGGGCCCATGGCCGCCAGGTGCATGCGTCCGGCCGCGTCGGTGGTGGTCACGAGCCCCTCGATGATCATGGCCGACAGTGTAGCGGCCGCGGGGTACGATGGAGTCGTCCCTCCCGCCACGCTTCCACATCCGATCGTGACAGCCCCCACCGAACGCATCCACTTCGTGACCGGCAGGCTGGCCGAGCACTCGCTGCGGCAGGTGCTCGACGGCCTCGCGCTACGGGTCGGCTTCGAGGCCACCGTGCAGGTGATGAACATCACCGTCGCCGCGCTCATGACGACGGAGTGGATCGCCCGCCGGCTCGAGGTGCCGCCGGGCACGACGCGGGTCGTCATCCCCGGCGGCTGCCGCGGGTCGCTCGACGCCCTCCGGGCCGTCACCGCCGTGCCCGTCGACCGCGGCCCCGATGACCTGCGGCGGCTCGACGAGTTCTTCGGCCAGCGGTCCCGCGACCTCGCCGACTACGGCGGCCACGACATCGAGATCCTCGCCGAGATCAACCACGCGCCGCGGCTGCAACAGGCTGACATCCTGGCCGAGGCTCGTCGGCTCCGGGACGACGGCGCCGACGTCATCGACATCGGCTGCGACCCCGGCGGCGTCTGGGAGGGGGTCGGCGCCGCCGTGCGGATGCTGGTGGCGGAAGGCTTCCGCGTGTCGGTCGACAGCTTCGAGCCGCGCGAGGTCGCTGCAGCGGCCGCGGCCGGCGCCACGCTCGTGCTCTCGGTCAACTCGTCGAACGTCGCCGCCGCGGCCGACTGGGGCTGCGAGGTGGTCGTCGTGCCCGACGTGCCGGCCACGCTCGAGGGCTTCGACGACACGATCGACCGGCTCGCGCGGGCTGGCGTGCGGATGCGTCTCGACCCCGTGCTCGAGCCGATCGGCTTCGGCTTCGCCGCCAGTCTCGGCCGGTATCTCGACGTCCGCCGCCGCCACCCCGAAGCCGAGATGATGATGGGGATCGGCAACCTCACCGAGCTCACCGACGTCGACTCCGCGGGAGTCAACACGCTGCTCCTCGGTTTCTGCCAGGAGGTCGGCATCCGCTCGGTGCTCACCACGCAGGTGATCCACTGGGCCCGCAGCAGCGTCCGCGAATGCGATCTCGCAAGGGCGCTGGTGCACCACGCCGTCACGCGGAAGACGCTGCCCAAGCACGTGGAGCCGCGGCTGGTGACGCTGCGAAGCGGCAGGCCGCAGGCCCACGGCCAGGAGGTGCTCGACGGCCTCGCCCGCGCGATCCGCGACCCCAACTTCCGCATCGTCGCGGAGCGCGGCCTGATCCACCTCGTGGGCGCGGGGCTGCACCTGGAGTCCCGCGACCCCTTCGCGCTCTTCAAGGAACTCGGGGCCGCGGGCCGCACCGACGTCGATCCGAGCCACGCCTTCTACCTCGGCTACGAGATGGCCAAGGCCGTGACGGCGCTCACGCTCGACAAGGACTACCGGCAGGACCAGGCACTCGATTGGGGGCACCTCACGCAGTCCGAGATCGGCCACGGCCCGTCCCGTGCCGCAGCGGAGGCTGCACGCGCCGCGGAGGCTGCACGCGATTCGGCGCCGGCCGACGCGGCCCCGCGTCCCTCGCAACGGGTCACCGAGCCGACATGAGCACCACCGCCGAGGGCATGCCGGCGTCGCCGCCCCCCGCGCCGCCCGGTGATCCGCGTGATTGGATCGTCCGCCGCTGGTTCACGCCCGCGGGAGCGGTCGTCGCCGAACTGCGGCCCGGCGTCACCGCCGCCGACCTCTTCGTGCGGCTCGCCCGGCGACCGCACTGCCTGTTCCTCGACAGCGCGCTGGTCGATGCCGCCCCCACTCATGACTCCCCCGCCGACGCCGCGCCTGCGGCACGGCTCGGCCGCCATTCGTTCGTCGCCGCCGACCCGATCCACTCCGTCGAGGTCGACGCGACCGGATCGCCGCATGACGCGGAGCGGATCGCGGCCGCGTTCGCCGCTGTGCGATCGCTCCTCGCAGACCTCCCCTGCGTCACGATCCCGGGCCTGCCGCCGTTCCAGGGGGGCGTGGCCGGACTCGTGTCGTACGAGTGCGGCCTGGCGAGGCTGGGACTCCCGACGCCCGTCCACCCTTCCGCGGTGCCGCTCCTCTCGTTGCATGTCTACGACGTCGTCTGCGGCTTCGACCACGACGCCGGCCGCGGCTGGATCGTGTCGCAGGGCGTGCCCGCCCGCGGACCGGTGGCCCGTCGCCGCAGGGCAGCCGAACGGCTCGACGCCCTGCTTGCGGCGCCGGAGCCCGCGGCCCCCACCCCGCCCCATGCCGATCCCGCGGCACGCGGCCGGCACGTGCTCGCCGACCTCCACGTCGCCGGTCTCGGTGACGTCGCCTCCACCCGCTCCCGGGAAGACTACCTCGGCATGGTGCAACGCTGCATCGAGCTCATCCGCGCCGGCGACATCTTCCAGGCCAACGTCGCCCAGGAGCTCTCGGTGGCGGCGGCCGTCGATCCCGTCGACCTGCACCTTCGCGGACGGTCGATCAATCCCGCGCCGTTCGCCGGGTTCTTCGACGCGGGCCCCGCGACCATCGTGAGCATGTCGCCAGAGCGGCTGCTGCAGGCCGACCGCGGCGCCGTGCGGATGCACCCCATCAAGGGGACCCGCCGCGTGCTCTCGAGCCCCGAGGCCGACCTCTACGCGGGCGGAGATCTGGAGGCGAGCGAGAAGGACCGGGCCGAGAACGTGATGATCGTCGACCTCGTCCGCAACGACCTCTCCCGCGTCTGCACCCCGCAGAGCGTGCGCGTCGAGGCGCTCTGCAGGCTGGAGCGGTACCGCTATGTCCAGCACCTCGTGTCGATCGTGTCCGGCAGGCTGCGGCAGGGCTGCACCGCGCTCGACGCCCTGGAGGCGGCCATCCCCGGGGGCAGCGTGACGGGCGCGCCCAAGCACCGCGCCTGCGAGATCATCGCGGCGCTCGAGGGATTCCGCCGCGGGGCCTACTGCGGCTCCCTGGGCTACCTCGGCCTCGATGGCGCCACCGACTTCAACCTGCTCATTCGCACGTTCGTGGTCGAGCCCGGCCTGATCCGCTTCGCCGCTGGCGGCGGCATCACGGCCCGCAGTGACCCCGCCGCCGAATACGCCGAGACGCTCCACAAGGCAGAGGGCATGCTCCGCGTGCTCGCCTCGTTCGGCGCCGCCCCGCCCGCAGCGGAGGCCGCGCCATGATCGTCGTCCTCGACAACCGCGACAGCTTCGTCTTCAACCTCGCCCGGCACTTCCACCTGCTGGGCGCCGCGGCGCTCGTCGTGCCCAGCCACGAGATCGACGCGGAATCGCTGCTGCGGCTGGAGCCGCAGGCCGTCGTGATCTCGCCGGGCCCCTGCACCCCTGCCGAGGCGGGCTGCTCCGTCGCGGCGATCCGGGCATGCCGCGGCCGCGTGCCCGTGCTCGGCGTCTGCCTCGGCCACCAGGCGATCGCCGCCGCGGTCGGCGGCGCGATCGTGAGGGCGGACGAGCCCGTGCACGGCCGCACGAGCCGCGTGCACCACGACGGAGTCGGCCTGTTCGCCGGCATCCCCAGCCCGATGATCGCCTGCCGCTACCACTCGCTCGTCGTCGACGCGGGCACCCTGCCTCCGGCACTCCGCGTGACCGCCCGGGACGATGCGGGCACCGTCATGGCGATCGCCGACGATGCAGACGGACTCCACGGCGTGCAGTTTCACCCGGAGTCGATCCTCACACGGCACGGCTTCCGGCTGCTGGCGAACTTCCTGGATCTCGCCGGCATCCCCCACCACGCCGATCTCGTCGCCGCGCTCGACGAGCGGGTCGCCGCCGAGGCCGCCGGCCCGGCCCGACCCGACGCTGACGACGGGCGCGTGGTGACGTTCTAGCTTTACGCCCGCAGGGCCATCCATGGCCCCTGCGGGCTTGCGGCCTCACGCGACCTGCGTCGCTCCGGCCGAAGAACGCCCGCCCTCCAGGCGGGCAGACAGTGCGTGCGCTCCCCCTGCGGGCTTGCGGCCTCACGCGACCTGCGTCGCTCCGGCCGAACAGCGCCCGCCCTCCAGGCGGGCAGACAGTGCGTGCGCTCCCCCTGCGGGCTTGCGGCCTCACGCGACCTGCGGGGGTCGCTTCGGCCGAACAGCGCCCGCCCTCCTTACTTCACGCCCGCAGGGCCATCCATGGCCCCTGCGGACTTGCGGCCTCACGCGATCTGCGGGGGTCGCTTCGGCCGAACAGCGCCCGCCCTCCAGGCGGGCAGACAGTGCGTGCGCTCCCCCTGCGGGCTTGCGGCCTCACGCAATCACAAGCCGCTGGGGCTGGAGCGACGGTCCGGCACGTCAGAAACAGAGTGAGCCGGGATCGTCGGAAGCTCGACGAGCTCGGAGGATTTCACATTCCCAAGACGTGCGCAGCGTGAAAGCACGTCGCACGAAATCATCCCGCGAGGAGACTTCCGCCGGCCCGGCGGCGATCGCTCCTGAGTGCTCCTGAACGCTCCCTAGCCATCCTTATCGTTCGTGACTCACGCGGGGCGGCAGCCGCCGTTGACCGGGATCACCTGCCCGGTCACGAACGACGCCTGCGGCGACACGAGCCACCGCACGGCACCGGCGATGTCCTCCGGCGTGCCCCAGCGACCCAGCAGGCTCTCGCGGATCGCCCGCTGCTGCCAGACGTCGCTGGCAGCCTCGCCCCAGGCGGTGCGGATCCAGCCGGGCGCGACGCAGTTGACGCGAACCTGCGGCGCCAGCGATTTCGCGAGGCTCTTCGTGAACGCCATGACGGCCCCCTTCGTCGCGGCGAAGAGCTCGCCGCTGTCCCCCTCCATGCCGGTGGCCGCCTGATCCCAGCCGATCGTGACGATCGTTCCCCCGTGGCGTTCGGCCATCCACCGGCCGATGCCCCGCGCCAGAAGCATCGTCGCCACGAGATCGACCGCCAGCAGCTCGTCGAGCTTGCGATCGAAGCTCCACTTCGCGGGCGGCCCGGTGAGCACGTCGGCGCCGGCCACGAGCACCAGGGTGTCGACCGTCGGCAGCCGGTCGAGGACGTCGGTGACCAGCCGTTCGACGGCCGGCCGCTCGGAGAGATCTGCCAGGAACGTGCCGACATGCCGCCCGCATGCGGCGAGCTGCGCCGCGACCTCGCCCGCGGACGTGGCCGAGCGGCCGTGCACGGCGACTCCGGCCCCGGCCGCGGCCAGATCCAGCGCGACGGCACGGCCAATCCCGTGCGTCGATCCCGTGACGAGCGCCGTTCTCCCCGCGAGCAGGCCCGTGAGATCGCTCATGGCGCCGCATCCGCCGCGGGAGCCGCCGGGGCCGCCAGCGGCACGCGGTAGCAGGCGGCCTCTTGGGCGTTCCGCACGAGCAGCCGATCTCCCGCGAGGCAGGGGTTGTTCCAGGTCTGCCCCTCGATCGCGGCCAGCCGGGCACGAACACGGTGGGCCTCCGGCGCCGCGTCGATGAGCACCACCTCCCCCGACTCCGCCTGCACCAGCAGCAGCTCGCCCACCCGCAGCAGCTGCCCCTGTCCGTAGCGGCCCCCTTTCCAGCGCCGGGCGCCATCGGACACCCGCACGCACTCGAGGATGCCGTCGGAGAGTCCGTACGCGTGCCCGTCATGGATGGCCACGTTCGTGAACTTCGTCTTCAGGAGCCCAGGGGCCCGCCACGCCTCGCGCAGCGTCCAGGGCTCGGCGTCGTGACGCGTGATCTCGAAGACGGCGGCGCCGATGCCGTAGCCCTTCGACACGAAGAACGTGCGGTCGTCGATCGGCACGGCCTGCGAGCAGCTGGCGTCGGAATTCGAGTGGCCGGGCCAGGCCACCTCCCACAGCTCGCGGCCGTCGACCGCATCGTAGGCGGCGACGTGCGCCTCGTTGACGCTGAGGAGCTGAGAGCGGCCGCCGAGCTCCACGACCCGTGGTGTCACGTAGCTGATCTGCTCGTCGCCGGCCGTCCAGCGTCGCTCGCCCGTCGCCCGATCAAACGCCACGATCGAGAGGAACTCCGGGTCGGCGGCGGCCCGCCGCGTCCGCGGCCCGCCCGCCGGCACGATGACGAGGTCGTCGGTGACCAGCGGCGATCCCGCCCTGCCCCACGTCACCAGCGCAGCGTGCGCGGCTGCGTCGATGCCCAGCTCGTCGAGGACGTTCTTCTTCCAGAGCACCTGGCCGCTCGCGCCATCGATCGCGTGCAGCCAGCCGCCCGCCCCGTGCGCGTAGACGACGCCGTCGCGGACCGTGGGCGTCGACCGCGGGCCGACGCCGCCGAGCACCGTCTCATGCCGGCCCAGCACCGCGACCGCCCATTCCTGCTCGCCGGTCGCCAGCGAGCAGCAGGACACGACCTCGTCGTCGCCCCGCTGCTCGAGCGTCACGGCGTGCTCGCCACAGGTGGCGAAGCCGCTCCAGCCGGCGCCGATCGGCCGCTTCCAGAGCTGCTGCGGCGGCCGCGCCGCCCAGTCGGGATCGAGCGCCGGCCCGTCGAGGGAGCAGTTTCCGGACGGACCGAGGAACCCGGGAAAATCGGCGGGCGTCGCGGTCCAGTCGGCGGCCTCCGTCGCCGCCGCACCGACGGCCGCGGCCGGACGGGGAAGCAGCCGATCGCGCGACGGGCTCCAGCGGAAGGCGAACTCGGGGATGAGGTCGCCGGACACCCGCTCGATCCGCAGGGCCGCGGCGCCGATCGCGACGGCGCCGACGAGGCCGGCCAGCACGGCCCTCTTCAGCCGCGGCGGGTGGCCGCTCTCCCACAGGAACCAGAGCAGCGGCACCACGAGCCCGGAGAAGCAGAGGATGAGCGTGATGATGTTCCGCACCGCCTGATCGACGATGCTCCCCACGAGCGGCTCGAGCAGGTTCGCGCGGACCATGAGCGTGGCCGCGGCCAGGGACACGAGCGTGATCCACACGCGGCGGGGCGGCCAGAGAGGCCGCGGGCGGCCTGCGGGGGCCTGCCCCGCCTCTATGACACGGTTCTTTGCACCGGAATGCGTCGCCATCGCCGGCAGTGTAACGACCCCGCGTGAAACACGTCCAACCGGCGGCGTGGCGGCACATCGCGCCCTCCCGCGCGAATCGCCCGCGTTCCTTGTCGCTGACCCGGCGGCCAACTAGACTCCTCGCAAACAGCTTGCTTCGCAGGATTTTCGGCATGCTCACCCCCGACGCCCCCGGCTCGCGCGGCCCTTCCACGGCCGCCGTCCACGCCGGCGAGGCCAGGCAGAAGCCCGGCTTCTCGATCACCGACCCGATCTTCGCGTCGAGCACCTACACCTTCTCCGACACGCAGTCGATCATCGACTTCATCGAGGAGAAGCAGCCCCGCGAGGAGTACGGCCGCTACGGCAACCCCGGCGAGAAGGTGGTCGAGGAGAAGCTCGCGGCGATCGAAGGGGGCGAGGCGGGCGTGCTCTTCTCCAGCGGCATGGCCGCCCTGGTGGGGCTGCTGATGGCGCACCTCAACGGCGGCGAGGAGATCGTCTTCTTCGACGAGTGCTACCACCGCAGCCGCGAGTTCTGCCGTCGGCACCTGACGCGGTTCGGCGTCGGCTTCCGCGAGGTGCCCACCTGCGACTACGCGGCCATGGAGGCGGCGATCACGCCCAAAACCCGGTTCATCGTCAGCGAGTCGCCCACGAACCCGCACCTGAGCGTGGTCGACATCGAGCGGTTCGCCGAGATCGGCCGGCGGCACGGCGTGCTCTCGCTGATCGACGCCACGCTCTGCACCCCGTACAACCTCCGCCCCCTGCAGGCCGGCGTCGACTTCGTGCTCCACTCGGCCACCAAGTACCTCGGCGGCCACAACGACCTGCTGGCGGGAATCGTGATCGGGTCGCAGGAGAAGCTCCAGCCGGTCCGCCATCTCCGCGGAATCATGGGGGGCGTGAATTCTCCGCACAACGCCTACCTGCTCGAGCGCGGTCTCAAGACCTTCGCCCTGCGGATGGAGCGGCACAACGCCAACGGACTGGCGGTTGCCCGGTTCCTGGAGCGGCACCCGCGGGTGGAACGGGTGCTCTATCCGGGACTGGAGAGCCACCCCTACCACGCCCTCGCGTCCAGGACGATGCGCGGCTTCGGCGGGCTGGTGACGTTCTTCGTGAAGGACGCCGACTGGCGGCGGACCGCCCGCGTGGTCGACGCCGTGACGATCCCGCGGATCGGCCCGAGCCTGGGCGGCGTGGAGTCGCTCATCGAGCAGCCGCTCGTGATGAGCTACTGGAACTACTCCCCCGCCGAGCGAGCCGGCTTCCGCATCGCCGACAACATGATCCGCCTGGCCTGCGGCATCGAGGACGCCGACGACCTCATCGCCGATCTGGGCCGGGCGCTCGACTCCACGGCGGGGTGACTCCCATGCGGTTCCGCACCAGGGCCATCCATGTCGGGCAGGAGCCCGATCCGCGCAGCGGCGCGATCGTGCCGCCGATCCACGTGGCCAGCACGTTCGTGCAGCCCGACGCGTCGATGACGGCCGCGTACGACTACGCGCGGACAGGCAGCCCCACGCGGCACGGCTTCGAGGAGACGCTCGCCGCGCTCGACGGCGGCACGCGGGCGCTGGCCTTCGCCTCCGGCATGGCGGCGACGCACTGCGTGACCCAGCTGCTCAGGGTCGGCGACCACATCGTCACCGGCAGGGATATCTACGGCGGAACCTGGCGGCTCTTCAACCGGGTGCTCCCGGACCACGGCATCACCGTGACGGCCGTCGACACCAGCGACACGGCGGCGGTGGCACGGGCCGTCACGCCCGCCACGAAGCTCGTCTGGATCGAATCGCCCGGCAACCCGCTGCTCTCGATCACCGACATCGCCGCCTGCGCCGAGATCGCCCACGCGGCCGGTGGCCTGCTGGCCTGCGACACCACGCTCGCCACCCCGGTGCTCACGCGGCCGCTCGAGCTCGGCGCCGACATCGTCATGCACTCCGCCACCAAGTACATCGGCGGCCACAGCGACCTGCTGGGCGGCGCCCTCGTCGCCCGCGACGCGGCGCTCGGCGAGCGGCTCCACTGGCTGCAGAATGCGACCGGCGGCGTGATGGGCCCCTTCGAGTCGTTCCTCTGCTCGCGGGGCCTCAAGACCATGGAACTGCGGGTGCTGGCCCAGTCGGCCACGGCCCACAGGCTCGCCGACTGGCTCTCGGGCCACCCAGGCGTATCTCGCGTGCTTTACCCAGGGCTCCCGGGCCACCCGGGCCACGCCCTCGCCGCCCGGCAGATGCAGGGCGGATTCGGCGCGATGGTGAGCTTCGAGATCACGGGTGGCACGTCCGGCAACGCAGCCTCACCCGACACGCTGGCCAGGTCCCGGCGGATCTGCGAGTCGACGCGGCTCTTCCGGCTCGCCGTGAGCCTCGGCGCTGTCGAGTCGCTGATCGAACTGCCGGCGATCATGTCGCACGGCTCCTACGAGCCCTCGGCCCGCAGGGCCTCGGGGATCGCCGACGGCCTGATCAGGCTCTCCGTGGGCCTCGAGGCCTTCGAGGACCTCCGCGACGACCTTGACAAGGCATTCACTTCGGCAATCTAGGAAGCCGCTTCTAGTCGCGTCGATTTTGGCGGAAGTTCCGGACCTGACGGTGACGATAACCCTTCCGATTGCACGAAGGCTGCCGGACCACGCCGGCCGCCGCCGTGATTCGCAAGGGAGTCCGTCATGAATGCGTCGCTTGGATTTCGGCGGTTCGTCGGCCTGTTTCTCGGGGTGGCACTGACCGCCGACGGCATCGCGCTGTCGCAGCAGTCGGGCCCCCTCCAGCCGTCAGCCGGCGGACAGAGTGAACTGCGGTGGACTCCGCATCGCGCTGCGACCACTGCGGACCCCACACCGGTCGCCACCGCCACCGCCGCCACCGCCGCTCCCGCCGCTCCCGCCGTGCAGCCAGCCGCCGTGCAGCCAGCCGCCGCGCAGCCCGTGTCGGCGGCCGCCGCCCCGGTGGCCGCCACCGCTCCCCAACTCCCGCCGGCCACCGTGGGCCTGCCCGACACCGTGCCGGTCGTGACGCCCCCGCGACGGGCCGCCGGCCTCTCCATGCCGATGCAGCGGAACGCCAGCGGCAGGATTGGCGACTGGAACAGCCCCAATCGCACACCGGGCCGCTTCCAATCCACCGGCAGCGACGCGCCGCGTTTCCCACTCCCTGCCATGAGCGATCTGCAGGTGTTCCGCACGCCGCAGGGGGATACCGGCCGGCCCATGCTCGCCGCCGAAGGCAGACAGCGTCGGCCTGGCGCGGCTCCCGCAGCCCAGCTCGGTGGCGGCCTGGCTCCACGGTTCACGCCGCAGACGGCCCAGGCCGGCCAGCCGGCCGCGTCGCGGCCGGAGCGGCTCGCGCTCAACGCCGACGGCCTCCCGTCGGTGATGGCGAAGGCCCCGCAGGCCGCCGTACTCGACGACGCCACGGCTCCGAACCGGCTGCCGGCCCCGAGCGGCGGCGCGACGCAGAACTCCCCGGCCATTCCCGCCCCCCGCATGTCGTCGTCCGGTGAGCCGTCGATCGTCGTTGAAACGGCGCCCGAGATGATGATGGGCGAGCCAGGCCTCGAGGGCTACGGCCCCGAGATGATGACGCAGGAGTCGCTGCCCGACGGCATGTTGATGGGCGAGTATCCCACGGAGATGCACGTCGAGTCGTTCTACGACGACCAGTTTGCCTGCGAGGAGGGGCCCGGCCTGTTCCCCTGCTGGCCGTGCGACGGCCGGATCTGCGCCTGGCTGCGGCAGTTCGGCAAGCCCTACTACGGCTGGAGGTGGTACCGCGACTTCACGGCCAGCGCCGGCATCACGTCGTTCCAGAACCAGTCGAACCTCGGACTCGTGGGCAATTACGGCACCAACGAATACGTCAACTGGGCGATGCCGTTCTGGAACGCGTTCGGCATCGGCTGGCAGCTGGGTGCCCGCGGCGTGCAGAGCAACTTCCAGCAGCCGACGATCGACGGCAGTCGCCTGTTCAACGCCCGCGACCAGGTCTTCGTGACCACGGGCTTCTTCACGCGGGCCTTCCAGGGCCGCGGCCTGCAGGGCGGAGCCGTGTACGACTATCTCAGCGACAGCTACATCGAGAACGTCGACGTCGCCCAGATCCGCGGCGAGATCAGCTATGTCTGGGGCTACCACGAACTGGGCTTCTGGGGCGCGTTCAACACCACCGATCAGCTCGGACTGGTGCCCAACGCGCCGCAGCCTCGGGTCACCGCCAGCACCGTCAACCTCTACACGGCGTTCTACCGGCTGCACTTCGGTGACGCGAACGAGGCCAGGATCTGGGGCGGTGCCTCCGACAACGGCCAGGGAGTGGTCGGCGCGACGGTCCGCGCACCGATGTCGCGGTCGCTCGCCCTGGAGGGCGCCTTCACCTACCTCTTGCCCGACAAATCGCAGACAGTCGAGCTCGAAGGGTCGACGGTAACGTTCGCCCCCTCGGCCTGGAATCTCTCCGCCAACCTCGTCTGGTACCCCGCCGGCCGCGCCCGGCGAAGCCTCTCCAGCCCCTACCGGCCGCTCTTCGACGTGGCCGACAACGGCAGCATGATCCGGGCGCTCTCCGGCCGCTAGCCTTCCGACAGCCTCCGCGGCGCCGGGCTGCGGGCGGCACGAGTCGTCCGCCACCGACGTCGTGGCCGGTACTGCTCGGGCCGCACAGACCGCGGGGCCGACTGCCACGGCAGGCGGATTTGTAGTATCCTGCGGGCTTCGCGGCCCGCGGAGGAGAGGCGGCATCATCGCCAGCCCCCGACGCCACGGCCGGTCGGCCTCGGCGCCGGGCTGCGATCCGTTTCAAAACGCCTTTTCCCGCAACACCTTTTCCTGAGACACACGATGTCGGACTCCGAACACAAGGATCCCTGGGCCTCCCTGGCCGAAGCCCTCGGTGCCAAGCCAGCCGCCAAGCCAGCCGCCGATCCCTCGGCTGTGACGCCCCCGCCGGCGCGGCCGGCCCCCACACCACCGGCGGCCGTGCAGCCGAAGCCGAAGCCACCCGCCCGACCAGCCGCACAGTCAGACTGGGGCGACCTCGCCTCGTCGTTCGGCCTCGAGCCTGCAGCCCCCCGCCCGGCTCCAGTCCCCCCCGCCGCCAGTCGGCAGCAGCAGCGGCCGCCGGTCGAACCGCCCCCCGCGGATCGCGGACCGTCTGCCGAGCAGCGGCGGCGCGACCGCGACGACGAAGATTTCGGTTTCACCGGCCGGAGACCCGCCGCGCCCCGGCAAACCGCCGAGCCGCCCTCGCTCGACGACAGGCGGGAACAGCGGCGTGAGCAGCCCCGCGACGCTGCGCCCGTCGAGGAGCCGACGCGGTCGAGCGACGATCGCTCCGGGGCCCGTGACGAGGAGTCGCGCGAGGGCCGCGGGCGGCGGAGGCGCGGGCGTCGCGGTGGCCGTGGCCGCAGCGGCCGGCGTGAAGGACGAGAAGACGTACGCCCTGCGACGGAGCGTTCGGAAAGGCTGCCCGACGACCAGGGCGGCCGCTGGTCGCCCACGGCCGAGGAGCACGATGCGTTCGATGGGCCGGCCCAGGACGCGACCGACGAGGATCGAGGCGATCGTCGTGCCGACGAATCCGCGCGGGAGCCGCGGGCCGAGGGTGAATCAACGCGGGACGGCGAGTCGCGGGACGGCGAGTCGCGGGACGGCGAGTCGCGGGACGGCGAGTCGCGGGACGGCGAGTCGCGGGACGGCGAGTCGCGGGACGGCGAGAGAGGCGGACGGCGGCGGCGGCGACGCGGCCGCCGCGGCGGACGCGGGCGGGCCCGGAGCGAGGGGGCGGAGGCCTCCTCGGCGTCGACCGACGCGGACCGTCTGGCCGACGGGCCTCGCAACGCCGACGACGATCTCGGCGACGAGCCGCTCCCCGCCGGATACGGCGTGCGGCCCATGCGGCCGACGGACGAGGGCCGCAGCGAGCCGGGCAGACGCGATTCCGGCGACGATGCCCCCGGCGGCGCTGGCGATGGCGACGGCCAGTCGTCCGAGCGGCGCGGGCGTCGGCGGCGGCGCCGCCGACGTGGCGGTGAAGGCAGTGGCCGCGAATCCAGTGGACGCGAATCCAGTGGACGCGAATCCAAGGAGGCCACGGGCGAGGGCGGCCGCAGGAGTTCGACATCCACCGGATCCACCGGTGGCCGTCGCAGCGCACGCGGCCGCCGATCCAGCAGCGAGCGTCGCTCATCCAGCTCCAATCTGTCCCGCGGCCGCCGCGACGACTTCGCGCCGGTCGCCGGAGGCCGCGAGGAAGATGACGAGGGTCTCGAGTTCCTGGGACTGGAGGAGGCGGGCCAGGAGGCCGAAGCCCGCGGGGCACGCCCCGCCGCCGAGGACGACGAGAGCATCGTCGAGAGCGGCCTCAACACGGTGCTCGACGTCCCCAGTTGGGTCGAGGCCATCGGCATCGTGATCGCCGGCAACCTCGACGCACGGAGCCGTTCACCTCGTGGCGGCGAGAGCGGTCGTGGTGATCGTGGCGGCAGCCAGGGATCGCGCGGCGGCAGCGGCGATCGGCCCCAGGATGGCCGTCGCGGCGGTCGGACGGGCGAGTGACGCAACGCCGCGGCCGCCCGCGGCGACGGCGGATGACGTGAAGCCGGCGGAAAGCCTGGCGGCGCCGCCAAGTGCGGCCTAGCGCCAGTGCGGCCTAGCGCCAGTGCGGCCTAGCGCCAGTGCGGCCTAGCGCCAGTGCGGCCTAGCGCCAGTGCGGCCTAGCGCCAGTGCGGCCTAGCGCCAGTGCGGCCCAGCGGCGGGCCTCTCCGGGCCATTCCTGTCGCCTCGCACCGCATTGCCGCGCTGCCGCGCACCGGACTTTTCCGTTCGGAAGCGACTGGGTGGGCGTCCCTCAGCGAGGCCTATTTCAGCGAGATGGTGCGGGCCAGCGGCCGCAGGATCTGGTCGACCACGCACGTGTCGACCACCTCGCGGGCGAGCCCGGCGAGCCGCTCCATCGCCTCGACGTAGGTCGTGCCGGGATCGAGGCTCCCGTACTGCCGCGCCGTGACGTAGACGCTCAGTTGCTCTTCGGCGAAGTCGCCGGTCCGCACTTGGAACGCGTTTGTCCTCGTTTCCGTGCTCACGCGGACCTGCGTGCGGCAGTCCTCGTCGATCGAGATGGTCAGCGACGGCTCGTAGTTGATCACCCGGGCCCCGGGCAGTTCGGTGACCCGCTCGAGTGCCGACCCCACGCCCAGCGCCTCGGCGAGCAGGGCGTTGTGATTGCCCCGATAGGCAAAATCGAATCCGAAAAGCACGTCGAGCGCCTCGCAATCAAGCGGGCTGATCGACAGATAGGAGGGGGCGAGGTCGAGCACGAGACGATGCTGCTCGAGGACCGCATCCAGGCTCGGCGGATTGACCTGCCCCGAGCACAGCCGCTTGTTCTCGACGGCGGCCCAGCGGTAGCGGCCCTGCTCCTTGTCCTCCTCGAGGACGAAGTCCCGCTTGTCGCGGCAGTAGAACTTCCGCATCGACGGGAACCGTTTCTGGACCCGCTCGAAGAACTGCAGGATCGTCTCCCGCTGCCCGGGAAGGTCCATCTCCGTGGCCAGATTCATGTTGACGTAGAAATCGTCGGCAAGCGACGCGTACTGCGCCATCAGCGTGAACTCCCGGGGAAAACGTGGAATCCGAGTATACGGACGGCCTTCGGGAGGTGTCAAAAAGGCGACGCCAGCGGCCATCTGGATTCCGCCTCCCGCGAGCGTCATACTTGATTCGATGTCGGTTCAAAAGCGTCGCGGTGGACCTGACGCTCGCACAGCCGACGTGCGATCCCACCGAGGGCTGGCACATATGCCGTCGCCGATGGACTCGTCGCGAATTCCGGACAACCGTCTCTCGATCGAGAAGCGCGGCGACGGCGCGGTCGTCGTGCGAGTGCGCTCGGAGGGCCCGGAGGGGGCTCGGTTGCCCGATGCGGTCTTCTCATTCCGCAACGGCGATCCGCAATACGCCTACTGGCTCGGCCGGCTCTCCACGCAGCCGCGCGGCTCGTGAACCGGCGTCAGCACGCCCGCGGCCACCGGCCGCTCACTCCTCCCGCGAACTGGCGATCAGCGAGATGAACTCGCGGTTGCTCTTGAACTTGGCCAACTGCTTGGTGAGCTGCTCCATGGCATCGACGTGATGCATGGTGGACAGCGTCCGCCGCAGCATGTTCACGGCGTGGAGCGTGTTGGCGTCGAGCAGCTTCTCCTCGCGCCGCGTGCCCGACTGCGAGATGTCAATGGACGGCCAGACCCGCCGGTCGGCGAGCTTGCGGTCGAGCACGAGCTCCATGTTGCCGGTGCCCTTGAACTCCTGGAAGATCAGCTCGTCCATGCGGCTGCCGGTATCGATGAGCGCCGTGGCCACGATGGTGAGCGACCCGCCCTCCTCGAACACCCGCGCCGTCGCGAAGAGCTTCTTCGGGATGTCCAGCGCCTTGATGTCGACGCCGCCCGACATGGTGCGGCCGGTGTTGCCGACCCACTTGTTGAACGCCCGCGCCATCCGCGTGATCGAATCCATCAGCAGGAAGACGTCCTTGCCGGCCTCCGCCATCCGCTTGCATCGCTCGATGACGAGCTGCGAGAGCCGCACGTGGCTTTCCACGTCGCAGTCGAGGCTGCTGGCCATCACCTCGCCCTTCACGCTGCGGCGCATGTCGGTGACCTCTTCCGGCCGCTCGTCGATGAGCAGCATCACGAGCTGCAGCTCGGGATGGTTGGCCGAGACGGCCTGCGAGACCTGCTGCAGCAGCACGGTCTTTCCCGTGCGCGGCGGGGCCACGATCAGCGCACGCTGCCCCTTCCCCAGCGGCGTCAACAGGTCCATCACGCGGGTCGTGATCGGCTGCTGGCCGGTTTCGAGCCGCAGCCACGTCTCCGGGTTGATGGGTGTGAGTTGGTCGAAAGTCTTTACGTTCGAATAGAGGTCGGGGGCCATGCCCTCCACCTCGTGGATCTCGCGAACACGCGGCCCCTGCTGCCTCCTGCCGGGCTGCACCGAGGCCTTGATGTGCACGCCTTCACGCAGCCGGTAGCGCTCGATCATCGTCGCTGGAACGAACGGATCGGTCCGCTCCCGCTGGTAATTTGTCTCGGCCGACCTCAGGAAGCCGTAACCGTTGGGATGCATCTCGAGAATGCCGGCCCCGGGCTCGAGCGGGATCGGCTCGCCGTTCTCCGCGACCTCGGGCTCGAGGTCGGGCGGACGCATGCCCTCCCCCTCCATGTCGACGGCCCCCGCCCCGGAGGGCACCGGCCCCCCGCCGCCACCGCCGCCGCGACGAAACCGCCGCCGGCGGCCGTAGCCGCCGCCGCCACCACCACCGTAGCCCTGGCCCTGGCCCTGGCCGCCCCCGCCGTACCCGCCGGGTTGCTGTCCTCCCTGACCACCAAAACCACCCCGGCCGCGGGATCGCCTCCGTTTCGACATGGATTCAACGCACTCTTTGCAAGGGAATCGAAAGCCGCCATGCGCACCATGCGCACGGCCGGCGGGCCCGCCTCGTCGACCGCCGCGAACTGACGTCGCCGGTCGACAGGGATGAGGCCCCGTTCAGTTCAGGAATCACACGAAGCTCGAAATCTGCGGTATTCGCGGCCGGCATCGCCGATCGGCCCGCAAGGGCTGCACGAACACCGCCTCGGAGAACGTCTATCCGGAGGTCTTAACGCTGCGGTGACCGAAGCGATCAACGCGATCGCCCCACGGTCTCGAAGCACTTCCCGGGGAGGCCGATGGCCGGCCGGTTTGCACGAAAAATCCTGCGAAGATTCCTCGGGAGCGACCCGTCCCAAGCCGCCGTATCGAACCCCCGCCCACCGCGGCCTTCCACCGCCACACGAGGAGCGGCTGGAAGCCCGATGAGCCAGGAAAACCCTGGGCTCCGAATGAATCTCAGGAACGAGCACGTTCCAGACCGGGATGGGACCGAGTCGTCAGCCCCTCACCCGTTGGCCGAAAGCACGGCCCAAGATCACCCGCACCGCAAGATCGCCCGAAACAAGCGTCAGCCGGACCGGCATTCCCTGGCAGCCAGAGCCGCCACGGGCAGGTCGCTGCTGCGACGAGTCCCCAGCAGTATCAGCAGCCCCCCCAGAAATGTCAAGCAGAGGGGGCGTGGCAGTCCCGTCAACCGGGCGGGCGGCAGGCCGCCAGGCCCCATGGGGAACATGGGGTGGCCAGGCGGCCTTCAATCCAACGCGAGCCCGGTTTTCGATGCGATTCCTGCGACCCGTTCGACCGATACATCCTCCGGGACCGCCACGTGTCCTCTTCGGAGGCCGCATGGCACGGCGCCGGCGGACCCATTCGCACCAGAGGCTGGAACCCAGAGGCTGGAACGATGTTTTTCACCGCCGATGCGCGACCGCAGACCACCCCTCCGCGCCCCTCTCGGCTCCTTGCCGCCGCCCTGCTCCTCGCGGTGCCCGGCTTCGCCTGGCATGCCGGCAGGGTGATGGCGGCGACCACGGTGTCGTGGCACCCCGACCTGCAGGCGGCGCAGCGGGCGTCCCAGATCACCGGCAGGCCGGTGCTCGCCATCTTCACGGCGTCGTGGATGCCCGCAGCCGCGGCGGTCGAGCGCACGGCACTGGCCAGTGACGAGGCGGTCGCGGTCGTCACGGCCTGTTACGAGCCCGTCTGCGTCGACGTCGATGCGCACCCGGAAGCCACGAAGCATGCCGGCGTTTCCCGGGTGCCGACCGCCTGCGTGCTGACGGCAGACAACCGCGTGCTGTCGAGGTTCGAGATGCCCGAGACGCCCGCCGAGTTTGTCGCCGCCGCCGCCCGCGCCGCACAGGATGCGGCGGTCGCCACCGCGACATCGCAATCGCTCGTCGCGGCCGCCGACCGGACACCGGCCGCGCTCACCCGTCTTCCCGGCAACGGCTCCCCCTTCGGAATCCAGGACGGGTCGCTTCCGCTTTCCGCCGTCGCGGCCCAGCCGCGCGGGAGCGTCCCACCGGGAGATCGTGCGATCACCGCAGTCGCCGCGAAGGTGCGGATGCTCTCCGACTTCGCGAGCAACGACACCACGCGGACGGTCGCCAGCGATGCCATCGCCGCCTCGTTCCGGGAGACGTCGCCTCGGGAGACGTCGCCCTGGGAGACGTCGCCGCAGCAGCCGCAGCCGGCCGCGTCACCCGCACGCGGTGATGCGCCCTCGACCACCCTGGTGCCGGCATCCGGCGACGCCACCACGATTGCGGCCCAGCCCGCGGTCCCGGTGGATGCAACGCCGGTAGCCGGCGCCGTGACCTCCGCACCGACCGAATCGTTGGCCGGCACCGTGTCGCCCGGCCCGCTGGGCATCGATCCGACGTCCACCGCACAACAGACGGCCCAGACGGCGGCGCCGTGGCTCGGCATGCCGCAGGCCGCACCGCCGATCGCTCCCGCGACGACGGCCCAGCCGACGCCATCCCCCGCCGCCGTGGCGACAGCCCCGGCCCAGGGCGGCGTCGCGATCGAGCCCCGACCGTCCACCACCGATTCCACCCGCGACAAGTCCGCAACCGAGCCGGCGGCTGCCCCGAAGCAGGCTCCCGCCTCGTCGGCGTCGTCGCTGTTGGCGACGCTTCAGAAGCCGTTCGGCATGTTCACCAAGCCCGCTGCCGCTCCCGAGCCGCGAAAAGAGGCCGCCGCGCCCGAGCAGGCCGCCGCCGCCGCGCCCGCGGAACCCGACCAGTACGGTTCGATGCCCGTCGGCCTCGAGGGATACTGCCCCGTGATGCTGGCCGAGCGCGGCGTGTGGATGGAGGGCCGCGCCCAGTGGGGCGCGCGGCATCGCGGCCGTACCTACCTCTTCGCTGGCGAGCAGCAGCAGAAGGCCTTCCTGCAGGATCCGGACCGCTACGCCCCGGCGCTCTCCGGGGACGATCCGGTGCTGGCGTTCGACAGGGGCAAAAGCACGCCCGGCCAGCGGCGGTACGGCGTGACCTACCAGTCGCGGATGTATCTGTTCTCCTCCTCGGAGACCCGCGACGCGTTCGCCGCCAACCCACAGCGGTACACGGCCGGCACGTTCGTCGCCGAGAGCCGTGGACCAGCCGCCGCCGACGGCACGGTCATTCGCTGACGCCCGCCGCGCACGGCTCGCGGCGCCGTGCGACGAGGTTCACGCCGGCGCGGCATCGGGCAGCACGCGTCCATACCGCGCTGCCAGCCGCGTCTCGCAGGCCTCCACTGCCCCCTGCGCCCGGGCGGGCTCCAGTGCACCGTATCGCACGAGCGCGGCTGCGACGTCGGCCAGCGATTCACGGCACAGCCGTTCGTGAAACGACAGCATCAGCCGCCGCTCGACGACGTCCTCGAGTGTGACGGCCCACTCGTCCCGCACGCAGAGGCCGACAGCCGCCGCCGGCAGACCGACCCCGCGAATCCGCTCAGGCTCGCCGGCGGCCGTCGCCCCGGCTCCGCCCCACACGTCCACGGCGCGGCTGCCGAACAGATCGACGAGCGGCCGGGTGACGGCCTGTGCGTCGTCGATTCCCGATCGCTCCGCCGCCGCCGCGGTCCGCCGCAGCAGATCCGCCCGCGTCGCCGCGTCGTAGCCGCCGGGCAGCGGCCGCTCCCGTGACGTCCGCAGCACCGGCAGTTCCAGCGCCCGCAGCACCTCGGCCGCCGACCGCTCGGCGAGGCTGCGGCAGGTCGTGAGCTTTCCGCCCACGATCGACCAGGCCGGCAGCGGCGCACCGCGATGCCGCACGAGCAGGTGCCGGCGGGTGATGCCGGCGGGGGACGATCCGCCGCGCGCCGGCAGCGGACGCACGCCGCAGTAGTGCTGCTGCACGTCCTCACGGCGGACGATCAACTGCGGGAAGAGCCTGCTCGCGGCGGCGAGCAGATAGCTGATCTCGTCCTCGTCGGCACGGGCCTCCGCCGGGTCGCCGTGGAACGGAATGTCGGTCGTGCCCACGAGCACGAGCGCCGGGCCGAACGGCAGCACGAAGACCGGCCTGCCGTCTGCCGCCTCCGCGTAGACGCCGTGGTGCCCCAGCGCCGCACGCAGCGGCCGACAGTGAAGCACGAGATGGCTGCCCTTCGTGCCGCCGATGAGCCCGGGCCCACCGCCGTGCGGCATCCCCGGAAAGAGCGTGTCGAGTGTGCGATCCACCCAGGACCCGGTCGCGTTCACGATCGCGTCGGGCCGCAGCGTGACCGCATCCCCGCCGCGCGGCGACGGCCCGATCTCGAGGTGGCCCGCCGCGTCGAGCCGCAGGTGGCGGTGTGTGCAGACGTCGAACCGCGCACCGGTCGCGGCCGCGACGGCCCGCCCGTCGACGAGCAGTTCGACCGTGAACCGCTCCGGATAGAGCAGTTGCGCGTCGGAGTAGACCGCACCGAGCGGAAACGCGGTCGCATCGACCGGCGGCATGCCCGGCCCCGCGCGAACCATGCGGTGCCGCGGCCAGCCCGCCCCCGCGGCGAGCAGATCGTAGAGCGCGAGCCCGATCCCCACCGCCCGACTGCCCCGCCCCCCGCTGTCCGACCAGGCCCGCGCCCACGATTCGCGGCCGACGAGCCGCGCCGCGGCCGCCATCAGGCCGCCGCTGCGGCGCGCCAGCGGCAGGTAAAACTCCAGCGGCTGCACCAGGTGGGGGGCGAGCCGCACCAGCCGGTTGCGTTCCTGCAGGCTCTCGCGCACCAGGCCGATCTCGCCGTATTCGAGGTAGCGCAGCCCGCCGTGGATCAGCCGCGTCGACCATGCGGTCGCCCCGCACGCGAGGTCGTCCGTGTCGGCCACGACCACCCCCACGCCCGACAGCGCGAGCTCGCGGGCCAGCGCGGCGCCGTTGATTCCCGCGCCGAGGACGACGACCGTCCGATCGCCCGCGTTCACGCCACCGGATCGGCTGCTGGCTGCCATGTCGTCGCGGACTCGTCGGCGGTATGATGCGAAAAGGCGTCCGGCACGGCGTCGCGATCGGCCCCCGCATGCCGGCGACATCCCTCGCGGCCGGTCCGCCGGCGGTGGCGATCGTCGCGGCCAGGCCACTTCCAGGAGCCGACACGCGCGATGCGGCCTGAGCCTACCAGAGTTCTCCCGCCGGTCGCAGCCCGCCGAACGCGGACGTGGGCGGTGACGCCGGCCGCGGCGGTGTGGCTCGCGCTGCCGTCGGCCCTCCTCGGGGTGTGCGGCCCGTCCGGCACGTCGTCTGGCACGTCGATCGGCGCGGACATCGACACGGCCGTGACCGCCACCTGGACCGGCGTCGGGCTGCGACGCTGGGCAGGCAGCCTCGCCGCGCAAACGCAGGTGCCGATCGTCGTGGACCGCCGCCTCGATCCCGACACGCTGATCTCGCTCGACTGCCGGAACGAGCCGCTCGTCGCGGTCGCGGAGCGGGTGGCGGGGCAGGCGGGCGGCGAGCCGGCGGTCCTCGCGTCGTCGATCCGCATCGCGCCGCGGGGTAGGGGCAACCTTCTCGTCCGCGCGGAGGCCGCCCGCACGGCGCGACTGGCGGCGTTGCCGGCGGCGCAGCGGGCGGTCGTGTCGACGCGAAGGCCATGGCGTTGGCCCGTGGGAGCGGTGCCTGCGGAGCTCGTGGCCGCCGTGGCGACGGAGGCCGACGTCTCGCTCACGGGCTCGGCAGCCCTGCCCCACGACCATCTGCCCGCGATGTCCCTGCCCGCGTTGTCCCTGGCCGAGCGGCTCGACCTGCTGCTGGCCGACTACGACCTCCGGGTCGACTGGCGATCCGGCGGCGACGGGCGGCCGGCGGGCCGGATCATCCCGCTCGACACCGACCTCCCCCAGCCCGACGCGACCGCCGCCGCGCGGCGGCCCGCCCCCACGGCGCGACCACAGGGCCGCACGCCACCGGCTCCGCCCGCTTCGGCCGGTCGATCCAAGGGCCGCCGCGACACGTTCTCGCTTCAGGTGGCGGCACCGCTCGATCAGGTGCTGGCAGCGATCGCGAAGCGGCTCGACCTCGAACTCGACGTCGACGCGGAGTCGCTGCGACGCCGCGGTGTCGCGCCTGGCGAGATCGTCAGGGCCACCGTGAAGGACGCAAGCCGCGACCAACTGCTCGACGCGATCCTCGCCCCACTGCAGCTCCAGTGGACGATCGACGACGGCACGCTCCGCGTGGCAGCCCCACCGCCCGAGCCCGGCTCCGCAGCGGCAAAGCCGTAGCCGGCACCGTCACACGGATCGCGTCCGCGGGCCGCGGCACGCAGCCACAGCGTGCGCTGCGTCAGCGTTCCGTCTGCGTCCGGCGCGGTGCCCGGCCCGCCATGCCGCGGGCGGCCTCGAGGTTGCGGCGGGTGTCAGCGTTGCCGGGCTCGATGCCGAGGGCCGTCTCGTAGGAGTAGACGGCCTCCGCGAACCTGCCCTGCCGCGCCTGGGCCACGCCGCGGTTGAACCAGACCCGCGCGTCTTGCGGCCGCTGGCGGATCGCCTGGTTGAAGTCGAACTCGGCCTTGCCCGGCTCGCCCGTGTCGAGATAGGCGAGCCCGCGATTGAGGTAGGCCAGCATGAAGCTGCGGTCGCGGCGGATGGCCGATGCGTAGGCGTTGATCGCTTCGAGGGGCCGCTCGAGTTCCATGAGCGTCAGCCCGCGCCAGAGCTCCGGCCGCGGATCCTCGTAGGCGATGCCCGCGGCCTCCTCGAAGTCCTCCAGTGCGATTCCGTAGAGGCCCTGGTGAAACCAGGCGATGCCACGCCGCAGGTAGAGCTCCGGCTCCTGGGGATCGATCTCGATGCCCTTCGTGCAGGCCTGCACCGAGCCACGGAAGTCACCTAGCCGCCGCAGCACCACGCCGAGGGCCAGATGCCCCACGACGAGCTTCGGCTCCTTGTCCACCACCTGCCGCAGCAGGTCGCGGGCTTCCTCGAGCTTTCCCGCCTGCTCGAGCTTCTCCGCCTGCGCGAGGAGCTTCTCGCTGTCCGTCTGATCGATCCACGCGTCCGCGGCGTCCGGAGCCGATCGCGGACGGGCGGCGCCTGGCCGCGACGGCCCGTCGGTGCGGCCCCGCACCCCGTCGCGGCTCGCCCCACCTTCGGCCGGCGCCTCCGGGAACGGCACCGGCAGCTTCGGCCTCGGGCGGGCACGGGCCGCCGGCCTCGGCTCCTCACTTCGGTCGGACTCCGGCCGCACCGGCGGCTGCACCGGCGGTCGCGGCGCGGGAGCGGGCGCGGCGGCCGCCGGCGTCCCCGCCTTGCCGGTGCCGAACGGATTGAGTTCGTCGGCGAATGGATCGTCGTCCACGGCCCCACCCTTGGCCGCGGCGGGCTGCCGCCCGTCCGCCGGCCGGCACGGGAGGGCGGGCACGGCCAGTGCCACAACCACGAGCGCCGCGCCACCGAGCAGGCCCCGATGGCGGGACCCCGGAGCGATGGCCGATCGAGAGGCCGATGGACGCAGTTGCATCGTGAAGGAATCCCGGGACTCCCGCTAGCATCGGCCAGTGCCGCCACGACGGGCGAGGAACACCGGCAGAGACTGCTCGAGCCCTACGCCTGTTGCGACCCGATCAATCCCCCCAGCCGCTCCTCGATGCCCTCGCGGATCCGCCGCGAAAAAAGGGCCGCCATCGTCGGAACCTGCAGCGCCACGACGAGCTCCTCGATCAGGATGTCGATCGTGCCGTCAAACCGCATGCCGCTGACCGTGAGCAGGACGCGGAGTCGGTCATCCCCCTCCCACGCCGCCTCGATCTCCCCCACGGCCGCGGCGTATTCGTTCCGCGCCCGCACGAGCGCCTCGTCGAGCCGGCGGCGGACCTCGTCCCTGGGAAGACTGTGCTGCACGCGTACTTCGAGCGATTTCACGTCCGTACTCCTGACGATGGGACCTGGTCGGCGGCGGCCATGAGTGCGGCTGGGCCGATCCCGATGGCACGGCGAACCAGATCGGCCCGCACCGTGCCCTCGCGACCATTGAAGCATACCGCCGACCGCACAGCGACCACGTCCGGCCCCAGCGACCAGGCCAACGGAATCTGCTCCATGGCGATCCTGCCGGCGATCGCGACACGCATCCCGGCGGCGCGGGCTGCCGCCACCCACGCCGCGGGGGACGCGGCCGGGCAGCAGCCGAAGACCCCCGCGGACAACTTGTCGAACGTGTCGATGAGGAGCGTCCGGCAGCCGAGCGCGGCCGCACCCGCGACCACGTCTTCGGGCGGGGGCGCAGACGCCTTCCGCCAATCGGCATAGGCCACGGCCACCCGCTCGGGGCCGACCGGGAGCATGTCCCAGAGGATCCGCAGGCGGTCCTCCCACGGAGTGTCGGCCGCGGACGCCAGACCGATCTTCACCGCGGCCGGGGGCACGGCGGGACCATCGAGCATGTCCATCACCCGCACAAGCTGATTCCCGGAGCGGTCGGCCGCCACCGCAGCCTCCATGTCGGCGAGCTCACCGCACGCCATTGTCCAGGGAACGTGTCGTCCGACGACGCGGGCCACGGCGGCCGCCGCTACGGGGTCGGCCATGCCGAGCGGACCGCGTCGCGGCTCCTTGACGTCGATGATGGATGCGCCGCCCTCGAGCGCCTCGAGCGCCTCGGCTGCATCCCGCACGCTCACGAGCAGGCCGCGCCAGGTCACGACTCCGCCGCCGCGACCGCGGCCTCCTGCTGCGCCTCGCGTTTTGCATCGACCAGGCGGCGGCCGAGCTGCCGCGCCAGCTCCGGCGACAGCGGCTCGCACCAGCGGCCGTCGAACACGACGTAGGAGTCGTTCCACGTGCCCCAGGGCGTGAACGTCGTCCGCCTGCGGTAGTCCTCGGCCCGCTCGGCCAGCCGCAGGACGAGCGTGTTGACGCGAAACGCGGCATGGTGCTCGCACGTCTGTTCGCCTCCGCGTGCCAGCGGATTCGACCCCGGAAAGAAGCACTCCGCCACGTCGAGCGGCACTGTCTCGACGCGGCCCGGCGACAGCCGTACGACGAGCGCATGCCGGTCAAGCATGAGTCGGGGCCGCGCTGCCGCCGCCGCCAGCAGCCCGATGCCAGCCGCAACCACGCCAATTGCGGCCAGCACGGCGGCCAGAACCGGTCGGCCCGCAGCGGTGAGCGTCGTCGCGGCGATGCCGCCGGCCAGGACGACCGTGGCGACGGCCGCGAGGGCTGCGACGGGCCGAACATTGCCCCGCAGCCAGACCTCCGCCTGTTCGCTCCGCTGGTTGCTCATCACGCTTTCGCCTTCGCGGCCGGTGTCATACGATTCCGTCGCCGGCCCCCCGTGGGCCTCTCCAGGCGGAGCTACTTGCCGGAGCCTCTTCGAGATGCACGATCCGTCACCGCCGCCCTCCGGCGGCGATTCCGCCGCCGCACCCGCCGTCCGCGTCGTCGCCCTGATCACGGCGGCGCTCGTGGCCTACCTGGCCGTCGCGGCCCTGGGATGGCCCCAACATGGTCGGGATTTGCTCGTCAGGGCACAAGCATCCCACGGGGAAACCGCCGACGCCGCGCACGGCGGGCACGATGCGGCCGCGGCCGAAGACGCGGTCCATCCCCGCACGGCGCCACCCCCCGTCACCGTGCTTCCCTTCTGCCTGCTGCTGGCCGCCATCGCCGTGCTGCCCCTGACGCCGGGAGTCTGCCACTGGTGGGAGCACAACTCCAGCAAGCTGCTCGTGGCCGGCGGGCTGGCCCTTGTCACGCTGGCCTACTACACGTTCCTGCACCGGCTGCCGGTCGACCTGCACTTCCCGGCGCACGCGGTGGTGCAGCCCGCCGCGTCGGGACCGTCCTGGGGCACGGCCGCGGCCGTGCTCGCCAACGCCATGCTGGCGGAATACGTTCCCTTCATCGTCCTGCTCTTCGCGCTTTACTGCATCACCGGCGGCGTGCGGATCGAAGGCGATCTCCGCGCCACGCCCACGGTGAATTCGGCCTTCCTCGGCATCGGCGCACTGGCGGCGAGCTTCATCGGCACGACGGGCGCGGCCATGCTGCTGGTGCGGCCGCTCCTGGAAACGAACAAAGAACGGCGGATCGTGGCCCACACGGTCGTGTTCTTCATCTTCATGGTCTGCAACTGCGGCGGCTGTCTGCTGCCGATCGGCGATCCTCCGCTCTTCCTCGGCTACCTCGAGGGGGTCGACTTCCTCTGGACGCTCTCGCTCTGGAAGCCGTGGCTCGTCACCAATGGCCTGCTGCTCGCCGTCTACTGGCTCTGGGACACGTACTATGCGCAGCCCCGCGAATCGTTCGCCGACATCATGCGAGACGAGCGGCTGGCCGGGCCCTTGCAGATCAGCGGCCTCTGGCCCAACGCCCTGCTCATGGCGGGTGTGATCGCGGCGGTGGCACTGCTCGATCCTGCCAAGGCCGTGCCGGGCACGACCTGGCACCCGTGGATGTTCCTCCGCGAGGCGGTGCTGCTCGCGCTCGTGGCCGCCTCGCTCGCATTCGGTTCGCCGGGCGTCCGCCGCCGCAACGGCTTCACGTATGCGGCCATCCTCGAAGTGGCCGCCCTCTTCCTCGGCATCTTCGTCTGCATGCAGCCCGCGCTGGCCCTGCTCCACGAGCACGGCGCGGCCCTCGGCATCGACTCGCCGCGGGCCTTCTTCTGGGCGACCGGCGCGCTCTCGAGCGTGCTCGACAACGCGCCCACCTACCTCGTCTTCTTCAAGGCGGCGCAGTCGCTGCCCACGGCCGGTGCCACCATGGCCGGGGTCGACGTCGGCCGGCTGGCCGCGGTGAGCCTGGGGGCCGTATTCTTGGGGTCGATGACCTACATCGGCAACGGCCCGAACTTCATGGTGAAGGCGATCGCGGAGCAGTCGGGCGTGCGGATGCCGAGCTTCTTCGGCTACTGTGTCTACAGCTTCGGCGTACTCCTGCCGGTGTTCATCCTGGTCTCGATGCTGTTCCTCTGAATCCCCGCCCCAGGTAGCCGAGACCGTGACTCCCTCCCGCCCCGCCGACGACGCCTACGATCTGGTCACCACCGACGCGCAGTTGCACGAACTCGTCAAGCGGCTCGCCGACCACCTCCACGTCGCCTTCGACACCGAGTTCGTTTCGGAGCACACCTACCGCAGCCAGCTCTGCCTGATCCAGGTGGCGGCCCCCGGCACGCTGGCGGCGATCGACACGCTCAAGGTGCGGGAGCTCGAGCCGTTTTGGCGGCTGCTCGCCGAGCCCGGCCGCACGACGGTCGTGCATGCGGGCCGCGAGGAGATGGGGTTCATCCTCCAGGCGATCGGCACGCGGCCGTCGTCGCTCTTCGACGTGCAGGTGGCAGCCGGCCTCGTTGACCACGACTACCCGGCGGGCTACGCCTCGATCGTCCGCCGCTTCCTCAACCTGCCGACCAACAAGGGGGAGACCCGCACCGACTGGCGGCAACGGCCGCTCACGCCGGCCCAGCTGGAATACGCCCTCGACGACGTGCGTCACCTCGAGAAGCTCTGGCGGAAGCTCGAGGGGAAGCTCTCGCAGTCGGGCCGCACCTCCTGGATGCAGGACGAGATGCAGCTGTGGCAGAGCGATGTCGAGGAGTCGTTCGTCCGCAAGCGGTGGCGGCGGGTGGCTGGCCTGAGCGGCCTGTCGCGGCGGGAGCTGGCGATCGCGAGGGAGTTGTGGCACTGGCGCGACAGCGTGGCCGAATCACGCGACATGCCCCCGAAGCGTGTGCTGCGCGACGACCTGCTCGTGGAGCTCTGCAAGCGGAAGAGCGCCGATGAGCGGCAGATCTCGGCGATCCGCGGCATGCAGCGGTCTGACCTCAAGCACATCCTCCGCGGCCTGTCGGAGGCGATCCAGCGGGGGCTCGACCTGCCCGACGAGGAGTGCCCGGGGGGCGAGCGGCATCGCGCCCCGCCGCCGCAGCTGGCGGTGCTGGGCCAGTTTCTCACGACGGCGGTCGCCGGCGTCTGCCGGCAGATGCACCTGGCGCCGGCCCTCGTCGGCACCGCCTCCGACATGCGCGACCTGCTCGCCTACAAGCTCGGCCACTGGGACGCCGATGGGGAAAACGCCCGGCCGCCGCTGTTGGCCGCGGGCTGGCGGAAGGAGGTCGTAGGCGACCTGGTCGACGACCTGCTGTCGGGCCGCGCCTCGCTGCGGATCGGCGACGTGCGGTCGCACGACCCGCTGGTCATCGACCGGCGGGCGTGAGCCGACTCGCACCACGGCAGATCGGAACCTGCCTCCGCCGGGCAATTCCAGCCCCTTGCGCAAAACGGCCGACATTCGGACGATGTCTGCAGCGGTTCCCTTTCCGGTTCCGGCATTCAGTGCCTGGCCCCATCGGGGTCATGATCGATGCCCGCTCTGGCGGCCCGACTGGTCCTCCCACTCGCGATGCTGCTCCTCACGGCGGTGATGCTGCCGCCGACGGCACTGTCCGCGGACGACGCCGTCGACGGCTCGGACAAGCTGGATCGCCAGCTCAAGTCAGCCGATCTCAAGTACGAGAAGACCGACTGCTTCTTCGTCGTGGCTGTGAAAATGCCGCCTCGGCACGTCCAGAAGGTCTTCGTGTCGAAAAAACCCATGTGTTCGGCGACGTGCCGTTCGTCGAGATCACGTCCCTCGGCTGGACGTGGGACGACGTGACGTTCAGCAAGGAAAACGCCACCTGGCTGCTCGACGCGAGTTCGAACACGAAAATCGGCGCCTGGCAGGGCCTGGTATTCGAGGACAAGAAATCCATCGCAGCAGAATTCAAGGCGACTCTTCCGCTCACCACGACGTCGAAGACGCTGGCGGCCACGATCAAGGCCGTAGCCTCGTCCGCCTACGAACTCCACCGCATCATGGAACGGTGAGCATGGATCGGTGCGCCCGCATACCGGCTGCCCGCCACTTCATTCGTCGGCGGTGATCACGACGGTGGTCGCGGCAGTAAAAATCCTCGCCAAAAACGCCGGCGAGCCGTAGGCCTGGTTGGCCCGGCAGGCGGCGCACTCGGCGGCGAGCCGCTCAGGCCCCGCGCCGCCGGGCGGAGTGCGGGCCTCGGGGGACAGCGTCCGCTCCTTGAACCGCTGCACCCGGCCTTCCCAATCTGGCGGCAACGGCCGCGTTGCCCACTCGCTCCGCGTCAGGAAGGCCTCCGCGTCGCGAAATCCGCTTTCCTGCTTCATCCGCTGCATGAAATAAATGTGGCTGTGCAGGCCCAGAACGCCGTCCGGGGAGAGCCAGAGGATCGGCAGCAGCGGCGCGAGCCGGGGAAAGTGGCAGTTGGGAAATACCTGGACGCCCCAGTAGCGTTCGGCGATCGTGGCAAAGTCGGCGAAGGATTCGACGCTGCGAAACCCCGACGCGGCCATCGGCATGGACTCGACCTTCGGTTTGGTCACCACAACGGTGTCGTGCGCCGTGTCGAAGTAGTGGAAGCCCAATTGCAACGCATTCTGGAAGGAGCTGTCGCGAAGGAGCTGTCGCGGAGCACCCCCCAGACCTTGGTGACGTGCCCCCCGGCCCGGCGAAACCCCGCCACGGCGGCCGCGGCGGGCGAAGGCCGCTCGGCATTTCGCTGCACGAACTCTGCGAACGCCGCGACCGTGATCGGCAGGCAGAATCCTTGGGATAGTCCTCAATCCGCGCCGCCTGGTCGCCCGCGGGCGCTGCCTGCCAGAGCCGCCGCAGGATGCGGGCGTCGATGATCTTCCGGATCTCCAGAAACTCGCGCTCCAAGTTCGGGAGGACCGGCACGATGAACCGTTCGGTCAGTTCCTGCTGCCGCGCGTCGATCGGCAGCACCCGCTAGAGATCCTCGGGATCTCGTTCCAGGAGCCGCCTGATCGTCTGCTGATCGTCCAAGGCCGCAGGCTGCATGGTGCCCAACACCCGGGGGAACGGGTGCTCGCATCCGCACGTCTCGCAGCCTCGGAGGATAGCGTCGCGCCGGCGCATGCACAAAGCCCCGGATAGCACCGGGGCTTTGTGCGTTTTCTGTCAGGAATCACCCAGGCGGAGGGCATGGGATTCGAACCCACAACCCCTTTCGGGGCATCTGATTTCGAGTCAGACCGCTGGCCAATTCGCTTACCCTCCGAATCGCCATCACCAGCATTCTAGTCGATCGGTTTTTTGCGGGCCACGGCCCGCTGTTTTTTCGGGGAAATCGGCCGGCGCCACGTTAAGGTGCACCAAGGTGCACCGCGAGGGGACGCCGGCGCCGGGTCGTTCTCAGAACGTCGCCCCGGCCTGCAGCATGACCGAGTCGTTGGGATTGAACTCCGGCGTGCCGTTGGCCGACACCGTCCGCGCGAAGACGTAGCCCACCTCCGCGACGCCGGCGACCGTCCGGCTGCGGAACCACTCGATCCCGAGGATCGCCCGCAGGTCGCTCACCGTCACCAGGGCCGTCGTCTCGTCGGGCAGCGTCACCGCCCACGTGCCGCCGCCGAACTGACAGGCAAGGTAGCTCCACGCGGCCCCGCCGCCGGCGAACCGCCGCACCTTGCGGGCGATCCGCGACCGCGGCACCAGGAGCTCGATCCGGTTGTCTTCGTTGGGCGTCCAGATGAGGCCGCCCACGGGGAGCACACGCATGTCGAGCTGCCTCACGACCGCCGCGCCGGCGACGAGCGTGAGCGCGTCGTTCACCCGGAGATCGACGAGGCCCCAGCCGGTCAGCTGAAACGCCTTGGGGTTGTACGACTGATAGTCGCCATACACGCCCGGAGTCAGTCCGAACCCGAAGCCCCAGCGGTCGTTGATCGGCGTCCGCCAGGCGACGTCGACGTAGGCGTCGAACACCGTCGACGGCAGCTCGAGCGCGTCGGGCGGCTGCCAGAAGTGGAAACCGAACCCCGGCGTGACCAGCAGCGCGGGCAGGTCGTCGAACCACACCGGCGCGAACGACGTCGCCAGCGGCACGTCGGTCATGCCGAAGCCGTCGGCGCCGTTCAGCGGAATCCAGGTGGTCGACAGGGAGCGGGCGTACCAGAACCGCTGCTCGGGCATGCGGCGCTGCTCGTCCCACTCGGGGCCGAGGTCGTCGAACAGCGGGCCCTGCCCCGGCGCGATCGGCGTCGACGGGACGATGGCGGCGGTGAGCGCGATCTCGGCTGCACCCGGCGCCGCCGCGTCTTCGCCGCGACACACGCCGAGCCACGAGACCGGCAGCAGGCACGAGACCGCGACGATGATCACGCGACGCCAACGCCGCATTCCGCACCGCGTGCGCCGACGAGCGTGGCGATGGATGGAGAGCGCGGCTGTCATGATCCGCCCTGGTGTGTGCGACTCCATCCGCCGCTCGGGCCATGCCGGCGGCTCAGGCCCTGCCGGCGGGCGGCGGACGGTAGCCGTCATACGCGGTCCGGGCAATTCCGCACCGCCGCGGCCGCGGCCACCGAGGCTCCTTGGGCGGGCTGGGCAAGCGGCCGATCGTCCGCCGGCCATTGATTCCCGGACGTGCCAGGGCCTATCTCTCCCGAGACCCGCCAGCCGTGCCCGATAGATCTGGTGGCACGTGACGCGGCGCCCGCCTCCGCGTCGCACACGATCAGGCGTTGCGAGATCTTTTCACCCCAAGATCTATTCACACAGGGAAGCCCCCATGCGTCACGTCGCCCTGCTCGGTCTGGCCGCCCTGGCGGTCGCAGCGCTGCCCGCCCGCCACTCGGCGGCGCAGGGCCTGCTCCACAAGCACCGTCACGTGGCCGGCCCCGGCCTGGCCGCGATGCGTCCGCTGTCGGCCCAGGCGTCGGCTCAGGTGTCGACCGCCGCCGTGGCCGCCACCGGCGATGTCTCAGCGTCCGATGGGGCGGCCATCGCCACGATCGCCACGATCGCCACGGTCACCACGAATCCATCCACGCCCGGCGCGGTCGGCGGAGCTCGCGGCATGCAGCCGCTCGGCATCGTGCCGCCCGCGGCTCCGCTCGACGGCCTGCCGATCGACGCCGTGCCGATGCCCATGCCATCGATCGACGGTAGCCCGCCGATCGCCTGCATCGACTATCCATGCGTTCCTCCCGGCGTCGATCCTGGCTTTGCGCCCGGCTTCGATCCCGGCGACACCGTCTCCGTCGGCGGCTGGCTGGTCGCGCTCGGTCCTCCCGATGGCATGAAGCCGGGCGGCGACCTCGGATCCACGCCGACGGGCATCCACCATCCGTTCCGCGGGCCGATGATGTTCAGCCACGCCCGCGGCGACGCCTCGGCGGCCAACGCGACGGCGCTGCAGGCCAGTGCCTTTGGCGCCGCCACGGCCAGTGCCGCGCCGCCGGGGCGGAACGTCGCCGGCGGTCTCCCCGGCCGTGCGGTCGGTGTCCGGCCGGGAACGCTCGATGTGCCGGGCCGACGCCAGATGGCGCCGATCGGCAACGCAGCACCCGGCTCCACCGCATCGGCGGGCGACATCACCCGCGATTCGGGAGTGATCCGCGATTCAGGAGTGATCCAGGCCGCGGGCATCGCCCCGCAGCGCGAAGGGGCGACCCGCCGCGCCGGCACCGCGGGCGTGCCGGCGACGGGCCCCGCCTCCGCCACGGCCACCGCTCCGCCCCGGTGGAGGGATCGCCTCCGCGTCGCCTGGCCGACGGTCAAATGATCGGGCCGCCGCCCTGCCCACGATTTCGTGCCCCGGAGCGGTCCACGTAACCGGCTCGTGCCGGATAGGCACGGCGTTCCGTGCGGCCCTTCCATGCCGGCCGCGCCGCCCTGTGCCGCCGCTCCTTGATCCCCGTGCACAAACCGCCGATCTGCAATGGTGGCGACGTGGAACGAGGAACGCCTTGGCCGGCCGTTCCGCCCCGCCTGGAGCACTGCGACGATGGCAAAGGACACATGGCGGATCGTGACCCGCGGGCCTGACGGCCAGTTGATCATCCACGACTTCGAGTCGCCGGATGCGATCCTCCGCACGCACCTGCAGGTCGGCACCGACGACTGCAGCACCGACCTCGCCCTGCGCGGCGCACCGATCTTCCGGTCGCTCGTGGGCCCGATGCCCGAGGGCCGCAACATCATCCGCTACGAATCCCCCGAGGTGTTCGAGAGCCTGACGAAGGAATGGGCGACGCCCAAGCCGCCGCGGAAGCGGGTGCGCAAGCCGGCCGCCGGCCGCCAGGCCGTCGGTGACGCCACCACGCCCACGGAAGCCGTCGATGGCAGCGCCGGCTGACACGATCTTCTCGAAGATCATCCGCCGCGAGATCCCCGCCCGGATCGAGCACGAAGACGAGCTCTGCCTCGCCTTCCACGACGTGGCGCCGCAGGCGCCGGTGCACCTGCTCGTGATCCCGAAGCGGCCGATCCCGTCGCTGGCCGAGATCGGACCGGACGACGCCCCGCTGCTTGGCCACCTCATCGTCGTGGCCAGCGACCTCGCCCGGCGGCTCGGCCTCGACCGCGGCTACCGTCTCGTGGTGAACTGCGGCGAGGATGGCGGCCAGACGGTCCACCACCTGCACGTCCACCTGCTCGGCGGCCGCGGGCTGCACTGGCCGCCAGGCTGAGGCCGACGTCGCGGCCGCCACGTCCCGAAGTGCCGTCCAGGCCACACGGCCCTGCTCACTGGAGCCAGCGACGGACCCGGTCGAACATGCCGCCCGACCGCACGGGCGGCTCCGCCGGCTCGCTCGCCGGCCCGCCCGCCGGGGCGGCGGCCCGCTCGACCGCCGCCACCGCGTCGTCGGACACGAACTCGGCGAGGAACCGAGGCCAGTAGCCGTCGAGCTCGAGCAGGCAGCCGCCGAGGTCGTTCGCAGCCAGCCGCTGGTCCATCATGGCCAGCCGTCGTGACAGGTCGGCCCGCTGCGATTCGTCGAAGGCGAGATCGAACACCCGCAGGCCGTCGAGCTGCACGCTCCCAGGCCCCAAGAGGTCGACCCGCACCCGCAGCGACTCGACGCCGTGCGGCGGCAGGTCGTCGAGCTGCAGCACGAACTGCGACCACTCGGCGGTGAGCGGCCTGCCCCCGGTGAGTCCGCCGACGGGGGCAAAGCGGTAGTACTCGCGGCCGTCCTGCACGCCCTCGATCGCGAGCCGCAACGGCGGCTGCGGATCCCCCGGGGCGATCCTCAGCCAGGCGGCCACGCTGATGCGGCCGGTGGTCGGCGGCGAGAAGGGATTGCTGCGCAGCGTCGACAGCCCGTGCACCGACGAGAAGACGATCCCTCTTCCTTCCGGGGCGTTGACCCCCGGCACGACCCGCAGGCTGCCGCGACTGGCCTCCACGAGCTCCCATCCGGCGACCGAGCCGGCCGCGTCGCGATCGCCGCCCGTCGTCGCCGTGCCGCCTTCGAGCTCGAATCCGGGATTGTCGAGCGCCTCGAGCGGCTGCGGCATCTCCAGGACGGCCCGCCTCCGGCGCAGGTCGTCGAGCCGCGACTCGATCGACCGCCGCACCTGGTCGTCGAATTCCGCCCGCGCCCCCTGCACCGCCACGCCGCCGTCGAGCACGAGCGTGCGAACCTCCCAGGGGCCCAGCGGCACGGTCGCGCCGCCCGCGGGATCGAGCGGCAGCCGCGATCGATCAGCGGCGTCGATCACCGCCGACGGAGCGCCGACGAGCGAGAGGACCGCCCGGCACGGCACCGGACCGGCATTGGCGACGCTCGCCAGCGTCATGCCCGCGTCGCGCCGGCTCCTCACAGCGAGCGGCGCCGCGAGAGATTCGGCCAGCGTGAACCCACCCGTGGGCAGCGCGGACACGGCCTTCATGCGCAGTGCCTGGGCGGGATCGACGCGGGCGAAGAGCAGCCCCATGTCGAACACCACCTCCACGTCGGACGTCGCGAACGACTCGGCGAGGGCGCGGCCCCGCGCCGCGCCCTCGGGCACGGCGTGGACGGGCACGAGCCCGGACGCGGACGCGTTGCCGAACGGACCGTGCGGCACGACCTGCTCCACGGAGATCGGCGTCGGCCGCTCGATCACGACCACGCCCCGCCGCGCCGCGGTCGCCACGGCACGCGCCACCGACAGCGAGCGGTTGCCGCCCTCCACGAGGGTGCGATCGAGCAGCAGGTCGGCGGCGCCATGCACGTGGGGCGTCACGAACACGATCCGCCTGTCGGCGGTGATCCGCGCCGGGTCGAGGCCGATCTCGCGGAGCACGTCGGCGTCGGCCGGAGAGCCGGCGAGCTGTGGACGAAACCGCCCGGCCAGTTCGCCCTGGGAGAAGAGCGATGTCGGCACCACGTGCAGGCTCCAGCGCGGATCGTGCTCCGCGAGGATCGCCGCGAGGCGGGCGTGAAACCGGGCCACGGCGGCGGCCCGCCATTCCAGCCACGCATCACGCAGCGGCCCCTCGACGAGCAGGGCCCGGCGGGCGAACCGCTCCGCTCCGATCGCCGGCTCCTGGCCGCCCACGTCGTCGAGGAACCGGGAGAACGTGGCGTCGTCGAGGCCCCAGCCCGTGCCGGGCAGGTGGGTCCAGCCGTCGTGCGGCAGCAGCACCGCGAGGCCATCGATCGCCTCGGCGCCGTGGAGCCGGCCGGCCAGTTCGGCCACGATCTCCTCCGCCGCCCGCTGCACCCGTGGATCGAGAATGTTGTAGTGCCAGCCGTCGCCGCCATCCGTCTGCCGGGGCCGGCCGTCACGGCCGACGCAGACGATGCCCGCCGCCTCCGTGCCGCCGCGCTGCAGCACCGCCTCGAGCGCGGGCACCGGCGCGTCGAACGATACGGCCGGCACGAGCCGCAGCGAGCGCCGTGCGTGGACGCGGCAGAGCAATGAGAGCAGGTCCTTGGGGAGCGGATCGACGCCCGTCTCCGCGGCGGCACCGCTGTCCCACCGCGGAGCCGACCGCGTGAGCCGCGACGGCCAGATCGCCGCACCGTCGCCATACACTTTCACCAGCGCGCCGTCGGCCCCCTGCGCCGAGAACCACTCCGCGGCCCGGGTCGCTCCCGAGAGGAACGTCCGCCAATCGGCGAACGACCGTCCCTGCCCCGCAACGGCACGCTCCTCGGCGCCGAACTGCGCGAAGTCGGGAGCCGGCAGGAACGCGTGCACGCGCCGGCCGCCCTCCACGCCCACGAGCCGATGCGCGGCGCCCTCGCCGCGGGCCGCGGGCGGCAGCCGTGCGGGCCCCGCCGAGACGCGGACGCGGCCGACGAACGCCGCCGAACGCATCGACGGATTCGCGATCAGCACCAGCGGATGGCGGGACGTCGGCCAGAAGACGAAGGAGTGACGGCCGAGCGTCGCCGGGCCGTCGGCGGTGGCGGAGTCGGGCGGCACCACCTCGAAGCCACCACTGGCCCGCGGCTCCACGCCACTGCCCGCCGCATCCGGCTCCAGCACGCAGACGCCGACCACGGCCCGCTGGTCGAGCGGAAACTCCACCTCGACCAGATGCGGCACGCCCGGCTGCACTCCGGCGACGACGATCCCTTCCCACGACGGCTCGTCCGCCGACCGTGCCGGCGGCAGCCGCAGCATCGGACCGAGCGGATGCACGTCGACCGTGGAGTGTCCCGTGAGCAGCAGGCCGCTCAGACGGGGCACCATCGACGACATCGACGGCATGCCGACCGACGGCAGCGGCACGCCCGGCACCTTCGGCATCGACACGTTGGGCAGGGGGACGCTGGGCATGGAGACATTGGGCATCGATACGTTCGGCATGGGAACGCTCGGCAGCGACATCGACGGCAGCGGCATGGCCGGCATCGGCACATAGGGGATGCCCTTTCCCGGGAGCCGGCGCAGCCGCTCGTGGAGCCGCGGGCTGCCGGGATCGAGCTCGTGGATCACCTGCCAGGTCGGCGCGGCCGCGTCCGGTGCAGCCGCGACGTCCGCCACCGCGGCGACCTGCACGACGCGCGTCGCGAGCGGCCGCGACCAGCGCAGCCCGCCCCGCTCGACGGCCTCGAGATCGATGTCGTACGCCCCCTCGCGATCGGGAAGCGGCAGGTCGAACACGACCCGCTCGTACTCCTGGAGCCGGGTCGTGCCGGAGGCCGGGCCGGAGTCCGCGGGCGATTCCGCGAGCACCACCGCCTGCGTGGCAAGCGGCTCGGCATCGGGTCCGGACTTCAGCCGCAGCCGCAGTTCGACCGCGGCCGTTCCCTGCAGCCGCTTCGGCAGCAGCGGATCGACCGTCAGACGCACCGTCTCACCCGGACGAAAGAGCGTCGTCGCCTCGTTCGGGCGACCGGCGGACGCCGTCGCGACGGCCGAGCCGACGCCGACCCGCAGGGCATCGCCGGGTGCGGCCCGCAGCGAGAGACGGTTCCCGTCGCGGTCGAGAGCCTGTTGCCGGGCCGACAGCAGCAGTTCGGGAACGGATGCCTCAAACGTGACGGCGGACCGCTCGTCGGCGTCGGGCACGAGCCGTACGGCGAGCCGCATGTCTTGCCAGCGCGTGATCGTGAGCTCGACGCCGTCGGAGCCGCGTCGGCTCGGCTCGTGCACGAGAATTCCCCCAGGGACGCCGTGTGCGGTCGCCGCCGCGTCGGCGTCGCCGCAGAGCGTCCGCCACTGCGGCTCCTCGTCGGCGTCGCGGCCGTCGGCCGTCACGAGACGGATCGCCCCCGACCAGGCGCGGGGCTTGCCGCCGCCCCACGTGATCCGCAACGACACCGGCCTGCTGGTGGCGTCCTGCGCCCTGGCGGCACCGGCACGGTCCCAGTCGGCCGCGCCGCAGTCGACGCTTCCAGCCGCGACGACGAGGCAGGCCACGACCGCGGCGACACCACGGGCGGCACAGCGACGACGGGAGAACGGGAGCGCGGGCATCGCGGGATCGTAGCGATGGCCGAATTCCACAACCACGCGGGTTTTACCGCTGGAAAAGGCACCTTTTCCGCCTGCCGACGGTCACGCCGGCGGGGCCTCGGGGAGGCTCGCCAGCCACAGCGCATGCCCGTCGCCGTGGGCCTCGCGCGTGAGCAGGTCGGCCAGCGGCTCCGTCACGGCGGGGCAGCGGTCGGCGACGTCGTTGTACTCGAAGAAGTCGTCGGGTTTGGCGAACAGCCGGACCCGGCGGCCCCCTGCAGGTGCCGCGTCACGGCGGGTGGACAGGCAGTGCCACGACGGCGTGACGATGGCGACAGAATCCCCGGCCACGACGACGACACGATCCCGCGGCATCGCAGACCAGTCCCGCAGGAGCCCGGCCAGGCTCGCGCCGCGCCACGGTGCGGCGGGGTCGCGCAGCGGCTGCCCCGCCGGCTCCCCGGCCAGGAGCTCCGCCAGCGTGGCCCCCAGATCCGCGGGCACGACGAGCCCGCCAAACCGCTGGGCCGCCATCCGGCCGCCCGCATCGACGAGGATCGCCGGCACGTGCACCACCTCGCCGTGCGCGTCGACGGGCCCGTCGACGCCCACCCAGCCGTGCAGCCCCAGCGGCATGCCCCGCACGCCGGCCAGCAGCACGGTCCAGTCTGCCGCCGCGACGAGCTCGAACAGCCGGCCAAGCTGCGCGTCGAGCAGCGACAGCTGCCCCGCGAAGACCTGCCGCATGCCGACGAGGAGGTCCGGATCGGTGTCGGCATCGACGGCGAACGACGGCACGCCGGCGCCGGCCGGAGGCGGAGGATCCTCGGGATCGACGTACCGCTCGCGATGCCTGCGGGGCGCATCCCAGGCCACGCCCAGGCTGCCGACGTGGCACCAGACGAGCCGATGCCCGCCGGCGCGGAGCACGTCGGCCGCGGCGTCGACGAGCCGCGCCACCTCGGTCGCCGCGTCGTCGGCCGCCTCCGCGGCTTTCGCGGCGGCCGCCACGAGCACCGTCTCCATGCCGCACGGGGCGAGCTGGTCCGCAGCGGCGGCGTCGTCCGTCACGAGCACGGGGTTCCAGCCCCGCGCGATCGCCGCCTGAATCGGCGACGGCCCCCCGGTTCCCCCGGCGCACCCGGTTCCCGCGGCGCACGCGAGGTCGCGCAGTGTCGCACCGGGGTCTGCGGCCGGCGTGATCACGCGATCGAACACGAGGCCTCGCGCCGCCAGCGCGTCGATGGTCGGCGTCGCCACCCAGGTCGCCCCGAACGCCGGCAGCATCCAGGCCGGCAGCCGATCGACCGTGACGACGAGCAGCCCGGCGGGCGGGCTCGCGGCGGCAGGGTTCGTGGGGGCGTCGGGATGCATGACGAGTCATTCTCGCCTGCCGGCCGTGATTGCACCAATGAGTCGGGTCTGCCACATTCTCCGGCTGCCGCGGGCCGAAGGCCGGGCCTGCCGCGCCGACCCCATCGCTGCGCCCCCGCCGAGGCTGCCATGCCCACCGCCCCCAGCGCGTCCTCCGGCTTCGCCACGCAGCCCGCCGCGATCGCCGGCATGCCGCCCGGCATCCCCTACATCGTGGGCAACGAGGCCGCGGAGCGGTTCTCGTTCTACGGCATGAAGACGATCCTCGTCGTGTTCATGACGCAGTTCCTGCACTCGACCGCGGGCGGCCCCGACTTCATGACCGACGCCGAGTCGCGGGAGTGGATGCACCTGTTCGTGGCCAGCGCCTACTTCTTCCCCGTCATCGGCGGCATCCTGGCCGATGCCTTCCTCGGCAAATACCTGACGATCCTGCTGCTC
>Ga0209401_1000115_pt1 | contig 53488 bp, 55 predicted proteins | sample M_140807_MF_Meta_FD_187318 | JGI IMG/M metagenome (GOLD analysis project Ga0209401, IMG submission 187318) | Freshwater microbial communities from Lake Montjoie, Canada to study carbon cycling - M_140807_MF_MetaG (SPAdes) (version 2) | ecosystem: Environmental > Aquatic > Freshwater > Lake...
CACATTCTGCGTGATTTCGGACGGAGGCTGCATGGAGGGCGAGGCCAAGGAGGCAATGGCGGCGATTCCAGGATTGGCGAGCCGCAACGAGATCAACCCGTTTATTTTGGTTGTTTCAGACAATGACACCAAACTTTCCGGAAGAATTTCTGAGGACAGTTTTTCGATGGAACCGACATTTGCGGGATTGGCGGAACTGGGGTGGAACGTTCGTCCAGTCAAGGAGGGGCAAAATCTGGAAAAAGTATACCAAGCGCTGGAACAAGCACTGGTAGAGGCGAAGGGAGACCCGCGGAGACCTGTTTGTCTTTGGGTGAAAACGATCAAGGGTTATGGGGTAAAGGAAACGGAAAAAAACTCATCGGGCGGACACGGGTTCCCACTCAAAGACGGAGAGAAAATTATTCCATTTGTTGAGGAAATTACGGGCGGGAAAACCCCCGTGGAACTTAAAACATGGGCCGAGGGACTTCGAAAAGATTGGGAGGCAAAGCAGGCATCCAAGGCCGGAGCGGCAAGCTCTTCTTCGCCGGTTAAAAAAGAAAAAGTACAAGCGGGCTTTGCAAGAGCAGCCGTGAAAGCGGCTCAAGAGGGATTGCCTGTGGTTTCGATTAGCGCGGATCTGCCGGGCTCAACCGGTGTGGCGGCGTTTCAAAAAGCTGTGCCAGGTCGGTCGTTCGATATTGGCATAGCGGAAGCAAACATGGTCAGCACATGCACGGGTCTTTCCAAGACCGGATTTATTCCGGTGGCGGACACATTTTCACAATTTGGAATTACAAAGGGGAACTTGCCGATCATCATGGCGGCCCTTTCTCAAGGACCCATTGTGGGAGCGTTTACGCACGCGGGTTTTCAAGATGCGGCGGACGGAGCTTCTCACGAAGCGACTACGTACTTCTCAGCAGTCAGCGCGATCCCCCACACGTTGGCGATCGCAGTCAGCTGTTCGGAGCAGGCGGAGGCGCTTATGCTCGCCGCATTCCAAAGGTTGGCAAAAGAGAGGGAGGCTGGAAAAGATGGAGAGAGCGCACTCTTTTTTGCAGGCCGCGAAGATTTTCCGGCACGGCTAGGGGAACGGCCCGAGGGATACCCTTGGGGAAAAGCAACAGTTCTGCGAAAAGGAAAGGATGTGGTTCTCGTGGCGTGTGGACCGATGGTCGCGCTTGCGCTTGAGGCTGCAGAACTTTTGGCAAAGGAGGGGAAAGAGGCGACGGTAATTGATAATCCATTTGTCAATCGACCCGATCTTAAAACAATCGCTCCTGCAGTCACTGCGGCGGGAGGACGGGTGGTGACGATCGAAGATCATCAGGTGGTTGGTGGAATGGGTTCTATGCTAATCCACGCTTTGGCAATTCAAGGAGTTGCACTCAAGACAGCGGCCATTGGCATGCAGGGTGAGTTTGGTCGCTCCGCCTACAGCGCTCGGGAGCTGTACGAACATTTTGGCATGGGGCCGAAAGATATTGTTTCTGCTGCGCGGAAACTTGCCACTTGATTCGGGTTTTCCGTGCGTGGGTCTGCGCGATCTGCCTGGTGGGCACCAGTGCAGGGAGTGCAGAAATCTTGATATTGGATAAGAACGGCGAAGCCGTGCTTGTCGCGGCACAAGAAGTCAGGGAAGAAAAAAAAACAATTCAGTTCAAGGAGTTGGATGGAACCAAAAGAGAGGTGGAATTAGGGAAAGTATTGGGAAAGCTTCCCAGCACGCCTTTGCCGGAGCAGGAGTTATCACGGGAGCAGGCAGTATCCGCTATCAATAAGATTCTGGAAGCTAAGGCTCAGCACCCAAATCTCGAACAGCCGCTGCATAAAGAGCTGGAAATTTGGAAAGAGAGGCTGGATAAGATGCCTTCTCCTGAGGATCCCGAAGCGCTTGCCAAGGCTGAGGCGGCGTTTGCAGCAGCTACGGAGAAAGCCATCCCCCAAGCGTACGACGGGAAAAAAAGCTACACGACCGAAGAGCTTGCCAAGCAAGTAGAGGCACTGGCAACTCTTTCGAAGGAGTTTCCGGAGCGTGCGCAGGAGGTAGAAAACATCGGTGCGCCTTGGCGCTTGGAGATGGAGAACCAACAAGCGGGTAGAAAAAAATTTGAGGGCAGGTGGTTTGAGCCAGAAGATTGGGAAAAAGAAAAGGAGATACGAAACGATGTCGCGAAGAAGGCCTTTTTGGCAAAGATTCAAGCCCCAGCGGTAGCCCCGATTCTTTTCAGCCAAGGAGTTTTCGTGGCTGGCTTGGGGCTTGTTCTTGGGGGCGCGCTTCTTGGCCTCAGCTTCCTTTTTCACGGCGTGGTGGAGCTGTTACGGCACAGGGCCTGGTGGAAGGGATCCGCGTGGGCGGTGGCAGGAATGGGTCTGTTTTCTCTTATGGCAAGAGCGACGGTTCTTGCGATCGCTGTGCCCGAGCCGCCACTGGTTCTCAATAAAGACAACCGAACCACGCTGGAGGATTTGCTTTGGTCGCAGGCGGGGCTGAAAGAGGCGCTGCCTGCTGAGGTAAAGCTGAGCGATGCTGAAATTAACGATTGGTGGGGGCGGCGGTTGAGGTTCGCAGTCGTTGGGGTGACAGACATTCTTGCTGTGAGCACGGAGAGGTGGCAACTGGAGTTTATTGAAGGCGGAATGACTCTCGATCGGACGGGGCGATGGTTGGGGCAAACCCTTGTGTTAAGACATGAACTGATTTTTAGTCGCTCGGAAAAGGGTGAGAATATCTATCGGGTAGAGGCCAGCCTGGGGAAGCTACCCCTGCCACCTGCACTGGTTTTGCGCACATGGAATCAGTGGGTAGACAGCTTGCTTGAGCAGGTGGCCCTCTTCCCTGGATCGAAAAGCGTACAGCTCGATCGGATTGAGAAAGGGGCTGTCGTTTTTACCACCCAGTAAAGGGAGAGGCGGACCTGATCGCGGGGGTTGAAATTTGGCGCGGGGTTAGGGATATTATGGTTAAGGAGTACTCTGAATTATGACAAATGGCAAAGAGTGGGCAGCACGGATTCGAGGGGAGGTACAGAAGGCAATCATTGGCCAAGATGAGGTAATCGAACGCCTTCTCGTGGCTCTTCTGGCCAATGGGCATGTTTTGCTAGAAGGTCTTCCCGGATTAGCCAAGACCCTACTAATCAAAAGCCTAGGGTCGGCAATGGGCCTGGATTTCGAGCGGATTCAATTCACGCCTGATCTTTTGCCAAGTGATGTAGTGGGAACAATGGTGTTTCAGCCAAAAGAGGGAACCTTCCGTGTTCATCAAGGCCCCGTTTTTGCAAACCTAGTCCTTGCGGACGAAATCAACCGTGCGCCAGCCAAGGTTCAAAGCGCCCTCCTGGAAGCGATGCAGGAGAGACAGGTCACGATTGGAGGAGAAACGCATCACCTGCCCAAGCCTTTCCTTGTGATGGCGACACAAAATCCGCTGGAGCAGGAAGGGACGTATCCACTTCCCGAAGCGCAGACGGATCGGTTCCTTTTTAAAATTCTCGTGGACTATCCGAGCGAGCAGGAAGAGCGCGCGATGATGGAGCGATGGGGGCAACTCAGCATGCAGCCCAAGCTGGGCGCGGTGTCTTCAGGGGAGGAGTTGCTCAGCATGAGAAATAAGGTGGACGCAGTTCATCTGAGTCCGCCGCTTCAGGCGTATATGCTGGCTCTTGTGCGCGCTACTCGTGAGGCGGCAGCGGCGGCAGGCAACGGAGGGAAAGTTTTGTCGTACGGCGCTAGTCCTCGCGCCTCTCTGGCCTTGGTACAAGCGGCCAGGGCGTTGGCGTGGTTGCATGGAATGGATCACGCAACACCTGAGGTAGTTCAAAATGTGTTTCTGGATGCCTTAAGACACAGGGTGGGGCTGACCTATGAAGCGGAAGCGGAGGAGACAACTACAGATCAGATTTTACGAGGTGTGCTCGACCGGATTCCTGTGCCCGCAGGATATTAACGAGGGGGGAGCTGACGGCGAACATGAGCACGGCAGTCACGCCCGGAGAGGTGGCACGCAAGGCACCATTGGCTCTTTTGCGCAAACTGGAGTGGCGGGTGCGCATGGCCGCCGATTCCTTCTTGGGGGGTGAGTATCGTTCGGCCTTCCGTGGCCGGGGGAGGGAGTTTGATCAGGTCGTAAAGTATGAGTTCGGGGACGATGTAAGAGATGTGGATTGGAATGTTTCGGCCAGACTGGGGGAGCTGTATCGAAAAAAATTCATCGAAGAGAGGGAGTTAACCGTAGTGATTCTGCTTGAGGATACCCCATCCCTTCAGTTCGGGTCGGGACAAAGGACAAAACGGGAGGCCTTGTTGGAGTTGGCAGGACTTTTTGCCCTTACGGCGGCGGGGAATAGGGATCGCGTGGGATTCTGGCATGCAACTCCATCAGGTCATCACGTGCGGCAACCTGTACGTGGGCGAGTCAATATTGTCAGGACAGCGGCCACACTACTCGCCCAGCCGATTCCGAAGTTGGAGGACGGACCCGAGGTCTCTCTGGAGTGGAAACTTTTTTTTCACGCGTTTCCCAAGCACAGCATTGTTTTGTGGCTGGGAGATTTTCCGCCTCGGCCCGTAGGCCCGGGATGGGCCGCGTTACGGAAGCGGTATGAGATGATTGGAGTTAGGGTGGACGACCCGTGGGATATTCAGCTGCCCTCATTGGGAATATTGCCCGTGGTGGATCCAGAGTCGGGAGAGGTTCTTGCTTTTGATATGGGAACGAAGGAGAGCCAACAGAGGCATGCACGGTGGGTGGCGGAGAGGGAGGCGGCATGGCAGGAGTGGTTTCCGAGCCCACTCCAAAGGATGACGGCGGGAACGGATGGAGATCTTCTCGATCCGCTGGTGACTTTTTTTAGAAGAAGAATGCAAGGGGCAAGAAAGTGACCGAGACGCTTCTGCCTGGGGGTTGGACGCTGGCGGACCCGTTCTGGTTGTTGGCGTTGTTCCTCATTCCTTTGGCTGTTTGGTGGAGAGGTCGCAGGTCTCGCCCGGTCTTGGTGATTCCAAGAGTTGCGCGCTGGGCTGGGGCACCCGCCATCTCACTGGGAAGAGGGCCGTCCATTTTGGCGGGAATAGGATTGGCGTTGCTCATTGTGGGGCTCGCACGGCCGCAACAGCTGGAAGAAAAAAAGCAGGTGCGTCAAAAGGGTTACGACATCATGTTGGCGATCGATCTGTCGCCTAGCATGTTGGCGGAGGATTACGAAGGTCCCACAGGCAGAATCAACAGGGTTCAGGCAATTCAACCGATCATTGAGGCATTTATTTCACGAAGACCGACAGATCGAATCGGGGTTGTCATTTATGGAGGGCGAGCTTACACGCTTTCTCCGCTGACCTTTGATCACGAGTGGTTGGCGCGGCAGATCTCTAGGCTTCGGGTGGGGCTCGTAGAGGATGCGACTGCAGTGGGGGATGGTTTAGGGTTGGCTGTTTCACGATTGGAACAGTCGGAGAAGGAGAAGGACGGGCAGCGCAAGGGGGCATTCATTATTCTTTTGACCGATGGATCGAACAACAGCGGGGTATTGGCTCCACGACAGGCCGCGGAGCTGGCCAAGAAAAAAGGGATTCCTGTTTATACCATTGGGGCAGGTCAACCCGGAGTTGTACCGATGCCCGTAATCGATAACGCTGGCAGAAAATTGGGTTATCGGCAGGCGATCTCAGATCTGGATGAAGACACCTTGCAGCGAATCGCGGAGACAACTGGAGGAAAGTTTTTCCGGGCCATGGATGTGGGAACGGCGGAGGCAGCTTTTGCGGCCATCGATAAAAAACAGCGGATCGAATTTAGTGCCAAGGCACAACTACGAGCTCACGAGTGGTTTTTTGCGTGGGTTACGCCCGGAACTCTGGCTTTTCTGGGTGGGTTGGCTTGGGCACGACCCGGAAGGTGGGGAAGAGCAGCATGACTTTTTATGGAGTACGTTGGGAGGAGCCTCAGGTTCTTCTTTTGATCCCACTGGTTCCTTTGGCCACTTGGTTGATATTTCGCGGAAAAGCGGGGCAATCCGGTGTGCTTAAGCTGCCCAAGGTTATGAGACGGTGGGCGGGTGCAAGAGCCGTGGTGGATCGGCCGGGGGCGACAAGACGGCGGGGAGGTTTTTGGTTGGCTGCAGGAGTGATGTTGGCGTTGATGGCGCTGGCTCGGCCCCAGTATGGACAATTGGAAGAAACGGTTTTCGATCAGTCACGGGAGGTTCTTTTGGCGTTGGATTTATCTGCAAGCATGCTTGCAGATGATGTGAAGCCCACGCGCTTGGAGAGGGCCAAGCTTCTGATTGGAAACCTTCTCGACGAGTTGAAAGGAGAGAGGGTGGGACTGGCCGTATTCGCGGGGACATCGTTCCTCCAGGTTCCCTTGAGTTCCGACTATGAAGTGGTGAGGGATATTTTACCTGGGTTGGACCCCTCCTACCTGCCTCAAGCGGGAACGGATTATACGGGAATGTTGCGAGTGGCGACGGAGGCGTTTGGACAAAGCACAGCCGCAGATCGATTTTTAATTATTCTAAGTGATGGGGAGGCACATGACCCAGGCTGGAAAACCGCACTGGAAGAGTTGAAAAAGAAAAAGGTAAAGATTATTGCCTTGGGAATCGGAACAGCGGCGGGTTCTCTTCTTCCCGATTCACAAGGTGGGGTTATCAAGGATGCTCGAGGAGCCGCAGTGCTTACAAAATTAGAGCCTGCAACCTTAGAGGCGTTGGCAGCAGAAACGGGTGGCGTGTACCGGGAGGCGTCAAACTGGGTGGATCTGCAGGAGCTTTTGAGCGAAACAATTGAGCAGGGCAAATCAGGGGAGTTTTCAAAAACGAGGGAAGCCAGGCAGGCGGAAAGGTTTCAGTGGGTCTTAGCACCTGCGGTTTTTCTGTTGGCGCTAAGTCTGGCGCTGGAAATGCCCGTTCTACCAACACGAAGACGAGTTGCGATGGGACCTGTAACCGATGGAGAGCCTGCCTTGCCGCCTGTAATGAAAAAGACAACCAAGCTTGTTTCGAAAGACAAAAGGGAACAGGTGGCTGTATGAAGACTTTAAACAGCGTTATCCTTCTCGGGTTGAGTGGAGCTTTGGTTTATGGAGCTTTATCGCCCGATCCGGGGGCAGGGGCGGATGCTGCAGGGGGGTTGACTCGCGCGGTTGCGTCGATAGCCGAAAAAAGCAGAAAACCCGCTCAAGACTATAGTCTCTTGGCAGAGGAGACCCTGCGGTTTGGCCAAAGACCCGATGCGGTGGATAAACTAAATAAAGCCACACCGAATACGGAGGATCCACAGGGCCCATGGCGAAATATGATTGGGGACGCTTTGGCTGGAGTGGATGAAGGGGAAAGAATGGATGCCAAGGCGGCAGACTGGCCGAGGTTGAGGGAAGAGTTGAAGAAACTACAACCTCCGCGTCCACCGCCCTCACAAGATAAAAAGGATTCGAAAGACAAGAAGAAGGACAAATGTAAACAGGACAACAAGTCTGGAAAAGAGAAGGGCGAGCCGCAGGAAAAGGACAAGGGGGAGGGAGAGAAGTCTGAGGGAAAAGAGGGGGACAAGGGTGAGGACGGAGAACAGGGGGACTCGCAAAGCCCGCCTTCATCCGGAAAAGGGAATCAAAAAGGAAAAAAAGGTGAAAAAGGCGAAAATTCAGAGGGCGGAGAGGGAGATTCAGATGAAAAAGGAGAGCAGGGCAAGGAGCAGAAAGAGGCCAAGGGAAAACAGAAAGACCCCAATCAGATCAAAGACTATAGTACGAGCAAGGAGGGTGAGGGAAAAATGAAAGATCGCGCCAAAGAGGAGGATTTAGCTCCCATCCAGGATCAGAAAGCAGGGTTTGGCGAGTTAGGAGACGAGAAAAAAGATAAAGGCAAGAAGGAGGAGGGCAAAGGAGTAGCGCAAGGGGGTGAGGATTCAAAAAAGGAGCGCAAGGAGGCGCCCGCAGGAATGAGGTCTGTGGGTGGGGGATCGGGGAAAAAGAAACAGGATGAATCCACGGACGCCTATACGATGGAAGCGACCGCAAGGCTGGATCAGGTTCGCCAGTCGGACAGTCCCGCACTTCTTCAGCAAAGGTTACAACCCAAGGATCAGAGGCCTTCCGCATCGTCGACGGCGAAGCCGTGGTGAAGTCTATGAAAAAGTTATTTTTACTAATCGGCTCTGTAATTTATTTGGGTTCGACGGCATTTAGCCAAAGTGTTGCGTGGACGGATCCTGGGCAGATCGCGCCGCAATCCGGTGTTCAATTGGATCTGGTTTTCACCGATTGTCAGCCTAAGGGAAACGTAAATTTACCAAGCGTGTCGGGGCTTCAGTTTTCAGGCTCGCCGGGGCGTGCCACGAGCTTTTCGATGATCAATTTTCAAACCAGCTCCTCCACGACGCTCAGCTATGTGGTTCAAGCATCCCAGAATGGAAGAATCCTGATCCCCTCGTTCGAAGTCGTGACAGACAAGGGGAGAATGACTGTTCCAAGTCTCGCCTTAGATGCGACCGCGTCAGGAGCAAGCCGCTCGCGGCAGTCCAATCCCCTCTCCCCGAATTTTCCATTCCCTCCAACCCCTTTTCAAAATCAGGCTCCCAACCCTGGGAGTCAGGTTGTTCCGCCCGACGCGGTGCAGGCCTCGGCCCAGGCGGAGCCTCGACGCCCGTATATTGGTGAGGTCTTCGACGTAAATTATAGGGTGGTTATGACGGGCAATCGGAGCGGCCGAGTAAAGACCACCCCTTTGTGGGATGTTCAAAACTTTACTGCCGAAGCGTGGGATCGGGGTCAGCAGATCGGGCCGGGGGGAAATCAGGGACTGCAGTTTCACACCAGGGCCATGGTCCCTAAAGCGGGACTCTTCGAGCTGCCCTCGATCCGGCAAAAACTGGATATCGACACTGCAGCAGGGGGTAGATCCTTTTTCTTCACCGCTCCTGGCTCGGTTGAAGTAGAGGCAGTCGCAGCCCCCGTTCCTCTGAATGTCGAAGCACTACCCGCGAGTGCGCCTGCGGGATTCAAGGGCGCTGTAGGGCAGTTTGTTTTGGAATCGAAACTGGTGCCTGAGCAGGTGGGCGAGGGGGAACCGGTCACCTGGACGTTAACGTTGCGCGGAACAGGGAATTGGCCCATGGGTGTGGAATTGCCCGCCCGGGCAGTTCCGAAGGATATCCGCACCATTCAACCTAAATTAAGAAGAGAATTTAACGGCACGGACCTTTTTACGGGAGCGATTGTGGAGGATCTGGTGATGATCCCGACAAAGAGTGGCGAGTTCGAGCTGCCAGCGGTTAAGTTTTTATACTTTGACCCCAAGAAAAAGTCCTACGAGGCAGCCGAGGTCAAACCTCCTAAAATTGTTGTCTCGAAACAGACGAGTGGCCTAGCCCTTCCGGCCTCTCCTGCAAGTCCAGCCGCTAGCACGGCTGCACCGAGTAAAAAAGCAGGGCAAGCCCCTTTAGGTAAAGTGGCGCAACCTTTGGCATATGGTGAGCCAGGGCTGCCGAGAGAACCAGTGGAGGGTTCGGGCTTGGGCCTAGCGCCGGTAGGGCAGGGGTGGTGGGTAGGATTAGGAATTCTTCCATGGGGAGTCTTGCTGGCACTTTGGTGGAGATGGGCAACAGCAAGAACATTGATCACAGATAGATTTAGAGAACAAAAAGAGGCACTCCATGAGTGGCGCTCGGCCATTGAACTAATCGAAAACGCTAATTCAAAAGATCAAATCGTCAGACCGCTCATTCTTTGGCAGCAAGCGGTTGCAAAGACGCTTGGGCTGTCGACAGTTGTTCCAAATGCGCAAGCTGTACGAAAATCCGAAACAAGGTGTCTAAGCGAACCCGACATTATAGCAACAGCCAGTTGCTATCAAACAGTCGAGGACGCACTTTATGGAAAAGAAACAGGAGTAAAAATTAAAGATTGGTGCGATGAAGCGAAGAGGTTGGCTAATAACGTCGCCTTTCGACAAATCCCTGTGATCGACGCATTGAAGCCTAAAAATCTATTTCCTTGGCTGGCAGCGCTTCTTTTCATTTTTGTCGCCGTCGAACCAGTCGGTGCGCAGGCAATTAACAAAGAACAACCCAAAGAGGAGAAAACGAGCAAAGGGGATCCGATCCAGCTCTATAAAACAGGGAATTTCAATGAGGCAGAGAAAGTGTGGCTAGAGAAAGTATTGAAGAACCCGCGGGATCCCGTGGCCAGAAATAATCTGGCGCTCGCGTATTTCCAGCTTGGCGACAAGGAGCGGGCGTTGGCCTACGGGCTATCGGCGTATCTCATTTCCCCAGCAACGCCTTCTGTCTCATGGAACACCCGAATCTTTGCCCAATCTTCCGATCAGTTGGACCGAGCGGTGATGGGCTTGTGGAGTGAGCGGAGTAGGGAGTGGATTACGGGACGGCTTGGCGTATTCGGATGGCAAGCGGCCTTTGTTTTCGGAGTGACGATCCTTGCGGCTGGCTGTGGATTTGGTTTGGGGTCGGGTTACTTCCCTCAAAAGAAAACCCCTCTTGTTCGAGTTGGGATAGCGACTTTTGCGATCGGACTTATACTTTTCATGGCTGCCTCAACAGCACTTGGGATTTATGGGAAGTTAGCGGACCGAAACGCGGTAATGATTGTGGATGTTGAGCCCTTGCGATCGATCCCTACGGAGGCAGAGGCTCAGGCGGAGAAGGCCTATCCGCCAGGGTCCATTGCCCGTTTAGAGAAAAGCTTTTTAGGATGGAGCAAGATTCGGCTTCCGAATCAAGATGCAGGATGGATACGCAGCGAGCACATCGTGTCTCTGTATTAGAGAACTGTCACTAGGGTTAGGCTTTGCGGATCTGTAGTTTTCCAGCAGCGGGTTTGGGTTGATCCTCCTCAGGAAGGGGAACGGTGGAAGGAAGATCTTTTTCCGGAAACAGCTGTTGCATGATACTGGAATTCTTAGCTGAAGGAGAAACCTGCACCACGAAATTGGTTGTTTGTGCTGCAGGAACGGTGGCTGGTTCCCAAAGGCGGCGATAGGCAAACTTTAAGTTGAATCGACCCTCACGGGGGAAGACGACACAAAGGGTTTGTTTGCCGGGTGCACCAGGGAGAGAGGGGGAGGAGTATGACTCATCGAGCAGGTGAGCCGTCTGAAGTGGCGGGTCGAGTACCCAGCGATAGCCAGTGGAAAAATTTGCCGGAAGGACAATCGAAAGGGGTTGGGAAACTCCGATCGTATGGTCAGCTGATGAGCGAAAAAACCCACACCCTGAAAGGAGTAGTGGAATGAGAAGAGAAAGGGTGAGGGCGTATCGGCTAAGACTTTTCTCGAAGGGGAGCAAGATCAGCATCCTCTTTGGCGACATTAGCCCACGACTCGTCCAAGCGAATCGCGGCCTGCACATAAGAGCGGGCTTTATCGAGGTCACGCAACTGACAATGATAACAACCCAACTGAAATTTGATATGAGGATTATTTGGGAATTTGCGTTCGGCTTCGAGAAGGATAGATCGACCCTGCTGGATTGAATCTTGGTGGCGAACGGCGTCGGCAAGAGAAACCCAAACCTCGGGTTCCTCAGGCCTTTGACGCCGCAACTGCTCAGCTGTTTTGCGAAGCTCCACAAAACGGCCCGCAGCCCGGAGAATCCGCGTGCGCAGAAAATCCAAAGTCAGGCTGTGATCGCCTTTACGGCGGGCTTGCGAGATGCGGCGGAGTGCCTCGTCGTACATTCCCAACCCGCAGTATCCTTCCAGCTCCTCCTGAAGTTTTGCAGGGTTGTCCATCTGTGAAGTTGAAATTTGCAGGATGGGGTAGAATCGCAAGCGTCGGGGCTCGCGTTGTTCGCATAGAGGGTGGAGTGGCTTGGGAGTAGTTTTTTGGATCATCATGATGGTCGAGAGTGAGCTGTTCCGCGGATGATCTGCGACTATGTTTACAAAGATGAGCGTGCTGGGAATCGACATAGGAGGAACCGGGGTCAAGGGAGGCGTAGTGGACTTTCCAGCAGGAACCATTCAAGAAGACCCAGTTCACTTTCCGACCCCACAACCGGCATCTCCCCTGGCTCTTACCCGCGTGATTAAGAGAATGGTCGACCATTTTCAGTGGAAAGGCCCTGTCGGCGTTGGGTTTCCTGGCCCGATCCGAGAAGGGCTGGTTGAGACTGCGGTGAATCTTTCATCTCAATGGGTGGGTAAGAATCCTGAAAAGCTCTTTAAAAAAGCAACGAAGCAACCCTTTGTGGTGATCAATGACGCGGACGCGGCTGGAATGGCGGAACTTCACTACGGCGCCGGGAAAAAAGATAAGGGAGTTGTGGTAATGATCACATTAGGCACGGGAATCGGAAGTGCGTTGTTCTATCAAGGGGTTCTGATTCCAAACACAGAGCTGGGGCACCTTACCCTTGAGGGAAAAGATGCTGAGAAGTCTGCAAGCGCAAAGGCAAGAGAGGTGCACGAGTGGAGCTGGAAGAAGTGGTCTCGCAAAGTTCGGGAGTACCTTCAGCAGGTGGATCGGCTGATCAATCCTGACCTGATCATTGTGGGTGGAGGGGTAAGCAAAAGAGCGGAAAAGTGGCTGCCGAGAGCCGCAAAAGGGGTAAGGGCGAAAGTGGTTCCTGCCAAGCTTCACAATGAAGCGGGAATTGTGGGTGCTGCCATGGCGGCCTTGCAAAGCAGGTAGGGGCAATCACTCCTACCCATCCTGAATCTATTTCAAATACTGATTCACCCCTTTGATACACCGGACTTTCTTTGTCCGAAGGGTTTCATCAAGGCGGGATTGGCTTTTTGGTACGTGGTCACGGCTAAGGATCGGGTGGTGGAGGTGATAAAGGATTGCCCGACCGTAGACGAATTTGCGGGGTCGGCCCAAATGATAGAGGCGGGAGCCGATGTCGGAGTCCTCCCCGAGGCCCCAACCTTCGTACTCCTCGTCCCAGCCGTTGACTTCCAGAAGATCTTTTTTCCACATAGCCATGTTACAGCCGATGATTCCTCGTTGGGCCGTGTCACGTTTGATAATGGGGAAAGGGAGTCGAAATGCTTTGGCGGCGCCGGTGAGTTGACCCGCGAGGAAGAGGCGAAAACTTGGGACGGATTCGCCTGCCGAAAGAGAAGCAGATGCCGCGGCATTAAGATAAGAGCGCCGGCCTTGAACCCAGAAGCCCTGCTCGGCTAAGGAGGCATGATCATCGATAAATCTGGCATGTGGAATGCAGTCCGCATCAGTGAACACAAGGTAGGAGCCTTTTGCCGCAGCCAAGGATTGGTTGAGGATTGCATTCTTACGAAACCCCTTATCTTCGTGCCAGAGGTGATGGACTGGGCAGGGCAAGGATGGGGCGAGGCGAACGATCAGATCCCGAGTGGGGGAGGTGGAGCCATCATCAGCGATGAGAATCTCCATGGGAGCACTCGTTTGGTTGCGAAAACCAGCGAGGCACAACTCGAGTGGACGGACGTGATTATAAGTGCTGATGACAAGGGTTATTTGATTTGAAGCGATCATTGGGAAAGTTCCTGAACTTTGGATTCGAGGACCTTGAGGTGGGCTTCGGGGTCTAGGGGTTTTCCTGTGCCGCGCTGGACTAGGTCGGCGGCGGGATAGCGACGGCCGTGGGAGTGAACCTTTTCTCTCAACCAGCGGAGAAGAGGTTGGTAGTCGCGATTTTCTACGGAAGTGGGGAGGGTAGGAATATCCCGATTCGCGGCCTGCCAAAGTTGGGAAGAGGTCAGGTTGCCGAGAGTGTATGTCGGAAAGTAGCCGAAGCCGCCAAGGGACCAGTGGATGTCTTGGAGACAACCGCGTGCATCGTCGGGGACTTTTAAGCCGAGCAGCTTTTCGAAGAGCTCGTTCCAGGCGGCGGGCAGGTCATGAACGGAGAGGTCGCCCTTGAGAAGTTGGGTTTCCAGTTCGAAGCGAAGAAGAATGTGGAGATCGTAGGTTACTTCATCAGCTTCAACACGAATGAAGGAACGTTCCACGGCGTTGGAAGCGCGCCAGCAATCCTCGTGGTTGTGACCTGTTAGATCGGTAAAGGCTCGGGTGAAGTCTGGCCACCAGGATTTCCAGAAGGATCGGGAGCGCCCGACACGGTTTTCCCAAAGGCGGGATTGGGATTCGTGAATGCCGAGCGAGGCGGCTTGGCCGAGGGGCGTGCCGAGTTGGGATTCCGGAAGACCTTGGTCGTAAAGACCGTGGCCAGCCTCGTGCAGGACACCGTAGAGGGAGACCATGAAGTCGTTTTCGTCGTAGCGGGTGGTCATGCGGGTATCGCCCGGGCCCAGGCCTGAGCAGAAGGGATGGGTACTGGAGTCGAGGCGACCTGCAGAGATGTCGAAGCCGATTTTTGGAAGAAGAAGCTGGAGGAATTTCTCCTGATCGGCGCGGGGGTAGTGGCCTCGGAGAGTTTTGCGGGAGGGTGGTTGAGGCAGGGCGAAAGCTTTTTCGGCTATGGCAACGAGGCGAGGGCGAAGTTTGGCAAAGAGAGAAGTAACATCGCGAGTCAGCCAACCCGGTTCGTAGCCTTCGAGGAGGGCATCGTAGGGCTGGTCGGCGTAGCCCCAGAGGTCGGCCATTTGGCGGGAGAGGGAGAGAAGTTTTTCAAGGTGTGGGGAGAAGGTGGGGAAGTGAGAGTTTTTTCGCGCTTCGACCCACGCGGTGCGGGAGAGGCCGATGGCGAGCTCGTTTTCTTCGACAAGTTCGGCGGGGATGCGAGTGGCGCGGTGGTAGTCGTGACGCCATCGGGCGATGGCGGCGGCCTCGGGGGAGTGAGGTGGGAGGGAAGTGCTTTCGCACTCATCGAGCCAGCGGGCGATGTCGGTGTGGGTCGCGAGGCGATGGGAGATGCCCGCGAGGAGGGAGGACTGTTCGGCGCGGAAGGAGTGGCCTTTCGGGGGGAGGAGGGTTTCCTGATCCCAGCTGAGGAGGCCGGTTGTGGCGCCGAGAAGCGCGAGGTCTTTGCCTCGGGCGCGGAGTTTTTCGTAGGCATCAGGGAGCGGGGACATGGGGTGATGATGAAACAACAAAAGGCTCTATGGAATGTTTTCTTAGCGAGCAGGTATTCTCTCAAAACTACCAAAGAGTTTTGATTGCGGAATATTTATGAAGTTGGGGGTCACCGGTGAGGAGGGTCATTTTTTCAGCCAGACATTGGGCGACGAGAATACGATCGAACGGGTCGCGATGATGAAAGGGAAGGTCAATCGTGCGACGGATATGGGTCCAAGAGATGGGAAGTGGTTTTGCGATTTCCTGATCGATCCACTCCTCTCTTAGGCTCTCCAGCCCGCCCAGAAGCTCGAGTTTTTTAAGAGAGACCTTGATAGCGAGTTCCCAAAATGTGGCTTCACTGATCCATAGTTCGTTCTTTGGATTTTCCAGTGCGGCCCGTGCTGTTGGAGAAAGGGAAGGGTTCTGGGCTCGATGCCAGAGAAGGGCATGGCCATCGATCAAGAGTTTCACTGCATGTACTCTTGAAAGTCTTCGATTGGGGCATCGAAATCCTTGGCCATGTGCAGGACAGTTCCTTTTCCATAGCCATAGGGAAGTCTCTTGGTGGTTTGGCCATTCGTGATGGGCCTCAGTTCTGCGACTACCTTTCCTCGGTTGGTAATTTTGTAGGTAACCCCCTGTTTGGCGACCTTCGAGAGCATTGTGGAAAGATGCGTTTTCGCGTCAAAGATCCCAGTTTCTTGGACTTTCATTCTAACTAGTTAGCATACTAGTTAGATAAAGCAAGCATGCGATGGGTTTTTAGGTTAAGTGAATCGGGTAGGGGCGAAGTCAGGAGAAAAAGACATGCCGTTCATCCTACATTCCCGGGAAAGTAGGATGGTGGTGGGTTATGGGGTAGCTTGAAGTGCGTCAGCGGGAAGCAGGCCGCGTGAGATTAGTTTTTTGGCGAACTCGATCTGGCTGGGGGCGAGGGTGCGGGAGGTGGACCTAGGAAGCGGGCCATCGAACAGCTCGTAGTTGAACAGTTGGTGGGCAACTTGGGGGAAGCGGTCGGGGGGGAGGACGGGAATGGCGAAGGCGAGGCGGTTGTCGGGGTTGTTGTCCGACTCGGGGATGGAGGGGGGGAGGCCTTGGCCGAGTTTGACGAGGCAGGAGAAGCTGAGAACACCGAGGTGGCGAGCGGTGTGGTAGTTGAAGAGGAGGACTTCGGCCATGGTAGAGTCTCCAGGGGTGGCCTGATCGCGGCCGCGGCGGGAGATTTCTTGGAGAACCTGTTCCACATCGGCACCTGCCATATCGGCTTCGGCCAGCCAGTAGAGGGTAAGGAGAAGATTTTTCGCCATCCCGCCAGGGGCACTCAGTTTGGCCATAACAAGGGGATCGGTGAGTCGGCGAAGATTTTCCATGGCGGCTTCCGTCTTTTTGAGAACGTTCATGCTGGCGGAGGCGGTCATCGAATCGAGCATCAGTTCATCGTCCCAAGTGCAGGAGTATCCACCAAAGAGACCGTATTGATCCTGATAAGCGGGATTGAGTGGCAGGACGAGAGGCGGGGCAGAGTGTCCCGTTTGCAAAAAGGGGCAAATGAAGAGAATCAGGAGAAGGGCGTAAGGCATATAAAGATGATATGGCGTATTGATTGGGAGGAAAGTGTTTTGGGAGAAAGGTATGGCAGGGGATGGTCGAAAGTTCGTGGGTGCGAAGGGGCTTAGGGGGGAGGTAAGGTTTGTGTATGGATTTTACGATTGTGACACCGAGCTTAGGGCAACTGGAGCATCTGGAGTGCTGCATCGCTTCAGTGGCAGATCAGCAAGGGATCTCGATAGAACACATTGTTCAAGATGCGGGAACAGACGGCTTTGCTGAATTCGCTGAAAAGATGAGGCAACGCTGGCCTGACCGCCCGAACTATCGCAGGGTGATGCTCTCAGAGCCTGACACAGGCATGTACGATGCAATTAATAAGGGGCTCAAAAAGGGGACTGGAAGGATTTGTGCGTACTTAAATTGTGACGAGCAGTATCTGGCTGGGGCACTGGCCAAGGTGATGGAAGAGTTTAAAAAACAGTCAGCAATCGAAGTTTTATATGGGGGGTTTCTCGTCGTGGATGAAAAAGGCGACCTGATAACGGCCCAACGTCCTGTAAAAATGTTTTGGCAACATGTAGCAACATCCCACCTTCCAAACTTCACCTGTGCGACTTTTTTTAAGAGGGAAATGATGGAAAGAGATCAAGCGTGGTTCGACTCAAAGCTCAAATATTGCGGTGATCTACAATGGGCAATTGAAAGACTTAAGACGGGCATTTCTTTTGGCTGCATGCCCACATTTGTAAGCACGTTTCTAGAGCACTCACGAAATTTTGGGCTAAGCCAAGAGGGTCTAGCTGAAGCAGCTAGAATTCGGAAGAGCTCGCCCAGCTGGGTCCAGAAGCTTGGCATCCTTTGGAAAGTAGTGCATCGAACTCGAAAGCTGATCGAGGGAGCCTATTTTCCGTGTAAAGTTGGGGCTTCGATGTACTTAAAAGAAAATATAAATGCCCGCAGAGAGTTGAGGGGGAAATGGATCATTACCTTTTGGGTAAGTCGATGGATAGGTCAATTCAAGTAATATTAATTCAATAACTGTTATGAAAAAACCGACGAAAGGAGTTCATTATAGTCGAGCATCATGCTTCGCAGCGCAGTTTCTCGAGCACTTTTTTCCCAGACCGCCTTTTCGCATCGCAAATGGGATTCAAGCAGAGGGTCCATCCATTCTGTTAATTGAATTATTCGGATTGGGGGATCTGGCCTCACTCTCTGTTTTGTTTGACCCGATTCTGAAAAAATACCCCCAAGCTAAAATATATATTGTCTGCCAGGAGTGGTGTCAGGGTTTGTATTGGAATGATTCTCGAGTGACAAAGGTCTTTGGTATGCCCACGCCTTGGAAAGCATCGGTAAGGGTCTTGTTTTCTCCCGGTGCTTGGAAAAAAGTATTCAAAGCGGCGAGTGCTTTACGGGGTATTGGCATTGATTGGGCGATTGATACGCGCGGCGATGTTCGCAGCCAAATTTTCGCTCGCTGGGCTCAGCCCAAGCGCCTGGTGGCACCGCTGGACTACATGGGATCCAATATGTTTTTACGTGGTGCCTTATTAAGCGACAACCTTGGGGTCATTCCGCATGGGCATCGATATCAACGTAACTGCGACTGCCTTCTGCCCATATTGGGCATGTCAGTTGAGGCATCGTTGCCCAGCCTCCCGCAGAAATCCAGCAACGTTGACCTTGGAACTTTGAGCAGGCTTTTAATTCACACAGGTGGGGGATGGAGGTATAGGCATTGGCCCGAGGAGCGATGGCGAAAGCTGTTGCTCGATTTATTAGAGAAGAATGAGTGGGAGGTTGCAGTATTGTGTGCCCCAGGAGAGGAGCGGGTCATTGAACGAATAAGTGAAGGAACCAGTGTTAAAATTGAGAGGCCCGCTCTTAAGGAGCTACTGCCGACCATACAGTCATACCACGCGATGGTGGCGACCGATAGTGGCCCAATTAACCTCGCCATATTATCCGGGATCCCCGTCGTAGATATTATGGGTCCAGGGAATTCAACTATGTGGGGCCCCCCCAAGGGTCATGGAGTTTTGCTTCAGGAAGTGGATAGTTACCCTTGTTATCCATGCCAACAAAAGAAATGTTATTTTCCAACCAGTCCATGCATTCAACAAGTTGAAATCCAGCAGGTAAAAAATGCCCTAGAAACCCTAAAGAAAAGGCTACGGCACCAACCGAACTAGAGGAAGCATGGCATTGGCCAAGAGGTTTGAGAAGTTGGGGATATGGTAGGAAGTGTGAGCGTTGCAACAGGTTCACAACTACGGGCACAGAGCGAAGCACTTTCCCAAAGAATCGAAGCTTTCAGCCGACATCTTCGGCGTTAACATTCTGACATTCCCACATTGGAACATTCAAACAACAGCATGGATTTCACCATTATCACTCCCAGCTTCAAGCAGCTCGACTATTTGAGTTGCTGTATAGCGTCGGTTGCGGATCAGGAAGGGGTTACGGTAGAGCATATCGTCCAGGATGCGGGGAGTCCTGGGATCGAGGAGTTTGTGGAGAAGATGGGCAAACATCTTTTAGGGAAGTATGGGGGGGAGCGGGTATCTAACCTTCAGACATTCGAACTTTTACACATTCGCACAGCCCACGGCTACACTCTGCGAATCTTTAAGGAGAAGGACAGCGGGATGTATGATGCGGTGAACAAGGGGTTGAAAAAGGGTGAGGGTAAGATATGCGCCTATTTGAATTGCGATGAACAGTATCTGGTTGGAACTCTGCAACGGATTCGGAGATTATTTGCGATCCAAGTTGGAACAGAAGTCACGTTTGGTGGGGTCGCGATTGTGAGCCCAGATGGGAAACTGATTGCGAGGCGAAAGGCGTGTCATCTCTCGTACTCCCATGTAATAACCTGCCATCTGCCCAACTTTACCGCATCCATGTTCTTTCTCAGAGAATTACTGGTAAAGCGCGCGGCGTGGTTTGATGTAGCTTACCGAGATGTAGCGGATGCGGTATGGGTACTGGCTAGGCTAAAAGAAGGAGCAAAGATTGAGAGAGTTTCTGTAATTACAACGGCTTTTACAGATACGGGCGCTAACATGAATCTTTCACCAAATGCGCGGCGTGAAGCGCGGGAGCTTCGCGAATCGGCACCGAAATGGATCAAAGTTTTAAGACCGTGGTGGGAATTTGCCCATCGCGCACGAAAGCTCCTAGAGGGCCAATATTGGCCAATAGCGATGGAATATGGATTGTACCTAAAAGTAACAGGCGAGCGGACGGAGTTTAAGGTCACCAGAGCGAGTCCGCTTTGGTGGGACCGACTTTAGATGAACAAGTAGGAACGGAGGTACAAGCACTACTCAATTTTCGATGCTTGGCTTAGCAGACAACGGAAGCCCCGACAGGAGTACGGGGCAGGCCCCGACAGGAGTACGGGGCAGGGTGTGAAGGTTCGAAGGAGAAACGGTTGCCTTCCCTCGACCTATGATTGAGCTGAGAGTGCTGCGGGGGGATAGATAGTTTGGATTGGGGCGAGGGGAGGGCGGGATTTTAGGGCGGCGCGTCGCAAGGTTTCAGCACGATAAATAAGTGCCGTGACAGGACAGACTTGGATCAGGAAATAGGTGTAATCACCAAAGAGCAGAAAAAAAGCGACCAGTTGGGCCAGCAGACATGCAAAACACCATGTTTGGATTGGGGTAATATGGTTAGGCGGGGTGTGGATGACGCTTCTCCAGGCGTAGAAAATGAAGCCGAAGCAGAAGAGTGAGAAAAAAAAGATACCCAATGAGCCTGAGACTAGTAGGGCGTGGACAGGGCCCTCGTGCGGCATGCGCATCTCGATAAAGCCACGAACATCGGCAAATTGATCACCAGCCTCGGCTTGCCGCCGGACAATCGCCAAATAGATATCGGTTTCAGTTTTTGCCAAGTTAGGATCGTAGTGGTAGCCCAGTCCGATGATAGGGGCTTTTTGAAAGTACTCTTTATAGAAAAGAGTTTTCATTTTTTCGCGCCACTTGCTGGAGGCACCTGCCTCCGTACTTGCTTTGGCTTCCCATTGGCCAGGCAGAAATGATAAGCCACGCTGAAGTGCGAGCGGGTAATTGAAAACGGTGCCTTGAGTCAGAGCGATGGCAAGGCCGGCAACAATCGGAAGGGGAATAAGAAGAAAAGCAGACGAGCGAAGGGTGGTATAGATGGCCGCGAAAAAAGCGACCGAGTAACCTACCACAGCACCGCGAAAGCCGCTCGTAGCGCATACAATGCCCCCCAACAGAACTGTGGGCAAAGCCCACAACCGATTGAGGTGAATCCATGTTTTCGGGGGTATGTAGCAAAGGGTAACAAGCCCCACAGCTTTGCCAATAAGCGCCAATTGTCCGATGCGGGTGACTCCCGCTTCTTCGGAAAAGTTTCCCCGTAAAGTAGAGCCGTATTCACTTATGTTAACACTGCTATAAAATCTATAGATGTAGGGAGCGGTTGCCGGAACTAGGGTTGTGATTACGCCTGGGACAATATCAATGAGGGTACCCAAGAAGTAGAGAAGGGGAACTTTTTGGAGATCGACCCACCTAATTCCTGGAAAAGAATTGAGCAGAAGCATTCCAAACGATGCCATGAGAACGGTGAAGTATTTGCGGCCGCCCCAGCCTGTACCGCCGAGAAGCTTGATTCCGATATCGCGGGATTCCACCCAGTGAAAAACGATAATGGAGAGAAGTAGGGCGAGGGGAACCCAGATTGAGGCAGGGCCGAGGCGCCAGGCCACGTTCAGGCCAAAGATCATCCTGTAGAGGAGGTAAAGGCAAACGCCGATGATCGAGAGTTCTTGAATGGAGAAGTTGAGAGGAAGAAAGTTTAGATTCCCCTCAACGGGAAGAGTAAAAGGTATAATCATCCAGCAGCGGTCGCGAACGACAAAGAGGACGACGAGGAGAAAGGCGACACACAAAAAGCCGAGAAGAGGAGTGGTATTGCCGCCGATGGTTTGGCTGGTCATCCATGGGGCAGCGATGAAGAAGCCGAGGGTGATCAGAGCCAGGCACACCTTTTGGGCGGTGAGGTTATGCACGAAACATAGTGTAAGGTTGAAAGGGGACAGGTGAAAAGGGAGAGTTTCAGGCGGGAGAGTGCGAATGTCCTAAGGTGACCCTCCGTCGCTCAGTCTTGGCAGGCTCGCTGAGCTTTGCAGGGCTATCAGATGTTCGAATGTGCCCCTTCCACGTCCCGCCTCCCGCAGTTGCGGGACGCGCTCACGCGCGGATGCTTAACTTTTGATTATTGCAGATTAGGATTGGGAAACGTGCGAACGACTCGGGCCGGGTTTCCGGCGGCCATCGAGTACGCGGGGACATCTTTGGTTACGACGGCGCCAGCGCCGATGACGGCTCGATCACCCAGGGTGACGCCCTTAAGAATCATGGAACGAGAGCCAATGAAACAGCCGCGACCAATCTTTATGGGCTTGGAGTTTTTAGAACACTCTGAAACCCAAGTAAATCCTGTGCCCATAGAGTGGAAGTCGTTGTCTAAGATCATGACTCCAGACCCAAGAATTGTATGCTCGCCGATTTCAATAGAGTTTCCGGCAACAATTACACTATTACTTAGCCCAACATGGTCTCCAAGCTGGATGCGAGCGGTGGGGGTCACTGTCCGGACGACGCAGGGGGAGAAGCCACCTAGCCGGTTGGAGCGGATGGCGCTATCGAGAGCCACGCCAGAGCCGAAGGAGATGAAAGAGCCGGGATGGCGACTACAGATTGGCTGACCAACAAGAAAAATGGGCGCTTTGATTTGGACTCCGCGGATTTTAAGTTCTAACAGCCACAAGGGACTGCTAACCAAACGAAGTTGTTGGCGAAAATTACCAGCGAATTGCAATAGGCTCATGACTCAAGCTAGAACTTAATGTAAGCACGGAACATGAAAAAAATAGCCATTCTCGCAGATTTTCCGCTACACGAAATTCCTGGCGCCGATTATCCAACCCCCAAAGGGCACTACGCGACATGGCTGCCACAGTTGGCGAGGGCTTTTCAAGATCAAAAAGAATATGAAATACACTGGGTTTGTCTTTCTGACTCGAGCAAGGACTCAAAAAAACTTTATCGTATGGGTCAATATTTCCACATATTGCCAACAACAAAAAGAGGGCGTGCACTAACGCTCTTTTGGAAAGACAGAAAAAATATTCAGAGAAAAATAAATGAGATTAGCCCTGTGCTGGTTCATGGTTGGGGCAATGAAAACATTTGGGCATGGGCTTCGGCTTTTTCGGGCTTCCCCAATATAATTTCGGTACAGGGAATTATGGGAACTGTAAAAGACTTTCCTGACACTCCATGGAGAACAAAAGTAATGAGCGTAGTAGAGTGGATATCTCTTAAAAAAGCACAGGTCATCGTAACAGAATCAGAATGGGCGAGGGATCAGGTTAACAAAATGACTAGCCGGAATGACGTGCGAGTTATTGAATACGGCGTAAACGAGGAATTCTTCGCGGCGTCCCATTCGCCCAAAACAGAAAAACCTTATGCGCTCTTTGTTGGTACAGCAGGATATGGGAAAGGAATTGATAAGGTGGTTGACATATTCTGCAACAAAAGCATGCAAAATATTAATTTAAAAATTTGTGGAGGGGTTACGCCCTTCGGGGAAATCCAAAAAAAAAGATGTCATAAAAATGTAATATGGATGGGTCGCCTAGTTCGAGGGGAGGTAATCAATTTGATGGCAAACTCCTCATTTCTGATTTTGCCGACTAGGGCGGACACCGGACCAATGGTCATAAAGGAGGCAAGGGTTTTGGGAATACCAGTACTAGCAAGCCCCCATGGAGGTCACGTACATTATATAATCGAAGGAAAAACAGGGTTTATTTGTGAGTTAGACAAAATCAATAAGTGGGTAGAAAAAGCAAGATATTTAATGGAGAATCCAGGAATTGCAAAAAAAATGGGAAAAAATCTACAGGTGAAGCACCGAGAAGAACTAAAAGTAGAAAAGACAGCCCAGCGATTTATAAATCTTTATTCGGGAGTTATAGCAAATCCAAAAGCAAAACGCCATTAGGGTTTGTGGATGCTTATAAATAAAAATATCCACGTTTGCAAAAAAAGAAACAGATAAGAATCGTTGGTATTACCACCAGTAGCCTCATAGTAAAATCGTAGAAATCGTTTTTTAGAACTTCCACTAAAAAGCCCTTTTAACGCTGGGGTCTGGGTCTAATGAAGCGGAAAAAATTCTGCGAAAAATGCGCCAAGGGCATGTGCTAGCTGCCGGAACATGGTAGGCGACGGGATCTTCAATCGCACGGCAAGCCAAATGTAATAGCTAAAACAAACTACCAAAGAAGAGAGCACTGTTAGGAATGATTTGCGGGAAAAAGGAAGTAGCGCGCGAGTGCGCCTCACTTCAAGCCAACCCTTCCGAAACATGTGAGCCAAACTCCCTTGGTTAAGATAAATGGCAGATGCTCCTGGGATAAAATGTGCAGAAAAGCCTTGTCCTATAGCCCAAAGAAACCACTCCAAATCCTCAGCGGTATCAATGCCCTCGTCGAATTGATGGGCTTCCCAAGCAGATTTGCGATATATCGCGAGCCCATTTCCGCCAGGGAAAAAACTGCCGCATTCAAAGGTGAACCGATCCCCAATTGAATCAGGGTGAGCGGCTTTGGGTGGTACGACGCTAACCTTTCCATAACCAACAACGGATTCCTCATTAGCGTTCTTGATGAAGGCATGGAATAATTGAATCAAATCATAACTCAGGGGAATGCAATGGGAGCTAATCACAGCAACCCAAGGCGATCTAGAACGTGAAAATCCAGCATTTAGGGATTTGCTATAATGGAATGGAAGCTTAGAGGAAATAACAGAAAGTGAATGCTGACGAGCTATATGTAAAGTAGAGTCTGTAGAGCCCGAATCGACGATAATAATTTCGTCGCCTGATTCAAGTCTTAACCTGGAAAGAAGCCGAGAAATAGTCTTTGAAGAATTATACGTTCTAATGACTACCGAAAGAGTGGTACAGTAAGACATCTCTAAATACAATACGAGAGGATAATATATAAAAAAGCATTTACCATATGGACTTAGAACGGATTAACCTCTTCATCTCTTGCTTTACAAAGGAATTAAACACAAGAGAAATTGTTATTCCAAAGTAAAAAAAGAAAGCAAAGAGCTTCAAGGTAAATTCAATAATCCCAGTAAGGTGAAAACATGAAAGTGCGAGGCTAAAGAAAAACAAAAGAAACAATGAAAGAAGCGAGCCCGTAAACAGCTCAAAAACAGGGACATCGGGGAAACTCTTTTTAAAATTAAAAAAAGAAAAGGAGTAAGTCACAAAGAAATGAATTAATAGCGAACCGAATAACAAGCCGCCGATACCAAAATAAAAAGACAAAGGGAATGCAATAAAAGCAAAAAGCACGCCCTCTGCCAAGTAGATGTTCCTTAATTTCGAGTAATCTCCCAGGACCCCGAAAATACCTACCTGCCAACGCGTGAACGCGGTAAGAACAATTATAAGCGACAGTAATAAATCAAAAACAATATTCCATGAGACTTTCCCGTGTGTCCAAAAGCCCACAAAAGGAGTATTGAAGAAAATAAGACCGGCAGCGCCGGTACAGGCGCAAAAAAGAGTAACTTCTATTAAGCTGCTCAGCCTTTTATTAAAAGAAGCGTGATCATTCTTGACCCACATTTCGGTTAGGCCCGGAGACGATGATTCAATGATCTTATAGAAAAACTGACAAATTAAAGTAAAGAATTTTGAACCAATCGCAAAAACAGCAGCTTCGTTCAGACCGCATGTTTTGCTTAAAACAATCAATTGAGACGCATTTATTAATTGCGACCCTAAGGCAAGACGAAAAACATCTTTACCAAAAGAAAAGATCTTGTGGAAGAATGCAAAGTCAAAAGATCCACCGAGAAGGCGTTCTGGATAATAACCATTTCTTTTACAGAAAAAATAAGTAACTAATGGAGACAAAAGTACTGCCGGTAAAAAAGAAAAGGCAAAGCTATAAACTCCTAACCCTAAAATAAATCCGATCCAAAGACATGCAAAGCTACTTAATAAAGAGACAGAACTAACAATGTTACAAAAATCCATCCGCTGAAAGGCCCAAAGTGGCACAGCAAAGAATCGAGAAGCGAATGAAATAGAGAATGAGGTGGACAAAATAAAAAGCACATTTCGAAATGTATTTGCCCAGTTTTCATTGATCGAAAAAAGAAATGGGGCATTTAGAGATAAAAGAGCTCCCAATAAAAACATAAGTGAAGCCTGAATCATGAATGCAAAAAACGCTGTTTTTAGAGCGTTGCAGTAAACTGATCCCTCAATTTTTTCTTTCTGATCAGCCAAAAATCGATTGATCGAAAAAGACAACCCTAAATCCAGCATCAGCAAATAGCCGGCAACCTGTTGTGCAAGAGCCCAGAGACCAAATTCTTCCTTACTTAAATAAATGAGAGCCAAAGGAACGGAAGCAGCAGTGTAGATGACATTACAAACAATGGAAACGTATCCCATTGCGAGCCCTGACAAGAATCGTCGGGTGCGATTCATTAAACTACTTTGTTTCCTTGCGGATTAATGCCCGAGCCCAAAAAATGTAGACGAGCGCAACAAAACTAAAAACAGCCAACATGGTAGTATCCTACGAATTGTTCCCGAATGGCGAAGCAAAAAGTAGAAAGGGAGACTTTTAGCCCGGTTTAAAATATTTGCAGCAAGCGGCATGCGACAGTGTCAGAAGCACATTGCTTCGCCACTCCATGGCCGCAGTGAATGGCGGGCGACTTCGCTTCTTGGATTAGTTGAGAGATCAGTTCTCCCGACTGAGTCAGGAGGGAGAAAAGATTTGGAGATTTGAAATTATCAAGCTTTGCCAGCTTACACCCGCAAATTTCAGCCTCAGCTCCCGCCAGGCCAAAACTTTCATAGCGTGAGGATGAAAGAAAAATCTTTGATTCCCGCATATAGCGTGCGAGATCGGGCGGTGAAAGGGGGGGGAGGAAGTTGATTTGGGGATGGAGAGACTTAGCGGGAAGCCCAGAGCCAATGACTAGGGAGGCCCAGGTGGGGTTTTTATCAAGAAAAGCACGGAGGGTTTTGAGAAGAAGGGGGAGGTTCTTTTGATACGATTCCCAGCGGCCGACGGAGATGATCTGGTTCTTTTTGGGGATGGCAGCGTCGAACTTAAAGATATCGGTCTTAATTGGGTGAGGAACACAGTGGATTTTGGAGGGATCGGCCCCAAGACGAGTAGCGAGGGATTTCCAAAGTGTGGTGGCATGAGGGGTTTCGACAGCAACGGCAGGCAGAAGTTTTAAAGTGCGGGCCAAGCGAGTCTCGATCCAGGGGGTGGCGATGATTGAGGCGAAAGAGTAGAAAATTGAAGCAGGGATGGAGAGAAGAGATGGCCAGTGGTAGGTGCGGTCGCGGAAGTAGTCGAAGCGACGTTTTGCGTAGGTGAGGAGACCGCAGGAGGCAGTGCGCATGCCGTCGCTATCGGCGCGTTCGATGACGTGGGGCGTGGCAGAGAGACCAGCGCGTCGGATAGGGTCGTATTTGGGGCGGGTCCAGAGGCCGAGGATGACGAGATCGGGTTTTTGCGATTGCCACCAGATGGGGTTGCGGACGTCGAGGGGGGAAGGCCAGAGAACAGGATCATTTGGAATGTTTAATTTTGGATTCTTGATTTTTGATGAGGCATCACCCGCAGGGTGGACAACAAGGTAGGCATCGTTGCCGAGGGCACGGAAGGCTTTTGTTAAAAGACCAAGGTCGCGATGCCAGAAAAGCAGGTCAGGGCAGATGGTGATGTCAGTGTAGAGGAGGATTTTCAAGCGAGAAGTTTTGCCTGAGAGTGGGAGGCGAAAACGCTCACGCAGGTAAAAAGGCAGATAAACGCATCGAAGCTGATCGATAAAGCATCGCAGGGGTCGTTTTAAACAAAGCGAAATTTTTAGGCGTGACGGGGATCCAAAGAATGAAGGCAGGCAGCTTTTTCATATAGCGAATGGAATAGTACTACGAATTGCAATAGGACTCAATTCATGATGCCAAAAAACTGAAAGTAGAGCCAAAACAAATGCCTTTTGCGAAGTGATGAAGATAGCAGCGAAGAAAGTCTAGAAGGTCAGTACTCGATCTGCTTTAGATCGGCTATCCAAGCTCGAAGAAGGGGAATCTCTTCGGACGGGAAAAACCCCTCGGCGACCAATTTCTCATAACAAGACAACAGATTTGCACAAACCACCTCAATATTTCTTCCTGAAGCCAGACTTATGGCAGCCAATATCTTGGCAATCCGTGCGTTTCCTAGATATCCAGGAATTTCCTGCTCGAAATCTTTTAGCAAGCGGTGCTCGTTACGATCCTGAAAGACGGTAGGTGAAGTAAAGAGAACCCCAGAGTCCATTTGCCAAAGGCATCGCTGGGCAACAAAGGAGCGCCAAATATCGGTCATCCGGAAAGTGCAAAAAGAGGGTAGGTAAAGCAGGGGGAAAGCTTCCCTGAAAAACGTGGTGTTTTGACTATTGAAAGGACACCAGGCATCTTTCCCTAAAAAAACTGAAGATGCATCCTGAAAACTGAACGGCAAAACCCGGGTGAGGCGATAAACGGCGTCTACATCAGGGTCCCCGTTGGCTAGACCCTGCTGGATAAGGGCCTCACAACTCTCGGTTGAATCTTTGGCTAGCATCGACGCAAAAGGGGGTCCGACCTGGAGATTTTCTAGGGGGAAGCCACGGGGCCAAATCATCTCCTCGGTGAAACACCGGTAAACGTTTACCCAGCCCGCAGAAGTCAAACGGAGGGCTTGTTGTTGGCGCGCTCTTGGTGTCCAAAAAGGGGGAAGGGGAGCGTTGTCATCATCCGTCTCGATAATGCAATCGGGCTTGTCTTGTAAGGCCAGTAAGTAACCAAGATTTTTTCTCGTATAATGGGCAGAGGGAAGAAGACGAGCGAGCTGCCATGACTGACGGCCCTGCATGGCAAAAGACAAAAACTTTGTTTGTGGGAGCGGGTAGTTTTCAGGGCCCTTCAAGTCACCGACCACGTAAAGCGTGCCATTCATCTGGGAAAGTTTCGAGGCAAGGTCCTCCATCGCTCGTGTGGGCGGAGCAATAGTCGTTACGACAATCGTAAAAGAAGGGGCCACAGGTTACTTGTATGAGAATATACTTCGGAGCAGAGCAAATAGGAAGCGGATATATTTTACAAATCTGAATCCATTTTATCAGGACAGATAACCCGCGTCGGCTAGACTTTGCCTTATCTCCTCAAGATTAATAACGGGAGAATGGGCTGTTGGGCCACCACACCGCAAAATAAAGCTTTTTAATTGAAAGCCCACAACCGACGCGATCATGTCCGTGAAGCCGTCGAGAAACATATCGGGCACCCACTGAAGAACCTTACATTCAGGAGAACAGAACATCGTGTTGGACATGTTGCTTCCCAGGAAACTGCATATGTCCGTTGCCTGTGAAAAGAGAGCGACGGTTTGAGCAAAATTCAGGTCAACATCACGCACGATTGGCCACCCCCGCTCTTTCAAAAGATTTACAATTTCATCCATGTTGGCCAAACGACGGTGACTTGAGGTTCGTAAAAAAAAGAACTTCTTTGGCCCATTAAAATCAGGGGCTGCTTTTGGGAAAAAGGATCGTCGCATGAAGCTGGTCCCGTGTGGATTGAAACAACTAATCATTCCTACTGGGGAGGAAAAAAAGTACTTTTCAACTTCCAGATGAATTTCGCTCGTGGGGCGGCACCGATCTTTTAAGCCGAGAAGCTCAAGTGTTTCCCAATGAATCGCTTTAAGTTTTTTAGGAACAAGGATTCTGGTGTCTTTCGGAAGGTCGGCGAGAATCGCCAGTCGCGGCAGGGCATCGTGAAGCCAATGGCCGTACACAGGGCTGCCGTCCAAGGGATTCCAGTTGGAGACGATGCTGGTCCAATCGCCTTTTAGGCGCGCAGGCGTCGGGAGCGTAAGGATGCGGCTGGCGGGGTCATCTCGCCAGCGGGCTTCCCCGTAAACCGATTCCAGGCAAAGTTTTTTTTCTTCGTTCAACAAAGCCAAGGAATTCGAAACAAGCCTAGCATTATCGTGCTCTGTCCAAACAATTGGCCAAGGTTGTTCCAGGTGTTGGGTCAGGCCGCACTGGACCACAAGGGAATCCGAACGAACGCTGGGAGAGCCTTGGTCTTCCAGGATAATTCGTCCTCGGACCGCCGGGTCGCCCCACCGTAAGGCATGGTAAAGAGAAAAATTCCGACCCGGAGGCCCCCAGTTTGGAAAATCCCTGAAGAGGATCCTAGCGAACTCCCAAAATCCTTGCACTAATGCCGCCCAGACTGTTCGGCGTAAAAACCGTAAAAAATGGTTGAGACTAGGCCAGCGTCGACTGGCAAAACCTAAGCGATCCGTCCACCGAAGCGGTTTGATGCTGTGACTCAATAGACTTACCTTACAAAAATCAGTGCTAAACTAAAGCTGAAACTCGACGCTTCTCCCAATCAAAAGACAGCCGACACTGCTTTGTCGCTTTCTTGGAATAGGGTGAGCCGAAGGCATAATTCAATCACAAAGCGCGAAAATAGTGTGGGTGAAACAACGCGGGGTAGGATTGAGAAGTATACTCTGCTATGAATAGCCTATGGGAGCTGTCCATGAAGCGATCCGTCTTTTGTCGGCAAAAGGGCGCTCGGGTGACGCAGGGGCTTTCAGCGAATTCCAAGAAATGGCCTCCCATGCGAAGGAGGCCGACGAACTACTCCTACTGGCCAACTTAGCTAAAAAAGTATTTGCCCAAGAAGTTTCCAACCTGCCGATCGTGCGTATCGGGCTGCTGGGTGCATGCACCTTTCACCCTTGGAGGCATATGCTTGAAGTACGTTTACTGGGGGAGGGTGTAAGACCACTTTTTACCGAAGGACTTTTTGATAATTATACGGCAGAAATACTTGAGCCAGGTGGCATCCTCGAGACGGGGCAACTGGATTTCGCTCTTCTTTGTCCGTCTGCCAATAGGTTGATGAAGCCATCCCTAGCCGAGGAAAATTGTGCGGTGGGTCGTGAGATGGCGGCCGAGTCCGCCCGTGAACTCCTGGAGCTATGCCGCAAGGCTCATGAACGAACCCGAGCGGAAATTATTCTGGTAAACTTTCCTTTGCCCTGTCGGCAGGATTGGGGTCCTTTTCGCAATCGAACCATGGCGACCGATTGGACATTCCGCCGGGCGGTCAATCTTGAAATGGGACTGACGGCTCCTGCTTTTGTGCGAATTTGCGACCGGGAATATTTGGAAGCTCGGTTGGGTTTGGAAAAGGCCGAGGATCGGCGGGGCTGGTTTGAAAGCAAGCAGCCGGGCTCGCCTGCCTTGCTGACTGTGCTGGCGGCCGAGGTGGCCCGATTGGTGGTTCAGGTTCGGTCCCCCATGAAAAAAGTTTTAGTACTGGATTTAGATAATACCCTGTGGGGAGGGGTGATTGGGGATGACGGGCTAGATGGTATTGAGTTGGGCGATACCTCTCCGCGTGGAGAGGCGTTCAAGGATTTTCAAAAATACATCAAGTCCCTTAAGGATCGGGGGGTTTTGCTTGCTGTGTGCAGTAAAAATGATGAAGCCAAGGCCTTGGAACCTTTGGAAAAGCACCCTGAAATGGTTCTGAAGAGGGAGGATTTTGTGGCCTTTTATGCGAATTGGGAACCCAAGCCCGAAAACTTGCGCAGGATGGCGGCCGAGCTGCGCCTGGGGCTAGACAGCTTTGTCTTCGTCGATGACAATCCGGCGGAGGTTGAAATTGTTCGGCAATTTACCCCTGAGGTCGGACGGGTGTTGCTGGGCCCAGATCCAGCTGAATACACTGTGCAGCTGCAGGACTCCCGATTCTTCGAGCCCCGGCAGATAACGAAAGAGGATGGGGTGCGTTCAGAGCAGTACCACGCCGAGGCACAGCGTAAGGGAATGGAGAGTCAGTGTGCCGACATGGGCAGCTATTTGGCGTCTTTGGAGATGGTTGCTGAGGTCCAGCCGTTTCGATCGGTGGATTTGCCTCGAATCACGCAACTGATAGCCAAGAGCAACCAGTTTAATGTGACGACTCGGCGACGGACTGGGGCGGAGCTTACTGCGATCTCTCAAAATCCTGAGTATGGGCATTTCTCGGTTCGGTTGAGGGATCGATTTGGGGATCACGGCTTGATCTCCGTGGTGATCCTGCATTTTGAAAATGAATTTGTGGAGATCGACACTTGGTTGATGAGCTGTCGCGTGCTCAAGCGGCAGGTGGAGGAGGTTGTGTTGAACGAAATCCTTCGGCAGGCGCGCGCAAGAAGTTGCCGAGAAGTGAGGGCAATATATTTGCCAACCGAAAAAAATGGAATCGTGAAGGATCTTTTTTCAAAGTTTGGCTTTATTCCACAAGAGAGGGGAGGGCTGGGAAAATGTTATGGGCTGGCAATTCAGGACTTTCGTCCGTTGGACCATCGGATTAGCCTTCAGCAAGATGAACCAACCTGATGGAGAGATTCTACTTAAATTACAGGCTGTGGTGGATGGGCTCTTTCTCGACCCTCCGCGATTGACCCATCAAACGAAGGCAACGGATGTGGCGGAGTGGGACTCCTTAATGCAGATATCCATCTTGGTTGCGGTGGAGAAGGAGTTTGGTGTGCGTTTTCGAACGGGAGAGGTGGAGGCTACGAGGAATGTGGGAGAATTTTGCGCTTTGATTCGTCAGAGAATGGTCGAACCCTAAACTTACAATGCAGGCTCCTTTTGACAGCCCAAGGCAAGCCGCTTGGTTTGCTGGGCTGTGTCTCTTGATTCTTTTCAGCCCGTTGCTTCTGCCCCCCTCTTGGCTGAATCAGCGGGAAACAATTTATAGCAATGCACCCCTTCGGATCGGGCCGTATCCGTGGCTGCAAAAAAAGATTTTTTACGAGCAACGTCCCGCGGATCTTGTCTTGGCTGGTTCTTCGCACATTTGGGGAGGGGTAAGCGCATTAGACGCTCAAAAAATGATCCAAGGGAAGATCGGTCGCCCCGCTGAGGTCTTTACCTTGGGATGGCCTTGGCCAGGTTATGACGCCTTATACTTTATTACACGGGATTTGCTGGAGAAACGCCCGGTTCGCTGTTTGGTGATTTATGACGAAGCCTGTGGGAGTGAGGATTTTCATCTTGCCGCGTACCAGTGGCTCCGATTCCGTCGAGATTGGCCCGTGATTCAGGGTCTTCCGTTCCGATTGGTGATGCAAGCTTACGCCGCCTCGATCTTGGGGGTGCCCAAGCTTGTCTTGTCCTCTCTTCGTCCGGATGGGCCAGCCGATCCAAACCCTCAGGAAGATTACTGGCAAAACTTTTATAAGGCACCACCCGTAGCTTCACAAAATGGAGCGCTGACTTCCCATTTGGGACTCAATTACGACCCAACCTTCCCTCCAGCTCCGACTTTTGCGGAGCCTCCAGCGCAGGCCCTAGTCTATGATGCAGCCACCAAAGGGAGCTTTCGTTTTCGGGGCGCCCCCCTCGACTGTCTGCAAAATCACTTTCTCGAAAAATTCATTAAATTAGCGAAAGAGCACGGTACGCAGATCATCTTTCTTAATATTCCTCTTTTTAAGGAGGCACAGAGCGATGAAATCGTGGAAAAACAGTGCTGGCCTGAGCGGTTTAGTGGGGGAGTGAAACTAATCGGGATCAGGCCGACGGAGCTGTTTCAGGGGATTTCCGAAGAAGATCGACAGGGTCTTTTTTACGACCCAAGGCACTTTAATGCCCATGGGCAGGAACTTTATAGCCGATCGATTCTGCCTTTGCTTGGGGAGGTTTATGCAAAATAGGTTGTGGATTTGGGCGGCAATTCTCATCGGATTATTGGGAGCGGTACTCGCCTTGAATTCGCCCTCGTTCCGCAATGGCGCGGATGCAGTGTACCAGAACTTCTGATACGGCGATGATTATTTCGGTAGATTGGATTCCCGGGATTTACGTGGCGTTTGGTTTGGCCGTACTGGGCTTAAGAAAAGTGCCCGTGGGTGCGATGAAGGACTGGCTCTTTGCAGGAATCAATCTTGGGGCAATTTTTACCGTTCATTTTGCTGCCCGAGATCCGCGCGCGATTCTTGTTTTTTGGGTTTATCTGGCGGCGGTAATAGGAATGTATCCCGCGATGCGAATCCTGGCGGCGCGGTCTGCATCCTTCTGGCTGGCATTTGCATTACCCATCTTGCTTATGGCGGGGGTCCGATACATGCCTATGGCATGGTTAGCACAGGGGTTGCATGGATTGCAGGAGGTTTTGCGACGAAATCCGGATTTTTCCTTGGCACCATATTTCCTCGGGATTTCGTATTTAGCCTTCCGTTGTAGTCGGATGCTGGTGGATGTGCGGAATGGGGCTCCTTGGCCCACCTTTGTCCAGTTTTTGGGATTTGCTTTTTTCTTCCCCGTAATGAGCGTGGGTCCCATTCATCGGTGGGAGCAACATCGCGAGGGTCTGCAGAACAAGGACACTTTTCCTGTCTCGCAATGTCTACAAAGGATTATAATCGGATTGGCCAAGGCGGTCTTTTTGGCCGGGTGGGTGGGGCAATTGGCTTATTCGCAGATGTTTTTTGACGGGCATCTGCACGTGCCCAGTGACCTCGCCATTTCTGCCATTGCCTATTATCTGTACCTCTACCTAAATTTCTCAGGGTACTGTGATGTGGCAATTGGCTTGGCCGGATTGGCAGGAATCGCCGTTCCTGAGAATTTCAAAAATCCGTTGATGGCGAGAAATCTAAAAGAGTTCTGGAACCGCTGGCACATCACCCTTTCGGAATGGATGCGGGATCTGGTGTTTTCCCCCATGGCGAAGAATCTTGTGGGGCGGGTAGGGCCGAAGTACGCCAATCACGCGATCGCAGGGATCATCTTGTTTGTTTTCCTGCTGATCGGGGTCTGGCATGGGAGGGGATGGACGTTTTTCATTTACGGACTCCTTCACGGATTGGGGGTGGTGGCGAACCACTACTATACTTTAGCTTTGAAAAAGCACCTGAGCCGCGAACAATACCTGTCTTATATGGCGAACCGATGGATCGAGGCGGTCGGAGTATTAATGACTTTCCTTTATACGGCAGTCACGCTGTTCTTTTTCGCCAATAGCTTCCCGCAAATGAAAATTATTCTGTCCTCATTGAAATGACTTCTGAAGCAAATCCTGTTTACGCCGAGAGGGCCAGTCAGCTCCTTGCGTTTCATCACTTAGGATTGGCGGTGCGCAAGCCCGAGGCTTCGATCGCCCTGATGACTGCTCAAGGCTATCGAATCGGTGCGGCGATTTTTGACTCGGCGCAAAATGTCCATGCAATAATGTGCACGCATGCGAAAGAACCCGCGGTCGAGATTCTTTGGCCAGGCCATCCACCGAGCCCCATTGACAACCTCCTCCAGCGGTATGCCTCTGGAATTATCTATCACATTTGCTACGCGACGGACGACTTGGCGGTTGCATTGTCCGGACTGGCCGGAGCTGGCCTCAAGGTGAGTTGTGTCTCACCACCCAAGCCAGCGCCTCTTTTCAGCGGACGGAAGGTTTCGTTCTACAACGTGGTCGGCCTCGGTTTAATCGAGATTTTGGAATGATTTTACAAGGCAACAACGGGCAGCAAAAAGAAACCTCCATTTCAAGGGGAGGCATAGGGCAATGAAATATGAAGATCATAATTTTGGACCGACTCCTCCCAAAGCCGAGCCTCGCGTCTATGATCTGCCGAACGGCATGACCATTCATCATGTCAACAAGCACGAGACGGATTTTTTGTATCAAGAGATATTCGTTGAAAAAACCTATTTTAAGAATGGAGTCACCCTCCAGGAGAAGCCATGCGTTTTTGACGTGGGAGCGAATATTGGGATGTTTAGTTTGTTTGTTAAGCGCCAGTGGCCAGAGGCGACCCTTTACGCTTTCGAGCCGATCCCTGCGCTCTATGAAATCTTAAGCTTGAATGTTGGGCAGTACGGCCAAAGCGTTAAAACTTATCCGATGGGGGTATCGGATAGGATCGGAGAAGCCAATTTAGTATATTACCCCGGCTATTCGATCATGTCTGGATTCCATGCTGATGAATCAAAAGATGCAGGCATTCTCTCGTCCAGTCTTCGGCTGCAGATTTCGCAAAGCGCCATCAAACGGAAGGAAGTTTCAGATGAGCATATTCAGCAGATGGCCAAATTCACTTTAAACCAGAAAATAGAATTCAAGTGTCCGATGACGACGCTTGCTAAAACTATTCGTGAGGCTGGTGTCAAAAAAATCGATCTCCTGAAGGTCGATGCGGAAAAGTCTGAGTTGGCGGTTTTAGCGGGCCTGGAAAATGATGATTGGACGAAGATAAAACAAATTGTATTGGAGGTTCATAGCCCAGAGGAGCTTGAGGTTGTTCAAAAGATGCTTAGGCAAAGGGGATTTGCATTCATCATTCAACAAGCCGACCAACTCGCGAGCTCCGGGATTTTCAACTGTTTTGCTTTTCGCGAATAGCTACTGATCCTCTATGATTTAAAGACAGGCCAATTACAATCATGCTTCCGAAAAAACACTAGGTACTTGGAAAACCTATTTATGTGGATCTAGCTTTATGGAAAGTGCTTACACCAAGGGTTGGCCTGAGGGATTAGGGTGAGGGCTTAAAAAGTGATATCTACAGAGACAAGCGTTTTGGCATCTAAAATTCTTGATACGTGCCTAGGAACGTTTGCGGGTAGCGGGGAGATTCAATCATAGGGGTAATTTTTTTCGTGCGAGAAGCATGTATTGGGCTCCAAAAGGAAAATTGCGCAAGGGCCATTCGGCAAATCGAAGGAATCCTAAGGCTTTTGGGAAAATGAAGGCAAAGTGAGTTAAAACAACTTCAAATCCTGCTTGAGAAAGAAGGCGCCGGGCGCCCCATGGCCAGAGAATGATGGCGTCCCGATCGAATGGGATCCTAGACATGACCCAGCGGGTCCCGGGGTTCCAAGGGTTATTTTCCCAAAAGGCAAAAAGCCCATTTGCTTTGAGTGCGTGATAAATTTGGCTAAGGGATCCCAACCTTTCAGAGGTAGGTATATGGTGAAAAACCCCATTACAGAATGCCAAGTCAAAAGAACCCAACTGAGAAAGGGTAGAAAGGTTGTGGAATTCAACATTGGGGTGTTGATATGTCGCGCGAGCGCGATCCAGGGATTTATCGGAAATATCGACTCCCACTACCTCGGCAACATTAGGCAAGGCACGTAAGTACGGGGTGGCCGCCCCTGTTCCACAGCCATAATCGAGGACGCGGACGGGCGACGGCTTTTCTAGCAGTCTTGCGAGAATGTTGACTCGGCCTTGGGCAAAGAAATCTTTTTTCTCTCCAGAAAGGTCAAGGCCATTCTGGAGGGCCTGATCATATTTATCGGCAAAACCATCGAACTCTGAGGGGGGGGGCATAATTATTTTCGGCGAAGCCCAAGTAGAGAAATAAAAAATCCTGAGAGGAGAGTCTGGAAGCCGAGAGAAACAAGGGTGGCCCCAGGAATGGCGATTCGCATAGTTTGAGGGTAGTTGAGGTTGCCATAATCAGAATGGCTCCAGTTCAAGAAACCGAAAAGGAGGAGGGCGAACCCGGCAAGGAGGCAGGCTAGGCCTGCGAGGGAGCCAGTTTCCAGATTCAAGTAGCGGAAAATGCGTTCGAAGCGCGGGTCGTGCGGAAGAAGGTGGGTGTTGATGGCGTAGGTTTTGGCGAGAATCGCAAAAAGGACGGATTGGTAGCCGCAGAAGATGGCGACGCTGCCGTAGAGCAGAGTGTGTACATCGAAGTGAATCCGCCCGATAACTACGCCGGGAAGGGCGACCAAGTAACAAAACAGCCCGAAGAGTATCATCCCAATGCCTGGGATTAAGAAGAGCCATCGGGGAGAATACATGAGATAGAAGCGAAGCGTGCGCCAGCCATCACGAAAGGTTTTCAGATGAGGAGGGTGTGCAATACGTCCGTCTTTGTGGAGAGTGATGGGAACCTCAGTCATGCGGACTTTGGCCAAGCTGGCCTTGATGATCATTTCTGTGGCGAACTCCATCCCCGTGCACTGCTGGTCGAGCGAGTCATAAAGTTTGCGGGTAAAACAGCGCATCCCGCAATAAACGTCATGGATCGGGGCGTGAAACCACGTGCGCACCATAAGGGAGAACAATGGGTTCCCGACCCAACGGTGGGACCAGGGCATAGCGCCTGAGGCAACTTTTCCGCCTCCGGCGGGAAGGCGACAGCCTTGGACAAGATCGAAGCCCGCAGAAATTTTACTGATAAATTTTGGAATTTCCCCGAAGTCGTAGCTGTCGTCGGCATCACCCATAAGGATGTATTTGCCTCGAGAGGCGGCGATGCCACCCATGAGAGCGGCTCCATAGCCTTTGGTCGGGACGGGAATAACCCACGCTCCAAACTTTTCTGCGATTTTTTGGGAACCATCTGTACTGCCGTTATCGGCGACGATGATTTCGGATTGCACACCGGCTTCCTTTAATCCGGCCTGAGCTTTGCGGAGGCAGGAGGCAAGAGTATCAGCCTCGTTGAGGCAGGGGATGACTACGGAAAGTTTCATGAAAGAACCAGATTATGGTGATGTCGGTTCCGAAGATGGAAGTTTTAAAAGATAAAATAGTTCGGGCCCATTCCTGACAAGGAAGATGATTTCTTTTTCCGCCAAGATCGAGGCGCCCGTCTTGTTGATCCACTCTAAGGGGTCGAGCCCAGTGGTTTTTTTGATGGTATAAGCCGAGGCAATTACGAGCTCTGGATGGGGGCACTGTGGATTTACCAAAAGGTCTGAGGGAGGCACAAAAATAATGGAGCGATCGCCGTAGGGCTTCCAGAGGGCGGCTTCCAAGGCGACGCCGCCAGTATAACCAAGTACACGGGTATCTGGGGGGACGGCTGTCAGCAAAGGGGAGAAGGCCCTGGCACGGCGTCCGTAGGTTTCATAGACATTGAATATCCTTTCGTTCAGTGAGGATGGCAGTGACAATTTCTGCGCGAATTTAACCATGAGCCCGCGGGGGAAGAGTGGGCGGGCGGGAGTCAATATCAGAACAAGGAGGGATGAGCCGATGGCAAAAAACGCTGACCACCGCCACACGTGGGAGCGCACCAACCAGCTTTGGTTTGGCAGGGCAGAAAAGCCGACGATGAGAAACATTAGTCCTGGGAGAATGATACGAGCAGGGCAGCCGATCGCCAATTTGGATGAATAGATAAGAATTGAGACAAGGGTAGCCAGCCACGCAATGCCGAGGGCTGAAGATGGTGGTCTTAATGTCCATCGCTTTGCCCCAATCGCGGCGAATATGGCGAGTGATGCGAGAATCGTTAACCCCAAGCCTAAGCCAGCGCCTTCTTCCTGAGGCAGTTCACGGATTGCCAAATCCTGAAAGCCCCCTTCGAACGACTTGGACAAGGATGCTACAAGGGGTTTGGGTAAAGAGGAGCGGACGAAATCGGTTGTTTGACGGACAAAGGGCCAGACGGGGGGCGCGGAGTTTTGAATGCTGAGCAAAATAAGGTTTCCAGCAATTCCAACTGCTGGATTTGTTGTTGTGATGGGTTTTTCACCAGCAGTTGTTACCTCAGCTTTTTCGCCAGTCCAGTCTCCGCAGTGCAGTTGATTGGAGAACCAGATGGGAAAAGAGCTTAGGGCAAGGCATACAAGGAGGAGGGCAGTAGTGACCCAAGGGCGGCGGAGTAGAGTTTTTGTTTGAGGTAGGATCACACAAAGCCAAGGAAGAGCCCAAAGAATGTTGGTGGATTTGATGCCAGCACAGAGGGCTATTGCCACTGCGGAAAAGGTCAAATCTCGAAAAGGCACGGGTTGGCGACCTGTGGCCAGTGCGAGGGAGGTGAGAAAAAAGACGCCGGCGATGGAGTCGTTGCTAATACTGCCAGCTTGGAGGACAATTCCGTAAGCCGAGGGAACAAGCCACATCCAGTTCCAAGCCACCCTTCCGGAAGCCCCCAATCGGCGGGATAGTTTAAAGACTAAGGCTGGGAGGAAAAGAAATCCGGTCCAGTTCCAAAGAAAGATCAGACGATCGGTGTGGAGGAGGGCCAAAAAAGGGACTGAAAGAAATTCAAATCCGAGGGAGCGGGTGTCCATGCGGGTGTCAGAGTTGCCAGTCCAAAACCAACTGCCATGGGTTAGCCAGTGAAGAACCCGAGGGACGCGGTAGCTGAGGCCGTCGTGGTTATTTGGCTCGTAAAGCAGGCCACCGATTAGGGTAATAATAGCCAGAAGGAAAAACGAGACGGGGAGGAGGCGGCGAAGAGAGAGGAAGTTTTCGCAAGACCGGCGGGCGGGGAAGAAGCGGGCTCTGATTTTGTAAAGAGTACGGGGTCGAAATAAATGTTTGAATTGGGAACGATAAAGGAGAGAGATGGAGATGAAAAAGAAGATGTGTAAAACAAAGTATGCGGGTGCGTTAAGGATGTGAAAGAAACTGAAGAGCCAACCAGCGGCGGAACAGGTGGCGGCGTAAAGGAGCCAGATTTCTAGGCAGAAAGACATTCTGAGAGAATGAGGATGTAGAATAGCGTGGGGAAGGGGATTTTTCAGGATAGCATATTAGGGGTTAAGGGATTAAGGGGTTAGGGGGGGGTGAGAGGGTGGCCAGCGTGGGACTCGGTGACGACGCCTTACCTAGGTTTGAGAGGAGAAGCTTGAAAAAGTGAGCCGGCAAGGCAAGGATGCTGAATGACAAAGACGGCACATCCTAAAGCAAACATTCTAGTAGCAGGTGCAGGGGGGTTTATCGGGGGACATTTGGTGGCCTACTTGCGTAAGCAGGAGATCAAGAATATCCGAGCTGTGGACATCAAACCTTTTGGGGAGTGGTACCAGAAGTTTGAGGATGTGGAGAACCTGTCGTTGAATTTAGGGGAGCTACCAGCATGTCATCAGGCGGTGAAGGGGATGGAGTGGGTTTATAATTTGGCGGCAGATATGGGCGGTATGGGCTTTATCGAGTTGCACAAAGCGGAGTGTATGTTGACGGTGCTGATTAATACTCATCTGCTGATGGCTTCGCGTGATGCCAGGGTGAAGCGGCTCTTTTATGCCTCGTCGGCCTGTGTTTATGCAGCGGATAAGCAGACGACAACGGAAAATCCTGGGTTGAAGGAGGCGGACGCATATCCTGCCATGCCTGAGGACGGGTATGGATGGGAAAAGCTATTTAGTGAAAGGATGTGTCGTCATTTCCGGGAGGATTACAAGCTGGAGACGAGGGTAGTGCGCTATCACAATGTGTACGGACCGAACGGGACGTATGATGGGGGCAGAGAAAAGGCGCCGGCGGCGATTTGCAGAAAGGTGATTGAGGCTCAGAAAAATAAAAGCGGGGAGATCGAGATTTGGGGGGATGGGGAGCAGACGCGGAGTTTTATGTACATCGATGACTGCATCAAGGGCTCGACCGAAATTATGGAGAGTGATATTCGGGAACCGATCAACCTGGGGAGTGCGGAGATGGTTTCGATTAATCAGCTGGTGGACATTGCGGAGGGGATTGCGGGGGTGAAGTTAAAGCGGAAGTATAATTTGGGAGCACCCAAAGGGGTGAGGGGAAGGAGTAGTGACAATACTCTGATCAAAAAGCTGATAGGTTGGGAGCCGAGCACGAAGCTGAAGGATGGATTGGCGAAGACATACAAGTGGATTGAGGGGGAGATGCGGTAGGGGGGGGATTAAGGGCGAAGGCCCCGCGGTTGCGGGATCCCGCACGCACGGGAGATTTTTAATTCAGGATTGGGGAGGGATTTATCGCGCTGAGGCGCGGGCCGACCAATAGAGATTGAGCGGGTTGAAGCTGGCTCAAGGGGGCTAGGGGAGGCAAAATGTGTTGATGGCGATGGAGAGCAAGCGAGTGGAGGTGTTGGGAATGGGGCTACAGGCGACCGATTACGCAGGCGGAGTAAAATTGCTGGAGGAGTTGGCCCAACAGGAAAAGCCAGGGATGGTAGCAGCCTGCAATACTCACTTGGTGGCGTTGGCCCGGCATCGGCCTGATTATGGAAGAGTTCTGGCTGAGTTTGATCTGCTTCTTCCCGACGGAATGCCCCTGATCTGGTCGATGCGAAGAAAAGGAGCGGATCTGAAGGATCGGGTCTACGGCCCATACTTCATGCTGGAGGCTCTGAAGAAATTGCCGCGGCCTTGGAAGCACTTCTTTTTTGGCGGAACGGAAAGTTGTCTGTTGGAGTTGTCGGCGGCAGCTCGTCAGGCTCAACCTGATGTAGACATTGCGGGAATTCTGTCTCCGCCGTTTCGGGCATGGACGGAAAAAGATGAGGAGGATTTTGCAAAGACCATAGCAAAGTCAGGAGCCGACTTTGTCTGGGTTGCTTTGGGGGGAGATCGTCAGGAGCGGTGGATTCAAAAGAATCTGCAGCGACATAAAAAAGGGGTTTTCTTGGCGGTAGGGGATGCGTTTGAACTTTTGGCGGGAAGAAGGGCTTTTGCCCCTAGGTGGATGCAGAAGGCGGGACTGACCTGGCTGTACCGCTTGTGGCAGGAGCCGAGGCGGTTGTTTCCCCGGTACTTTAAATATAACAGCCTGTTCCTTTACTACACCTTACTGGATCGAGTGTTGGGAGTTACTCCAAAGCCGTCGGACGGACCCAGGCCCGGGAAAGCGAGAATCGCATTTTTGGGATGTCGTGGAGTGCCCGCAAGGTATTCGGGGTTTGAGACGTTGGTGGAGGAGTTGGGGGCGAGGCTGGCCGAAAGGGGTCATGCCGTGACAGTGTACAATCGTTCGCACCTGTATCCGGATCGTCCAAAAGAGGTGAGAGGAATGAAGGTCGCCTATCTGCCCAGCTTGAGGACGAAGAGCACGGAGACGATCACGCACACATTGCTGGCGGTGATTCATGCAGCTGTGCGGAAGTTCGACGTGGTGTATCTGTGCGGGGTCGGCAACTCGATTTTGGCGGGCATCCTAAAACTGGCGGGCAGCCGGGTAATCGTGAATGTGGACGGGGACGATTTTCGAAGACAGAAGTGGCATCCTTTGGCCCGGGCGTGGTTGAAGTGGAGTGAGTCGTGGGCAACGAAGTTGAGCGATGTGGTGATCGCAGATAATCAGACGGTGGTGGAGAGGTATCGGAGGGATTACGGTTTTGAGGCCACGTACCTTTCGTATGGAACTCCTGAAAAGCCGAAGGAGGTGGGGAAGGGGGCGCTGGAGCTGTTAGGGCTGAAGGCGGGTGAGTATGTGTTGTACGTGGGGAGGTTGACTCCTGAAAATCTAGTGGATCTGCTGGTGCGTGCGTATGGGAAGGTGAAGGGAGATTGGCCGTGTGTCGTCGTGGGGCCGGCGGGGTACGAGGTGGAGTACGGGATCCAACTCCATAGGTTGGCGGGGCCCAGGGTAAAGTTGGTGGGACCTGTTTATGGGAAGGGATATGAGGAGTTGAGCGCGAACTGCGGGATTTTTGTTTTGCCCGGAGTGGTGGAGGCAACGCGGTTGGTTCTGTTGGATCAGATGGGGTTTGGAAGTGCAATCGTCTATCAAGAGTGTCAAGCAACTCGGGAGGTGATCGGGGATGCGGGGTTGGCGTTCGGTGGCGTGGATCCGGAAAAAGATTTGGCGGAGAAGTTAAGTGGGCTGATCGGGAGTTCTGGAGAGAGGGAAAGATTGAGGAAGGCGGCGCGACAGAGAGCGGAGAAAGTTTATAGTTGGGAAAAGGTGACGGATCGGTATGAGGAGATTTTGAAGGAGCTGGCGCCGGCGAAGAAGTAGTGGGGACTAGCGGAATTCGGTGTCCCAATTAAAACCGATAGCAGGATCGTTCCAGGGGCGGCGTACTTCGTCGGGATTTTTGCGATTGTAGGGTTCGGACGGGAGGTTGATGAGGAGAACTTCATTGGGGGAAATGGCTTTGAAGCCGTGAAAGATTCCCGGCGGGATATGGATCAGGACCCGATGATGTTCACCGACGACGATGCTGTGGGTCTTTCCGTGGGTGGGGCTTTTTGGGCGGGAATCGTAGAAGCCGATTTTGGCCATTCCGTGAATGATGGACATGCAGTCGGTCTGTTTTTCGTGTGCATGCCAGGCTTTGATGACGCCAGGGTAGATGGAGCTGAAGTAGGCTTGGCCGAAGCCAACAAAGTGGGGGTCGTCTTTTCGGAGGATTTCCATGACGCGGCCGCGATCGTCGCAGTGTTGCGTGAGGGGCAGGAATTTGAGGCCGTCGAGCATGAATCGAGTATGGAAGATTGGCGGTAGGTTGAAAGATTAAGATGTGGGGGGGGCAATTAGGGGTTATGGGATTAAGGGATTAGGGGGTTAAAGAGGTATTAAGGTGTGAAAGTACGAATGTGAGAAAAACTCACGCCAAGGCCGCTAAGGAGGCAAAGGAATACAGAATGGGGGTGAGGGGGTGGCGGGCGATTTTTAATTTTGGATTTTTGATGGGGGCAAGCCGAGGAGGCCAAGAGAGTAGCGACGGATGAGTTCTAGAATATTAGCTGGGGTGAAGCCAAAGGTGCGTAGGAACCGACGGGCGTTACCTGGAAGGTAGAGGGGTAGGTGACGAGGACGAGGAGAGGTAACGCAGGTGAACGCCAGATTTTGCAAAAGTATTCCGAACTTCTTGTAGTGGGCGGTGTCGGCGGGAGGTGGAAGGCCTGAGGTGGAAGCGGGAGGGGCGTGAATGACGGCAACGGAGGCTTCAGCCCAAGCGGGGGCGGCGGCGGAGAGGCGGAGTGAAAATTCAACGTCGTCGCCGTAGGCGATCATATCGGAGCGGGGGGCTCCGGCGCGAAGCCAAGCGGAGCGATCAATGAGGAGGCAGGGGCCGATGCACCAGGCCATGGGGTAGCCTGAGGGGGCGAGCGCACGGGCGGCGGAAAGATTTTGGCCCACGGCACGAAAGGCGCGGGATAGTGACCAAGAGACGGGTTCGGGAGCTTCTTGAAGTTTTCCTTCGGAATCGACGAGGAAAGGAGCGATCGAGCCGGCGGATTGCTTTTTCATGGAGGAGAGGAGTGTGGCGAGGTCGGAGGGGGAGAGAATGGCGTCGTCATCAACAATCAGGAGGTGAGTCAGCGAGGGAAACTTTTCGAGCGCGTGTTGGCCAGCAAGGGCGAGACCGCCACCAAAGCCGAGGTTTTTTCCTGAAGAAAGGTAGTGAGAGGGAATGGGGGAATTTTTTGCCGCGGCGGCGGTAGCGGGGTCGGGCCCGTTATCACATATAACGGCGGCAGTTGGGCGAAGGGATTGAGAGGCGAGGGAGTTGAGAAGGCGGGTAAGGAGTGGGGCGCGGTGGCGTGTAGCAACAAGGGCGACGATGGATGGGGAGTTCTCCACAGGTCGATGATGGAGGTTTTTAGGTTGGGTGGAAGTTTGATTGAGGAAAAAAGTGGAACTGGGCAGGGTGAGGGAGTGAGCGGGGAAAAAATGATTCGGGTGGCGCTGGACGCGACAGCGATTGGGCGCGGCAAAACGGGGAACGAGACGTATTTAAGGGGTTTGTTGGAGGGGTGGGGCCAGGTACGGCCAGAGGGGATTGAACTGACGCCGATGGTGAGTGAGCCCTCCTTCGCCAAGGCTTCGGAGGATATGGCGAAGGGTGGGCAAACTCAATCCAAGCAGATTGCGAAGTCGGGGTTCTTCAAAAGACATTTATGCGATCTGCCCCAGGCCCGGGCGGAGCTGAAAGCGGACTTGTATCACGGTGTGTACTGGATGAGGCCGTGGGAGAAAGGGCCTTATGTTCTCACGGTGCACGACATTTCCTTTGCGGTGCATCCGGAGTGGTTTCGTCCGGGTGAGGCGATATTTTATACGAGGATGGTGCGGAGAGCGGCAGAAAGGGCACGAAAGGTGATTACGGTGTCTGAGTTTTGTCGTGCAGAGATTATGGAGAGATGGGATTTGCCGGCGGATCAAGTGGAGGCGACGTATGAGGCGGCGAGAAAAGTTTATCGGCCAGCAAAAAAGAAGGTCTCGGGCCCCCCGACACTTTTGTTTGTCAGCGCGATTCATCCTAGGAAAAACTTAGGGAGGTTGATTCGGGTTTGGGAGAGATTGAGGGCAGGGCGGTTTCCGGATCTCCGATTGCGAGTGGTGGGGCCCGCGGGGTGGTTGGCGGGCGGGGATTTGGGGGAGCTCAAAAGAGCCGTAGCGAAGGGGGGTGCAGTTTGGGAGGGTGCAAAAACGGAAGAGGAGCTGCGGCAAGCGTACTGTGAAAGCACAATGTTGGTTTATCCGTCGCTTTACGAGGGGTTCGGGTTGCCTCCGTTGGAGGCGATGGCGTGTGGTTGTCCTGTGGTTTGTGCCAAGGCGGGGTCACTGCCTGAAGTGTGTGGAGGTGCGGCGGAGTATTTCGATCCACGTTCGGAGGAGGAGATGATGTCGGCCGTGGGGCTGGTTTTGGTGAGTGAGGAGAGGCGTGAGGGGTTGCGCAAAGCAGGGATTGTAAGGGCGGCAGAGTTTTCTTGGGAAAGAATGGCAGAGGAGACGGGAGAAATCTATCGGAGGGTGGCGTAGGGGAGGTGGCTTGCGGTTTTAGGTGGTGAGGAATAGTTTTAAGCATGTCTGAAAAGCAAGAAGAGGGAGGGGGGGAGGTACGGTCTCAGTGGCAGGATCGGGCATTGTGGGTGGAGGTGGCGGTTGCGTTTGCCGTGGTGATTGGGTTGTACGGATTCATCCCCTACAATTTCGGATTCGAGAGCAAAGCGCGAAGTGTGTTTGAGATGCTGCAGAGGTTTTGGACGGACCCGTCTACTGCAGATTGGCATCATGGGATGATTGTGCCCCTGATCTCGGTCGGGCTCATTTTACATCGAGCGAAGGAGCTAGAGAAGGTGGTGATTCAGCCGTCTGCCTGGGGTGTGTTAGGGGTGGTGGCGGCTTTGGCGCTATTTTGGGTTGGATATAAGATCGACATAACGATTGTGGGATTTCTGTCCCTGCAAATGATGATTGGGGGTTTGATTTTGTGGCTTTTTGGCTGGGAGATGATTAAAGCGGCGGCTTTTCCTTATGCTTTCCTGATGTTTGCGTACCCTTTTTATTTTTTGGACACGATCGTGGCGTTCCCTTTGCGGGGATTGATGTGTCAGATGTCGCAATTTTTTCTGAACTTGGTGGGGGTCGACACGTTGCGTGTGGGAACGGCTCTGGTTTCTGCTCCCGATTATGCGAAGGGGTTGGCGCAGGGGCAGAGGTTTGCGTTGGATGTGGCGACTCCGTGCAGTGGGATTCGGTCGCTTTTTGCCTTGATGATGGTGAGTGCGTTGTACGCACACTTAACCCTGCAGAAGGGGTGGCAAAAGTGGTTTCTGTTTTTGTTGTCGCCGGCATTGGCGGTGCTGGGAAATTTCGCGCGTATGGTGATGTTAACGCTGGGGACCATTATACTGGGTAGCGCGGTGGCGATCGGGACGGAGGAGCATCCGACGACATTTCACATGGCGGCAGGCTTCTTTGTGTTTGTGGTGGCGTTAGGAGGAATGGTGGGAGTGAGCCGAATTCTTCAGGGGATTGGAAGTGGGAAAGGGAAAAAGGAGTGAGCGAGGGGAAGAGAAAAGGGGCTTGGGCAAGGGTGGTCGCCTTGCTGGCGTTGGGAGGAGGCGTGGCGGCGATTTGTCTGCTCGTGCCCACACCGAATACGACTCCAAAAGCGGGGGTGGTGATGGATCTGCCTGTTCGAGTTGGAAATTTCACGGGCAAAGAGGTGGCGGCAACTATGGGAGAGTTGGCAATTCTTCCCAAGGACACGCAGATCGCGAGAAGAGAGTATTCGGATTCAGGTGGGGACAGAATTATGGCATCGATTGTTTTGAGCGGGGGGGAGAAGAGAAGTATTCATCGGCCCGAGGTGTGTTTGCCGGCGCAGGGCTGGACGATGCGGGGCGGCCGAGTGGAAAAGATCGGCATGGCGGATGGGCGGGATTTGGAGGTGATGGATCTGAGTTTGGTTCGGGATATTGAGGTGGCGAAGGGGGATCGTCGCAAACTGTATGCGAACTACTTTTACTGGTTTGTGGGAAGCGACGTGACGACCCCCCATCACTGGAGCCGGGTTTTTCTGACCAGTTTCGACCGAATTACCAAAAATCTGAATCACCGGTGGGCGTATGTCATTGTGATGTCGGTTGTGACGGAAGGGTTTCTGCCTATGGGAAAGAACGAGATGCAAACGATCGAGATGTTGAAGCAGTTCACGGCTGAGGCGGCACCCAGTTTCATGCGGGCGAGCACCCCGGGCCTAGCCCCCTGATTCCCGTCTTGCCTTCCGAGCGGAAGGGTGGGCACGATATTGGTTCAACATTAACCCAAGGAAACTTATTATGAAAAAACTCCAAAGCATCCTCCTCGCAACCCTGATCGCCCTTCCCGCCATGAGCGGACGGGCCGAATCACTTGAAAAGTTGATTCCCGACTGTGCCGAAATTCTCGGCAGAATGAAAAGGGAAGACATCATCAACATGGATTTGGTGAAAGATGCAAAAGGAATTGTGATTTTGAATGTGACAGGGTTTTCGATCGGGATCGGTGGATCAGGTGGAGACGGAATTTTAATGGCAAAAACGGATAAGGGCTGGAGCGGTCCTGTCGCGATCACAACAGATGGCGGAACCTTGGGCATCGACGTGGGCGGAACGGATAACGACATCGTGATTTTGCTGATGAAGGAGGGGGTAGTGAGCAAGTGGGGCAACGGGGATCATTTTAGCTCTTCCTCCGCCTCGGCAGTTTTGGGTCCGAAGGGTGGGGCAGCGGTTGATGCCTCGATGAAAGACCGGGACTTCAACGTTTATATTTGGAACAAGGGAGCCAAGCTGGGAGTCAACTTCGGTGGGTTTGATGTGAATATCAACGATGAGGCGAATGCCAATTTTTACGGCAAACCGATGGTTTCCGTGAAAGACATTTTGAATTCCACGGCTGAAGTTCCGGCATCGAAAAAAGATGGAATGGCTCGGATTTACGACCTGCTGAAATAAACAGAAAGGAAATTGAAAAAAATGAAGAACACACTTGTCGCTCTAGTTGCGTTATGGATGTCGTTGCCCTTTTCGGGGCGGGCGCAAAATTCGGATTCTCTAAACCTCGCCGCCGACCAAGCCGCCAGCATGAACAAGCTGGATGATCTAATGGGGCGGGCGCAAAAGCGGCTGAGCTACATTATGACGAACTTAGGTGAACTGGTAGATGGCAATGATGCCAACAACTCATTCGATAAGTTTAAGGATAACTTGGATGATCTCACGAGCATTCGAAGTGATATCAAAGATAGGGTTGAGAGGGTGCGTGAGTTGCAAGGCCAAAGGATTGCGGCCTGGACCAAGGAAGTATCCGGCATGACGGATAAGGACATGCGGAAGATGACGAACGATCAGATCGACAAGGCGAAGGCGGACTTCGACGTGTTGGACAAGCAGTTGCGGGAAGTGGGCGGAGACGCGAATGATCTCACAACCCTCCTGCAGGACTTGAAGAAATACTTTGCGTCCTCCTTCTCCCCAGACTCGGTCAAGACTTGCACGCCGATGATTGAAAAGGCTCGTGCAGCCGGGCAGGAGATGGTGAAGGATGTCGATACGCTTCGGAACAATATCTATAAGCAGAAGAAAGAAGTGAAAGGCACTTCAGGGAACTAAACGAGATGGTATGCCGACGAAAGTCGGCTACGGGCAGAGGGGCGAGAGCACGAGAGTGATCTCGCCCTTTGCTTTTTCCCCGAAGTGAGCCGCCACTTCCGCAGGGGTGCCAACGAAAACCTCTTCAAATTTCTTGGTAAGCTCTCTAGCTACGCAAATCTGGGAATCTGGAGGAAACACCTCCACAAGTACCGCGAGCGTTTTTGGGAGGCGGTGGGGGGATTCGAAGTAGACAGAAGTGTGATCACGTGTTGCTGCGGCCGTGAGTTCTTTAAGACGACCTCCTGATTTAGGAGGAAGAAAGCCGCCGAAGTAAAAGGGAAGGGCGGGAAGACCGCTCGCGATCAAGGCGTGAATGGGGGCGGAGGGGCCTGGGATGACCTCGACAGGGAGATTTTCGCGGCGGACGGCTCGGACGATTCGTTCCCCGGGGTCGGAGATGGCGGGCATTCCTGAATCGGTGATAAGAGCGATCGTTTGACCCGAGCGAATGCGTTCGATGATTTCTGATTCGCGGGAGGCCTCGTTAAATTTCTGCACACTCAGAAATGATTTTTTGAGACTAAGATGTTGGAGTAGGAGGCCTGAGTGGCGGGTGTCTTCTGCCGCGATGAGATCAGCGGTGGCCAAGGATTGGCACGCGCGCGGGGAGATGTCGGATAGGTTTCCGATGGGGGTTCCGATGACGATGAGGCGACCATGAGGAGGATTCATAGGATGGTTTTGGCTGCCGCGCTAGGACTCGAACCTAGAACACCCACATTCAGAGTGTGGTGTGCTACCAATTGCACCACGCGGCAATTGTCCAAACCCTAACGGCTTTGCGTCTGTCGAGCAAGAGGGGGGAGGGGAGCTACTTCGTCCAGAGGCGCCAGGCCGCGTAGAGAAGAAAGACAGCGAAGGCGCGGCGGGCGTAGATTTCGGGGACTTTTTGTATGAGAAAAGCGCCTGCGATGGCGCCAATGATGCCTGTGACGGCACAGGCGCCTGCGATTCGCCAGTCGACCGTGTTCAATTTCCAGCTGGTGAGCGTTCCTGCGAAAGTTATGGGAATAATTAGAGCCAATGAGGTGCCGACGGCCACGTGGTACGGAACTCCGCAGAGGAGGGTCAGGGCGGGAACGATGAGGGCACCGCCTCCAATGCCAAAGCAACCTGAGGCCAGGCCCGCGAGAAGGCCGATGAGGGCATAGAGGGTGGAGCCTGCGGGCATAAGGGCAACGATTCGCAGGCAGGGTGGGAATTAGCAAGCGGGAATAGATCCTTTTCGTAGGCTTGCCAAAAGGGAGGGAATCGCCTTACCTTGCCAGTTCTATGCAAAAACATTTATCACTCTGTTTGACTGTGTTCGCTGCTGTTTGGGTTGTTGGTTGTGCTGTGAAGGACCCAAAAGATCCGCGCTTTGTTGTGGCTGAAGGAAAGGGAATCAAGATCACCCGAGGTCAGTTGGATGGGGAGATGGATCGGGCGTTGCTCAACTTTAACCTCTCTCGCGACAAAGTGCCTGCCCCTCAATTGAACTCCTTGGAAATGAACATCTTGAACCAGATGATCAATCGCCAGGTGGCTTTGGCCGAGGCGCGTAAGTCACCTCTCACGAATGCGGCGGTTTTGGCGAAGGAGCAGTTGGATAGGATGAAGAAGAATTTCCCTGATGCGAAGGCGTTTGAGGAGCAGTTGGCCAAAGCCAAAACGACAGAGCAGGCGATGCTGCAAGAGATCGAGCAGAAGCTGGAAGTCGACAACCTGATGCGCGCCCGTGTGGAACCGTCCATGAAAGCGCCTTCGGATGAAGATGTGCAAAAGTTTTATTCTGAAAATCCGAAGCTCTGGCAGAGGGGCGAGACGGTTCAGGCCCAGCATATTTTGGTGAAGGTGGATGCTTCCGCAGATGCAGCGACAAAGGCGGCGAAAAAGAAAACCGCCGAGGCCGCACTGGCTCGCGTGAACAAGGGCGAAGCCTTTGAGAAAGTGGCACAGGAGGTTTCGGATGATCCGGGCAGCAAGGCGAGGGGCGGCGAGCTTCCTCCCTTTAGCAAAGGTCAGATGACCCCCAATTTTGAGAAAGTAGCTTTTTCAACTGCGCCCGGAAAAACGAGTGCGGTCTTTGAAACCCCCTTCGGATTTCACTTCTTGAAGGTGAAGGCGAAGGAAGCTGCAAAAAATCTTAAGCTGGAAGATGTGAAGAACGAGATCATGTCCCACTTGAAGCGTTTGAAACAGGGTGAGGCCACTCGGCTCTTGCTGGAGGATTTGAGGAAGGAAGCGGCGGTGAAAATCTTGCTCCCGGCACCTCCTGCTCCCGCGCCTGTGACGGCGACCACACCTCCTGTTTCCGCGCCCCCCGTCCCTCCTACGGCGCCTGCGCCCGCCAAAAAGTAGTTTGGAAAGACCGGTTTGAAAGGCCGATCTCCCGCATCCTCGTGTGGGTCAGAGGACTTTTCGCCAAAGTTTGACTCGAAGGGATTGATTACGGCGGTCGTTGTGGAGTCTGACTCAGGAGAGGTTCTGATGACGGCCTATATGAATCAGGAAGCGTTGGATGCAACGCGGAGCACAAAGCGGGCCACCTTTTTCAGTCGATCAAGGCAGAAGCTCTGGATCAAGGGAGAGAGTTCGGGAAACTTTTTGACGGTAGAAGAAATTCTAGTGGATTGTGACCAAGATTGTTTCGTTCTGAAGGTGCGACTCCCAATAGGTGGGGCGGCTTGTCACACGGGAGAAAAGAGTTGTTTCTATCGCCGTTTGTCTTTGAGTGGACCGGCAAAGCTCGAGGCACACCCGCCTAGGGCGTAAGGCCAATCGCAAGGTAGGCGAGGCGGAGAAAATCTTTTTCGGCTGAAGATATGGCTTGAGCGGGTCCCACAAGCTTCATCACAACCTGTTCACCTTGCGATTCGAGGATGGCTCCGAGGAGAAGTGCTTGGGGCAAGTCGCGAGTGGGGCCACCCGGGGTGCCTGCCCGAAGCGTGCCTTCGAGGTGAAACAGGGTGAGCGTGCCTTCCGAACCTTTTTTGATTTCGGTACGAGATGGGTTGGAGGTGGTAAATTGAGCCGTCCAGCGATCGAGATTGGCTTGGGTGGAGCCACCTTCGCCTGACGAAAAACGGGAAAAAGTCAGCGTGAGTGGGGTGCCGTCGGGGGATTTCTTTTCAAGTTGAGCGGCACGAAAACTTCCGGATGGCGGAACCCAACGCCACGATTCTGGGCGATCAAAACGGAGCGGGCCCACGCGGAATGCAACGGGTTGTGGCGATGGTGAGGGGGCGGAGTGAGTGAGAGTCGCTGTGACTATGATGAGAAAGAGGAAAAAGTTCATCCTTGGAGGCGACGGGTCCACTCGTCGACTGCCATGGGCCGGCAGTGAAGGAGGCTCTCATACTCACGATCGATTCTTTTTTCGTCCCAATCGGGATGGTTGGATTTCATGAATTGGATCATCCAAGCACGGGCGAGAGAACGATCCTGAGGAGCGAGGCGAGCCAGGTCTCGGCTGTAGAGAAGATTATTTAGGCGAGAGACGACAGTGAAAAAACTCATGGCCGAGAGCGATGGAAAAATCCAGAGACGGCTCCTGCGAGGGCGCCAAAGATAAGCGTAAGAGTGGCAGCCCGTATGCCGCCGCCGGCGAACTCCTGGTAGTAGGCGGGGGCATCTGCGGTGAGGGGGTAGGGAACAGCGGTAAAGATGGCGCCCGGAAAGCTGTAGAGGGCTCCCCAAAGGGCTCCTGCAAGAACTTTGGGCCGGAAAGAGGGTAGGACGGCAACGAGCAGGCCGATGGATGTGTAGGTGAGAAGGAGACCTGCGGAAAAAAGAGCAGCGGCATGGATCGAGAGGCCTTGAAACCAGGGGCCTGTTGCGGTGAGAAGTCCAAAGACTCCGCCAGCGAGGACAGAAGGCCAGGAAATGTGCATAGACTTGAAGTTGCCAAGGGATTGGGCCAGAGGCAAATCAGCCGAAGAAAAAAGCTTGATGGAATGGGATAATATTGCCGTGGAAAATAAAAAAGAGTGGTGGGGTTACTGGACAAGTGTGTTTGGGGGAGGAAAGTTTAGGCATGAAAGATATTCATACGCCGTCCTCCAGGCAGAGGGAGCTCTTGGCCAAGTTGGAGTCGAGGTCGAGGGAGTGTCCGGGATTGTATCCGTTGAAGACGGGGGAGGATTTTCGGCGTGTGGCGGTAGATCACGCGGGAGGCGAGGACGAAGCGATTTGTCGGGTGCTGGAGGCAATGTGGCAACGGCCTGATGAGGCGGTTCAGCTGAATGCGCAAAGTTTGATTGGGCG
>Ga0209401_1000117_pt1 | contig 53103 bp, 99 predicted proteins | sample M_140807_MF_Meta_FD_187318 | JGI IMG/M metagenome (GOLD analysis project Ga0209401, IMG submission 187318) | Freshwater microbial communities from Lake Montjoie, Canada to study carbon cycling - M_140807_MF_MetaG (SPAdes) (version 2) | ecosystem: Environmental > Aquatic > Freshwater > Lake...
GAACAAGACTGGCGCATCTATGATGGAGCTGTCTGGCAAAGAGTTGATAAAATAACTACCACACAGTGGACCATAAAACCAGCAGCTGGCGGTTTAGCAAACAAAGAAGATAGACAGGCGGCCAAACTGGACATAGCTCAGGCCAAGAGAGAAGGCCGAGTGGTGGCTGACGATGGCAGTGTCACTGGCTCAATAGATTCCACCAAACCCTATTATCGTGCTCGCAACGTGTACGACCCAGATCGATTGCCCACTCAATACAGCGGCTATACTGTTGTTGACAATGCCAACGCTGAAGGCCTGCTGAGAGCAAGACCGTGGACTGCTTATGATATTAACCCCACTGCCACCATTGTGAATGAAGGCGGAACTCTCACAGTGAATATCGCCCTACTGGAAATACTGGATGGCACCACAGTGTATTGGTCAGTGAGTAATGCTGGAGATTTTGGCACAGCATTGGGCACGTTTGTTGTGAACAATGACAGTGGCAGTTTCACAGTGACTCCTACCAAAGATCTCAGCACAGAGGGCACAGAAACATTCAACATCACCCTGCGCAGGGGCAGTTCATCGGGCGCAGTGGTGGCCACGTTCTCCAATGTGGAGATCACTGATGTGTCATTGACACCCACGATCACTCCTGCTGCCAACTCAGTAAATGAAGGCTCCTCATTGTCATTTGCAGTGACCAACCTTGGACCCAACGGCACTTATTACTGGACCATCAACCACGTCACCACTGCCAATGCTGACTTTAGTGCAGTGAATGGATCATTCTCTCTCACAGGCGGTGGAGCACAGGACAACGGCACTGGCTCATTCACTGTCACCACAATCGCTGATACCACCACAGAAGGCGCTCAGACATTCACAGTGAGTGTACGCAGTGTCAGCATCAGTGGCACAGTGATAGTGACCAGTGGCAGCATCACAGTGAACGACACTTCATTGACGGCCTCGGGAGATACCGCTGGATTGTACAAAACCACTTACACAGGCTACTTTGCTGATGTTCCTACATGGTTTGCCACAGCCACACCCGCCACATTTGGTGCAAACCCAGCCACATCTGTGCAAACCACACAGATTATAGAACCAAGTTCAAATGATGGTGAAAGTTTCAGTGTGCAATGGTTGGGCTACTTCAAACCCACCACCACTGAGACCCATACATTCTTCCTCAACAGCGATGATGCCAGTTACATGTGGATTGGCGCTACTGCTGTGACAGGATTCACTACAGGCAATGCACTGATCAACAACGGTGGCGGACACGCCCCTGTGGAAGCCAGTGGCAGCATTGCGCTCACTGCTGGCCAGTATTATCCTGTAAGGATCCAGTTTGGAGAACAGGGTGGAGGTGATTTATTAGAATTCAATTACTCAACGCCCACCATTGTGAAAACCACCACCGTGACCGGCAAGGTGTTCTACAACTCAGCCACCAACGGACATTAGGGATAATTTTAAATTTAAAGAGATAATTCTTGGAAACCAGACTCTCTGTCTAGGTATTTGTAATCGATCTTCACCACATCAAACTGTTCAATGGCATCCAACACAGTTTTGGGATCAAAAGCACCACAGGTGTACACATCCAACTGCATGATTCCTGGTGAGCATTCATCCCAACAGTGCATCACAATGTGTGAAGTTTCAATGATGGCAGCCACAGTTAAACCTCTGTTGCCGGGCACATCCAAGTACTTGGCAATAGGGCCTATTAGGATTTTCATGTTGATGTCTTTGACCAAAGTTTCCAGCCACTGGGTAGCCTGGTGTTCATCCTTCAAAGGATTCTTTACTTCTGCTCTGATAAGAATATGTTTGTGTTGCAACAATTCGTTCATGAATTTATTTATAAAATACTTATAAAAAGTGGTCCTTCCAGTGAGTATGAATGTGAATTATTTTTATGAGTTAAAAACTAAAAAATTTTTCTTAAAAACATTTTTTTCTTCAGCATAAAGCAAAAACTGTTCTGTGTCAACACATCTTTGCACTTGACTGTGTGGATAATTCCATGTAATATATGTCATATGAACCGTACGAAGCAGATTTTTTTACTACTTGTGATTGTGTTTGCCTTGAACGCCTGCTCAGGCACCATCAAAGGCACCATCAATCAGCATGAGTGGCTTCAAACCGATGTGAGAAAAGGTGATAGACCGGGTGATGTGTGTACAATCTGTGGTGAAGATTGGATCATGGTGCCCAATGAACCTTTTGCGGCCCAGCGTCAAGCCCATAGAGAACAGGGTTTCACTTGGAGCAACAGTGTGGTTCCACGTTACTAAACAAAAAATACTTCAAAATCAAACATTTAACAATATTTTTCCAAAACAGTCTTGACTTTCACTGCCAAATACCATATATTTGTACTATAAACCAAACAGGCACATATGACACAAACTATAATTGACATCATGCCAGAGCATGTGAAACTACGCATCGCAGAATTGAGTCGTCAAAAAATAATATTGGAAGATCAGATTGAACACTGCAACAGCTTCTCTCAAAGATCCATGTTGGAACAGGATCTGTATGATGTGATACACAGTATCATGCTGTTGACTAGACCTTACACCGGAGAGCAGAATGTTTGAAATAAAATTCGTACTGTATGTCACAGCACTGATAGCTGTGAGCTACTACGTGGGTCGTCGTCATGGGTTGATGTTGGGCATTATTGACAGTTTGGATCAGATCATGATTCAGAAGATGCTGGAAAAGAAATCCAAACCAAAGAAGAGAAAAGATTAAATGGCTACCAAAAAACAAAAAGCTCAATTGGTCGACAGGATCAAGCACGGCATCAAGAAATACAAATTTAGCATACAGAGATACGGTGGCGAGACCGTGGTGGGTACCATTACGCCCTATCAGTATCACTACTGGAAGAACCGAGAGCAAGAACTCACAGACTATCTCATGGGTTACGACAGAGAAAATTACGAGCAGGAACACAACTTGCCCCAAGAGGCCAGATTTCAGAGAGACTGGCATGACATAGACAATGTGGCACATACCTGTGGCGCTCCCATAAGTTCCAGCAACTTCCTGCACATAGAAGAATTTGACCAGCACGGCCAAGCCATCCGAGATGCCAAGGGGCACTACGTGTTCCGCGAGCCCATTGAGCTGTCAAGTGACAACATACACAAGTTGGGTATTGAGTGTGTGGAGTCCGAAGATTGTGTGGACGTGGATCACCCAGAATTGGTGAATGAATATTATTTGTATGCATACACCTCAAACAAGGGTGGATGGACCACAGAAGGAGAGATGGAGATCGATGGAGAGCTGGATCTAAAAAAATTGAAGTTACACTACAGGCAGATCGAGGGATCGGACATCTGCCATGCCATCAGCTATGGTGATGGAGAATCTAGACACCTGGAAGAGGACAGCACCGGCAGCGGCCAAGAGTGCAGGGTGTTGGAAGGCTGCATGGATGAGAACACCATGAGCAAGAAGCAGAAGAAAGAGATCGCAAGGGCAGAAGCAGAAGCACCACAGCCTGACACAGACACAGTGGTGGAAGAGGATGCCAATGAGCTGCCAGAAAAATCACCAGAAGAACAGAAAGAATGGGATGACTGGGAGAAGGCACGCATGGAGGCAGCACAGGCAGCCAAGAAGAAAAAAATTAAGGCCAAAAAAACAGTGAAAGGCAAAAAGCAAACCAAAAAGAAAAAGGAGAAAAAATGAGTAATGATTTAGTTTTATTTTTATTAATCGCAATACTGGTGGCTATAGGTTCTGGATATTATGTGTTTTCCAGCATGACTGACACCTGTGATCGCATTATTAAAAAATGCAACGATTTAATAAAATTTGTAAAAAAGAGCAAGTAGTATGAATAGTTTGGCTCGCATGATGTATTCTCAAAGAGATAGGCTGATTGCCAATGCTTGGGGAGCCCATCAGCGAGCACAAAATCCAGCATTCAAACAGTATTGGTTGGGTGTGTATCAGCATCTGTTGAAACAATATGGCAGATTGAACTAGCATGGCAACAAAAACAAAAAGCAAAATGGCACCCTATGAACGCATACTGATGCAACAGATTGCTAGACTTACAGCTGAAAAAGAAAATTTAGATTTTCAAAACAGAGAATATCAGGAGATCATTGCAGATATGAACCAAAGGTTGCAACGTCAGACAGAGGAATTAACAGACTATAAAAAACTTTCACAAGAACTGAATCAAAAATTAGAAAGGTTGAGCCAGATATAATGCCAGCCAGAGACAAAGAACCAACAGTGATAGGTCACAATGAGGAAACTTTCGAGTACTTCACCAAGTTGGCCAAATACAAAAAACGTCAAATGGAGATACAGGATCAGCTGATCCGAGAACGAAGCATCAACGTGAACGACCTACAGGCTCTGCACAAAGCCATACTAGACAGTGAACAGCAGGCCAAACAGGAGCACGGCATATGATTCAAAAACCCAACATGAGCGATGTGGAATTACAGAATATCTATGATGAATTTTTTCAATTGATGGCCAAACTGTGTGTGACACATGAACCACAAATGGTCACTGGCACCATGATGGCCATTGCTCTAAGACTGTACAAAACCACACTGACTCCTGAAGACTTCACTAAAATGATAGACACTGTGCACCGCACAGCAGAACACATTGAACCATTTAACATGGACAGTATAAAACCCAATACTAAAAATTTACACTGATGATCATCGGTTTCATAGTCACCATACTGTTTGTTCTATTCATGCTGTGGGTGGGCTATTGGTTTTTGGATTGGCATCAGATGGACAAAACCACCAGAGTGGGCAAAATTGTGGCCGAAGCAGAAAACTTCTTCAATCACTTGCTGCACAAGCACAGAGTTCACATCAGATACAAGAATATGTTCCTAAAGTTGTATATTTTGTTTGACAAGCTGGTGGTGCGTGTGTTAAATTATGATTATGTCACTGTGTTGAAAAAAATATGTACAGTACTATTCAATTTCAGTGTAAAACTAATAAAATGGACAAATGAAAAAATTAAAAACAAATATCAGAAAGTTTGAAAGACGTTTGGATAGATTCAATCACACCATGGAATTGATTAGAACCATTGTGCCTTTGATTGTTTTGGTTATTCAAATTGCAATATTAATCAAACTCACAGACTGATGACTCAATTAGACCATTTTACACTGCTGAACGATTTGAAATCCATACTGAATCGCATGGATCAGGATCAGGACATGGAAATGGCTAGGGCAGAAGTGATCATTTTAAGAGATCATGTGCAGAACTATTGTGATGAACAGCACAGGATCTATCTTGAACGTGTGCAAAGATACATGACTCACGTGGATGAGGCAATCAAAACCAAAAATGACTGACGAAATTATAATGTTACGAGAATCCTGGACTGTGTGGATCATACTGGCAGTATCAGTTGTGTTGTTGATCCGCATCATAATCAATCTAAAGAACAAATGAAGACATTTGGTATCCTATTATTGTTATTCATGACACAATGCTCCACCACAGTGGCAGTGTTGGACGTGGCTGGCAGCACAGTGGTGTATGCGGGCAAAACGGTAGTGAACACTGTGGACGCATTGACTCCAGACATTGTGAATCGAAAATAGTTGACAATGGTGTTGATTTGTAGTATAAATTAACACATATGACATCACAAAAAATTAAAAAAAAAGATTATCAATCTTGGGCTGATTGTATCAGATCTGATCAAGTGCCAGCTGACAGAATCTATTCCATATGGCAGGAAAATCCAGAATTCTATCGTTGGTACAAGAAACAATATTTGAACAGAACCACTGCATGAGTAATATTAAATCTTTGCTGGAAAAAACTGTGGACACCATGCTGGATTACACATGGGGCAAGTTTGAACGTGCCACTCAACGCATGATGGACATTGTGGATGTTCAACCATGGACTCATGCTGTGTTGGGCATATCTTTATGGTTCACCATATCCTATTTGAAGAGCATCAATCCGATCTTTTTGTTGGGTTGGGTGGCATGGGCGTGGTATTGGAGCATCATAATCACTTCAATTTGGAGAACAGGTTACAGATAATATGAAATACAGAATCACTCCCCAAAGAACTTTTGTTAAGGCACTGATCTACAGGATATGGATATTCACTGCTACTTATCTACTGCTGATCCTTACGGGTCACAAATGGGATGATGCAATCATACCCACCATATCCATTAATTTTTTGCTGACATTCACCTATTATTCATATGATAGACTGTGGCAAAAGATTGAATGGGGTATTGAACCTGTTAGAAAGAAAAGAAAATGATAATAAAACTAGAACCCAAGATCAAAAAAGATATTGAACTGGACAAGTACAAAAATCTAGCACGTCATTTGGCCAATGAAGTGGAATATCTTTTGGATGAGATAGAATCCTTGAAAAAAGAATTGGAACAATCCAAAAACAAAAATTAGCATGAAAGAAAATTTCAATCTATTGGCAGTGACGTCATTTGTGTTCAGCCTACTGGGTTTGATCACTGCTTTCATCATACCATTCTTTTTACAAATCATTGCCATCGTGTTGGGTCATCTACATCTGAGATTCCAAACTCAATCACGCACCATGCGTGCAGGCGGCATCTATCACAGCATGACCATCATTAGTTTGGTTGTGAGCTACATTGTGATACTGATAAATATCATAGCACTGATCATCATGGGTGCTTCAGTGTATTTGTTTTTTAGAGATTTGGTAGGAACAACTTCCTTACCAATATAAACAAGGAGAAAAATATGAAAACATCGATAGGTGTTAAAAGTCAAGGCAATACCACAGTTGATCTGGGTTTAAGATCCTATTTCAATGATGTGTTCACAAGAATGACCACAGCCATGCTGGTGTCGGCATTTTTTGCCTACATCGGAGTGAGACTGCCGTTCTTGTATGCAGGTGGTGCACTGTCTTGGATCATCATACTGTCGCCGTTGGCATTTGTGTTGGCCATGAGTTTTGGTGCTGAACGTTTCAGCAATCGTGGACTGCTATGGATGTTGATGGGATTCGCCGCTGCTCAAGGTTTGAGCATGGGTGGACTGCTGTATATCTACACAGCACACAGTGTCATATCGGCCTTCTTAATTTCTGCCATAGTGTTTGGTTCTTTTGCCATCATAGGTTATACCACTCGTAGAGATCTATCCGGTTTGGGTACATTTTTATTTGTGGGTTTGATAGGAATCATTGTGGCCAGCATTGTGAACATTTGGTTGCACATGACAGCATTGAACTTTATTATCAATGTGTTGGCCGTGATCATCTTCACAGGCTTGACTGCTTATGACATGCAGAAATTAAAACAGATATATCTGGAAGGAGCAGACAGTTCTAAAACTAGAACACTGGGAGCTCTTACATTGTATCTGGACTTTATCAATATATTTGTTTCTATTTTGCAACTGATGGGTTCAAAAAGAGACTAAAAATCCAATAAACTAGCGGAATTTTTTAGGTTGACTTATCAATCAAATTCCGCTAGTATAATACTTAGGCAACAACAAATAGGCAAAACATGATAAAAGGTATAATAATAGGCGCATTAGGCATGTATGTATATTTGGTTCATCCTGACAAGATTCAAGATATTCTTGTGTGGACGAAACAATCTACAGTATATGTTCTGGACTGGTTATCTACGACTATAAAAAAATCATAATTCGTTAGATCCAATCAGTTCCTAGATAATTACTAAGGAACAAATGAGATCATACGATAACAACGACGACAGCATAGACAAGGCAGCCAAGGCAGCCGAGATCGAACGTCTAATGAAAGAATACTTGGCCAAGGGCGGCGAAGTTGAAAAGATTCCTTATGGTGTGACCAATCAACCCATGGGTCAAGCCAATCCTTATGCATTCTACATACCACCCAGCACCACTTCACCATTGGCTTACAAACGCCGAATCAACAAAGAAAAACGCAATAAAAAATAATTAAATCCAGATAAATATTGGTATGAAACCTTCATTCCAATATGAGACCAAGCTGTTTGTGGTGCACTTTGGCACAGACGAATCTCCCATTGATGTGTATGCCATGGATCATGCTGACCTTTGGGCCACACTCAAAGAACAAATGCCCAATCTGGACGCACAGGACATCACCCACATTGAAGAACATCATTGTGCCACCATGCAGGACACACTGCACTGATGTTGAATCGTAATAGAATACATCTGAGGTATCGTGTGAATAACCCTCATGCTGTTCTATTAAAATACAAAAAAATTTTTGTGTATCATTACAGATATATTCGCTGGCAATACACTGCAGATCCACTGCCAGATCACAATCTCCGACAGATAGGCTGCACCTATGTGGGTTGGTTTGATGCAGGCTATGAAGGCATTGGCGAAATATGGAAGTATCCTACCAAACGTCACAAGATACTGATTGAAATGAGTGTGACTGCTAATCATCTGCTGTGGCATGAAGACTGGGAGAAAAAACTCAAAAAACTCAAAAAAGAAAAAGATCAACTGGATCTATATGTGAAGAAATTGATAAGAAAAACCAAATTCGCAGGTCGATTCATACCTTAATTTTTGGCAAACCATTCACACCCAAATGGACCTTGGTACAGATTTAACACAACTATAATATTACACACAGCAGGGCTACTCAGGTAGCCCTTTCTTTTGGCTAAATACACGATATAAACATACTCTGCTTCTCACAAACTCATTGTATGTCCAACAAGGACTAAACAATGACTATTAGAAAACTCGTAAGTAAAGCAGTAGCGGGCACCGTGGGTGCGTATGTGGGTCGAGCAGGTGAAATATCCTTTGACCCTGTGCTAGGGGCACTTAAACTATCCGACGGTGTAACACCAGGTGGTACAGCAATCACAACTGGAGGTATTTCTCAAAGTGGTGATACAAGTGCATATGCAACTAAAAGAGTTTTACAATACAACGAAGGAACTGGAGTAATTACATATAGTAATAAATTAGATGCTGTAAGTCCATACATCACAGGATACAGTTCAGAAATTCACGTTAGTCCAGTTGCTCTTGATAACACAGGTAATGGAACCATTGGCGATCCAGTTAAAACAATTGCTCAGGCACAAATATTAGCGGCTGCGGCGTTTGAAACGACAGGAGTTGGTCAAAGAAAAACAATTATATTGCATCCAGGAGATTATGTAGAAAATGTCACACTTGATACTCAATATATTGTTTTAACTACACACGAATCAATAGGTAAAAATACATCTCTTTCTGGCACATTAACTGTTTCAAAAGGTTGTACTATTAATGGACTGAAGATGACAAATCTTGTTATTTCAGCAACTTCAGCAACAGGCTCAGTTGATATTATTAATTGTACAGTGACAACAGCAACTACAAAAACATCAAGTGCATATACAAATTTTAGATTATGCGATTTATCTTCATCTACATTAAGTATTACTGGTGCTGGTTCAGTTGTGCTGGCTGGTGGTAATTATGGTTCTCTTACAGTAAACAATGCTTCTGCTGGAGTTTTGGTTAAAGCAGTAATTACATTGGGTCCAACAACTTTAACAGCAGGAATATTACAACTTTCCGATACACTGATTTACTCTGCCACAAATACTTCCAATGCCATAACGCAAAGTGCTGGATCATTTTTAACAGTAAACAATTGCCAAACATTAATACCTGATTTATCAAACGTAGCAAGAAATAGTTTTGGTGGATATTATTCTATTCTTCATTCTGTTTATGATAAAGCAAACTCTACACTCGGTGGCATTTCACTGGCAGCTATTTCATACAGTCAGTATATCAATGCTGATAGATTAATTTTATCAACTAATCCTCCTACTCATAGTTATGGCGCAGTTGGTGATAAAACAGGTATGATAGCCTTTGATACTTCTTACATATACTATTGCGTAGCGAATTATGTAAATAATTCAACTGATATATGGAAACGTACAGCGTATAGTGCTGGTACTTGGTAATATATAAGTATTGACAAATCAGACAAAATGTAGTATATTAGATACTGTGTTATGTCATCTTATATTGATCTAAAATTTATTAATATTCTATCGTCTAGGTTAAGTAAATTCAAAAGAAAAAACGACCATTTATTTAATTTTAGATGTCCTCACTGTGGCATAAAGATTGGGAGAACAAAGTCAAAAAACTCAAAAAAGAAAAAGATCAACTGGATCTATATGTGAAGAAATTGATAAGAAAAACCAAATTCGCAGGTCGATTCATACCTTAATTTTTGGCAAACCATTCATTGACACAAGGTTGTGTTTCCGCTATACTAACACTGTTAACAACAAAAAGGTAAAAATAATGTTTACATATAAAAACATAGCCATCGCTACCGTGGTAGTATTGGCCATAGTGATAGGTTACTACTTGCTTAAACCTAAAAAAGTTGATGTAACACCTGCAAAACCTGCAATTACTCAACAAGCGGCTCCAGCAAAAACTGCTGAACCAGCTAAAGCGACTCCAGCAAAACCTGCTGAACCAGCTAAGAAGTAATTCTATTGTTTTCAGTGTGGTGTCAAAGCCACACTGAAACTTCAAAAAGATTGCCAAAAGGCTCTTGACATTATTAAATTAGTGCTTATATAACACAGCACAGCAATTCGCATAGATGTTGGTTTTGCTGTATAACTTGCTATAAAAGGAGAAACATATATGAAAAACGCAGAAAAATTAATAAATGGTCCTGTGATAGGAATAGATTTGGGCACGACAAACTCTTGTGTGGCCATCATGGAAGCAGGCAAACCCAAAGTATTAGAGAATCAAGAAGGGTACAGAACCACGCCCAGCATAGTGGCATTCACTGAATCAGAAAAACTAGTGGGACACAGTGCCCGTCGTCAAGCAGTGACCAATGGTGAAAACACATTCTTTGCAGTGAAACGATTGATAGGTAGAACCTTCAATGATCCTGCATTACAAAAAGATATTCAAAGATTACCTTACAAAGTGATCGCAGCCGATAACGGTGATGCTTGGGTCAAAAGCCGAGACAAGAAATATTCACCACCAGAGATCAGTTCATCCATACTGATCAAGATGAAAGAAACTGCCGAAAAATATTTGGGTAGAGCAGTGAATCACGCAGTGATCACAGTGCCAGCCTACTTCAATGATGCACAGCGACAAGCCACCAAAGATGCTGGCAAGATTGCTGGATTGGAAGTGCTGAGAATTATCAATGAGCCCACTGCCGCAGCATTGGCATATGGCATGGACAAAAAAGGTGCCAAGACCATAGCAGTGTATGATTTGGGTGGAGGTACATTTGATGTCAGCATATTGGAGTTGGGTGATGGAGTATTCGAAGTCAAAAGCACCAACGGAAATACTTCACTGGGTGGTGAAGATTTTGACAGTGTGATTCAAGATCATATCCTAGCAGAATTCAAAAGAGACTCTGGCATTGATCTCGCACAGGATAGATTGGCCATACAGAGAGTGCGTGAGGCAGCGGAGAAAGCCAAAATAGAACTGTCATCCAGCACTCAAACAGAAATCAATTTGCCATTTATCACAGCAGACAAATCTGGTCCCAAACACGTGAATATGAAGATAACTCGTGCCAAACTGGAAGGTTTGGTGGATACTCTCATACAAAAAACCATTGAACCTTGTCGTCAGGCATTGAAAGATGCTGGTGTCAGTGTCAATGACATTCAAGAAGTGGTGTTGGTGGGTGGTATGACTCGTATGCCCAAAGTGGTTGAAGCAGTACGATCATTTTTTGGCAAAGAACCCAATCAAGGAGTTAATCCAGACGAAGTGGTGGCATTGGGTGCTGCCATTCAAGGTGGAGTATTACAAGGCGATGTGAAAGACGTGCTGTTGTTGGATGTGACTCCATTGAGTTTGGGCATTGAAACAGTGGGTGGAGTGTTCACTAGACTGATTGAAAAGAACACCACCATTCCAACCAAAAAGAGTCAAGTGTTCAGCACAGCTGAAAACAATCAACCAGCTGTGAGCATCCGAGTGTTTCAGGGTGAAAGACAGATGGCCACAGACAATAAGTTCTTAGGCAATTTTGAATTGACTGGCATAGCACCAGCACCCAGAGGTATGCCTCAGATTGAAGTCACATTTGATATCGACGCCAACGGCATTGTGCATGTGAGTGCCAAAGACAAAGGCACGGGTAAGGAACAAAAAATCCAAATACAAGCCAACTCAGGGTTGAGTGATGCAGACATTGAAAAAATGATCAAAGACGCTGAAGCCAACCGAGAAGCAGATGAAAAGAAACGTGCAGAAGTGGATGCCAAAAATCATGCTGATAGTGTGCTTGCTTCTGTGGAACACAGCATGAAAGAACATGGTGACAAACTCACCGAAGAAGATCGTGTGAAGATCACACAGAGCATGGATCAGTTGAAAGAGTCTGTGAAAAGCAATGATATAGAAACTATTAAAGCCAAAACCAAAGAACTGTCAGAAGCCAGCATGAAACTGGGTGAAGCTGTGTACAAGGCTCAACAAGAGTCAGCCAAACAGACTGATGAGCAACCAAAATCACAGACTGTGGATGCAGAGTTCACAGAGGTCAAAGACAACAAATAACTGTTGACAACCAGCGCCAAACAGTGCTATAAATACTGCATGAGATCAATCAAATGTTTTTTAGCACTGTGGTTGCTGATATCGCTCACCAATTGTGCCACTTCAGAACCTAAATCCACTCAGGAAAAAAGTTCTGTGCCCATGCAAAACATTGTGGATGTGTTGAAAAATATTCAATTGCCTAAATTTTAACCAAGGACACATCTATGAAAATATTACTATCCATCACAGTGTTGTTGGCACTTGTGTGGAGTACCGTGACAGCATCCATTGTGGATTGCCGAAACTTTATTGATCAATTTGATCTTAAAGCCAAAACATTCACACCCACTGCAGAACAACTGGCATTGAGAACAGCAGCTGAAGAAAAATTACAAGCGATGGATCAAGAAGGTTGTGTAGCAGACATCAAAAAAGCCATCAGTTTGTTTAAAGTATCAAAATAAATGAATTTCCAAAAAGACAAATACACAGATTGGGCCATGGTGCTGATAGTGCTGTTCCTCATAGTGGTGTTTGTGATATTGCTAGGATGAAACTCATGTGGAATACTTTGTGGAACATTTTCTGGTTTGTGATTTGTATGGCGCTGTTGATTGGTGTGACTTTTATCTGTATCGTCGTGGATTTAACTGTGACTGTGATTGATTTTTTTAAAAAACTTTTTACAAAGAATCATCAACACAATTAAATTTTATAAGCCCCTATAGCTCAGTGAGTAGAGCAACACCATGGTAAGGTGGAGGTCGTCAGTGCAATTCCGGCTAGGGGCACCAAAACACCAACCCACACACCACTTTTAAAAGATTGACAAGCCTTGCCCAATCTGCTACAATGGATAAATAAACATGAGTAAAAGAGTAATAGAGTAACCAAGCAGAAGCATAACAAACTCCCGCCCAATACCATATACAACTTCCTCAAAAATAATAATAACCAAAAGAAAGAACAACTATGACACAAGGAACAGTAAAATGGTTCAACAGCTCAAAAGGCTTTGGATTCATAACTACCGAAGACAAAGACGTGTTTGTTCACATTTCAGCAGTGCAAGCCGCAGGCTTAGAATCACTGAATGAAGGTGACGCTGTGATGTTTGACATGGAGAATGGCCCAAAAGGTCCATCTGCAGTCAATCTATCAGTGCAATAACACACACAAGAGTTGTGGAGTTCTGCTCCACAACACCAAAACAATTCAGTCACATTGACTCTGTCAAAAATTATGCTATAATCACAGCATGACTGATCTACGCCGAATTAATCAAACATGGTTCGAAACACTGAGAGATCAGTTGTGTGTGAGCTATCAAAATTTAGAACCTCGAGCAAAATTCAAACGCACTCAATGGCAGCGTGGACCCAAGGCCCATAATGGTGGTGGTACCATGATGTTATTACAGGGTGGTGCGGTGTTTGAAAAAGTTGGAGTGAATGTGAGCACTGTGAGAGGAGTGATTGATGAGAGATATCGCAGTCAGGTCATGGGTGCCGACCGGGATGGTGCATTCTTTGCCACAGGCATCAGTGTGGTGGCTCATCCCAGAAACCCTCATGTACCAGCCATGCATTTTAACACAAGATACTTGGAGACCACACAGTGTTGGTGGGGAGGTGGCATGGATCAAACTCCCAGTCATCCCAATAAAAAATCCATAGAACTGTGGCACACAGTGTTGAAAGAAACCTGTGAGAACCATCACAAGGATTCAGCACAGTTTCGTCGACAGTGTGATGAATACTTTTATATCAAGCATCGTAAAGAAGTGAGAGGTGCGGGCGGTATATTTTTTGATCACATGCTGTTGAGTCATCCCAATGCCTACATAGGAGACTTTGTGTTCATACAGCAGGTGGGTGAAGCATTTCATCGTCTTAGCCTCCAAATGATAGATCAGAATCAAAGTAAAAAATACACTCAGAAAGACAAACAGATTCAAAATCGCAAACGTGGACGCTATGTGGAGTTCAACCTGATGTACGACCGTGGCACACAGTTTGGTTTAAATACTGGTGGCTGTGTGGATGCCATCTTGATGAGCATGCCTCCCCACGCTGAATGGTGATGAATAGATTAAAACAAACATTACAGGGCAGTGTTACTGAACCCAAACCAGTGTGGTTCATGCGTCAGGCTGGCAGATACCTGCCTGAATATCGTGTGATGAATCACATGACTTTCATGGAGAAAGCCTTGGATGTGCCCACTGTGGTGGAGATCACTCTGCAACCTGTGCGTCGTTATGCATTGGATGCTGCCATTATATTTTCTGACATACTGTTGATTCCTTGGGCCATGGGACAAGATTTAGAATTCGTGGCTCAGCAGGGTCCTGAACTGAGTGTGTTTGATTTGAATACTTTTTTTGACCATGACCCAAAAGAATTTTTAAAAAAACTCACACCTGTGTATCGCAGCATAAAAATCACACGTGAAAGATTGGCTTGGGATCAGAGTCTCATAGGATTTGCTGCTGCTCCTCACACACTGATGCACTATATGGTTGACCCCACTGTCACACTGACCGAACGAGAACAGGAAGATGTTCATCAAAGATTGATAGTACAAACTGTGGAACATTTGAGCAATCAAATACTGGCAGGTTGTGATGTGGTACAGATATTTGACAGTCATGCAGGCACACTCAAAACTGATGCAGATGTGATGCGACATTGTATCTTGCCCAATCAGCAGATAGTCACTGCATTGAGAATGAGACACCCCACTGTGCCCATCATCTGTTTCCCCAAAGGATTGAAACCCAATCAAGTTTTAAATTTTTGTAAAACAGTGAATCCCAGTTGCATCAGCATTGATTACACCATGGATATCGATTGGGCTCTGCAGATGTTGAATCGTTGGCCCATACAAGGAGGACTGGATCCAAAAAAATTATTGGGTGATACCCAAAACATGCTGCAAACTGCCAAAATGTATTTGGACAAATTTAAGGATCATCCTTATGTGTTCAATTTAGGTCATGGCATACTCAAACAAACCAAACCCGCACAGATTCAGAAACTGATTGACTTGGTAAAAAATTAGTTATATAATAGTACAATGTCTTTGAAACCCATCACCAATGAAAACGTGCTGCCTTTGTTTGCCGTACCCGTGTGCAACACAGAAATAGAACCACAGAGCTCAGTGATTGAGGATTACCTCATCAATAAATTGGACTACAAGAGATTGATCTACAGCAATGCCAAGAACTCGTCAGGGCTGTTCGTGCTGGATGAACCCATCTGCCGACCACTCAAGGATGCACTCACAGCAAGATTGGAAGACTTTTTGCATGGATTTTTGGATGTGGATCGCAAACACAAATTTAGAATCAACACTTCATGGATGAATCAATACATGGATCAGGATTATTCAGGCGAACACTATCACAGCAACAGTCTTATATCGGGCGTGTTGTATCTGTCAGATGTGCAGGACACAGGTGACATTGTGTTCCACAAAGACAAGCATTGGACCAACGTGTTTCCTGATGTGGTGAAAATTGATTACAATTTCAATCCTGACAAGTTCAATGTGTTCAACGCACAGGGTTGGAGTCTGCGCCCTAAGAAGTGGGACGTGGTATTCTTCCCCAGCTGGCTCACACATTCAGTCACTACCAACAAGAGCAATCCCAAAAAAGAACGCTACAGTCTGGCATTCAACACTTGGGTTTCGGGCCAAGTGGGCGACAGCACCAGCACTCTAGTACTATAAATCCTTCTGTATCAACAGTTATTTTGGTGTTGACAAATACCTAAAAGAACGTATATTGTAGCTATATGTTAAAAAAAAATAAAAATAATTTAATTCATAAAGAAGAAAGAAAAGTAAACGAACTGCATAGACTGGGTCCTGCTTATGCTGTGAGTATCAACGAAAACAGTAGATTTTGGGGCAGCACTGATGAATATGTTACCATAGCTGAAAGATTCAACGATGGTTTTAGAAATAAAGAATATGTTAAAAATAATGTTGAAAAAATTAAATTAGAATGGGTTAGAAGATTTGGAAAAAGATTTCCAACTTTTAAAGATCTAAAAGAATGGTTACCTGAATGTATTTGGTTATCCATCAAAGATCAACGAATTTTAAAAACACATCAAAGAAGTGTTGATTGGAATCACGTATTTAAAATTTTAAGTCAGTTTGACACACCTATGTTAATGCCATTGCATGTGGTAAAATATCATCCTACAGAAAAAAAAAATTGCGTGGTGTTCGATGGCCAACATACTGCATTAGTAATATATCTTATTTCAATTGCTATGGGATGGTCATTGGATGCTATAGAGGTTCCTGTTAATATTCATAGAATGGAAAAAGAAGATGGGTCTCCGGATTTAGCCAAAATGAGAGATGTTTTTTTAAAAATTAATGGTGATGCCAAACTGCCTATGAATGCTGAAACAAAATTTGAACAACACATTTATGCTGTTCGATTTGATAACAGCAAAGATGAAAATTATATATTATCAGAAAAAACATTTCAATATCTAGAAGAAGCAGGTATATTTGTCACTAAAAAAGAGAGTGGATTATCTAATTGTCCAGGAGCTCACGGCTTAATGGCAGAGACTATATGGAATGGTAAGTCTGGTGCTAGAAAAGATCCTAACATAACCAGAGCTTTTTGTTATTATTGGAAAAAAGTTACAGAATCAGGTGAACCGCGACCAGTCGAAGCCAAAGAGGCAAGAATAATGTATGAATTTCTCGAGGCTTGTTTTAATGGTGGAATTGAGCTGACCGATGATTTCTTAGATCAGATAATTGAATTGTTTCAAAAATTATTTCAAGCGGATTTGTCTCCTAATAGTATATTTTGGACAAAAGCCATTGATTCTTATATGAATGCTATGAAAGAAGATGGATCAAAAACAAAAATAAGGAAACCACAAAAAGAATGGCAATTAGCTGGTCCTTTTATAATCGCTCAGATCAATAAAAGTTTACCTAAATTACCTACACCTAAATATGAAGGTAGTTATGTGCCTAACTCATCAGATTTATTTTAATGTTAAAAGATCCGAACAAAGATAATCTTAAAACAGAACTGATGATTACTCGCCAGCATGAAAAGATATGTAAAATTCCCAACTGTGAAGGAACCATTACGATATTTGAAGGTCCAGGATCTGAAGTGTTGTGTAGAGATCATCAATTGCAGTGTAAAGAATATGGCGGTTTTGGAAATCCTGCTGAACCTCACACGTTTTTTAGAGATTGGATATGTTCTAACCCTTTATGTAATTACGATCCAAGAAAGGATCCTGCCTTTGAGGAATTAGAAGAACCTTTAAAATCAACTGCTATGAAATATCAGATGCACGGAGATCATATTATACCAAGAGCATTGGGTGGCACTGATGCAAAAGAAAACATTCAAGTTTTATGTAAAAAATGCCACGATATTAAAAGTTTTAAAAACGGCGACTTTGCCAATAAAACAAAGAAAGTTATCAATGACCTATAAACATTACAACGCCGCTTGGAGTTTTGAATGTGTGTTGTCCAATGGAGTCCGAGTGAAGAGCTGGTTCTATGCTGACACAGAACAGAAGGCCCGGGAGCGGATCACAGGTTTTTTCGAAGCCAAACTGCTGAAAATCAAACAAATAGACAATCCATTGCTGGAGATTCACACAGCCAATGAGAAGAAAAAAGAGATCAAATCCAATCCTCTGTTTAAGTCACTGTAATTGAACACCTTTTTCTGATACCAAAACATTGACTTTTTGGTATAGGTGAGTGTATAATAATAGTATAAACCAACAAAGAGGCACTGATGCAAAAAGAACTAGCAATATACCTAGACAAGATAAGAGCAGACTATGGATGTTTTCAAGGCACCAACACTGGTGATTCAGTGAGGGACCAAATAAGAGACAACATGAAAAAAGAATTTGCACAAGGCCTTGAAGTCAAAGAAGGCAAGAAGTTTATCAAGATAACTAAAAAGAATTACGGTGTGCATTCTTTCATAGTGAAGGAAGACTTCGTGAGTTCAAAAGGTGTGCAATTTCGCAAAGGTGACATACTTAAAGCGGCAGGTTATAATATGCCTGCACAGAATGCTGCCAGAGGCAACATATTTGGCAATTACATTGTGAGATGGACTGGTGCGTTGTATATGGATTCGCACGGTAGATTGTGCAACTAATGATCTCTGAAGCTCAATTAAAGATCAACAGTTTCTTGAGTCATAAGGTCTCTGCCCGAGACCTATGGCACTGTGCCTGTGAAGCGGCTCACTCAGCAGTGGATGAGTTTGTTAAAAAACACGGTGAACCCATGTACTGTGGATCATCACATATTATTATCCTAGAAGACTCTCAAGGTAAATTTGTCACATGGTTGACTCAACAAGGTTTGGGTGACAGTCAGGACAAACGAGGCAAAACACACAAACTCAGTTATTATTCCATCATGCGAGGTCATAGACTGTTGGGCACACAATCATTAGATATTCAAGAACATGCCATGGAAGCTGTGCAATCAGTGTTGGAATTGCACGGTATTAAAAGCTCTATTCGCAGTTGGGCAGATTAAAAAGTCAAGCAATTGGCGGTTTCTAAACCATTGAAATTGAACACTTTTATTTTTTAATATCCAGCAAAATGTTAATCTTTTTTGGTAGACTTTTTGATATCAATGATGCTATACTAATATTATAACAAAAGGAGAACAATGGCACACAAAGACATACACACAGTACTAGCAACAAGATTTAGAAATGAATCTGATTTGACTATCTCTATGATGAAGAGAGCAATCAGCGATCTAGGAATAGTGAATCCAGAGGCGTTGGATATCATTTATGAATCAGTTATGTTTTATACCGGTGACTGGCCAGAAACACAAGGTTGGGGGTCATCAGATTCTAGAATTTGTGTAAATTCGGTTAAGGAAACTTTGCTTGCCTGTGAATACCTAGTGACGGTGGCATAATGATATTTCAAACAGGTCACACAGAAGAATACATCAGAACAAATTTCCTTGAAACCTATATGGATAATCTGGGAATTTTGAGATGGCAAAGCAACAATCAAATACCTTTTGATGACATGCTGGCAGATTTTAAAACATTACAATTGATTGATGAGAATGTTCAATTGGGATCTAATCTTTTGAGAGAACAGGAAACAGAACAGTTTTGGGAAGAATTTTTTAAACAACACAAGAAAGAAGACACACATGAATAAAACAGAACTATTGAATAGACTGAATAAAATCTTGACTCAGTTGACACAGAAAGATGTGTCAGGTGCTAAGGCAGATCTGACTGTATTGATTGTGGACATCAAACACATAAAACAAGAACACACAGTGACTTCAATCAATCGTAAAATCCATCATGTGGATGGAGGATGGTAATGCACAACAACCAAAGGAAAACAATGAACGCAACACAAAAACTAATACTGGCGACGGCAGCCGTGATATATGGTATGACTGCTCCATTGCCTGCCAATGAGACCATAAAAGAAACTCAAGACGCCATCAACAAATGGTATGAAACAGTATCCACGTCTGTGTCTCAAGATGTCACAGCACTGGGAGTGACTGTGGTGAATCTGCCCAACAATATCGCTCTAGGAGTGAGCAGTTTTTGGGAAGAGACCAAGCAGTTCCAAAAAGACAGCTGGAACGAGACCTTAAAGTTCGAACAGGAAAAACAAAATTGGGCAACCATCAAAGGTTGGTTTACACCTGCGACAGAAGAGGTTAAAAAATAATGTTGAGACAACAGGATCTATATCATCTCTATGCAGGCATACGTGAGCGTCTGCACGAGATCATGATTGAACGTCATCCTGACCCCATACAGAGTCAAGTTCGCAGAGAGCTGGCAGAAGAATTGTTGGAGTATCTACACAACAATGAAGAGGGATTGAAGACCATGCACAACTACAAAGAACAATGGACTAGAGGTGAGAATGAATAAAATAAAAGATCCTTTTCCAATCCAAATATTGGATAAGCAGGATGTGGAAGTTAAGAATACATTCTCAGGAGAGAGTGTGATGCTTACACCACAAGCAGTGGCAGTGTATGACTGCATCAAAGGTGCAGAACAATTGGGAGAATCGGACATCATGGAGCAAGGTTTGGATTGGTTTCGTGAACATTATCCCAAAGAATACATGGTTCTTTTGGATTGACATTTGGCAGTGCTGAGTGTACAATATAAACAACTAACTGAGGAGTATAGATGAGCAACTTACCGTTAAAAAATTTTAGATTCTTGGTGATGATCAACAATCAAACACCAGGCATCATTGTGGAACAACGTGCCATGAACGTGACACAGGCCACACAGGCTGTGCAGGCACAATATGGCAGCAACAGCAAAGTGTCGTTCTACGGCATGGGCAACCAAGATTAAATCGAATATGAACAAACTGTGGCACACCATTGACAAGAGCATTTTAAAGTCTTTGCCCAATGCTGCCAAAGGTTATGAGCAACGCATTCACATACCTGAATTTACTTTCTTAGGAGCTCAAGAGCAACCAGACTTTGGAGTTATCCGCATATGGTTTTATGGTGATGCTCGCACTATTGAATTGAAAAGTTTCAAACTGTATCTGTATCAGTACAGAAATACTATCATGAGCTATGAACGATGTTTGGATATGCTGTACAAGCATATCAAAGAAACATATGAACCCATGAGAGTGAGAATTGAAATAGGATTTAGACCCAGAGGTGGCATCAGTTCCAAACTGGTGGTGGACAGTGATTGGGGACATTTGGGTGGCACAGACAAATTGTGGCCAGCACATGAAGTGGAATAATATGATTAAAAATATAATTGTATTTTTGAGTTTGGCAGGATTTTTAGTAATGCTGACCAAAGTGATGACTGCGGGCTTGGGCAAACAATGGGATGAAGTGGGATTGATTATATTCATGCTGATCGCCATGCTGTTGATAGTTACTCACGATGATTAAATTGATCAAACAAATGAAACAATCACAATATCAACAATTGAAAATTCAAGCACACTATGACAAACTGTGCGAAATAATTGAAAAAAAGACCTGCCCTAAAAGATTTTTTAAATTGTATTTTGAAGATACACAATTCAAAAAATATTATTACAGCAAGAAAAAAGATGGGTCAAGGTCGTTCTAAATTCTACAAACATTGGAGTCTGCGACAGGGTGCAGATGCTCCCCGAAGAGAATTCACAGCACAGATTAAAAAAATGTGGATGGACTCTTATGAGTTGAATGTGTTTCGTCACACTACAAATAATCGTTATGAATATGCCTATTCACAGATAATGCCCACACAAGATCAAGCCATCACCCAGGCCAACTTGGTTGAGTGGGGATTGGGCAACTGTGAACAAATACTCAAGGATTGGGATTATCAAAAGTATCAAGAAGAGCAGGACTTTGGAGTGGCTACCAGCTGGAAAGACGAGTTTGAATCAAGGTACACAGTAAAATAATATCATGAGGAGCAATACTAATGTTGAGTGAGATAGCAGGCAGACACAGATGCAGGATCACAGTGATCCATGAAGACCAAACACAGTCAGTGGAAGAGGTGATCAAACCGCAATCGGTTATAGACGAGATGGTGGAGAATTACTATGAGGATGGGGCAGTCAAGGTCATTGTGGAGCAGATCGACGAAATCACTGGTGTGCCCGACAACAAAGCATTTGGTAGACATGGTTAGACTGGCTCAATAAGAAATAATCATGCTGAATGTGAACATACAAGCCAAATTGGATGAATGGTGTCAACGACTGTCGCTCTTGAGCGGCATGGATCGTTTGGAATACATCATTGGATTGGCTGCACTGATGGATGCTGTGCCTGAATCCTACAAACAAGATGAGTTTCTTATTCCAGGCTGCGTGAGCCAACTGTGGTTGATACCCAAATATGAAACTCACACTCTCACACTGATGGCCGATGCCGAAGCTCAGATCACTAAAGGTATCACTTACATCGTGCTGGACATATTGAACAATCAGAGCTATGAAGGATTGAGCAACATACAACTGAAAGACTTTACCGATTTAGGATTTGCTCAATTGCTCACACCACAGCGACAGAACGGTTTGGGCAGTCTCATACTCACTATTCGACACTATGCTGAGCTGAATGCCAAATCCTGTCACAGCAGTTAACACACACTGTAAATAAAACAGCCCATGACCAAAATTATTCAAGAGAATGATATCTTTCGCAAGTATGACTATTCAGGTCTGATGACACCTGCTGACAACAGTCACATCATTGCCACAGTGCGTGACATCATTGCCCAAGGCAATTACTTTGATGAAGCTCATTCTCCTAAGTACCAGACCAAGGAGAACATATTTGCTCGTCAAACACCTACTTTTTTAAAATTACGAATGACTTTTATCATGAGTTGTTTCTTTTATTTGGGCCGAGAAGTACGCATCAAAGGCATCAATGCTTGGAGTTTTCAAACCTGTGTTGGAGACAATCTGGAAAGAGATAGACTGTGGCATCACCATCACCAGGATCTGACATATCCCAAATTGAGCGGTATCTATTATGTTCACATACCTGCAGACGAACCCAATCCAGACACCACCGGCACAGAGTTTGCCACCTCGGGGGATCTAAAAGAAACATTTTATATCACTCCCCAACCTTACACATGGTTGATCTATCCATCTGATGTGTGGCACCGTCCCGGCATCTGCACCAGCAAAGAGAACAGATATGTGGTGGCTGGTGACATGCAGTATCAATTGAACTGATGTTGCCTACCAGTGTGGAAAAATTGCAGTGTTGGATCTGTGATACATCAGTGCCTCAACCTGTGTATTGGATTGATCCTCGAGACTATGATGTGGGTTATACAACCAAAATATTGTGTGGGCCTGAATGTGCGCTGAGAGCCTATGAACAGGTCCGACACACTTTCAAACCTCGACCCAATCCTGAGGACTCACAGTAAATAATCACACTGATGATATTCTATTTTGGTTTTGTGTTGATGGTGCTGAATGAAGGCTTTGTGATACTGCGCCATGTGATACCATATTTTGCAGAGAAACGACAACAATTAATCAATCGCTATGGTGTTAGATGGCAGTACACTCACAGTCTGCTGGACACACTGTGGATCGTGCTGATTGTGTTGGGCTTTGTGTGGGACTTTCAAAATTGGCGCACCTATCTCACTTGGCTGCTGGGATTCTGGGGTTTGGTGGGTGTGTTCTATATCTCAGTGTTCTGGGACAGAATGTTTCGCAAATAACAATCAAAATTATTTCATTCACATTTTGGCAACTTTGCCATTTGACTTATCCACACAACCAGTAGTATAATGTTGGTTCTTGCTTTGCGGCAAGAAATAAAGGAGAAACAATGAAAAACAAAAAGAGTAAAATAACAATTGGCGCAATAGTACTGGTGGCTTTGGCTGCTGTGATACTGTTGATTGTGTCAGGCAAATCTGCCAAGGCACAAGCCAAATCCGCTCCTGTGCTTAACTTTTACGGCAATGTAGATGCTGGCGTACAGAGTTATGATTCAGGTGTGGAAACTTTGATCCGAGCAGGTGAAGGTGGATTATCTACCAGCCGACTGGGATTCAAGGGCAACTCTCCAGACCTAGGTGGCCTACAGTTCAACTTCAATCTTGAAGGTGCATTGAAACCACAAACAGGCTCATTGGGTTCTACCACTACCACAGGACAGGTGTTCACTCGTGAAGCTTGGGTGGGAGTGAGTGGTGCCGCAGGAGAAATACGTCTGGGAACCACTGACATGTCAATGGCGGGAGAAATCGACACATTAACATGGCAGTTTGGTAACTTCACAAACTTTCCTGTGAACGGCTCAGCCATAGAGATTGGCACAGATGCCAGCAACGTGATCAAGTATATTTCACCAGTGTTTAATGGATTACAATTACAAGCAGGTTATGCTGGTAATTCTACTTCAGCGACCACTGATGCAAAAACTGACATCACATCTGGTTCAGTGACCTACTCGGCAGGTGCAGCCAAATTAGGTGTAGGATATGCCACAAAGAAAGCAACCACTTCAGTGGGAGAAACTGATGCGAAAAGCATTGGCGGATCTTATGACTTTGGTCGGGTAGCTGTGAGTGCGGCTTACATCTATGGAGACAACTCAACCACTGCCACAGTTAAATCCACTGCCAATGTGTACTCAGTAAGAGTGCCTTTGGAAAATGGGTTGGCTGCTCATGCAGTGTATGCTCAGGCCAAAGACGGTGCTCAAACCACTGCCAATGAAGGTCGAGGTTATACTTTAGGACTAACAAAAACATTTGCACCAGGTGCCAGTGTTTATGCTGCCTACAGTTGGGTGAACAATGATGCCAACAGTACCATGTATCTGAATGGTATGAGTGCACCAACAGCAGGAAAAGATCCTTCTGTTGCTACTGTGGGAATCAATTACGCATTTTAATTGATCCACTATTTGTTGTGGGGGATAATATCCCTCACACCGGATAAAAATAAATTTTAACATTACGGTACAAACTAAAAAAATATTTTGTTTTTTAGTAAAATTGTCTGACTTTTCACTTTTTTATTTTGTGACTCTTGACTTTCGCAGTATTTTATACTAAATTAATAGTATAACAAAAGGAGAAACTATGATACAAATAAATGACACAGCACCCAACTTCACTGCCAACACCAGTCATGGCCCTATTAATTTTTATGAATTTATCAATGGCCACTGGACCGTATTGTTTTCACATCCAAAGAATTTTACTCCTGTGTGCACCACTGAACTGGGCACATTACAAAAACTATTGCCTGAATTTAAAAAACGCAGAGTACAAGTGATCGGACTGAGTGTGGACAACTTGGACAATCATGATCAATGGCTGAACGACATTCAAGAGACTCAAGGTGAATTGCCTGAATATCCTCTCATAGCAGATAACAACAGACAAGTGTCTCTGTTGTATGGCATGGTACGGGACAATGCTCCAGACACTATGACAGTGCGAACTGTGTTTGTGATAGGACCAGACAAGAAAGTTAAGTTGAGATTGGACTATCCAGCATCGGCAGGTAGAAACTTTGATGAAATACTGAGAGTGTTGGATTCATTGCAGATCACTGCTGAACATCAATTGGCCACTCCAGCCAACTGGAAACAGGGTGAAGATTTAATTGTTACTGCAGCCGTGAGTGATGAGCAGGCACAACAAAGATTTCCAAAATCTTTCCATAAAATCAAGCCTTACTTGAGAACTGTGGCTTATTCAGAACTGACCAAATAATTTTTGATTGCTCATTGATACTAAACTGTGCTATAATAATCACATGATCGAGCCGTCGCAGCCGTGTGGCTGAGGAAGCTCGGGACACTCCTGACGAGTGCGAGTCCATGTAGACAGTGAATGGTCAGGCACACTGTGGGTAGGACGCTGAGACAGATGACGGCATAGAACAGAATCCCGGCTATGGATCATAGAGGCCCTGATGATGGAATGGTAGACATGATAGACTCAAAATCTATTGCCTGCAAGGGTGTGGGGGTTCAAGTCCCTCTCAGGGCACCAAGCGGTCATGTTGGAATTGGTAGACAGGCACGCTTGAGGGGCGTGTGGAGCAATCCGTGAGAGTTCGAGTCTCTCTGACCGCACCAAAATCTCGGGGTGTGGCCCAGCCTGGTAGGGCGCCTGGATGGGGTCCAGGAGGTCGCTGGTTCGAATCCAGTCATCCCGACCATGAGGGTGTGTAGCTCAGTGGCAGAGCACGTGGTCGACATCCACGGGGCCGAAAGTTCAATTCTTTCCACACCCACCAACACATTGGGGAGTCGTCTAATGGTAGGACTTCAGACTTTGAATCTGACTATGGTGGTTCAAGTCCCTCTTCTCCCACCAATTCTTATTGGTATAGATTTCTATAAATACTGAATGAATACCTACATCATGCTGATCATGCTTTTACAACTGGATCTGAGCGGTTATCTATACCCCACTGCCATGCAGGAAGATCCACTTCGCGAATATGCCACTCTACGTGAGTGTGAATCAGCCGCTGTGATCAAACGAGAAGACATGTTGAAAAGTTCTTTGAAATATCCAGACATGGGCATTGTGGATGTGCGTATTAATTGTGTAGACTCTTCTGAACTGGAAGACGGAACCATTCGCATATAAAAGGTTGATTTCCCAACCAAAATCACATATACTACAGTCAAGCACCCATAGTGAAATGGATATCACGGAAGTCTACGAAACTTCAAGTCCAAGTTCGACTCTTGGTGGGTGCACCAAAAATAAATATTCATATGAAAGAACAACTCTATTGGAATTTTCCTAATGTGGGATTTGTGGGTGTTGCTTTGGATCCTCAAGAACTCGCAGCAACCATAAAAGAAATGAATGATATACAATCAAATTTTTCAGATGCTAAAATAATACCTTTGGGACATGCTGGCAATCTCAAACAAGAGTATCATTTAAAAAACTGTCTATCAGAACTTGAATCAATTCTTCAACCCATGTGTCAACAATATCTAAAAACATTTGATTTTGATCGTCCTGGAGAACGTTCTTTTAAATTGAAAACAGCATGGATTAACTTTCAAAAGAAACATGAATTTTTTCAAAACCATACTCACAGTGGCGTTTTTAGTTTTGCTCTTTGGTTAAAGGTTCCTTTTTTAATCAAGGACGAGATAGCATTTTGTTCTCCTACGGATAGAGAAATTCAAACCACAGCAACATTCAATTTTCATTACACAGATGCATTAGGACGTATTAAAACTTATACTATTCCTGTGGATAATACTTTTGAAAATAAAATGATAGTGTTTCCTGGAAATATGACTCATTCTGTCAATCCATTCTACACTTCAGATGACTATAGAGTGTGCGTTTCTGGAAACATTGATTACTCTTAGACTTTAAAAAATATTATTTTTTACGACCTTTGCGACGTCTGCGAGGGGCGGGTATGAATCTTTTGGGATTTTGTCTTATGAGGAAATAGAACACAATCAGCGATCCCACAATCACTGTGATGGTGCTGACAGCTATGATCACTTCCATGAGCAATCTCCTTCAAAATTATTTATGAGATCCTGAAGAAAATCTTTAGATAAGACTTAATGCAATCAAGGCCAATGTCATCAGTATAGCAGACACCACAATGATCATCACATATTGTTTTAACATGCAAATATTTATGGCCACAATGTTTGAACATCAATAACCTTGACTATGATCTCAAATTGCCATAATTACTATACATGCACAACACAAACATCATTATTATATTTTTAATTTTGGTACTGGGAGTGACCTATGTGGAATGGCTGTTTGACTTGGTGATCATTGCTGGATGGCTGATCAAATGAACCATAGAGACTGTCTATATTGGGAATTTCCTGCACAACTGTCTGAGGATCATATCAATCACATGCTGCTGGGGTCAGAGTCTTGGCCACAACAGGCTGGCAAGATAGGTGTGGATCCAGAAACAGCCACCAATGTGCGTCAGGTGCAGACACAGCACATGAGCGAATATCATCCACTCAGCCTCACCCTGTATGCTTTGGGCATCAAGGCCAATCAGCAGTGCTGGCAGTATGACATCTCTGGACCTGCCCAGTCGGAACTGCTGACCTATGCAGAAGGCGGAGATCGCTATGACGCCCATGTGGACACCCTGAGGCTGTCAGACCTGGTGGTACGCAAACTCACAGTGATACTCATGCTGAATGATCAGTATGAAGGCGGCAGGTTTTATTTTCAGACTGACCTGCATCATCGTCAGCACATTCTGACCAAAACCGGCACAGTTTTGGTGTTCCCCAGCCACATCATGCATGGCGTGGAACCCATCACTCAAGGCACTCGACGCAGTGTGGTATCTTGGTTGAGTGGGCCTGATTTTAAATAATTTTGGCACTGGGCATGCAGATAAGTATTCTTGAACATTCACCCGTATAAAGGCGTTATTGTATGAAAAAAAGGTATGTTATCACTGGTCATGGCAGAGGCTTGGGTCAGGCTTGGTATGAGCATTTCAAATATCATGAGCTGATGGGTTTGGAAGTCACAGGTTTTGGTCAGATCAATGGTGATGGATATGATTTGGTAGAAAATTTTGAATCTGTGTGTGCAGCGGCTGAGGGTGCTGATGTGTTCATCAACAATGCTTATCAACAGGATCTACAATTGAAATTTTTAAACAGACTGCACCGTCGTGTGGGAGCCATGATCATATCAGGCAGTGTGGCCGCAGATGATTTGGCAGTGGAACCCATGGATCCTCATTATGGACATCACAAAAGAGATTTGGAACAGAGAGCAGTGTCTTTGGGTCGTGTGAAACTGCCTGGCACTTGTGATCTGTTGTATCTCAAACTCACTGGCACTGCTTATCGAGACCCGCAACACATATTGAATTTGACTGATTATTGGCTCAGCCATAGAAAAATGTTTTTTGTGCAATTTCCTGATGCTAGCGCCCAAGGTATTTGATCATGTTCACTCTCGCATTATTTTTATTGGCTGCCAAACATTTTGTTGCGGATCTTTATCTGCAGGCTCTTTATATCAAACCTTCACTGAAATATGTGTATTTTGATCACAAATCTCACTGGCACTATTTGCACCATGCTGTGTTGACTGCTGTGATTTTTTTGATATGTGTGGGCTGGCCTTGGGCAGTGTTGTGCTTTGTGGTGGACTATGTGACTCACTGGCACATTGATTGGGCCAAGACCTGCACAGCTAGAACATTGGGCTGGACTGAAACCGAATCACGCCAGGGCTATTGGATGCTGCAAACTGTGGATCAGATTCTGCACTTTGTGGTGTACTTTGGCATGGTGTTGTGGGTGATGCATTCACAATGAGATTCTTATTTTTATTCTTGGTTCTCTCTGCTTGTGCTGTGCAAGACTGTCGTTTCAATCCTAATGCACATCTGTCAGAACCTATCAAAACTATCAAAGGTACCACAGATAACAAAACCACAGACACCACTCCAAAGACTTTGCCCAACGTTCAAGATCTGAAAGAACGATTGACTCCGGGTGGTCAATACAGTTGTAAATTTTAAAGGATTTAGATAAAAGGGCGATGCACGTCTACACCGCCCCCAGTTCTTACGTCGTTACTACTTCTTTTTGTAGATACTGTATAGGATGAATATGGCCACTAAGCCAACCAATCCTTCAGTGGAGAAAGTTTTAACGATTTGGGTGACGTTACCGATGATGTTGGTTGACGACAAGAACGGTATGCTCTGTCCTTTAAACAACACTTCCAGTACTATCCCAAGGGCTAGTAGGCTCACACCAACGTCGGCCAGTGCGGATGCCCATGCTTTTATTTTGTTCAAGATTTCCATAGAGGATCTCCTTTCCAAATTTGTATGTCACTTGATTGTGAAATACAAGAATACTTATCTGTGATTTTTTTTGGTAAAAACAACACATTTGATTCTAGGCGTGCTGTTGGGTATTGACTTTGTGATTAAATTGTCATATAATATCAATCAAGGGCCTGTGGTGAAATAGTATCACATTTGGCTGGCAGTCAAAGGTCGTCGGAGCGTTACCGTCCAGGTCCACCAATACAATGAAGAAGAAACTTATTCAAACATGGCCCATTGGGCCTGAAGACATGGTGTGTGGGCGTGTGGACTTCACTGTGCCTCAGCGTAAGATGGGCGATAGGTATTGGGTGAGGATCACCACTGCTGAAACAGAATGGATCACAGAATGGCAGGGCACTCCTGAACAGATTGATTCAAACACTTGGAGTTGGTATGCACGTGGTGCTGAAGCTGTGGAAGTGCAATTGATTTAATCAAAAGAAAAAGCAAATTTATTGATAGCACCTGTGGCATAATAACTTTTGCCAGCATTGAGTACTATTGATCCTTTGAATTGGGGTGGCCAAATGGTTTTAAAGCCAGAAACTGTTATGCCATTTTCTGTTTTTTCAGTGTAAGTATTAATTTGTAGCAAAGGTGAACTGTTTAAGAAAGTAATGCAGGCTTCGGAAAATTCTAAAATTTTAATATTAACATATCCAGCAACCAGTTTGGCTAGTCCTGCTAGAGCATGATATCCTATATTATAGTTGGCTTCATTTTGTTTATTGGTGTTCAGTTGTGACATAAACTTTTGTATGTTTTTCCATTGTGGTCCTCTAGGTAAACTTTTTATACCTTTGTTGATACAATCCATAATTAATTGACCATCTTTTTCAGAACATTGCCCAAACATGATGCCTAATTTTATGGGGCCTTCATATGCTGAAGATTGTTTGATAATTTCTAAAATTTTAACTGCTTTGGGAAACTCATCTACTACTTTTTGTTGACCATTTGCTCTTAATAATTCAATACCTGAATAGATGTTGCTCACAGAAGCTTTGGCACCTATGTCTGCTCCTTTGCTGGAAATACCTATGGCCACACCTTTTTGTGGTCTCAAATAACTGTCAATCAATCCTGCTTTTTTTGATTGTGCAAATGTGATGGAACAACTGTTCCAATTGGCTGTCTTTAAAAGAAATTTTCTAGCTGCGTCTGCTTCAGGGTTGTCATTTAACCCTTGCCAAAGAGTCATGGGTGCTATCACTTCTCCCAAATCATCTCTTATGGCTGGTTCCAAACTGGCATCTACCATGAATGATGGCAGTTTGTTTTTTGTTATCATTGCCAAACCTTCAACCACTTCATCTCCGGCTTTGTTTTGAGTTTTAACAGCATTCACTATCTCTGTGACATTTCTATATTGTTGACCCACTATTAATATGTCATTAGGTTTAAGATTAGATCTAGATTTCAAAGAAGATTTGATTGCCAATTGATAACCTGGTATGTCATTGTTTTTCCAAACTCCTGTCATGTCGGGTTTGATGTCTGTGAAATATCTTCCAAAGTAAACTGGTTGTTGAGTTTTGGGATCTTTGAGAGTCACTACTCCGAATGCTAACATGTTGCTTTTGGGTTGATTGGTCCAGGTGATGTTGATTAATTTTTTTTGAATATCATTCAATGCTTTTTTGTAAGCATTCACATCTGGATACTTGTTACCTTGTTTGGGAAACAATTCAGCTTTGACAAATTCTAATGTTTTTTTGGGATTTTGGATGTTTGTGAACAAATCTCCTGATTTACGAAACAATAAACCACGTGAACTTTCTAAAACAATTTCAAATTCTTTGAATCTCATACCAATATTTATGCTGTGTACACGTGGTCACACATGGTCCTGTTTGAATTATTTGGGGTATTTTATCTTTATAAGTACATATATGATTTCTAAATATTGTTTTGATCTTAAGACTCCTGTTGCCCATCCATTGGCTGATTGTGGTGTTTTGAACGATTGCAATATAGATGAATCTAAAATTTGGTATACAAGCAAGGATAATGTCAGCAAAGAATTTTTAGAGTGGATTGATCAATTAGGACTGATTCTTACTCAACCTATTTGTATTTTTTATACTCCTAAAGGTGGCAAGTGTGATATACACACCGATGGAGATGGTAACACTGTAGATCGAGTGTGTATGAACTGGTGTGTACAAGGTTCAAACAGTTTAATGTATTGGTTTAGATTGAAAAAGAAGCAGGATACAAACTTTAAAACTCAGTTATTATTGGAACAACCATATGTAGCGTATGAACGTTCTCAAGTGGTCCATCTGCACACTCAAGCAGTCAAATGGCCAAGTGTGGTGCAGACTGCCATACCTCATGAAATTACCAATGGCAGCACTGAACCTCGTTGGGTGATTAGCTGTGATTTGAGTTTGAAACAATCACCTGGTAATGGATTAACAATGAAGCAAGCAAAAAAAATATTCAAATCATGGATGTATTAAAAATTTTAAAACAAAGATACACTACTAAACTTTGGCTGAACGCACCTGTCACTGATGCTCAATTGGATTATGTGTTGCAGTGTGCTTATCTTGCTCCCAGCAAGATGGCTCATCACAGTCACAAAATTGTAGCACTCACTGACAGTGTGGAGGGCAAGGCCATCAAAGATTGGTTGTTCTATGAACACACTTGGGCTTGGGATGGTCATCCTGCTTATGACATACCTGCGGGACATCAGAGCACAGAAGATCGCGACTACAATGGTCAATATCGTGCGCCAGTGGTTTTGATCTGGTTGAGTGAACTGAAAGATTCTCGTCGCGTTACTGTGAAGAAACAAATCCGCAATGAGTGGGTGCAGTACACCGTGGGCACTCCAGATGCTTATCAACAACGCAGCGACATTTATATCAGTGCTACTACTGCCATGTTGGCTGCAGAAGAACAAGGACTTAACACAGGTTATGGTGTGTGCCATCACAACAAAATGGTGGCTGAACGTTTAGGCATGCCCAGTTACAACGCTGTGGTAGCTATGGGCATGGGATATCCGGCTGACACTGCAGACTCAGAAGTGCCAGTGTTGGATGCTGTAGGTCATCAGTTGGGATTCTGTGTGCCCAATACTCCACCAAGGGAACCTCATTGGAACAGAGACGACAAGCCCACTCAGAATCAAATGATAAAAATTATTTGATTTTCTTCTTTTTGTTTCGGAAAAAATGAGGGAACAGTCCAAACCACACAGCATCACGACGGCGTCGGAACTTTAGGTATACTTGATTGACATCACGAGTGTCACACCACACACGAGTACGTCCTCCCATGAACTGAATCACAGCATCTGCATCCATCAGCACCATTTCGGCATTTTGTGCATCCAACTGCACACGATGACCCCACACCATGGGCCACCAATGCAAGGGATTTCTGCCATATGAATTGCACACCCACATCACTGGCAGTGCCATCAAGGGGCTGATCAATTCCACATACCATGCCAACCAATCACCTAGTAAGTGATCCACCCAGTGTATGATCAACCAATACACTCCCCATATGATGGCCAGTATGAGAGCCAACAACACCACTTCTTTCCATGAGAAAACATCTTCTCTGTCATCATCCCAACGGCTGTGATAATAAGTGGGTATTTTTTGTATGGGTTTCACTTTTTGAACCAATCTTTGTACCAGACTTTGTCTATCAGTGAACCTTCAAATCTGTTCAGTATATCTTCACGACGTTGGAGCTGATTCACATCCATCTGATCCTGAATGAATCTTGTGTCTTGCCAGATCTTGGGGCTCAGTCGTTCACACATCCAACGAGGATCTTGAAGATCCACTGGCTGTTTGCTTTGGATGGCTCTCACCACACAATGAGCCAGTATCTCATGATTGTGTCTCAGCAGATGATTGTATCTCACATCCACTCCTTGAAACACTGTGTTGGTGCTCTCACCTGGCAGCATCTCACGCTCTTGTATGGCTTCATAGAGATTTTGATCACTCAGCAGCAGATTGTTCAATCCTCTGATGCGGAAATGATCCCAATATTCAGGGGTACTGGTTTGAACACCTTTGATGATCCAATGCAATCGGAACGCAGGCAGCACCCAGATGGGGTGAGCTCCCACGCGATCCACTTGGGCATGCAACCACCCCAAGCGATGTGCTTGATGTTGCAGATCCAAATCGGGTCTTTGCAGATGCACACAATAATGACGTATGGCTTCGCTCACTTCCTCTCCCAACTCTTCAGGTAGGTTGGCACAATTCACATGAGTGTAGGCGGGCTTGTCTGCCACAAACCACTGACGCTCACAGTGTGTGGGCACCACCAGCACACGATCTTCGGGGGTGATGTGCTCAAACAACTGTTGCAACTGATCCCATTGCCAATCCTGACTCACCCCAGCACCTGCTGCCACCACCAGAGTCATGCCCATGGCCTCTGCTGCCTGCTGACACCAATTTCGGAATGAATCTTTGTCTCCGGGCAGTATGCAGAAACTGTCACCCACCACTATCAATCTACCTGTCATAATCAGAGTATTTAATGTGAACCTCACATAAGTACACACATAATATGAATTCCACAGAGGAGCAGGCTCCACTGAACATCAGTGTAGAAGCCACTCACACAGAGGGGAAACCTCACAGAGCTCGCCCACAGCGCCACAAGCGTAGATCACGCAATCGTCGTGGCCGATCCCGAGGCAGGCACAATACCACACCCACTGAACACACTCAGACCGAAGGCAGCCAGTTGAATCAGGCTCGCCAAAATCACAGCACCTTTGACAGAGAGTTGCATCATCGCAGTCAGGGTGGCACAGGCTATGGCATGAAACGTGATCACGTGGCCACTGAATCTGAACTGAGCGGTGCCAACATACCTGAGGTACTGTTGCCCAGCTATGCTCACAGTCTTGCACACATGGGTATCACTGTGTCTGAACCCGTGCCCCACCACCAACCCCCCGAGGAGGTTGAACCCACGCTCACAGATGCACAACAGCAGGCCTGGGAAGAACAGCAGATGCGACAGGCCCATGAAAAAGATCAGCAGTCTGTTCCCACTGACCCCACATCACCCAATCGCTCATGACCACCCTACACACCATGGGCTGCTCCATCACTCAGGGGTATGCATTGCCGGATGTGGTGAACTACGAAATACTGTTAGTAGCTAACCCTAAACGATAAATAACACTATGAGAGCAGCAGAATTTATGAGGGCCTTGGCCGACATTATTGAAAAACTAGACGGCAACGAGTCTAGTGAAAGCCAGCCAAAGAATCCAGAAGAAAAAGACCCAAATCCCATAATGGTTTCACCATTACAGCAAGAATTAGAACTGGCCAAAGCTGAAGCGGGCAAAGATTCGCCAATCATCCGCAAGCTCACTCAAGACGAGACTGAGCACAATCCAGCCAATCCAATCTTCAGAAGCCGATAAATACTCTAGTAACTAAGGTATTTCGATGGCAGTTCGTAAAATAGAAGCAGGACTGGTACAGAGTTCTGTAAACAACTTCATTGGCAGACGCGGCACACTTTTCTACGATGTTAGCGACGGTGCTCTTCGCATCAGCGATGGAACAACACCTGGCGGAAGTTTAATCAGTGCAGGTGGTAGCGGATATACATTACCAACAGCAACATCAACTACTAAAGGTGGTGTTAAGATTGGCAGCAACATCTCTATCACTGACGGTGTTATTAGCGTAGCCGCACCGTTTAGCGGAAGTTACAACGATCTAATAAACAAGCCTAATATTCCAAGTCTAGATGGGTACGCAACAGAAACCTATGTAACCACTCGTGGATACCTAACATCAGTAGGTACAATCAGTTATAACGATTTATCCAATAAGCCTACATTGTTCAGTGGAAGTTACACTGACTTAACGGACAAACCTAATATTCCGAGTCTTACCGGATATGCCACTGAAACATTTGTAACCACTCGTGGATATCTAACATCAGTTGGCACAATTAGTTACAATGACTTGTCAAACAAACCAACAATACCTGCAGCCTATACATTTAATGTGGCAGCAGATGACAGCACATTACGAACTATCAGCAGTGAAGAAACTGTCAAGTTCATAGGTGCAGGTGGTATTACTACAGCGTCAGATGGCGAAGGCAATATTACCATTACTGGTGGTTCAATAACTGTAAATGGCACAAGTATTAGTTTAGGTAGTAGTGCTACTATCTTAGCGGCTAATCCAAACGCCTTAACTATTGGCACTGGATTAAGTGGTACAAATTATACCGGCGCTTCAGCAGTCACAATCGCATTGGCTTCGGGTTATGGTGATACACAGAACCCTTATGCCAGTAAGACAGCCAACAATTTCCTAGCCGCACCAAACGGATCTAATGGGGTTCCAACATTCCGTGCTATTGTAGCCGCTGACATACAGGGTACACTAAATCAAAATACCACAGGTTCAGCAGCAACACTGACCACGGCACGAAACATCAATGGTGTTGGCTTTAATGGCAGTGCAGCCATTAACATACCTACACTAACCGATGGCACCAACTCAATAAAGATCACAGCAGTGCCAGCAGCACTAACTGGTGCTACCGGTGATGTTGTGGGCAGTGTGGCATTTGACAGCACCTACATTTATTATTGTTTCCAAGCATTCACAGGTACAAGCTATTCCTTGACAGTAATATCAGGCCTTGGTGAATTCTCAGAGCGTGTTGATGCCGGTTCTTCTGCACTTCGGATTGCGATAGTTGCAGCCTTTGCCGCTACACCTGCAGGATGGTCATATGGCGGATATCCTGTAAACAATATCACGGGTTCCAATCAGATTATCAATATCTTTAGGGATTATGGTTCGCCAATCAACAACGGCGTATCTTACACATTGATACAACCGCCAGCAACCGCCAACTGGAAAGCAACTCCTTGGGGGGCTATAACCAGTGCGGCAGCAGGATCCTTGACTGGTAATACATTGGCCAGCGGTGTAACAGCAAGCAGTCTAACCAGCTTTGGTGCCAGTCCAGCAATTACCACAAGTCTGACAACACCAAGCTCAAGTTTTAATTTAATCAATACTACTGCTACAACTGTAAACTTTGCCGGAGCCGCTACCACTTTAGGTGTTGGAGCAGGTACAGGCACTACCACTATCAACAATAACCTGTCAATGGCCAGTGGCAAGACCATAGGCACAACTGCCACTGTCACAAGTAATCACGCAACGGCATTCAGTGCAGGCGACAGTGCTATTAGTAATGTGGCATTGTCTGTGCCCAGAGATGCGGCTATCCGTGATCGTACCAACGGAGCCAGTGTAATGTACTTTGATGTTAGCAATGGTGGAACCACTAACGGAGAATTCCAATTCCGTAGTAACAGTGCGTTTACCAATGTGTTGACCATGAACACCACTGCGTTTAATGTTAATACCAATGCCGTGGTTACAGCAAGAACACCTAGCCTAGCAAGAACAGCATTCAATGCCGCAATGGGTACTGAACTTATTGTGGATGAAATGCGTTTCCGCATAACAAATTCTGGGCTTGTCGGCATATTTCCGCAGGTTATTGGCAACGGTTCAGCAAGGAATCTTGCCTGGACAGTGGTGGCTGCAAGATCCGGCAGTGCAGTAAACCAAGCAGGCAGCACTGGAACCATCGTAGCGAGCGATGCCTGGACTACTTTATACAGTCTTGGCGGTATGGATTCCAGCGGCGACACTTTTACAGCTACCCTACAGGATAAAGGAGCAGGTAGAATCTATCGTGTTACCTTTATGCGTAGTGATTCTGGCGGAGATGGCTTCAGTATCATAGCAGAGAGATTATTATAAGGGTAGTTAATTAGAGTAAGCGAATATAAATTTCCACAGTGATGATGATCAAGGTGACTATGATGATCACCGGATCCATTATTTGATGCTCCAGTACAGCCACACCATCACATTGAATAAGAGTAAGAAAGTGACAGGATCCATTACAGTGCTTGGGTTAATAACAGTAGTAGGAACACCACCATCACAGCCACAATCACTCTCAGTGCCCACATCTCTCTGCGTACAATAGAAGGGGAGCTTTTTAACAGTGTGTATGAAGTGGGAAACTGCAGTGAACTTTTGCCCACATTGAGCACAATCACTGCCCATAGAATACATAGGGCCACCCCACACAGTATGATGATAATCGCAGTCATGCAACTATTTATAACAGACAATCATGGCTGTGTCAACCCCTCAGTGAACCCACTACCAAAATGCCAGACACATAGGCCCCTCAAGCCCATAGGGCGGACGCCAGATTTTGGCATGAAGCCAACGGCCTTGTAACCGCGAAGCGGACGCCAGAAAAAGCCCCTTCCCAATAGGCAGAGCGACAATGGTTGCCTGCAGTGGCGCCTTTTGACTTCTCCAGTGTATCCAACTGTGTGCTATGGTGTGCCTGAGCTGTGAGCATGGTAGCTCTATGGTATGTCTATCACTTCAAGGGTGGGGTATGGTTGTGAATGATTTGTGAACAGTGTCAGTGATAGCTTCTGGGGTGGGGCATGGTAGAGCTCGCTGCGAGCATGGTGAGAAACCCTAAACCAAGGGTAGGCCTCGCTGCGACATCTAGGAGGCATGGTGTAGGCCTCGCTGCGACGATTTGAGGATTATGTGGGTAGTTTTGGAATTGGCAGAATCACTGTATGTGGCACATGGGTGCAACTGTGGTGTGTGCGTGGGCTGAGAGTATTTTAACTATGCCTGTCGGCGCCTACCGTCTCCGAATTTTTTTGCACAGTATTTCTGCGGAAAACCGTGTCTCACGGTTCAAAAGATGCCGAACTGACCCAAATCTGCCCAACCGTGGGCATACGATAGCCTATTCTGACCCACCCTGCCCCCTGGGTATACTTGGCTGTGGTTCGAGCTGTGTACATTTTGGCAAGACACCCTTGCTAACCCATTGATTCAGAACGCTTTTGTTTGGGTGCTGCCAATACCATTTCACTTGACAGTTTGGCAGCAGATGCTATAATGATCAATAACAGTGTGTGCTCAGCATGCACCAATAACAATAGGTCATAATGACCGCAACAAAAGAAAGAAGAGCCAATAGTAAAATGGACACAAAAACATACAAAGTGGTGGGCGTTTCCACTTCACCTCAGGGTGAGACAAAAATCAGATTTGCTCAGGATCTAGTGAGCCGAATCAAAACTTTGGTGATGAGAAAACACACCAATATTTTGCTGAGAGAGACACCATCCTCAATGAGCAAAGAGCAGGCCATACAGTGGATGATCACTCAGGCGGATTTCAATAAACCCGAAGTGAGATTGCTGGCAGATGGCTTCATCGCCAGAAATTGTGGCACAGTTGCAAAAACTGAATCCACACAATCTGTGGTAGCATAATCACCGATCTGTACATGGGGGGCTCCGGGGTCTCCCAAGTACTAGTTTGAACCCCATCCGACACCCCCCCGAATTCTGTGAGATATAATATAATATAATATATTACTATAAGGGTCAGTTTTGGACCCCCCCCGACAGCGCTGTGAACCCCCCAGGGGGTATTCGTGTATAATATAATAATATAATTGATATTACTATAAGGCTGGTCAACACCCCCTTCAGTTCTGGATAGAAATTGGCAACGTTATGGTACTGTTACGGCACACCTGTGTGGGGCGCAATTGTGGGTAGTTTACTGGGCCTCCTGATAACCCCTTGATAATTGGTTCCTATTTTGGTAATTTTTTGGTTGCTTTTTGGCATGGAGTGATGCTATACTGAAAGAAACTAACAGGAGACAAATATGCCCAATTATTGCAACAATGTGGTGGAGATCCGAGGACCAGCTGCCTCAGTGAAACCTTTGGTGGACCATAAATTAGATTTCATGAAAATACATCCATACCCCCCAGAGTTGGACATCACAGCAGGTCGCGAAGGCCCTGATGACAGCCCCGAACAGAAGGCATTGGTGGCAGCAGAAGAGAGCAATCTGGACAAGTATGGCCATAAGAACTGGTATGACTGGTGTGTGAACAACTGGGGTACCAAATGGAACGCAGGCGGTGACAACCCTGACATGATGGTGGATTACGACTATGACGAGGATGGAGACACAGTGATTGCCCTGTTTCAGTTTGACACAGCATGGGCACCCCCTCTGGGCGTGTTGGAGAAGCTGATGGACACCCATCCAGAGCTCAGCATTGAGTGCAGATATCATGAGCCTGGCGTGGGGTTCTTTGGTGTGTGGACAGATGGTTCAGACAGATGCTATGAGACCGAACAATTTCCAAAATCCAACGACCCATTCTGGACTCAGCATCAGGATGGCCTACTGTTGGATGAGACATTTGGCATGGTGGAATCCATGCAGGAGTACGAAGCCACACAGGAGACTGAGGGCGAAAAAATGGTGCGAGAGTTGATTGTGGATAGAAAGGCCCAGAATATTATAGGCTGATTAACCCATTGAAAACACTCACTGATTTTGGTTCAATTTTGGTTGACTTTTTGGTAGTGGGTGTGCTACAATGAATTATGACACAATGGCACTTTAGACTCCGATCAGCGGCCCTGGAGAACAGTTATTACATCCAGGACTCCCATCAAGGGAGAGCATTGGAGGCAGCCAAGTATGAGTTCGACCAGGATCATAAGGCCCTGGGTGTGACGGCCATCAGCGCCGAGGTGGTGTTGATGGAACAGGTGGAAATATAAACCATAGGAGGTGATGATGATAGACGACAATTTATACAATCAGAGGGACGAGTTCTTCCTGGACATCCAAAAGGGAGATCTGGTGTTCTGTCAAGCAGATGATGGCAGTGAAATTGCTGGCATCGCGGTGGAGAGAAGTATTATGGGTTGGATGCTGGAGGGTGGCGTGGAAGTCACAGAGTATGACAACTATCTGGGACATGTGAGTCTGACTCAGTTGACCGGAGTGGCAGCATAAGCCATTGATATCATTGACCTATTTTGGTCCAAAAATGGTAGACTTTTTGGTAGTATGGTGTTAGTATTAATAATAACAAAGGAGATGAGATGAACTTGATTTATGCATTGGCACTGGTGACTCAGACAGGACTAACTGATCTGGCCCAGTTCAAAGACAGAGATGTTTGTATGGCAGAAGCTCAGAAACTCAAAGAGCAAAAGGTAGAGGCAGTGTGTGTGCCCAAGACCCAAGCCAGTCAAAAAGATATGCAGGCAGAGATTGACAAGGCCATGGGTGTGATGAGACACATGATGGCGCAGATGAAAGGCATGGAATAATGAGCCTATCCACATACTGGCACGATCTGATAGAATTCAAGACTGAACATGCACCATTTGAAGTGAAGGTGGACTACACCTATGAGGAGGAGCCTTTGGAGAGTCTATTCCCAGAAGAATCCGCAGAGTGGTATAAAGAAACAGCTCGCAAGGTGGAGCGAAGTGACATGCCCTATGTGGTGGTGAGAGCCAAGGTGTTCCTGGATGGAGTACAGTTGGCTGACAACAACCTAGGTGGCATGCTGTTTGATTCTTGGGAAGAGCTGGAACTCAGCATGACTCAGGATGATCATGGCTTGATTGCTGAAACTGTGCAGGAAGCCCGAGATCAATGGGACAGGTTGCAACAGCTGATGAGCACACAACCTAAGGCTGTGGCCTAACTAAGCTATTGAATTTGAAGACCTATTTTGGTTCTTTTTTGGTAGACTTTTTGGTAGTGGTGGTGTTATACTAGTATTATAAACAAACAAAGAGGTGATGATGAAAACTCCGTTGGTAGACATACTGAATCAAATCCTAACTATGGATAGTTCAGACATTAATAAAATCGTTGAAGCTGTGAAGATGAGAAGAGATCAATTGCATTTCAAGAGCACTCAGAACTTCAAAGCTGGTGACAGAGTGGAATTCACTTCCAGCAGAAGTGGTCGAGTTATTACTGGCTCTGTGATCAAAGCCAAGATCAAATACATTTTAGTACACAGTGACAATAACCAAAGATGGAACATACCCGGTGGAATGTTGAGACTGATTCCACAGACTGTGACAGCCTAATGAACACAAAAACAAAATTATACCCTAGGGCAGAAAACCTAGGACTCAACGCCTACAGAAAAAGAACCTACTACACCTTGTTGGTGGAGCAGGATGTGTTGGCTCGCAATAAGGATGAGGCCGACGAGCTATTCAGAGATGGTGGCGGTATCAATTATGACAGGATCACAGCAGATCTTGCATTGGAAGACAAGGGTGTGGAGACCGTGATAGTGGATGCGAACTATACCTCAGACACAGGCAACACAGAATACCTAGGCAAGGTGGTATGGAATCCTGACAACAGCTTCGCTTTCGAAGATGGTGATGTGGTGTTGGATGCCTATGCAGATGAGATCAACCCAACCAAGGAGACTGTATGAAACTAAAAAAGATCAATATTCGCAACTCTTTTCTTAAAAGAAAAGCAGACAGAGAAGCGGCTGTCAAATGGTTAGTGAACAAAGACTTTGAATTCATCAATGAGGGTGATGGAGCAGGGCTAGAGCTGTTGGACAGCATATTAGAGAATGGGTTCAAGGGCTATGGCAATTACACAGATGAAGAATTGAATGAGATCATAGCAGAGAGAAAAGAAATGGAAAGGATGTGGGGAGAATGAAAAAGAAAATCATAGGACAAGTGGGCGTGGATTCAGGATCCTTGTTGATATCGGATCCCAGTTATATCAACGATCATTTCAGCATCGAGGGCGATGACATCTATGACATCTATCCAGACAAGGATAGACATAGACAGATCAGCACTCGCAAGACAAAGAACACAATCAAGATACCCATAGCGATGACTGTGCAGACAGGTTGGGGTGATGGAGTGTATCCAGTCACAGCACATTATAATAAGGATGGCAGGATCGCCAAGGTGGAGATAGTGTTTGATGAATACTTTGAATAACAATAACCAGGAGAACACAATGACTGAGCATACAGCACCAGAAGGAGCAATCAACAGATACCGAGTGGTCAGAGTCAGCACAGGCTCAATCACAGAAGTGGCCTATGTCACTGCCAGGGATGAAGAAGAAGCAGAAGAGAAGTTGTCCCAGGATGATTTGGACTGTGATTTCGAATTGGCGGAAGATGACATGAGTGTGGAAGAAGAGATCATCACACTGGTGAAAAGTGAAGAGCAAGAACACGCCTAATAAGTGATTGAAACAGAACACTTATTTTGGTATTGACTTTTTGGTAGTAAGGCATTATAATAATAGCAACAAAAGGAGACACACATGGCAACAAGAGCAAGAATAGGAATAAAATCCAGCACTGGTGAGATCACAGCTGCCTATCAGCATTGGGATGGTTATCCAGGTGGATTGGGTTACAAACTGTGCGACCATTGGACTGACATGACCAAAGTTAAATCAGCCATTGAGTTGGGAAATGCTTCGGTATGGAATCAGATCATAGGTGACAAGACTGATTTTGATGACAGGAACAATGAGCTGCACGATGTGCAAAATGTCTACTACAGCAGAGACCGTGGCGAGAAGGATCAAGAAGCCCACACATATAAATCAGAGCAGGAATACCTAGAGAATGGATTCCGTTCAGGTGAGGAGTACATCTACCTATTGAAGGACACAGGTGTGAAGGATGCATGGGGCAAGCCTCAGGGTGAATGGTTCTATGCCACAAGAGTTTGGAGTGATGCCAAGAAGGACTATGATGCAGCAGTGGCATTTCAACCATTGGAGGCAGTGGCTATACAGGAGCACATTGACAGTCTAAAGAGACATTTACAATCAATCAAACAAAGGAGAGCAGCATGAGCAGCAATATAACAGTGGGCACAAGAGTGAGACTGAGAGATCAGGACATTTGGGGAGTGGTGGATGAAATAGTGGGCCGTCATGTGATCATTGAGGATGAGCATTCAGAATATGAATATCCCGACAACAGATTGGAGTTTCATCAGGATGATGTGATTGAAGCAGAACAATACATCCTGCAGCAGCAGCAGAGAGAGCAGGAACTGAAGGAATATCTGGCCCACATTAACTCGTTGAAATAGAACATCTATTTTGGTATTTAGATGTTGATTTTTTGGTAGTCAGATGTTATTATTAATATAACAATAACAAACAGAGGTAGATGATGAAAACAATGCAAACTATATTCAAGGAAGCCTGTGACACAGCTTGTGAAGCAGTGGATGCATTCCATGCCGCACATGGTGAACCCTTGTACTGTGGATTTGGCACAGTGGTGATCCGTCCAGCCAGAGGCCCATTTGTGAAATTTTTAAAAGACAATCAGTTGGGATCCAAGCACTGGAGGACCGGCTACAGCATCAGTTCATATGATGTGATGAGAGGTCATGACTTGTGTGGCACTCAGAGCATGAGCATCAAGGAAGAGGCTTGTGAAGCATTCGCAAAGGTATTGAACGCATATGGCATCAACGCCCATGCAGAATCGAGAGCAGACTAATGGATAGATCAAAATTGAGACAGACTCTGGCACAGGTGATCAGAGACATGAGGTATGCTCACCATCAGTTGACAGAAACAGATGTGGCCTATGACTTGGGCTACATGATGGCACTGTGCTATGCATTGGATCGTAAACCGCTGGCAGACAGACTGCTGGAGCGATATGAAAGGTATGCATACTAGTATGACCGCATTCATAACAGACAGTGAAGGTGTGGCTTTGTCTCGTGCTGAGGTAATCGAAAGACTGTGTCAGTATGATGTGTATCTGATCATGAAGAACTGTGACCAGCAGGACTACAACTGGTTGAGTGACATGAGACAGCATGGGTTTGTGGGCTATGACAATTATTCTGCAGAGGAGTTGACAGCAGAATGGCAGGAGAGTGAACCAGGCTACCTCAGCATGATAGCAGATGGTGAACAACCTTATGATATACAATCAACCAAGGAGACAGCATGACCAAGCGAGAAGAAAGACAATTGGTGCAACTATTGAAGAAACTGTACGGAGAAGATTGGCAGTTCACATGGCGGGGTGAAGATGACGGCTTCACACTACAGCTGGCAGTGGAGTATCCGAACAAACGCAAACCATCAGCGGGTATAGAAGTGGGTTATGCCACTGTGTCCCGAACCTTGGAGGCATAGACAGATGTACATAATGATGGACGAGAGCAGATTGAAGAGAGAGTTCACCGAAGAGAATCTCACTGCCTGGGCTGAATACCGAGCAGAGTGCCACAGAGCCAACTATTACTTCAAACGAGATGGCTGGAGTGAGGGCACACTGTGGGATTGGAATCCAGAACAGAAACAGTGTACCCTGCAATTGAGATGGGGTGATGATCAGAACAATCAGGAGAACTACTGTCACTATGAAGATTTGGATGAACAGGAATATCTGAGACAGTATGACGAATATGTGCTGAGCGTGAAACTGACAGACTTTGTCAGTTGACTGGAATCAGAATAGACTGTACAATTGAAACAACTAACAGAGGAGACACACATGGCCAACATCACAAGAGCATTGCATCCAGTGGAACAGTGGGTGCAGCACATCACAAAAACCACACCAGATTTGATTCTGGGCACACTGCAGCATGCGGACTTGGAGATGGCACAGCAGCTATCTAACCAAATGCAGCTGAGAGGACTCAGCATGCAGGACATTGAAAGATTAAAGAATCGCAAGCAACCGGTTTCTACAACCTAAAGTTGCGATACCTCGGGGCACTGCTTCATCACGGTGCCCCCAAGACCCGCACAGCACAAGGGTGATTTTGGTATTGACAGATGCTACCAAAATCAGTTATAATATAAACAATTAACAAGGAGCACAAGATGGCACAATTAAATACAACACAAGACATCCTGCAGTATGCCAAGGCACAATCAGGCATCACTCAGCAGGACATAGTGGGGGGCAGCCTCTACTGCGAACTGATCGATGCAGATCAGGCAGAATGGTTCAGAAAGGATTTACAGGAGAAGGTGGACAATCACACAGAGGTAAAAATGTACAGACTGGGCAAGGGAGTGAACAGGAACAGAGTGGAGTATGTGTATGACTTTGTACCCAAAACACAAACGGAGATACCCGCAGAAGTAGAGCATATGGTAGAGTTGGAAGCAGAGATCGCGAGGGGCAAATGACCGCAGCCGTTATAGTTTTGATAGTGATGATCTGGGCAATGGCGATGTATCTGGGATTCCTATTGATAGATGTGAAACATGATCTGAGAGCCATGAGAAGACACATGGATCAGATCGCAAACCGTAGGATCAGATGAGAGTCGCAGTGTTGATACTGTTGGGCATCACATTGAGCAATTGTGCTGCGGTGCAATTGGTATCGGGCACACCCATACAAGCCCGGGACGTGATCTCCACTGTCAACACTGTGAACAACCTACAGAAGTATTCAGAGCCAGCTGCGAGAGAAGAGCTGGAGAATCGGATCCGGCAGATCACCCGCAGCATCTCAGCTGGGGCAGAAGTTCAATAGATACGCCAAGTATTTTGGTATTGACAACCACTACCAAAATCAGTTATAATATAACTGAAACAAAGGAAGGCACTGTATGAACATGTTGGACTCTGTGACTCAAATTGCTTACACCTTGATGATTGCACTGAACATCAGTCAGGCTCAGGACATGGGTCGCAAACCCTTGGACAATCAGCAGTTGTTCTGCATGGCTCAGAACATATACTTTGAAGCCCGTGCGGAAGGTGAGCAGGGCAAACAGGCCATCGCTCATGTGGTGCAGAACCGTATTAAGGATCCCCGGTTCCCCAAGACTGCATGTGCAGTGATACAGGATGGACGTCATTTCGAATCATGGAAAACCAAAGGTGATGCCACAGTGGCTCCCCAAGATCGTGTGTACATACCCCGTCGCAATCAGTGCCAGTTCTCATGGTACTGTGATGGCTTGAAAGACATCATATGGGTGCAACTGCGGGATGGCACACCCATTGAAGCCAACCGTACAGCATGGAGGGATAGTGTGCGTATTGCTTGGCAGGTGATGCAGGGCCAGCTGAAGGACAACACAGGTGGTGCCACCTACTACTATGCACACAATCTGGTGTACCCCTCATGGGCGGATGTGAAACAGCAGACCAGGGTGATTGGTGATCACACATTCATGAAGCGTCAGGCTCGGTAAAATAAAATAAAATTTCATCAGGGGCTTCGGCTATACAACTTTAAAACTAAAGCTGCTTTTTACAGTGCTTATAGGTGGCGGAATCACCACCCCAAGAAGTTAAGTACTTCTATTAAATTTTTTGTAATTTGATTTTTTGGAGCACAACCATTTTTGGCAAAACACCCTCAAATGATGATTGACAAAGATGGCAAAGCACAGTATATTGTATGCTATTATGGCAATATACAGCAAAGACAGCAGACCCACTCCCAAGCCCAAAAAGACTTCGCAGAGTGATCGTCGCAACATCAAGCGCAGCAGCATGAACAAGCACAAAAAACGTCAATTCAAAGCATACAAAGGACAAGGCCGCCGATGATCAAGAAGAACAAACCCATTGGGAGCCAAAAACTTCCCCACGGAATCTTAGAGTTACCCTACTAAATTTTTTTTGATTGTATTTTTTGGAATTATTGATCCGCTTGGGGTATGCCTTCATAGTACCACAGCAATTGCTGCTGGGCCAACTGCCATTCATTCAAGCACATCACCTGATTGTTGCTGTGCTGTATTTTGAGATCCACTGTTCTCAGCACCTGACGACTGAACTGTTCGCATTCGGCTCTCTGTGAGAATTGGGGTTCTTGGGTCACTATGTATTTGCATTCGCCCTGAAAACAGATCAGGATCACCAATAGGATTTTCATCAAGTATTTAGAACTGTGTGACTGTGAAGTTCTATGCTACTATTAGCAGTGTGGTGCTTATGGCTGTGGTGGTTTTGGGGGGTTTTTCTGCAGTTCTTCCTGATGCTCCAAGATCACATTCAATTTGGTGTTCAAACGGATCAGATCATTGTCCAGCATGCGTATGCGATCCACCAATGCTATGAGGGTTTTGCTGGTGTCACTCAGCACGGGTTTGACTTCTCGGGTCACCCATGACCATGTGTAGTAGATAAAGTAGCCCATGCCAAATGCAGCAATGATGGGAAATCCATATTGATTGATCATCTGTATGAGTTCTTTGGTCATTTAATCTTTCCTACAATCTTCTTTGCCGTTGGCTCTACCAATGCGTTCCACATCAGGGCGTATTTTAAGTGTGGCACTGATCAGTGTGTCAATGCGTATCACATCTGCATTCATGGTCTTGACACGATTGTCCAGGGCTTCAATGATGCCGCTCAGCTTCTTCACATCTGAGGTCACAGACGCCAGTATGAATTTCAGTGTGAGGAACACAAAGAAACCACCTGCCAGTGCTGCAGCAATGGGAAAACCCACCTCCATGGTTAATTTTAAGAAGTCCATAATATATGAGTATTTATCTGTGCTTGGGCACTGTGAATAGGTGTTGACATTTCACAGTGAATGCTTTCATTGCACCTTCAAATAAAAATTGTGCATCCGTGGGCACTTGGCGCTGCTGGTGCAGCTGCCACACAGTCACGTTCAACTGTGTGAAAAATCGTTCCTCATCACGGCTCAGAGCCAGATAGAATTCACTGCTGCTGTAATTCAATTCTCGCAATATCTTGTATCTGTGACTGCCACTGATCAGATGTTTTTTGTGATTCAATACCATGGGACACAGCAATCCTTCCTGCAACACAGCTTCTTTCAATTGTGGCTCAAACAGTGAATCCACAGGATGCTGATCTTGTATTTGATTAAATGGATAAACTCTCAATCGTTGTGGAAATAATTTATATTTGGGAGATATCAACATCACTTGCTGGTGGCTGTGAACACACCCGTCCAATCCTTGGGCAACGTTTGTGTTTTCATGTATTCACAACGCTCTTGCCACATGTCATAGTATTTTTTCATCTGACCATCAAATCGGTCTTGCAACTGTTTGCATTTTTGAATGGCTGCATCAAATTTTTGATTCCTATAATCCGCATGCATGGCATCATGTGTTTGTTTGTCATCTGCATGTTCCGCAGCATTCAAATCCAACACTGTGTGGATCTCCAATCCCACAGTTTTGCCTTTCACTGCCAAATCATCCAGTTTGAGATAGAAGAAATCATTCTGAGTTCTGCGATGGGTTTCAGGACCCACTATCAATAGCACTCCATAGTTCTTGCATTGACTTTCCAATCTTGCTGTGGTGCTCACAGCATCACCCAACACATCATATGAATGTCGCTGTGTGCTGCCCATTTCACCGATATAACCCAGACCAGTGTTGATACCAGCACCCATGCCCACAATGGGTCTACCTTTGGCTGTTAATGTCTCATTGAAACGTTCCACTGCCTTCAACATGCGAAGTGCAGTCTGCACTGCTGTTTTAGGATGTTCTGGATCATCCATGGGTGCATTGTGAATGTGCATGCTGGCATCACCAATGTACTTGATGATCATGCCGTTGGCATCCAACACAGGTTGTGTGATGGCATCCATATAACCATTCATCACTTCAGTCAATCCTTTCACATCATTGCCAAATGATTCTCCCAGTGGAGTGAATCCACGCAGATCTGAAAAACAAATGCTGACTTCTTTCTTAATACCTTGTTTGATTATGTCTGGATTCTTCTGCAACATTTCAACCACCATGGGAGATGCATATCCACCAAATTGTTTCTTGATTCTCTGTTTCTGTAGATACTCACTGACAAATTTGATACCATAGGCATGCAGCATCACCAATGTCAATCCTGCCACCAGTAGAGTGCCATCCAACAGCCAAAGATTGTGTGTGTAAAAAAGATTGCTCAAAGGAACCACGGCAACAATCATAATGACTCCCATTGCCATGCCCACATAAACCCATCTGCTTAAAAATAATAAACCCAAGGACAACAGTATTAAGGTTATCACTTCTGCGCCTTCTGCCCAATCAGGTCTCTTGATATTCACTCGGTTGATCATGGTGCCTATCACGGCTGCTTGTAGATCCTGAGGCCAAACTGGTCCTATGGCTGTGGCCACTGGATTGGCTATGCCTGCTGCTGATGTGCCCACTATCACTATGGCGCCTTTGAAGTCTGCGGGTAGATCATTTAAAGACACTGAGTGATTCCGTTGACTCCAATCTATCCATACTCTGCCCAAGGAGTCTGTGTCAATGATGCCTATGTCTCCAGGCAGTCTCATCTTCTCCACACCATTCACATTTAACTTGACTTGAAATGTAGAATTGTTTGTGGCCACTCTCAGAGTTTCCACTGCAAGGTTGGGATATAATTTTCCATCCACAGTGACTATCAGAGGCAGTCGTCGGTTCACGCCATCTATCTCTGGCAGTGTGTTGGTGGTTCCCACTCCCACAGCAGCATTTTCCAATGACGGTATATTGGCAATCATGCCTGAATATTTCACAATGGTGTTAAGATGTTCTGGTCCCAGCACTGCTGAGCCTGGCACTCGGGGTTCATTCTTGGTCTGTTGTGCTGGCACATTGCTCAACACCACAGGATGTTTTTTCATGGTTTCTGCCAATGTCGCATCTTTGCCACTGCGATCTGGTTCTGGCATCAGCACGTTGAACACCACTAACCCTGCTCCTCTGTCATACAAATCTTGGATAATCCGGCCATACACATCTCGGGGGAATGGCCATTGCCCATACTGCTCCAAACTCTTCTCGTCAATGTTAACAGTGTATATGTTGTTTTGTGTGGCAGTTTTGCCAGTGATCAGAGTGTCAAAGTATCTCAGTCGCACACTCTCCACAAATGCGGGGTCTGCCATCCTAACAGTGAGGATTAACATCAAAGTGATGATTGCTGTCCAAGGACTGACCCATTTCATAATATGAGTATTTATTGTGCTTGGTTCACCGTGGTAGTGCCGCAACCGCCCAGTGTCACGCAGTTGGTAGTGATGTTGTAGGTTTGCCCGCCGGTCTGTGTGAGATTCACACCCGCTGATCCACCCAAATTGTTGATCACTATGGTGGCCTTGTTCTGTGTGTTGCCACTCTGATTCACAGTGGCAGTGTTGCCTGCACCATTCAGTGTCAAGTCAATGTAGTGTTGAGCACCTGTGCCTGATTGTGTGGTGCTCACGGTGTTGCTGTTGCCTGTGATAGAATTGAATAATAATTTGTTGTCTCCAGACTGTGTGCTGGTGATGGAGTTGTAATTGCCAATCACAGTGTGTTCCATGTAATTGCCCACTGTGCCCACATCTCTGTTCTGCTGTGTGGTCAATGAGTTGTTGTTGCCCTGCACATCCACTTTCTGGTAGTTGTTGCCCAATTGATTTGAAGAGATGGTTCCATCTGTGAGATAGCCCTGGTTGAGGTTGAGAGTGTTGCTGCCCGTGCCGTTCACATTTAAATCTATTAAATTTTTACCTGTGCCACTGTTCTGTCTGATGGTGGTGTTGTTGCTGTTGCCTGCGATGGTGGCTGTTTGCTGAGTGGTGCCTGTGATCTTGTTATAATTGCCTGTCTGCGTGATCGTGGTGGTGTTGTTGTTGCCTATCTGATCTATGTAGATCTCATTGCCATTGGCCAGGGCCGTGGTTCTGCTTCTATTGGCAGTAATGTTGGTCTGTTGCGTGTTCGTGATGTTGCTGACGTAGCCGCCACCCCCACTGATGGCAGTTGATTCCGTGGCGACGGAATTGATCCTTATGCCGGTGGATTCTGTTGGGTTGAAAGTCAATACATATGAAGATCCATTGCTGATGGCCGTGGTCCCACCGTATTGATTGCCTGATGAGGGAGTGTCAACAAAGTAGATGTCATAATAAGATTTATCATAGTAAAAATGAACCTCCCATATGTGAGTGATGGTTTGATTGGAATAATCAACTCCTTCAACCCTGATGACAAATTTGGCATCAGCAGTCCCAGCATTGAGTTGAGCATAATATAATTTTTTTAAAAAACGGTCTCCTGGATATATGTTTATCTTTGGGCCTGCTGGACTGGAAGCAGAAAATCCCGAGTATTGACCACTGCCTGCTGAGAAAGTGATATAACCATTAGAACCCACATAGACGGTGCCATAATTACTTCCTAAAAAACTCACAGTCCAGGGCAAGCTGACAGTAAAAAATGTATCATCAACCATACCATTGTAGACAAGATTCAATCCTGTGGTGCCATTGGGAGAATAATCAATTGCTTTTGCTTTTGAATTTAAAAAAACCAACATCAACATCAAACTTATTAATATATTTCTCATTTTTGTATCACTGTTATGGTCGTGCCGCCACCTGAGTTGACCCTGTTCTGGATGCTGACCGGTCCTTGGCCCTGTATGATTGTGCTGTTCTGGCCGCGAGGAGTTTTGATGCATTGATTGTTGCTGCCATCATTTTTACACAGCGTCACATCGGTGGCCCCCACCGTGGCCTTTACTCCTGTGTTGGGATCGTAATCTGGCAGCAGACTGTCTTTGTCTTGTGCTAGAGCACTTTTTAATATTGTCTTTCTTTCATTTTTTATTTGTTGTTCTAATATATCAAAAATGTTGGCTAAGAAATTTTGTCCCAGTAAATCTTCCATTAAAGGATTATCACCAAACTCATTTCTGTTTTTTAATTCATCTTTTAAAAAATCCTTGCTGTCCAATAAATTTTCATTCAGCATGCTGGCTGTGTTTTTTGCTTCATTGTCATATTGTTCCTGTGCTTGTTTGATCTCTTTAGGTGGTGCCACAATCAATAGGTTATTAATAGTATCTAAATTTAGACTCAGCACAACAGGTTTTAATGGTGCTGTGTTTCTATTTTCTACTCTGGTGCCTTGAAAGGGTTTGTTTAACGTAACTGTGCCTGCGTTGTTCATTACATCAATAATACCTGTCTTACAATCCCTGTCTATGTCTGCCCAACCGTTGGGACAACTGGGCAATAGAATAATGGTACTGGCTCCCACTTCATCCACAGTGGCAGTGAAGTCTGTGCCTCGCACTGCAATGGTGGCAGATGGTGTGTTGATATTAACCGAGTTGGGATTCTTGCTGGCAATAGCACCTGAAGCATATCTCACTGTG